>ERZ779894.1248-NODE-1248-length-26715-cov-4.510765_pt1 | contig 26715 bp, 27 predicted proteins | sample MGYA00511587_ERZ779894 | MGnify/ENA primary metagenome ERZ779894 (study PRJEB29588, sample SAMEA2160490) | human gut metagenome | biome: human gut; feature: human-associated habitat; material: faeces | place: Denmark | collected 2008/2010 ... | reverse complement strand
GGCGTCCTGTTCCGTCAAAGGGCGCAGCCGCAAACGTTTTGTTTCCAGTTCCATGTCCATCCCTCCTTTTGCCTTATGATACCATAGCCTGCCAGCAAAAAGCAAAAGCCGCTTTCCTTCCGAAAAAGAAAAACGGCTTCTGTTCAAATATGTGCGTGATACCCGGCTTTTTCCACAGCGGCACAGAGCTTCTCCACAGAAATCTGCTCTTTCTGCCGCACCTTTGCCCGTTTCTGCTTCAGGTCTACTTCCGCCCATACGCCGTCTATGGCGTTTAAGGCGTTTTCCACCCGTTTGGCGCAGTTCTGACACGTCATGCCCTCTATTTCCAGCACCACATGATGGCTGTAATGGTCGGGATTTTTGTCAACTTTCCGGGGCTTTGGCACGTCACCGCCTCCGCAGCAGCCGGACGTCAATTTTTTGGAATAACTTTTGACGGAAATGACAACCACAATCACCAGCAGTGCTGTCAAAACCGCCGTTGCCACACTTCCCATAAAAAGCCTCCTTTCTGCTCTCAGGCAGTCTGTTCTTCTTTCCCCTTTGGCAGCAGGGGACGCATGCTGGTACCGCTGATGGCAACAGTAGAAAGGTTATGGAAGAAAGCTGAAACCGTAGGCTGCAAAATGCCTGCCAGTCCCAGCAAAAGCAGAGATGTATTGAAGCCGATGATTGCCTTGTAATTTCTGGAGATACGTCCCATGAGCGCCTGACTTAAGTGACGCAGTGTCACCAGCTCCCACAGTTCCCCGGAAAGCAGGGCAATGTCTGCCACTTCTCTGGCTAAGTCTGATGCGTCCTTCATGGCGACGGACACATTGGCAGCGGACAAAGCCGGAGAATCATTGATGCCGTCCCCTACCATAATGACCGTTCTGCCTTGGGCTTTGATTTCTTCCACTTTTGCCGCCTTATCCTCCGGCAGCACACGGGCGTAATATTCCGTGATGCCCAGCTGCTGGCAGGCAGTACGGGCTGCTTTTTCCCCGTCACCTGTCATCATAATGATATGCTGGATACCTGTCTGCCGCAGAGCCTCGATGACTTCTGCCGCTTCCTGACGGACAGGGTCATGGATAAAGATTGCCCCTGCCAAATCCTCACCGATGGCAAGATACACCGCAGAGTCTGTGCTGTCTACAGTGTCCAGTTTTTCCCTGTCTGCGTCTTTCAGAAGAATGCCTTCATCCTCAAAAACAAAGTGCGGGCTGCCAATAACGACTTTTTTGCCTTCTAACTCTGATGCAATGCCGTGAGCAACCACGTACTTCACTTCTGCATGGCGTTCCTCATGGAACAGACCTTCTTCCGCCGCCTGTCTGACGATGGCGCGAGCCACGCTGTGAGGGAAATGTTCTTCCAGACATGCCGCTGTCCGCAGCACTTCGTCCCGTTCATAATCCCCAAAGGCAATGACCTGAGAAACCTGAGGGCAGGCTTCTGTCAGCGTACCAGTTTTATCAAAGATAATGGTATCTGCCGCACCAAAGGCTTCCAGATGTCTGCCGCCTTTGACCATCATCCGATGGTTTGCCGCTTCCCGCATGGCGGAAATAACGGCAATGGGCGTTGCCAGTTTGATGGCACAGGAATAATCCACCGTTAGGATTGCCATGGTCTTTGTAGTGTTTCTGGTAAGCAGGAACACCGCTGCCGCTGTCAGCAAATGATAAGGAACAATGCGGTCTGCCAGACGTTCCGCTTTCCCCTGTACATTGGCTTTCAACTCTTCCGAAGCGGCAATGAGATCCATGATCCGCTGGATGCGTGTCTGGGCATTAACTGCCATGACCTCCACGGCCACAGAGCCTTCCTCCACCAGCGTTCCAGCGTAGACCATAGCCCCTTCTGCCTTCCGCACTGCCAAAGGTTCTCCTGTCATGGTGGCTTCGTTTACCATGGCTTCCCCTTCTCGTACTTTGCCGTCAATGGGAATCATGGTGCCTGTGCGGATGCGGAGCCAATCCCCCTCTTTCACATCAGAAAGGGGAATCTGCACATCTCCCTCCGGCGTTACCAGCCATACTTTATCAATCTGGATGGCAAGGCTGGCAGAAAGAGCGGTTTCCGTCCGTTTTCTGGTGTAGTCCTCCAGAATATCTGAGAAGGACAGCAGGAACATAATAGACGATGCAGAGGAGAAAGAACGCTTCAGCATGGAAGCGCCAATAGCCGCCGCATCCAGTACATTTACGTTCATGCGACCATGGAGCAGGCTTTGCAGCCCATGCCAAAGAAAAGGTATTGCCCGCAGACAGGTTTTGCAGATTTGCAGAGGCACTGGCAAAAGCAGTTTTTCCGCTGCCCGCCGCAGTACCATGCTGCAAATCTTCTCCTGAAACCGCAGGTCAATGGCCTGCACATCTTCTTCCCCTGTAGGCTCCACTTTTGGGATGTCTGCCCGACGGAGCTTCCCTACAGTATCCAGCAGGGTTTCTTTTGCAATGTCCTTCCCATAATAAATGAGGATACTGCCGTTTTGGGCACAGGTACGCACCCGTTCCACACCACTTTTCTGCCGCAAAAGACTGGCAATGCCCCATCCTTCTTCCTCGGAAAAGGCATGCTGTCCCAACCGCAGACGGAGCCTGCCGGGACCGTCATAGCAAATGGCATATTTCATATAACATGCCCCCGCTTCTTACTGTTCGCAGTCGCACGCTTCGGCAGCCTGCTGTTTTGCGTCAAAGCAGATGTCTTCCGCTTCTTCTTTGATGTTTGCGAAAGTAGCCTGTGCGTCTTTGTGCAGCTTCATAGCCTGTGCCACAGCGTTTACAGTCACTTCGCGGGTCTTTTTGCTCTTGAGAATCTTGCCGCCTACCAGCGCTGCGGCGATACCGCCCAAGAACACCCATTTTCTGTCACATTCGAAACAATTTTTCCACATGATTCATTCCTCCAATTCTAGTTATTCAATGCTTACTCCACAAGTTTACTATCGCTAACTTTTGTTGTCAATGACTATTTACAAAAAATGGTGTATCCTTTTGAAAGAAGGATGATGAGAAAAAGGTTGGTGTAACACATATGAAATTACAGGAATCTGGAGAAAATTATCTGGAAACCATTTTGATATTAGAAAAAAGAAACGGCATCGCACGCTCTGTAGATGTGGCAACGGAATTGGGCTTTTCCAAGCCCAGTGTCAGCCGCGCTGTCAGCATATTAAAAGAAGGCGGCTATGTGACCATCGGCAATATCGGCCAGCTTCTGCTGACGGACAAAGGCAGACAGGTGGCACAAAACATCTATGACCGCCATTGTTTCATCAAGGAATGCCTCATGTTTTTGGGTGTCAGCCCGGAAACAGCAGAAACCGACGCCTGCCGTCTGGAGCATGTCCTCAGCGAAGAAACCCTCTCCTGTATGAAGGCACACTATGAAAGTCATATGGCAGAGCAGAAATCATAAAATATTTTTCAAAAATCCTATTGACAGTCTATGAAAAACGTGATAGGATGTATCCAGAAGTTAGCAAACGCTAACTATTAATTTTGACAGCAGGTTAGTTATGGCTAACCACAAGAAAACTAACAAAGGAGGTTCTGCACATGAGCGTTGTTATCGTGGGCGGTCACGACCGCATGGTTCGTCAGTATATGGACATCTGCAAGAAATTCAACTGCAAAAGTAAGGTGTTCACACAGCTGCCGGGGAATTTCCGTTCCCAGATTGGACAGGCAGATTTGATTATTCTGTTTACTTCCACCGTTTCTCACATCATGGCAACAGGTGCCGTACAGGAAGCGGAGAAAAACAATATTTCCATTGCCCGTTCTCACAGCAGCTCATCTTCTGCCCTGAAACGTATCTTGGCAGAACACTGTTGTTGATTTTTACTTATAAGTTAGCAATTGCTAACTACTAAAGTTTTATAGAAAGGAGGATTCCCATGTCCGATTTTGAAGCGGAACTGATCCATCACGCTGCCCCTACCCTGCTGGGCAGAAAGCAATCCAATCTGTTTTCCCTGCCTCTTTCCCTTTTGCCCAAGTGCAGAGAAGAAATTGCCCTTTATGGCAAAAAACTGGCGGAAAAAGGCATTTGCATCGTATATCTTTATAGTTTTAAAAACCGTGTATTCATCATGGTTTATCGTCAAAATGCCATGATGCGGTATCTGCGGGTACCCCATGTGCGGGATTATCTCATTTCTCTTGGTTATCCTGCCCGTATCGGCAAAAAAGATGCCCTGACGGAAACTTTGGCTCATCTGCGCAAACGGATGCAGGCAGACGGTGATTTTCCCCACGAAATCGGCTTTTTCTTGGGTTATCCCCCTGCCGACGTATTTGCTTTCATGCGTGAAAAAGGCCAGAATTACAAATGCGTTGGATTTTGGAAGGTTTACGGCGATGAAAAGCGGGCACTGCGTATTTTCCAGTGCTACCGTGACTGCCGTGACCAGATGATGGAACAGGTAACTGCAGGCACGTCTATTCTTTCCCTCTTGGGCGCAGCCTGAACAGATACATATTTTTCAGAACTTTTTTTCAAAAAAAGGAGGACGATTATGAGTAAAATTGCTGTAATCTATTGGAGCGGCACAGGCAATACCGCTATGATGGCAAATGAAATTGCCGCTGGTATCGGCTCTGATGCTGAAGTGTTTTCCGTAGATGCATTCCATGGCAATGTGGCAGACTATGACAAAATCGCTTTCGGCTGTGCAGCCATGGGCGATGAAGTGCTGGAAGAAGCGGAATTCGAACCTTTCTTCTCTGCTGTGGAAGGCAGTCTGAAAGGCAAAAAAGTTGCCCTGTTCGGCTCTTACGGCTGGGGCGACGGTCAGTGGATGCGCGACTGGGAAGAAAGATGCGCAAAGGCTGGTGCAAACCTCTTTGACGATGGCCTGATCCTCTGCGGCATGCCCGACGCTGACGGCAAAGCAAACTGCAAAGCATACGGTGAAAGATTCGCCGCTTATTGATTTCCCTTTACACACCCTAATATGGGGAAATCCTTGACATTTTCTGTAATACACGATCCATAAAGAATACACCAATCCTTCTGTATTCTATAATAAAACACACATACCTTCTTACACAAAAAGGCTGTGAAACTTCGGTTTCACAGCCTCTCTCTTTTTGTCCTTATTTTGTCCATTCCAGTTCTGCCGGTGTACGCAGTTTCTGGTGTTTGTAAATGGGAATCTGATATTTTGCCCCCAATGCTCTTACCAAGTCTTTATAGCAGCCTTTCATTTTATCATGGAAAAAGATGGCTTCCACACCGCCGTCGATGGCGTCGATGCAGTCACTTGCCCGCTGGACACCTGTTTCGTCCTCATAATGACCGGATACCAGCCACTGGTTCGCCAGAATATGGGTCACCCCAAAGGTTTCGTCCTCGCCCCACTGGGTGAACACAGCTTCCGCAAAGTTGGGCTCAAAGTGTACGCCGCCTACGCAGAGGATCTGATGGACTTTCTTGCCGTCATCCTCAAAAATCTGTGTCAGAGAACGTGCCAAGGCTCTTGCTGCCTCTTTGTTGTTCCAGCTGTCAGGTTCACTGCCTACTTCAATATCCATCATTGCCACAGGGTATTTTGTCAGCAGGGTAGGATCTCCTTCTCCGTGGTATACGCCAGACCAATGGGTTGCTTCTGTTGCCACATGGTAGTCCTCCAGCCCCAATTCTTTCCGGTTCTTTTCCACTGCCAGCATAAGGTTTCGCATGAGTCTGGGTTTTGCGGCACCAAATACGCCAGAGGGCAAATCCCCCAGAGAATGTACGGTCAGCACTTTTTCCGGCGCATGCTCCCCTTCATGCCATGTCACCATACCGGATACATCACAGTCGGCAAAATACTTGTTCATGTCCGGCAGATATTTATTGTAGTCCAGACAGATGGCTGTCTGTGTGGGTGCAAAATAAAAGGTATTCCCTGCCTGATCTTCATAAGCCATGACCGGGTTTCCATCAAACATCATATCTGTTTCTTTCTGCAGAAAGCCTTCTTCCTGCAGGCAGTCCCATACCAGATAGGACACATATCCAAAATCACGATTCACATTGATAAAATAAACAGCTTTGCTCATTGAAGTACCCTCTTTCTTTTGTATAAATATAAAAACAATTTGTTTTTTATTATATTCCTTTCTTTTCCTTCTGACAATGATTTTTTCATAAGAAAACAGGCGGGACTTCTGCAACAGGAAAAAAAGAAATTTCCAAGTTTTGCACTTGCACCTCTTAACATTGAATAAAATAAGACGGAAACGAAAAACAGGCGGGACTTTTGTCCCGCCTGTCTCTATTGAGAAGGTGTATGCAAACTTTTTTATCAGTGATGGCAATGTCCGCCGCAGGAACTGCAAGAACCACAGTTACCGCTGCATCCTTTGCCTTCTTTTTTGTCTTTGCGCAGTTTATAGACTGCGGCAGCGATCACTGCCACAAGTACCGCGCCCACGAGCAATGTTCCCATGTGCCGCACTCCTTTCTGTTTACGCTGTTACTTCTTCTTTTTTGGTGACTTTTCTTCTTTCTTTATAGGGACGGAACAGCAGATAAATAAATCCTACTACTACTGCCGCTGCCAGAACCGTACCGATACCGAAAGAACCTGTGCCGCTTACGACGGAACCAATCTGATATACACAGAACGCAACCAGGTAAGCAAAAATTGTCTGATACCCAATGGCGAACCATGTCCATTTTGCGTTGTTCATTTCCCGTTTGATGGCACCGATTGCCGCGAAGCAAGGTGCGCACAACAGGTTGAATACCAGGAAGCTGTAAGCCGCTGCCGGTGTGAAGAATGTTGCCAGTGTGCCCCAATATTCCGCACCGTTTTCCGCTACTTCCGCAAAGCCGAAGAGCTGACCGAAAGTTGCTACAACGTTTTCTTTTGCCACCAGACCTGTCACTGCTGCCACTGCGGACTGCCAGTTTCCCCAGCCCAGAGGACTGAAGATCCAAGCCACTGCAGAGCCTACATTTGCCAACAGACCGTTGCTCAGGTCATCCACCATACCAAAGCCGTTTTCTGTGAAACCAAAGTTAGACAGGAACCAGATCACGATGGTGGACAGCAGGATGATGGTACCCGCTTTTTTGATGAAAGAGGAACCTCTTTCCCACATGCTGCGCAGTACACTGCCAACAGTAGGCAGATGGTATGCAGGCAGCTCCATAACGAAGGGAGCGGGATCACCTGCAAACATGGATGTTTTCTTCAAAATGATACCGGAAACGATGATTGCCGCAATGCCTACAAAGTAAGCACTGGGTGCTACCCATGCCGCACCGCCGAACAATGCACCCGCGATGAGGGCAATGATAGGCAGTTTCGCGCCGCAGGGAATGAATGTGGTTGTCATAATGGTCATTTTCCGGTCACGGTCACTTTCAATGGTACGGGATGCCATAACACCAGGCACACCGCAGCCAGTACCGATGAGCATAGGAATGAAGGATTTGCCGCTCAATCCGAATTTACGGAAAATTCTGTCCATGATGAAGGCAATACGTGCCATATAACCGCAGCCTTCCAGGAATGCCAGGAAGATAAACAGTACTAGCATCTGAGGCACAAAGCCCAGAACCGCACCAACACCAGCTACGATACCATCCAGAATCAGACTATTCATCCAGCCTGCCACGTTCAGTTTTTCCAGCGCATTGCCAACCAGTACAGGAACGCCGGGCACCCATGTACCGAAGTCCTCTGTGGCAGGTTCTTCCGCTGTAAGGGCAGCTTCATAGTCCGCCGCTGTCACAGGCAGTGTTGCTGTCACATTGCCTTCCTCGTCAGTTACTTCCAGCGTTGTCTGCAAACCAGCTGTTTCTGCCAGGAATTCCACAGGGTCTGTTTCTGCCAGTTCCGCATCTACGCCGGCTTCTGTTGCCGCTGCCAGGAATGCGTCAATCTTCTGTGTTTCCAGTGTGTAAGCTTCGTTTGCCGCTTCATATTCCGCTCTGCCGTTGCCAAAGAGATAGAAGCCATCTCCGAACAGCCCATCATTTGCCCAGTCTGTTGCCATGGTACCAACGGTACTAACGGAAACATAATATACGATGAACATAACCACTGCGAAAATCGGCAGTGCCAGGAAACGGTTTGTCACCACCTGGTCTATCTTATCGGAGGTGGACATGCCGCCTTTATTCTTTTTGGTGTAGCAATGCTGAATCATTTCACCGATGTACATATAACGCTCATTGGTGATGATGCTTTCGCTGTCATCATCCAGCAAATCTTCTGTTTTCTTGATGATGTTTTCCACATCGGGTGCCTTTTCCATCTGTTCCACGATTTTTTCATCACGTTCGAACAGCTTGATGGCATAGAATCGTTTCAAGGATGGAGATACATCCTCCAGTTTTGCCGCAATATCATTGAGTGCGCCTTCCACTTCCGGTGCGAATGTATGCTGAGGTGCGCTGCTTTCTCTTGCCGCCGCTTCCACAGCCGCTTCTGCTGCTTCTTTCACACCAGTGCCTTTCAGTGCGGAAATCTGCACCACTTTGCAGCCCAATTCCTTGGAAAGACGTTCCACGTCGATTTTGTCACCATTCTTTTCCACAACGTCCATCATATTGATGGCAACTACAACGGGAATGCCCAGTTCTGTCAGCTGTGTGGTCAGATACAGGTTTCTTTCCAGATTGGTGCCGTCGATGATGTTCAAAATCCCGTCGGGTCTTTCCCCGATAAGGTAATTTCTTGCCACCACTTCTTCCAGTGTATAGGGAGAAAGGGAGTAAATGCCCGGCAAGTCCATGATGGTCACTTCTTTGTTGCCTTTGAGCTTCCCTTCTTTTTTCTCTACGGTTACCCCGGGCCAGTTCCCCACAAACTGGTTGGAGCCTGTCAATGCGTTAAACAATGTGGTCTTGCCGCAGTTGGGGTTTCCGGCAAGCGCAATCTTCATGCCCATGTTGTATCTCCTTCCTATTCGTTAGTTACACCTAACTCTCTGCCAGAAAAAATGGCTCGTTCTCACGAACCAATTATCTGACTGCAATCATTTCCGCGTCAGCCTTTCTGAGGGAAAGTTCATACCCTCTGACGGTAACCTCCACAGGATCCCCGAGAGGCGCTACTTTTCTAATAAAAATCTCTGTGCCTTTGGTAATGCCCATATCCATGATACGGCGTTTGACAGCGCCTTCGCCTGTCAGCTTCACCACGGTGACTTTTTCACCGATTTTTGCCTGCTTTAATGTCTTTGTCCCTTCCATATTGTCACTTCCTTATACCATGATGCGCGCTGCCATGGATTTGCTGATGGCTACGCGGGATTCTTTTACATTGACGATCATATTTCCGTTGATCTCCGATACCACCGTCACCTGACCGCCGATGACAAATCCCAGACTTTCCAGAAATCGTTTGGTATCATCCCGTCCGCTGATTTTTCTGATGGTTTGCATTTCTCCTGTTTTTGCCAGTGCCAAAGGCATCAGAACTCCTCCTTCCATACTTCACGTCCTTTTATATTTTCAGATGATGAGATAGATTGTCGTTAGCTTTAACTAACATTCTGCAAAGAGTTTACCATTGCTAACTAAAGTTGTCAATAGCTTTTTTCTGATTCTTGCAAATTTTTCCATTTTAAACAGATTCCTCAAATCAGACACAAAAAAACAGACATGGTTGTTTGTACCATGTCTGTTTCTATTTTCTTATTTTCTGCTGCATTTTCCGCAGCTGCCGCAGTCACCATGACAGGTACCGCACTTATGCTTTTTCACTGCCACAAGTGCCCCTACAATGGCTGCCACAATCACTGCCAAAATGACAAAATCCAAAGGGTTCATAATCCCCCTCCTTTTATACAAATAAGCCTAAAAGCAGATAAACGCCAAAGGCTGCCAGCCATGCCACCACGCACTGCAAAACAACAACGCCCAGTGCCAGCCAGCCGGATTCCAGTTCCCGTTTTACTGCCGCGATGGCCGCCACACAAGGAGTATACAGCAGTGTGAATACCAGAAAACTGATGGCAGAAACAGGGGTAAAGAGGGTATGGAGGGCAGGCCCCAATGCCGCTGTGGATGTTCCCATGAGAACGCCCAGTGTACTGATAACGGCTTCTTTTGCTGTAAAGCCAGTGATGAGGGCTGTGGGGATGCGCCAGTCGTCAAAGCCCAGAGGCGCAAACACAGGTGCCAGCAGATGCCCAATGGCTGCCAGAATACTGTCTGCGCTGTCTGTCACCACATTCAGACGGCTGTCAAAGCTCTGGAGGAACCAGATGATAACGGTCGCCAGGAAAATGATGGTGAAAGCACGCTGTAAGAAGTCTTTCGCCTTATCCCACATCAAAAGCAGTACACTTTTTGCGGAAGGGAAACGATAGTTAGGCAATTCCATAACGAATGGAATGGGTTTGCCACGGAATACGGTTCTGTCAAAAATCAGCGCAACGATGATGCCGATGATGATACCTGTCAGGTACATGCCAATCATCACCAATGCTGCATAGTGCGGGAAGAAAGCCGCTGCAAAGACTGCGTAAATGGGAATCTTTGCGGAACAGCTCATAAAAGGTGTCAGCATGATGGTCATGCGGCGGTCACGTTCCGAAGAAAGGGTACGGCTTGCCATAACCGCAGGCACCGTACAGCCGAAGCCCACCAGCAAGGGCACGATACTTCTGCCGGAAAGACCAATCTTACGGAGCAGTTTATCCATGACAAAGGCAATTCTTGCCATATAGCCTGTATCTTCCAGAATAGACAGGAAGAAGAACAGTACCACGATGATAGGCAGGAAGCTGAGAACACTGCCAACACCGGCAAAGATACCATCGATAACCAGACTATGTACCACAGGGTTGATGCCGTAAGCCGTCAAGCCTTTATCTACCAATGCGGTGATATCATCAATGAGCAGGGACAGCAAATCACTGAGGACTGCCCCAAAGACGTTAAATGTCAGGAAAAATACCAGAAACATCACCAGTATGAATATGGGAATGGCAAAATACCGATGGGTCAGAATGCTGTCGATTTTCACACTGCGGATATGCTCTTTGCTTTCCTCGCATTTGATGACCGTATCGGCGCAAACGCTTTCGATGAAATCATAGCGCATGCCTGCCAGCGCGGCATTTCTGTCCATACCCGCTTCTGCTTCCATTTCGATGATACTGTGTTCCACCAGTTCCAATTCGTTCTGGCTCAATTGCAGCATATCCACAATACGGGTATCGTTTTCAATGAGTTTGGAGCAGGAAAAACGCACGGACAAGCCAGCTTTTTCCGCATGGTCTTCAATCTGGTGACAAACGGAATGGATACAACGGTGAACAGGCCCCTGCTTACAGAAGTCAATGACCTTCGCAGTCCGTTTTTCCTTTGCCACACGGACTGCCGCCTGTACCAGTTCTTCGATACCTTCGTTTTTCGCAGCACTGATGGGCACAACGGGAATGCCCAGCGCTTCGGACATTTTTTCCACATTGATGGTACCGCCGTTGTTGCGGACTTCGTCCATCATATTCAATGCCAGAACCATGGGAATCCGCATTTCCATGAGCTGCAATGTCAGGTACAGATTTCGTTCAATATTGGTGGCATCCACGATATTGATGATGCCGTCAGGTTTTTCATTCAACAGGAAATCTCTTGTAACGATTTCCTCATTTGTATAAGGTCTGAGAGAGTAAATCCCCGGCAAGTCCACCACGGAACAGTCTGGCTGGCTTTTCATCTGCCCAACCTTCTGGTCTACGGTTACCCCGGGAAAGTTGCCAACGTGCTGGTTAGAGCCTGTCAGCTGATTGAAAAGAGTGGTTTTCCCGCAGTTCTGATTGCCTGCCAACGCAAAAATCATAGGTCAACCCCCTCTTGTGTGATTTCAATGTTTTTGGCGTCCTCCACACGCAGGGTCAGGGTATAGCCTCTGAGCCTGATTTCGATGGGGTCACCCATGGGAGCCACTTTTGTCACCGTTACTTTTGTCTTGGGAATGAGTCCCATATCCAGAAAACGGTAGCGCAGTTCCCCTTCGCCGCCCACCTTGGTGATGATGGCGGACTGTCCAATGGGTAATTGATGCAATGTCATATTTTCTACCTCGTATCTATCTTCATCTAAAAAAGTAAACCATAACTAACATCAAAAAGTATAGCATAGCCCCAAACCCATGTCAATAAAGGCGGCAGCAAATCCTAGAGAAATTATATGAAATATTTTTTCGTCACATTTATACCAAAATTTTTCAAAGGTTCTGCCATTTTTGCACCCGCCATCAAAAAGTATCCCAAAAAAGAAAAAGAGCAGAAAAAAATCCGTTTATCAGATGCTTTTTCCGCTCTCTTTTTCTCTCTTTTTATGCCTTGAAAAACTATTCTTCCTCTGCAAAGAGATCGCGATAGGCATTTTCGTCATAGCCCACCGTTTCTTTCAGCAACACCATCAGGTTTTTGCCTTCATGGTGCAGGTCGTCCATCTCCACGTCTGCCGCCAGCTTGCCTTTGTGAATGACAATGGCTCTGTCAATGAATGTTTCCACAGCCTCCAGTTCATGGGTGACCAGCACAAGGGTTTCCTCCCCTGTCAGACTGCCGGACAGGATTTTCATAAAATCCTGCCTTGTCAGGGCGTCTTTTCCCAGAAAGGGTTCATCCATGAAAATATATTTCGTCCGCTTGGCAAGTCCTGCCGCAATCTCCAGCTTTGCTTTCTGCCCACGTGACATATGCTTTGCCGCCTTTTCCTCCAGCTTGAAAAACGCCGTCAGCTTATCATAATAGGCTCTGTCAAACTTAGGGAAGAAATCTGCCAGAAAATCCCCATACTGCTTCGGTGTCAAATCCGGCAGGAACGTACCTTCTTCAAAAATACAGGCAATCTCTCCTCTTGTCTGTGTGGCAGGCGTTCCATCCAGCAAAATCTGACAGCCGTTATCCTTCTGCACCAGAAGTCCCGCCATAAGCCGCAGCAGCGTAGACTTTCCGGCGCCGTTTTCCCCAAAAAGCCCCACAATCTGCCCATCAGGAATTTCTAAATCCACATAATTCAGGACAGGATTTTTGTCTGTTTCTGGAAATCCATATGTAAAAAAGATGTGTTTGCCTTCGATCATGTCGTTTCCCCCTTGTAAGTCATCTCGATATTGGAAAAATATCTCCTACCGGAAATGTACTTCCATGTGTCAGATACCAGATATTTTTTGCCTACATGCTGATGGCTTTCTTTTGTCAGAAAAGCACCGTAAATGCCTTCGGTATCGTCTGCTCCATCAGTGACCAGTTCCCCGCGGTAAAGCACTTTTTTGAAATCTCTGCTGTATACCGTCAGGAAATACTGCTTTGGTACAATATCCCCCCGATAGAAGAAATCAGAGCCGCCGGGCACATCCATTTGTGCTTCTTCCATCGTCAGGAAACTGTCTTTGCCGCAGACAGCCGCCACCCATGGACTGCCAATGATTGTAAAGTGATGGATGATTTTTCCCTGACTGTCTATGGAAATGCTGGTGCTTTCCACCGCATTGGAGCCAGTGTCCTGTCTGCTCACATCCCATGTGAACAAAACACCATTTCCGCCTTCCCACGCGCTTTGGGAAAGGGTATATTCATAGACATTCCCCTTTGTCTTGACTTCTTCTCTGTCCAGCATTTTGCCATCTTTGTCATAGGTTTCAAAAATAACTGTGTTGTTGTCCCGTTTGATAAAAAGCAGATGGTCGCCCACAGTTTCTATCCCCAATATCCACCGATGGGCATTTACCATATCTTCCCCAAATATCATTTCCGGTTCCATGCGTTCCTGAGTATTAAAGGGAGAGCCTGCGTCATAGAGTTTCTGAAGGTCATAGGCATAAATGCCGATGATGCCTTCTCTGTAAGCATAGGATACCCGCCCTGTCAAATACAGCTTGCCATCCAGCACCGTTCCCGTAGGTACCACATGAGGCAAATCCACTTCCTGCTCATCCATCTCATAATCCACATCGCCGTCTGCTGCCCATTCCATGGTCACTTCTCCCTCATAGGGCAGAGAAAAAGGCACCCAGACACTGCGGTAAGCTGTGCCGTTCAATTCCTGAATGCCATTTTCATCGGCTCGATATACCACACTTTCTACCATATCCGGCCGTTCATGGAAAATGACATCATGCTGCATATAGACTTGACCTTTGTCGTACTGTATGCTGCCAGATGGAAAATCTGGTTCCTCATACAAAAGCCGTGCTTTTTCTCTCTGGCAGAATCTTTCCCACACCGCCCGTTCTATTTCAGAACGGGTGTCAGGCAGTCCTGCGTCAGCGATGATTTCCGTATCCTCTGTAGGCAGCAGGATCCGTCTGCCAAACTGCAGCCGCACATACTGTTCCCTTCCGCCAATCTCCGTTTTCCATTCTTTTGTTTCCTCTGGTATTGGTTCTGCCCTTTCAAAAGAAACGTCCCTTTGTATTTCCCCCTGTGACAACGTGAAAGAAAGATTGTGGAATTCATCCCCCCAGTTTCCCGTTACCTCATAGGGTTCCAATGCTGAAGGACTGCCCTGCACATCCCGTACAGTCAAAGTTTCCCGCTGCCAAAGCTGAGAAACCCCTGTCAGTACGACCACAGGCACCAGAAAAGAACACACCATCAATATTGGTACCATGAACCTTCTTCCCATACTGTTTCTCCTCCTTTGCCCAAAATATCCTCAACCATCAGATAGCGATTCCATTCGGTTGTCCCCCTTATGTTCTGCTCCTGAATGCTTTTTCTTCCTCTTGCCGTTTTACAGGACATCAGAGCTTCCAGCATATCCTCATCAATATCTGTTTCCAGCTTTCCCCGGTAAATCAGTCTGCCGGCAGGATCTTCGCTGGTGTCATACACACACAGTTCCAGACCATTTAAGGTATATACCTCTTCCATCTCTGCCTTTCCATCCCACAGTTCTTGCAGGTAACTTACGGTCAATACGCGGTCTTTCCCCACTGCCCCATAAGTCACATTCCCCTGTCCGCCTTCCGACAGATAAACAGCTTTAATTTTGCCATCTTCCACCCAATATCCGGCGAACAAATGGACATATTGTGCATTATCATCGATTTCGTGACTTCCGATGACATAAATTCCTCTGCCGTCTTCCCAGTCCGTCTGCTGTATCTGCAATTCATCAACAGACGCTTCTGTCTGCTGTTTCATACGGTCCAAAAGCACGCCGTCATAGCTGTAAAGCTCCATGGTAAGCCCATCGGCTTCCCCAATGAATAAAAGCAGTCCTTCCTTCACATCTTCCAACCCCAGTACCAAACGATTTTCACTGACAGGGATTTCTGCCAATGTAGCAAAGGGTTCTGTTATTGTCTGTTCTTCTTCAGAAGCAGACGTATAATCCTCTGCCGGATTGGGGCCAAAACAGTACAGCCCCATACTGCCGCTGCAATATTTGTTTGTTGTCATGGTGCCGTAAAGCATTTGCCGCTCCTTGGACCACACCAGCACAGGCGCTTCCCTTATCCATAATTCACTGCTTTGGATATCTCTGTAGTCCTCCCCGTTTTCCACACAGACTTCTGCCAGTGGTTTATCCGGTGTATACACCAAATTCGTTGGAATCTCGTAATTCCACTGTCTGTACTTAGTGCCGCCGGCAGCGCTTGCATGCATCTCCAACTGAAACACTGCCTGTCCTTTGTCAAAAACCGTCGTGGTGCCATGCAAGGTGCCATCTTCCTGATAAGCATCGCTGGGAAAATGGGTATTGCCTTTCAGTACAGTCAAATCCACCGTATCTTTGGTTTCCATCTGACTGTCTGACGCAGGCACGAAGGTGCCATAGCTGCTCCAGACACTCAGTTCTCCTTCTTTCCATGCACCGACTGTTCGTTCTGCGTGATATGCCGTTTCCGTTCCTGACCCCATATAAAAATTGTTTTTTTCCAGCTTGCCATCTTCTATGGAAAAATTCCATGTATTCTGGGAATCAGCAATTTTCCCTTTTATGGTAAAGTCCGCCAAGGCACTCTCGTCCCCCACCAGATGCCTCAGCTCCATTTGTCCATTCCATACACTGCCGCGAATCACGCCCCAGATGATACAAATCACCAGCAGACTGCCACAGAAACAAACCACAGGGAAATAAATCTTCCATTTTCTCATGTAGAATCACCTGCGCTCTCTGTTACAGAAAGCACCTCCAGCCAACGACTGCTGTCGACACTTTTCAGCGTTTGACGCTCCACACTCTCTTTGGATGCCCTTGTGTTGAAATAGTTGAAAAACTTCAATGCGTCCTCATCAATGTCTGTTTCCAGTTCTCCACGATAAACTTCCTTACCGGCAGAATCTTCTGTAATGTCATAAATGGAAATCTTAAAGCCATTCATGGTATTGCCGTGAATAGGTTCGGCCTTTCCATTCCATTTATCCACTGTCCGGTCCATGACCAGCACTTTTTCTTTCCCCACTGCTGTCCACGTACCATAGTTCCCATTGAGATAAACAGGCTTTATGGTGCCATTTTCCACCCAGTAACCAGTGAAGAAATGTACATAGTATTCATTTTCACCTGTTTTCTGGGAACCTTCCACAAATACGCCTCTGCCGTTTTCCCATTTGGTCTGCTGTATCTGGATTTCATGGACAGGTTCCTCTGTCTGAAGTTGATTGCTGTCCAAAAAGGTTCCATCATAGCCATACAGTTCCGCTGTCACACTATCCGGCTCCCCGATGAACACCAGCAGTCCTTCCCCCACATCTTCCAGTCCTAATACCCAACGACTTTCACTGACAGGGATTTCTGCCAATGTGGCAACAGGTTCTTTTTTTACCGGATGCGTTGTGCCATTTTCATCTTTGAGGGATTCCTCCTGACGAGGCCCCAGACAATACAATCCAATACTCCCACTGCAATCCGCATTTGTTCTGACTGTTGCATAAAGCATTTCCTGACTTTCAGACCACACATTGAGCACTTCTATGCTGTTCCATTGATAATTTTGTCGTATCATAGAATATTGCTCATTTTTAAGGGTGATATTTACCAACGGTTTTTCCGGTATATACTGCAAATGGGTAGGGATTTCATATGACCAACTGCGTAAAACCCTGTTTTTGTTCCGTACCGCTTCCATTTCCATATTCAGCACAACCTGAGCTTTTTCAAAAATACAGGTGGTTCCATGAAGATTCCCCTCATGGTCATAAAGCTCCGGAGGAATATAATCATCATCCTCACCCAGCAGGCTCAAATCCACCGTATCCAGATTTTCCACCTGACTGTCTGGCGCTGGCTGAAACTTCACATCATTCCCCCATATCTCCATGGTGCTGTCTTTCCAATTCCCTATGGTTTCTCCAAGTCCATAAACAGGTTCTTCATAAGACAGGGTAAAGGATTCTTTCTGCAAAGCGCCATCCTTGATGGAAAAATTCCATCTCTCCATCACATCTGTGATTCCAAACTGAATGTCGAAATCCGCCAATGCACTTTCATCCCCTGCCAGATGCCGCAATTCCATCTGACCGCTCCATGTGTGATTCCAAACGCTTCCCCAGATGCCGCCGATTACCACCAAAGAACCGCAAAGCAGTCCCAAAGGAAGATATGCCATCCATTTTTTCATCGCACTTCCTCCTTTCTATTTTGCAAGAGGTTCCCGAAAATCCGCCTGCAATCGGAAAATGAGCCAAATGCCTACAGCAAGAAGAAGGATGCTTCCAGTCAGCAGAATATTGCTCATCTCCCCTGCACTGCGTCCCTGCAAATACAGCGCCAAAGGAATCATCAGCCCTGCAGCGCAGATAAAAATGCCTGTCAGTCCAATGGCTCTCTGCATGCTGACGGATACAATCCACACACCTGCGTAGAACAACAGGAGCAGTGCACACAGCATATTCTTCCAATCTAAGCTGTAAACGATACCCAGAAAATCACTGCGCAGAAAGGCCAGAAACAGTCCATTGTGCCGTGTGGCGTCAATGCCTGTCAAAATGCTGCCGTCGTTCATCAGAAATTCCTGTTTTGCCGCCAGACTCACCATCCAATGCATCATAGGAAAATACATGACCACAATGACCATTAGCCACAGGGCATAGTACAGAAATACCATTGCCAAAGACTGAATCAAAAAGGCATTTGCCACCTGTGTGCCTTTCATGGGCAATGTCAGGAAGGTATAGATGCCTTTGCCTTCCTTCTGGTATTTCCGCAGCTGCAAAAACTGCAAAAGCAATAGTGCCAAAAGCCCTATGCCAAAGAAAAGCGGAATCAAACTCTGGTCAATGATAAGTTCATAGGGCAGAAAACCCTTTGCCCGATAAGGAGAGGTTTCTCCTGCCGTTCCTGCGTATCCCCGATAAATGGCACTGATGACCCCTGCCAGAATGGAAAAGACATAAACGGCCCATCCTCCTTTTTTCATGTTCCACTGAAATACATATCCGCTGAGCAATGCTGTTTGTTTCATACATTTTCCCCTCTTTCCTGCCATGCTTCCTCTACCATTTTCATCACTTCTGCCAAGGTCAGACGGTTTTCCTTGGCCTCCGCCACAAATTGCCGCACCAGATCCCCCGTCATCTCCTGCCGGATTCTGCCCAATGTTTCTTCGTCATAAAAAACCGTGCTGGCCGCGTTTTTCGGCGTCTGTATGAGCCCTTCTTCCTCCATGAGCCGAAAAGCCTTCTGGGCAGTGTTTGGATTGATGCAAAGCTGTGCCGCCAACTCCCTGCGGGAAGGCAGGCTTTCTCCCACAGCCGCTTCCCCCAGAAAGATCGCCCGTTTCAAGTGCCGAACGATCTGCACATAGACCGGCTCCATGTCGTGCAGCTGCAGATCAGAAAAATTCACCACCGTCTGTCACCTCCTTTCAAGTGTACTATGCTTATCATACACTTCTTAACTGTATGATAGCAATCATACACTTTTCTGTCAACAAATTTTAGAAAATTCAAAAAAAAGAAAGACTTTCGTCATATTTTATTTATAATGATTGTATATACTGATAATATAAAATAAAGACAATTGTTATTTTGTGATAGATTCCAAAGGAGGAATACATATGAAACGACTGACATCTTCTCTGGTTGTCTGCATGCTGATGCTGGGCACAGCTGCCTGCACCGCCAATACAGAAACCGAAGAACCCCCACAAACACAGGAAATGACCGCCGAACAACAGGCACAAGCCGTTGACGACATGACAGCGCCCGTAGACTCTCTGGTGCGGTGCATGTTGGAAAACAATATGGAATATGACCCCCAGGACCCTGAATTTTTCTGGACATCCCTTGCGTATTTCGCAGGACAGTATGGCAGTGAACATCAGCTGGCAGAAGTGACCGATGATTCCATCACACTGCCCAGCAAAGCCGTTCAGGAATTGGCCATTGCCCTTTTTGCAGACTATGACGACCTGCTGGAACTGCCCGACAGTCTTTCCGGCCGTGTGACTTATGACGAAAGCACAGACGCCTACACCTTTGGCAGAGGCGACATCGGTCTGGCAGAAACCAAACTGACATTCAAAGGCGAGGAAGACGGCGTTGTGACTGTACAGGCAGATCTGGTTTCCCTTATGGAAGATCAGGACATCATCGGTTCCTGGACTGTTACTATGACCAATAACACATACGCTGACGGCATCTCTGATCCTATGTACCTTTACAGCGTTGCCAGCGTAACACCCATTGAAACCACAGAAAACGAAGGTGACAGCCAGACTTCCGGCACCACATCTTCCGAAACGGCTTCCAATGAAATCACAGTGAATGCAGTTTACAACGGTCTTTCCGATGGACATACAGCGGAAATGACACTGCCCGACGGTACTGTCAACGCTTACCAGTTCACAGACAGCAATGTGGCATCCAAACTGCAGGAATATAACGTAGGCGACGCCATCACATTCACCTACACACAGGAAAGCAAAGACGCCGCTATGGTCATCACCAACGTGGAATAATCACAGGAAAGAAGGGAGAACATGGGCAATCTGAGAAATAGGCTTTTGAAAATCCTGCTGGTTCTGCTGGCACTGGGCGCCGCCCTATTCGGCGGATGTATCCTGTATCTTGCCATCACAGACCCCATTAAACAGCCTTACCGACAGTATTTCTATCCCATACTTCTTGCCATCTACCTCTCCGCCGTTCCCTTTTTCACAGGACTGTTTTATGGCTATCGCTTCTTATGCCAGTCAAACAACACTGCACAGGAAACAGGCCCAGTGGTACAGACATTACGGAAAATCAAAATTTGCGCCATCACTTATGGCATCCTTTTTCTGCTGGTAATCCCCTTCTGGATTGGTCTGGCAGAAGCCGATGATGCCCCCGGCGCTATGTTCTTCGGGCTTTTGCCCATTTGCTGGGCGGTTCTGTCCTACTTCTGGTCATACAGATACAAAAACAGACTGCTGCAAAATAACGCATAAAAAAAGCTGGAATCCTCATAAAGCAACTTCCCCTTAAGAAAACATTGTTTTTCTGTTTGATAGATTTCTTAAGGGGAATTGCGACAGCTGTCTCCATAAGAAAACATACCAAACAAAATCTCATCCAGAATCAGAAAGCCAAAATCCGCAGTAGTATCAGGATTTCGGCTTTCTTTGTTTTCTTATGAAGATGCCCCTAAAGGATTCCAGTTTTTTATTTTTCTTCTCTAATAATCTTCCCTGTCCAGCAAAGCAAAAGACGGCTGCCCTGCTCAAACAATTCTCTGGAAATTTTCTTTTGTCCTTTCAACACTTTTGCCATGGACAAAATTTCTTCTTCCATGCCTTCTGCCAACTGCTCCAAATCCGTTCTTTTCTTCCCATAAACGCCCTTTTGCAGATAAACCACCGCCTGTACCACAAAAACGGCGCTTTTATAAAAAGCTTTCAGCATTTCTCCGCTTTTTTCATGGAGGAAATTGTGGACACAGCCATGATACAGGTCACAGGCGCCTTTATGAACTGCCCGCTGGATGTCCTCTTTTGTGATTTCATGCCAAAGAGCATCCAGACTGCCCCGCAAAGGTGTTGTATCCTGTATGAACTGGAACAAATCGGCTTTATCCCAATACATCAATTCTTCCCAGCCGCCTACAAAACCGCAGAGTTTTTCGCGCATAGGCAAAGCAGACACAGCCTCGTCATATGCCTGCAAATCTTCCAGATTTAATTCGTCCAGCAAAAGCACCACGTCTATGTCGCTTTCCGCTGTGGCTTCGCCTCTGCCGTAACTGCCCTGTATGCCCAGAAAACGTATCCGCTCCCCGAAAATACCATCTACACAGGCTGTCCAGTCTGCCAGCCATTTTTCCAAGTCCATGTCCTCTCCTCCTTTTCTAAAGTCAAAAAATGGATTCCCAAGCAGTTTCCCCTTAAGAAAACATCTCTTTTCTTTCATTTCTTAAGGGGAACTGCGATGGCTGTCTTCAGAAGAAAAATTTCAATGAAAATCTTAAAAATAGATAGCTGGAATCTTTTGTATCTCAAAGACTCCAGCTATCTTTTTTCTTATGAAGCAAGCCCTAAACACAAAGGGAATCCACTTCAATTTTTTATTTCACATGTCTGCGGAAAATATGCTCTGCCGCCACAACGCCGTCCACTGCCGCCGAAACAATACCGCCGGCATAGCCTGCCCCTTCTCCTGTGGGATACAGTCCCGTCAGAGAAAGGCTCTGTCCCCCTTCTCCACGCAAAATGCGCACAGGGGAAGAACTGCGGCTTTCCACAGCCGTCAGCACAGCGTCATCCCGGTCAAAGCCTTTCAGCCGCCGACCCATAGCCGGCAATGCTTCCGCCATGGCTTCCATCATAAATTCCGGGAAAATTTCTTTCATATCTGCAAAAACCGTTTTGGGTGCATAGGTAGGATGTACCTGCCCAAAAGCGTTTTCTTTGTCCTGCAAAAAACTGCCTACAGTCTGGACAGGGGCTGTATAGTTGCCGCCGCCAGCCTGAAAAGCTTTTTCTTCCAATTCCCGCTGGAAATACATGCCCGCAAGAGGATGTTCACTGCCGAAATCCTCAGGGAACACCTGCACCAGCAATGCGGAATTGGCGTTCTGTCCATCTCTGGCATGTTCGCTCATGCCGTTGACAGCCAGACGACCTCCTTCCGAAGCCGCCGCCACCACATAGCCGCCGGGGCACATACAGAAGGTATAGACCCCTCTGCCTTTGGTGGTGGTATAGGTCAAACGGTAATCTGCCGCCGGAAGCTGGTCTGCTGCTTCACCGTACTGGGAAACATTGACCATGTCCTGTGGATGCTCAATACGCACCCCCATGGCAAAGGGCTTCTGTTCCAGAGCAAAGCCTTTTTCATAAAGCATGGTAAAGGTATCTCTGGCGCTGTGTCCCAACGCCAATACCACATCAGAAGCATCCAGACGTTCTTTTCCATTGATTTCCACGCCTGTCACCATGCCGTTTTCCGAGAAAATATCTGTCACTTTGGAGAAAAAGCGCACTTCTCCTCCCAAAGAAATGATTTTCTGCCGAATTTCTTTTACAACACCACGAAGCAAATCCGTTCCAATGTGGGGTTTACTGTCGTACAGAATTTCCTTCGGCGCACCTGCCGCCACAAATTCCTCCAGCACCTTGCGGCATCTGGGGTCTTTGATACGTGTGGTCAGTTTCCCATCGGAAAATGTCCCTGCGCCGCCTTCGCCGAACTGAACGTTGTTATCCACATCCAGCTGTCCTGTCTGCCAGAACTTGTCCACAGCTTCCTTGCGGCTGTCCACATCGCCGCCACGCTCCAGCACAATAGGCTTCAGTCCCATCTGCGCCAAAAGCAGTGCCGCAAACATCCCAGCCGGGCCAAAGCCCACGACTACCGGGCGTTTTTCCATCTGGCATTTGCCTTCTGGGAAATGATAGGACAAATCAGGGGTTTTAGAAACATTTTTGTCCCCTTTCACCCCTGCCAGCACTTTACTTTCGTTGTCCACAGCCACATCCACCACGCAAACGTAATGGATACGGTCTTTTTTCCGGGCATCCAGAGATTTTTTGAAAATCCGCCATGATGTGATCTGTTCCACAGGGATATGCAGTTGTTTTGCCGCCCGTTTTTTCAGCAGGCTTTCTTCTCTGCCCAAAGGCAGTTTTAAGTCAGCAATCCGAATCATGGCATCTCCGTTCCTTTCCCATAAGGTTCATAAAATACTTCATCCAGCATCAAACCGCGAGAAGGCGCCGTAAAACCAGCTGCCTCCCTGCTTTCCGCTGCCAGAATTTCCTCCATCTCCGCGGGGCTGCGTTTGCCTTCCCCCACTTCGATGAGGGTGCCTGTAAGTATCCGCACCATCTGGTACAAAAAGCCGTTGCCTGTAAAGGACAGCACCAGCCGCTGTTCCTTCTGTTCAATGGAAATATCATAAATGGTGCGCACCGTAGACTTTTTCATACGTTTGTTTGCGCAGAAACTCTTGAAGTCATGGGTGCCCACAAAGGCAGAAGCCGCCTCTTTCATGGCCTCCACATCCAGTGCATCTTTGCACCAGAAGCTGTATTTCCGCCAGAAAACGGGAGGCATTTCTCCCGTCCAGATGGTATATACATATCTCTTTGCTTTGGCATTCAGTCTGGCGTGGAATCTGGGTTCTGCTTCTTCCAAGGAAAGAGCACCCACATCTTCCGGCAACCGTCCATTGATTTCTGTCAAAAGTTCTGCGGCTGTTCCTTTCCAGTCCATGCGGAAGCTGGCCACCTGTCCTTTGGCATGGGTGCCTGCGTCCGTCCGACCGGAACCGGCGATTTCTGTTTCTACGCCGGCGATATCTGTCAGGATTTTTTCCAGTTTTTCCTGCAAAGTATTGTCTGTGTTGCCCTGTTTCTGCCAGCCGTTGTACCGACTGCCGTCATAACACAACACCATTTTGTAAGTTTTCATATCCAAACCGCCTTACTGCTGGATAGCACCCAACACACGGGGTACGAACTGTTTCTTTCTGGAAACCACGCCGGGCAGGTAAATATGATTTTCGCCTGCGGGCGCGCCGAAAGCAGCTTCCACCAGTTCTTTTGCGTTTTCGCCTACAAATACCATATCAGAAGATTCTTCCATGATATTTGTCAGCAGGAAGAACATCATATCCACGTCGTTTCTGTCGGAGTTTTCCATGAATTCCGCGATTTTCGGACGCAGTTCTTCCAGTTCTGTTTTATCCAGAGAGGAAATCTGACCCACACCGAAGTTTACGCCGTTTGCGCTGAATTTCTTGAAGTCCTGATAGAAGATTTCTTCCGGTGTTTTATCTGCCAGAGAGCTGCCTGCACGGAACATTTTTTCCGCATGTTCCTGAATGTCAATGCCTGCGATTTTTGCCAGTGCTTCTGCTGCGTTTTTGTCCACAGGTGTGCATGTGGGAGAACGGAACATCAATGTATCAGACAGGATAGCGGAACACATGAGCCCAGCCATTTTAGGTTCGATTTCCACCTGATTTTCCAGATACATCAGATATACGATGGTAGAAGTACAGCCAACGGGCTGGTTGCGGAAATATACGGGCATGGATGTTTCCAGTGCACCCAGACGGTGATGGTCAATGATTTCCAGAATTTCCGCTTCCTCAATGCCGTCAACAGCCTGAGATTTTTCGTTATGGTCTACCATGATGATTTTTTTGTTGTCCATTTCCAGCAAAGAACGTCTGGACAGCATACCGATATAATTGCCTTCCCGATCCAGTACGGGGAAATCACGATGGCGGATTTTTGCCATAGTGCCGCGGATATCGCTAATGAAATCATCTTCGCTGAATGTGATCAGGTTTTCTTTCCGCATGAAGTAGCCCAGAGGGGTACTCTGGCTGATCAGTCTTGCTGTCATGTAAGTATCATGAGGTGTGCTGATGATAGCGCAGTTGTTTTCCTTCGCCAGTTTCTGAATGGTTTTGGAAACAGGTGCGCCCATGCAGACAACGATACAGCCTGCGTTCATTTCAATGGCACAAAGCTGGGATTCGAAACGGTTCCCTGTAATCAAAATATCGCCGGGTTCTACATAGTTTTCCAGCAAATCAGGGTTTGCCGCACCAATCAGGATTTTCCCTTCCTGAGGTACCACATCTTCGGGATTGCCAACCACCATGGTACCGTCAATGGTATCCAGAATATTGGAATATTTTGTTTTGGACATTGCCAGAATTCTGGTTTCGTAAATATCCATGTTGGCTGTAGCAATATCTTTGACAGAGATAATGCCTTCCAGTTTGCCTTCATTTACAATAGGCATAGTCGCTTCCTGCATATCTCTCATGGTGATCCATGCGTTTTTCAGAGACATTTCTTTAGACAGGCTGGGTGTGATTTTAATGGTCACGTCTTTTACCTGTGTACCTACATGGTTGATGAATGCAGGGCTTTCCACGCCGAAAAAGTCCAGTACATACTGGGTTTCGTTGCTGACTTCCCCAGCTCTTTTGGGCACATAATTACCGTCGGAAATTTTATTTTTCAAATTTGCATATGCGATTGCAGAGCAAATAGAGTCTGTGTCGGGATTTTTATGTCCGATGACAAACACGTCTTTTTTTCTTGTCATTTACTGATTGCTCCTTTCTTTTCTTTTGAATATAAAAAGACGCCGAAAGCGTCAAAAACCAATGTTTTTCCATACTTCCAAGCGTCATAATTATATCTTTTTCCAAAAAGTCCGTCAATGATTTTCCGCCAGTTCCAAACAGAAAATTTACATCTGCCCTACTTTTCCTCCCCGCGAACTTCCTGTTGGTACCAAAGATAGGACATGACCCTAAGAATCAGGCAGAGTCGATAAAATGTTTTTTCAGTTTTCTCTCTAGAACTCCAAATATGTGTATAACACAAAAAAGCATCCGCAATGAGCGAATGCTTCGAGAGGCGCCACCCGGATTCGAACCGGGGATAGAGGTGTTGCAGACCTTTGCCTTACCACTTGGCTATGGCGCCGTAACTGTTGTTATTATAACGCGCTTTGTTCAATTCGTCAAGTAAAATTATGGATTTCTTTTCTTTTTCTTCTTCCTCGTTTCGACATCTGCTAAAAAAATGGTGAAAATCCACCATTCTTTGGGCTATCTGACGGTTCCTGTCCCACCTTCTATGACAAAGCAGACAAAAAGAGAATTTCTTTTTTACATAATAAAAAAAGCCCCAACCCCACAGCTAATTCTGTGAAACCGGGACTTTCCAGAGGCGCCACCCGGATTTGAACCGGGGATAGAGGTGTTGCAGACCTTTGCCTTACCACTTGGCTATGGCGCCATATGATCCGTGCGGGATTCGAACCCGCGTTACCGCCGTGAAAGGGCGGTGTCTTAACCCCTTGACCAACGGACCATAAACTCCCCGAGTAGGATTCGAACCAACGACCCTCCGGTTAACAGCCGGATGCTCTACCGCTGAGCTATCGAGGATTATACTATGTTCGAAAGTTTACACCTTCAAAACCGAATACAGCAAACATTATATCATAAAATCTTTATTAGGTCAAGCCCTCGATCTATTAGTATTGGTCAGCTGAACACATTACTGTGCTTACACCTCCAACCTATCTACCTCATTATCTTTAAGGGATCTTACTTCCGAAGAATGGGAAATCTTATCTTGAGGGCGGCTTCACGCTTAGATGCCTTCAGCGTTTATCCGTTCCATACATAGCTACCCGGCTGTGCAGTTGGTCTGCAACCGGTACACCAGAGGTACGTCCATCCCGGTCCTCTCGTACTAAGGACAGCTCCTCTCAAATTTCCTGCGCCCACAACGGATAGGGACCGAACTGTCTCACGACGTTCTGAACCCAGCTCGCGTACCGCTTT
>ERZ779894.1246-NODE-1246-length-26735-cov-2.823276_pt1 | contig 26735 bp, 19 predicted proteins | sample MGYA00511587_ERZ779894 | MGnify/ENA primary metagenome ERZ779894 (study PRJEB29588, sample SAMEA2160490) | human gut metagenome | biome: human gut; feature: human-associated habitat; material: faeces | place: Denmark | collected 2008/2010 ... | reverse complement strand
CACAAAAGATTTGGTCATATATTCTATATGTGGCAGCGAACCGAAAGAGGAGTGGGAGGAGTGCCTGGATAAGTATTCATTGAGGAACCGGGGAATTGAATGTATTTATGCAAATGATTTTTTTGGAAAAGAAAATTATCAGAAGATTTGTAACCAATGGAATGTGCATGATATGCCATATTATATCTTGATAAACAGAAAAGGACAGATTATTGATTTTGGTAGTTCGGCACGTCCGAGTAATCCGAATTTGCGATCTAGAATTGAGGAGGCGGTTAAAAATATAAAATAACTTTTTATTTATTTTACTCAGAAGTAGAGGATAGTGAGTACAAAACGGCCGGATTTCCGTCTTTATTTTAGTAAAAATATAGATTGGAATGGAAAGCCGACTGAAACATCGAATATTTGTATTTTCTTTATTGGCATGGACTGTTATATGTCCTTCCGGTACTCAACAAACACATTCGCTTCACGAACAATTCTTGAATCCGTCCGATGAATCCCGATCCGGTGGAACTTTCACCGGAAGTGAAACAGAAGATTAATGAATTAAAAGAGGCAGGCGTGTTGGTTCCCGTTATTCCATCTAAGGAAGACGATTTATTTTTATTGCTAATCAAAGGATTGATACAGCCTTTCCCAGTAGCTTCTTTTTTAGCTCTGTGAAAGGCTGTGTTTTTGTTTTCGGATATTTAATGAGAAAATATTCAAGAATAAGGTTTCTGCTATGACTCTTTTTTGTACTTTTGCAGCCGATTTAAAAATACCACATGCATGAAGACAAGCGAATCTTTATTATCAAAAGGAAAATTCATTGCCGAATATTCTGCCCACCTAATGGGAGCCGGAGTACATACTTCGCGGGTTGTCCGTAATTCCAAACGTATCGGTGAGGCTTTCGGGCTAGACGTAAAATTAGGAGTATTTCATAAAAACATCATTCTTACGATTATTGACAAACAAACCAATGAGGCTTGCAACGAGGTTATAGACATTCCTGCACATCCTATTAGTTTTGAACATAACTCGGAATTAAGTGCATTGAGTTGGGAAGCCGTGGACAATCGCCTCTCGTTGGAAGAACTGACGGAAAAATACAGGGAAATAGTTTCCGCTCCGATGATACATCCTCTTTTTGTATTATTGCTGGTAGGATTTGCCAATGCTTCTTTCTGTAAACTGTTCGGAGGGGATTTGATTTCTATGGGCATTGTTTTCTCAGCCACAATTACAGGATTTTACCTGAAACAACAGATGCAGAAAAAGAAAATCAATCATTATATAACATTTATTGTTTCGGCGTTCGTGGCTTCCCTATGTGCATCCACAGCTTTGATATTTGATACGACTTCCGAAATAGCACTGGCAACCAGCGTACTGTATCTCGTTCCGGGAGTGCCTTTGATTAATGGTGTGATTGATGTGGTAGAAGGATATGTCCTGACCGGATTTGCCCGCTTGACGGAGGCGTCCTTGCTGATTGTCAGCATTGCGATCGGCCTTTCCTTTACATTATTAATGGTAAAAAACAGCTTAATTTGATATGGTAGCACTCGATATTCTTTCCGATGGATTTTTTGCAGCAGTGGCGGGTATAGGCTTCGGAGCTATTTCCGACCCACCTTTGCGCGCATTTAAAATGATTGCGATTTTAGCGGCATTAGGACACGCATGTCGTTTTTGCCTGATGACTTATTTAGGGGTAGATATTGCTACCGCTTCTTTATTTGCCGGTTTGGTAATAGGTTTTGGTAGTCTATGGCTGGGAAAAAGGGTCTATTGCCCAATGACGGTACTCTATATTCCGGCATTGCTTCCGATGATTCCGGGCAAGTTTGCCTATAATATGGTATTTTCACTGATTATGTGTTTACAGAATATGAATGACCCGGAGCAACTGGATAAATTCATGGGTATGTTTTTCTCCAATAGCTTGATAGCCAGTACTGTAATATTCATGTTGGCGGTAGGAGCCACATTCCCGATGTTCCTGTTTCCACACCGGGCTTTTTCTTTAACAAGACATTAATTAAACTACTTTTATGGAGATTTTTTGGAAAACAATCGCATATTATAATTCAGCCACCTGGCTTTTGCAGATAGTTATTATTCTTATTGGTATCGTGCTGACAGCATTGCTCATCTGCCGGCCACGTCCGTGTGTGAAAATGGGAATGAAGTTCTACATGATAGGGCTGTATTCATGGATTTCAGTTATCTATTATTATATTTATTGTGAGGAACGCAGCTATAATGGAGTAATGGCTATGTTTTGGGGAGTAATGGCTATTATCTGGATTTGGGATACTATTACGGGATATACAACTTTTGAACGTACACATAAGTATGATATCTTATCGTATATCTTGTTGGCAATGCCTTTTATATACCCACTGGTTTCGTTGGCCCGCGGACTTAGTTTCCCGGAAATGACCTCTCCGGTAATGCCCTGTTCCGTGGTGGTATTTACAATCGGACTACTATTGCTGTTTGCTCATAAAGTGAATATGTTTCTGGTGCTTTTTCTTTGCCACTGGTCATTGATAGGATTATCCAAAACTTATTTCTTCCAGATTCCGGAAGACTTTTTGTTGGCAAGTGCAACCATTCCCGGCTTGTATCTTTTCTTCAGAGAGTATTTCCTGAATAACCTGCATGCCGATACGAAGCCGAAAGCAAAATATATTAATTGGTTATTAATAACTGTCTGTATCGGATTGGCTATATTACTGACCACTACAATGTTTCTGGAATTAGTACCCAAAAACTAATCTGAAACAGAGAGAATAGTTTTTTCTAGAAATAAAAAATCGCTTTTTATAACTATTAAAGTTATAGAAGGCGATTTTTGCATACCTGCCTATTGAATGGCATAGAATATTCGAAGAGCATATTGCATGACAACGTCAGGCAGCCATTTCTTACTCTTAGCGAATGTGACTTGTATCCATGGTCCGACTTTCGTACGGAAGGGAGGATTTTTGCGTGCTACTATTTTACAGATTGCATGCCCCAACTTCTTCGGGTGACATCCGTTACGTTCTTCCTTTTCTATAATTTCCAATGATTTCAGGAAACTCTCCTTGTAATCGGTATTTACTCTTGTTGCTTCCGAAATATTCCGGTTATCTGTAAATCCGGTATTGAAATCTCCCGGTTCTACAATACAAACTTTTATATGAAACGGATGAACTTCCAAGGCTAAAGCCTCACTATATCCTTCGACCGCAAATTTAGAAGCGGAATAAAATCCCTGATAGGGGATACCCATTACTCCACCGATAGAACTGATATTGATGATTTTTCCTCTTCGTGCCTTGCGCATATAAGGCAGCACCACTTTGCACATGTTCACTACGCCGAAGAAATTAGTATTCATTTGCCCGGATATTTCATCTTCTGTTGCGAGTTCCAAAGCGCCGCCGATACCCATTCCGGCATTATTAATCAATACGTCAATCCGTCCTTGTTCTGATATAATCTGTCCGACAGCTTCGTGGATAGAAAGAATATTAGTGACATCGGCAACAAGCATTTTTACATTGTTCATGTTTCCGGAAGGCTTTCTACTTGTTCCGTAAACAATGTGCCCCTGTTCAGATAACATTTGCGCTGTGATTTTCCCGAACCCGGAAGATGCTCCGGTGATAAGTATGACTTGTGGTTGCATGTTTTTTCAGAAAGTGATATAAGGGCCAATTATTACTCCTCTAATATAGCAGTCAGTTCTGCTCTCCAATCAGTTCCGTTCCGGGGTTGGAAAGTTTCGAATCCCAGCTCTTTGCCCATGTGGATATTTGAAGTTCCGTCATCTACAAATAAAGTTTCGGAAGGAATTATATTACAATCCTTTATCATAAAGTCGAATATTTCGGGAGCCGGTTTGGTATGTCCCAACTGGTAAGATAAATATAGTTTGTCGCAATAATCGTTCAGCGGTTTCCCTTCGGATGAAAACTCCGGACTGCATGCCCATGACATAACAAAAGGATTGGTATTACTCAAGAGATACACATGATATGATTTACGAAGTCCCAATATATAATCGAGCTTTCGCAAGTCCACTTCATTGAAAAAGCCTAACCACGCCTGTTTGGTTTCTTCCATCGTCAGTTCGCGACCGCACAGATCTCCCAATTGCTTCCGAAATTCATCGGCACTCAACTTTCCTTCTTCCAGTTCTTGGAAGATTCCGGTCTGATGGTATTTGTCCAAACGAGTATCGGCATCCGCCAATCCCAGTTTGATAAACGCCTGAACAGCTTTATCGCGATCAATGTCTACAATCACTCCGCCAAAATCAAATACAATGTTTTTAATCATGATATATACAATTTTTATTTGTTACAAAGATACGGCTAATCTTCTTAATAAACAGCCCGTCATCGCTTGATCTTTGTCAAAAAAAACATGAGGGCAATCTGCGATATGCATAATAATAGGAGCATAAATAATATAGTTACACTATCCTGCCGTGATGGTGTAACTATGATCACAGTATAGTGTCACTATGAGAGGAGGATAGTGACACCATTTTTTGTATGGTTTATAGAGGTGTATGTATCATATTATTTTTTATATTTGCAAATCCAATCGTTTGTATACAAAGATAAAAGCAGAGTTATGAATAATCTTCGAATCTTATTATACGTGGTTGTCCTTTCACTGGCTGCATGCCATCCGGAAGGGACTAATGTAAAGCAGGGATTAGACAAAGCCGCACAGCTAATGGGACAGGACCCGGATACGGCATCTATTATTCTCGAAAATATCCAGATCAACCAGATGAACGAAGCACAGCTGGCAGAATATAATCTGTTGTGTACCCAGCTGAATGAAGATAAAAATATCGCCCATACGTCTGATAAGCAAATCCGTCAGGCGGTTTCATACTTTGACCAACACGGCGATGAACTTCAGAAATCAAAGGCTTATTTTTATCTGGCATGCGTAGAGAGTGATCTTAACCAGAAAAAGGAAGCGGAGACCCACTTCAAAGAAGCAATAAAGCTTGCTGCTCTTACAGAGAAGTACGATTATGTAGCCAAGGTGTGCAGACGTTGCAGCCTTTATTATCAGAAATACGGTCATTTTGACGAAGCACTGGAAATGGAAAGAAAAGCCTATGCCAGCCAGTTAATGGTGAACGATCAGGCAGGCGATTCGAAGCTTATTCTTTCTTCTGCATTAGGAGTCTTTGGTGTGATGTCCTTGTTACTCGGGCTGCTCTGGAAGAAGAATAAGTTTGTATATTCTCAACTGACTACTTTTAAAGATGAAATGTTGCGAAAAGAGGCAGAGTCGGATAAGCTGATGTTGCAATGTAACTATCTGGAAGAAAAATATCAGTCGCTTCAACAGCATATTTATGAAAGTTCTCCGGTAGTATCAAAAGTCCGCCAAATAAAAGAACGATCTGTTTCCCCTTCCAAGGTTGTTTCTTTTTCAGAGAAAGACTGGAATGAATTATTAAGACTACAGGAGGGAGTATATGGGCTTGTTTCCAAATTGAAAGAGATAAGTCCGAAACTTACAGAAGAAGATTTGAGAGTATGTGCTTTCCTGCGCGAAGGTATCCAGCCTACTTGCTTTGCAGATCTAATGAAACTGACAGTAGAAACACTTACCCGAAGAATCTCCAGAATAAAAACGGAGAAACTTATGCTTGTAAGTTCCAAAGAATCACTGGAAGACTACATCAAATCATTGTAGTCCACATTTGTCCGGAATTACCTGACAAAAAGCTTTGTTTTTCAACACCTTATAGAAATGGGATGTCCGTATCCGTCCGGCTAAAAATGCCTGTTTTATATCACTGTTCTATAACTTTGCAAACAAAAAAGTTACAGAACTATGAACTACTTATTATTTAAAAGATGGAATGATTTCAGTGGTTGGCTTGTCTTCCTGATAGCAGCTTTCGTATACGGAATGACAATCGAACCTACTGCCAGTTTTTGGGATTGTCCTGAGTTTATTTCATGCGCCGAAAAGTTACAGGTCGGACATCCGCCTGGTGCACCTTTTTATATGCTGGTAGGTAATCTGTTTACACAGTTTGCCTCCGATCCCTCCCAGGTCTCACGTACAGTCAACTTTCTGAATGCACTGCTAAGTGCAGGATGTATCCTCTTTCTTTTTTGGAGTATCACTCGCCTGGTCAGATCTCTTCTGAAAGAAGAAAAAGAGAATCTGTCAGTAACCGACGTGATTATCATTCTCGGTTCCGGGTTGGTAGGAGCTTTGGCATATACTTTTAGTGATACTTTCTGGTTCAGCGCAGTAGAGGGAGAAGTATATGCTTTCTCTTCTTTTCTTACTGCCTTGGTTTTTTGGATGATTCTGCGCTGGCAGGATGAGTCGGACACCGTTTATGGTGACCGATGGATTATTCTGATTGCCTATATAATCGGACTCTCCATCGGAGTACATCTGCTCAATCTGCTTTGCATTCCAGCGATTGTACTGGTTTTCTATTATCAGAAATATCGAACGATTTCGCTTAAAGGAGCAATTGCGGCGATTGCTTTATCCGGTCTGCTTATTGTATTGATACTTTTTGTCTACATTCCCGGAATGGCGGATATTGGAGGATGGTTCGAACTACTCTTTGTCAATGCCTTGGGATTTCCTTTCCAAACAGGACTGATTGGCTTTCTGGCTATCACATTTTTCCTGCTCATAGCTGGTATCTATCGTTTCAAAAAACGATTAATCAATACAGCTTTATGGTGCATACTTATGCTTACCGTAGGTTATACCACCTATGCAGTGATATTGATTCGTGCCAATGCCAATACACCGCTCAATGAAAATGCTCCGGATAATATTTTCGCACTCAAAAGCTATTTGAACCGGGAGCAATACGAAAGCGCCCCTTTACTTTATGGCAAAACGTATGCCTCCGAACCGGAGTATGTGCCCGAAGGAGATTATTACAAGGTAAAAATGAAAACGGGTGGTGCTGTCTACAGACCGAATAGGGAAGAAGGGAAATATAAAGTGATTCGAAATAAAGAGGAAGTATGCTATACTCAAAATATGCTGTTTTCACGAATGTGGAATGATCGCATGGCTTCCTCCTACAAAAGCTGGTCGGAAGGAACGGACGGAGCTCCCACGCAAAAAGAGAATCTTACCTACTTCTTCGCTTATCAGCTCAATTATATGTATTGGCGCTATTTTCTCTGGAATTTTGTCGGGCGTCAAAATGATATCCAGGGACATGGCGAACCGGAGCATGGAAACTGGATCACGGGTATTCCTCTGTTAGATAATCTAAGGCTTGGTGATCAGGAACTTTTACCCGAATCTCTGCGTCAGAATAAAGGGCATAACGTATTTTACGCTTTGCCGCTATTATTGGGATTAATCGGGATTTACTGGCAATGGATGCGGGGAAAGAAGGGGATGCAACAGTTTAGCGTCGTGTTTTTCCTTTTCTTCATGACAGGTCTGGCTATTGTGCTATATTTGAACCAGACTCCCGGTCAGCCCCGTGAACGGGATTATGCATACGCAGGTTCATTCTATGCTTTTGCTATTTGGATAGGAATGGGAGCTGCCGGATTGTGTGACGCACTTCGAAAAAAGAAGTCGTCAGTACTTCAAGTCGGCCTGTTAATGTTTCTCTGCCTGCTGATTCCGGTTCAGATGGCTAGTCAGACGTGGGATGATCATGACCGGAGCAATCGTTTCACCTGCCGTGATTTTGGAGCCAATTATCTGATGACACTCCCCGACAAAGGAAATCCTATCATTTTCAGTAACGGAGATAATGATACTTTTCCCTTGTGGTATAATCAGGACACGGAAGGAGTACGCAGAGATGCCCGCATCTGCAATTTGAGTTATGCGCAAACAGATTGGTATATTTATCAGCAGCAATGCCCGTTGTATGATGCACCCGGATTACCCATTACCTGGAGTAAAGATCAATATCAGGAAGGAAAAAACGAATACGTAGCCATCCGACCGGAACTGAAAAAACAGATAGAAGAGCTTTATCAGAAACATCCGGAAGAAGCCCGTGATAGTTTCGGCAATGATCCGTTTGAGGTAAAAAACATCTTGAAGTACTGGGCATTATCGGAGAAACAGGACTTCCACGTAATCCCTACCGATACGATCAGTATCAGCATTGATAAAGATGCAGTGCTTCGATCAGGCATAATGCTTCCCGACTCCATCCGTCATCTGAAAGGTAAAGAACTAAAAAATGCGATACCGGATAAGATCTATATTTCTCTGAAAGATATGCGTATTCTAACCAAGGTAGATATGCTGATGCTGGAAATGCTTGCCAACTGCAATTGGGAACGCCCATTGTACATGGCAATATCCGTCGGTGAGGTCAGCAAGCTGAAGTTTGATCATTATTTCGTTCAGGAAGGATTAGCTTTCCGTTTCACGCCTTTTGATTATAAAAAATGGGGAAATGTCAAAGGAGATAATAACTATGCGATAGATGTAGAGAGATTGTATGAAAATGTAATGAACAGATATAAGTATGGCGGACTGGACACTCCCGGACTCTATCTGGATGAAACCACCCTGCGAACCTGCTATTATCATCGAAGGCTTTTCGCCCAACTGGCAAAGGAACTGATCAGGCAGGGCGACAATACCCGAGCAAGGAAAGTACTTGCCTATGCAGAACAAGCTGTTCCGGCGTACAATGTCCCCGAGATCTATGAAAGCGGGTCATTCGACATAGCCAAAGCCTATGCTGCCCTAGGAGAAAAGACGAAAGCAATGCCTCTGTTAAAGAACCTGACAGCCGAATCGGAAGATTACATCAACTGGGCATTCTCATTAGGAGACAACAGGATCAATATGGTTCAGAGAGATTGCCTGTATAAGTTCTGGCAATGGAATCAGTATAATGAACTTGTAAAAGAGATTGATGAAGAGGAATACAGGCTAAGTAATCAGCGCTTTGAGGAGAAATATGCTTTATTCTCTCAAATCGTGGGACTTAGAAACTAAAATCCGGAAATATAAACTTGAAAACAATAAAACTATCAGAAGTATGAGAAATGCATTGAGTAAAATAAATTATATTATTCTATCGATTGGTTCGATATTGATTATCACAGGATATGTATTAATGAGCGGCGAGGGGAGTACCCCTGCCGCATATAATCCTGATATCTTCAGCAGACTTCGTATATGTTTTGCACCCATTATTTGTTTACTCGGTTATTTGCTGAATGTGGTTGGCATTATTTATATTACAAAAAAGAATAATTAGCAGGGATACATCTTAAATATTTTCAAAAGAATGCGTTTTTAAGCCAAATAATTACTTCTTTTGTCCTCACTAATAAAAATGAAAGTCGGACAACATGAGTAATAACATTGACATAAAAACGCTTGAAGCCTTCCAGGATGGAAATCACAAGGCTTTTGAAACAGTTTTTATAGCCTATTACAATAAAACAAAGGCTTTCATCGACGGATATATAAAATCGGAATCGGATGCCGAAGAATTGACAGAAGACCTTTTTGTCAACCTTTGGATCAATCATGATTCAATTGATGCATCCAAGTCTTTTAGTTCTTATCTGCATACAATTGCCCGTAATTCGGCCATAAATTTCTTGAAACATAAGTATGTACATGACACTTATCTAAATAGTAGTCAGGAGATCGAATATAGTTCTACCTCCGAAGAAGATCTTATTGCTAAAGAGTTAGGCTTATTAATAGATGACATTGTCGGAAAAATGTCGGAACAGCGGAAAATGATCTATACATTAAGCCGTCAGGAAGGGTTGAGCAATGCTGAGATAGCAATACAGCTCAACACCACTAAAAGAAATGTCGAAAGTCAGTTAAGCCTCGCATTAAAGGAGATACGGAAAGCTATCTCGTGCTTTTTATTATCTTTTTTATAAAAACATCCACTTTTTCATTGAGCTTTTTGTCATCAGACTGTATATATAGTAAATACAGCAAAAATGGAAAAGAGTAATATTATCACCAGAATCATCAAAAAGTTCCTTTCCGGACGTTTTTCTGTTGAAACGGAGGAAAAGGTACAGCGATGGATTATGAAGGAAGAAAACGCGGAGGAGAAAGAAAAAGCCTCATTAGAGTATTGGAACGAACTGGATACGGAAGCCGATTCAAAAACATACAGTGCTTTAGAGCGGGTCAATTTAAGAACCGGATACAACAAAGAACATCTTGAAAATATTGTTTTATATCATAAGTTTGTCCGCATTGTAGCCGTCGTTATTCCCATATGCTTATTGGCAGGGGAGGATTGCTTTATTATATCCCTTCCGAAAACGAGCAGATAGAAATATCCACAGCCTATGGCGAACAAAAGCGCTTGGTTCTGCCGGATAGTTCCGAAGTATGGCTGAACGCTGGAAGTACAATTACCTATCCGAAAACTTTTACCAAAGAGAATCGTGTCGTAACCCTTGATGGTGAAGCCTATTTCTCAGTCAGAAAAGATGATGCAAAACCTTTCATAGTAGAAACATCGCAACTATCCGTCAAGGTACTTGGAACGAAGTTCAATGTAAAGGCATATGCTAATGATGCGAATATTACCACAACGTTGACTAGTGGAAAAGTGGAAGTGAGTACGCAATCCCGTCCTCCTCAAACTCTCAAGCCCAACGAACAACTCACCTATGATAAATCGACATCAGATATTGAGATATCGACAGTAGACACTGTTGACACGAACAGTTGGGTAAAAGGGAAAATAATCTTCACCAATGCTACTGCCGAAGAAATATTCAGAACGCTGGAACGACGTTATGATACTGTTATCGATCATTCTACCGATTTTTCTGCCTCTAGACGGTACACTGTCAAATTCCTGAAAGATGAGAATCTGGATGAAATGCTGAATATATTAGGAGATATAATCGGCTTTAGCTATCGGCAGAGTGGAAACAAAATAATAATAACCAAATAAAAAAAATAGCCTATGAACAAAAAGAACCGGGAAGCAGCTTGAGACCCTCTTCCCAGTTCTGAAATGTCTATCCTCATTTAAACCGCGAAGTAAAAACGAAGTATCAACGTACAAATATAAAATAATGAATCGAATTAATGCGAATAAAAAACCAGATAAGATGATCATTCTTTTGTTTTTTTCTATTCTGTCATTGACGGCAATTTCCCAAAATGCAGAAAAGAAAATTACAATTCAAAATAAAAATATCTCTTTAAAAGAAGCCTTTGAGCAAATAGAACTACAAACAGACTATAGCATAGCTTACGAACAGTCAAACCTGAACCTGAAAAAGAGGCAAGCATTGTCGCTAAAGTCCGCAAGCATTGAGAAGGCACTAACACAAATATTGAAAGGTACCGGATACATATACAAAATAAAGGGATATCATATTATTATCTCTCTGCCGACACCAAAAACAGAAACAATCGGCGAAAAGACACAAAAACTAACGCAAACCATAAGAGGAATTGTAGTCGATTCCAAAACTAATGCTCCAATAGAGTATGCCTCTGTCTATGTCTTAGAGGAACCTTCCTTGAATAGCTCCACAGATAGTCTGGGAAACTTCAGAATCAGCAATGTTCCTATTGGACGCTACAATATTCAAGCGTCTTTTACGGGATATCACATAAGCATAATCAGTGAGGTATCCGTAACTTCATCCAAAGAAGTATATGTAGAAATTCCGATGGACGAGAATATCCAATATCTGGCAGAAGTCCTCGTGAAGCCGGAAATAAAGAAAAACCGGACGATCAATCCTATGGCTATCACAGGCGGCCGTATGATCAGCATGGAAGAAGCCGGCAGATTTGCCAACGGCTTCGATGACCCTGCACGATTAAGTGCCGCTTTCGCAGGAGTAGCGGGAGACATCGGCACCAATGCCGTAGCCATTCGCGGAAACTCCCCGCAATTCACGCAATGGAGGCTGGAAGGAATTGAGATACCCAATCCGACTCATTTTGCCGATTTGTCGGGATTGGGCGGAGGTTTCCTGTCAGCTCTGAGTACACAGGTGATCGGAAATTCGGATTTTTACAACGGAGCTTTTCCCGCAGAATATAACAATGTATTATCGGGTGTTTTCGATATGCACCTGCGCAATGGAAATAATCAAAAGTACGAACACGCTTTTCAAGTCGGACTAATGGGTATCGATCTGTCATCAGAGGGACCAATCAGTAAAAAGCGAGGAAGTTCTTATCTCGTTAACTATCGTTTTTCGACTACATCACTGGCTACCGGCAATGACCTGAATCTTAAATATCAGGATTTAGCATTCAAGCTAAACTTTCCGACCTCCAAAGCCGGCACCTTTTCTATTTGGGGATTAGGATTGATTGACAGAAACAAAGCTCCAATAGAAGAGCGTTCCAAATGGGAAACTCTGGGAGACCGACAAGCAGGAGAAAACAGACTAGAAAAAATGGTGGGAGGACTTGCACACAAGTATGTGATGAATGAAAACACGTATATCCGCTCTTCCCTGTCTGCTACTTATTCCAAAGATCATACAGTGGTAGATCAACAAGCAGATGACAAACTAATCAGAGTAGGAGATATCCGGAACAGCAGGTGGGACTTCGTTTTTAATTCTTATCTGAATACGAAGTTCAGTCCGAGACATACTAACAGAACGGGGGTTACGATTACAAACCTTCACTATGATCTTGATTATCAGGTCAGCCGTTATTTCGGATTAAACAGACCTATGGAACAGATTTCAAAAGGTGATGGTGAAAGCACAGTCTTTTCGGCCTATAGCAGTTCGGTTATCAATCTGAATAATAACTGGGACACTAGCTTAGGAGTAACAGCCCAATATTTTACTTTGAACAATAACTTATCCATCGAACCGCGGGTTGCCCTAAAATGGAAAATAAATCCGAAACATTCTTTGGCGTTGGCCTATGGATTACATAGTCGCAGGGAAAAGCTGGATTATTATTTTGTAGAAAAGGTCGTCAACGGCAAGAACCAGTCAAATCGATATCTGGATTTTTCCCGGGCACATCATGTCGGGATGACATACGACTGGAATATCAATCAAAACCTGCATTTAAAGATAGAGCCTTATTTCCAATATTTATTTCGTATACCGGTTGAAAAGAACTCCTCCTTCTCGGTCATTAACCATGAGGAATTTTATTTGGACAGAATCTTGACCAACACCGGTCAAGGCAGAAATTATGGAATAGACATCACGCTGGAACAATATATGAAAAATGGCTTCTACTATATGATTACAGGTTCTTTGTTTAAATCGAAATATAGGGGAGGAGATAACGTTTGGCGTAATACAAGACTGGATAAGAACTATCTGCTGAACTTACTTGCCGGAAAAGAATGGATGGTCGGCAAACTTAAACAAAACGTACTGAGTCTCAACGGACGTTTATTCTTTCAGGGAGGGGAACGCTACACCCCCGTAAACGAAGAAAGAAGTCAGACAGAGCATGACATCTTTTTTGATGAAACGAAAGCATACAGCAAAAGATTCAATCCTTCCCTTCCATAAACGGTGATGTTTCTGTCAGTTTCCGGATAAATAAGAAAAGAGTATCTCATGAGTTCTCATTGAAGATTCTGAATGTAGGTATGCGCACCGGAATGCACTTTTACCAATACAATGAAAAGACCTTTGAAATTGAAGAAAAAGAAGGAACAGGGTTAATTCCCAATATAAGTTATAAGATTTATTTCTAGACAAACTAAAATCCTAAATGTCTTAAAGTAATCATTATGCTCTGTCATTCAGACCTCCCGTTACCAAGGGAAATGTTCTGAATGACAGAAACTCTTATGTACAATGACTTTCGGTAATTATGATATAACAATCCAGAATTAAAAAAAATCCTAATCAGTAATATTGGTATAACTTTCTGTAATTTATATACTGCAAAAATCAATCACTCTGCTTAAATTTGCATCGGTTAAAAAGCATAAGATTCGATTCTGATGGAATTGAAAATAATTAAGATATAACTACTATAAATTGAAAATCTAATAAATTTATGTTGCGTACTATCAGACTTACAGCCGCGATTGTGTGTTTTACACTTGTCACCCTGTTATTTCTCGACTTTACAGGGACATTGCATACATGGTTCGGATGGCTGGCAAAAATTCAATTCCTGCCGGCTGTATTAGCCTTGAATATAGGTGTGGTATTATTCCTTATCATACTTACAATCTTGTTCGGGCGTATTTATTGTTCGGTCATTTGTCCTTTGGGAGTATTTCAGGATGCTATTTCGTGGGTATCCGGCAAACGTAAAAAGAATCGTTTCCGTTATTCTCCGGCTATGAAATGGCTCCGCTATGGCGTTTTAGCAGTGTTTATTATTGCAATGATTGTAGGCTTGAATGCTTTGGCAATTCTGATAGCACCTTATAGCGCGTATGGGCGAATGGTCTCTGCTTTGTTCGCTCCGGTTTGGCAGTGGGGAAACAACCTTCTGGCATACTTTGCCGAACGGGCCGACAGTTATGCTTTTTATGAAGTGGACGTATGGATAAAAAGTTTTTCTACTTTGGTTATTGCCGTGGTTACTCTAATTGTACTTATTATATTGGCATGGCGTAATGGACGGACTTACTGTAATACGATTTGTCCGGTAGGTACGGTATTAGGATTCATATCCCGATATTCTATCTTCAAACCGGTGATTGATACTTCCAAATGTAACGGATGCGGATTATGTGCGCGTAATTGTAAGGCGTCCTGTATTGATGCGAAAGCGCATAAAATAGATTATAGCCGTTGCGTCGTTTGTATGAACTGCTTGGGAAAATGTAAGAAAGGGGCTATTAAATACACAAGACGTATCCCCGAAATAGAAGCGGAACCTGAGATGATAACTACCTCCAAAGCTAAATCCGTTACTACGGAGCAAGTAGACAATGCTCGCCGCAGTTTTCTTTCTGCATCGGCTATCTTCGCAACCACCGCCGCACTAAAAGCACAGGAAAAGAAAGTGGACGGCGGACTGGCAACCATTGAAGACAAGAAGATTCCCCATCGGGAAAATCCCATTTTACCTCCCGGTTCATTAAGTGCGCGCAATTTTGCACAGCATTGCACAGCCTGTCAATTATGTGTTTCGGTTTGTCCTAATCAGGTACTCCGCCCTTCTGGCAATTTGTTGACTTTGATGCAGCCGGAAATGTCTTATGAACGTGGCTATTGTCGTCCTGAATGTGCAAAATGCGCGGAGGTCTGTCCTACGGACGCTATTCATCTGACTAGCCTTGCTGATAAGTCTGCCATTCAAATCGGCCATGCCGTATGGATTAAAGAAAACTGCGTACCGTTGACCGATGGAGTTGAATGTGGCAACTGTGCGCGTCATTGTCCGACCGGTGCTATCCAAATGGTAGTTTCCGATCCGGATATGGCGGATTCTCCCAAAATTCCGGTTGTGAATGCGGAAAAATGTATTGGCTGCGGAGCTTGTGAGAATCTATGTCCGTCCCGTCCTTTCAGTGCTATTTATGTGACAGGACATCAGATGCATAGAATTATATAATCTAAATTGAGATGAGATTATGGAAGAAAAGAATAAAAAAAACATAAACAGAAGAGATTTTATTAAAATTGTAGGTATCAGTGCAGCTACATCAACAGCCATATTATACGGATGTTCTTCTAAAGGTACTTCCTCATCAAGTAGTGTATCGGGAGAAGGGGAAATACCTACTGACAAAATGACCTACCGTACTTCGCCAACAACAGGTGACCGTGTTTCACTTTTGGGATACGGTTGTATGCGTTGGCCTCTTAAGCCATCTCCCGACGGTAACGGTGAGGTAATCGACCAAGACGCGGTGAATGGATTAGTAGATTATGCTATTGCTCACGGAGTAAACTATTTCGATACATCTCCGGCTTATGTGCAAGGTTTTTCTGAAAAGGCAACAGGCATTGCATTAAGCCGCCACCCGCGTGACAAATATTTTATTGCCACCAAACTGTCCAATTTCTCGCCGGACACATGGTCTCGTGAGGCTTCACTTAGAATGTATCATAAATCATTTACAGAGCTTCAAGTAGATTATATTGACTATATGTTACTTCATGGTATCGGTATGGGAGGAATGGATGCCCTTAAAGGACGGTATCTGGACAATGGTATGCTCGACTTCCTGATTAAAGAGCGTGAAGCGGGACGTATCCGGAATCTCGGATTTTCTTATCATGGGGATATTGAAGTTTATGATTATCTCCTCTCCCGGCATGATGAAATAAAGTGGGACTTTGTGCAGATACAGCTAAACTATGTTGACTGGAAACATGCCAAAGAGACAAATACCCGAAATACCGACGCAGAATATCTGTACGGTGAATTGGCTAAAAGAGGAATCCCTTCTATTATTATGGAGCCGTTGTTGGGCGGACGTCTGTCTAAGTTGAATGATAATTTAGTAGCACGACTCAAACAGCGCCGTCCTGAAAACAGTGTTGCATCGTGGGCATTCCGTTTTGCCGGTTCTTTTCCGGATATATTGACCGTACTAAGCGGTATGACTTATATGGAACATTTACAAGATAATCTCCGTACCTATTCACCATTGGAACCACTTACTGATGAAGAAAAAGAATTTCTTGAAGAAACGGCGCAATTAATGTTGAAATACCCTACCATTCCTTGCAATGACTGCAAATATTGTATGCCCTGTCCGTATGGGTTGGATATTCCGGCTATACTGTTACATTATAATCGTTGTGTCAACGAGGGCAATGTTCCTGAAAACGGGCAAGATGAAAATTATGCGAAAGCACGCCGGGCATTTCTTATCGGTTATGATCGCAGCGTGCCCAAACTCCGACAGGCCAGTCATTGTATCGGATGTAATCAGTGTGTGTCACATTGTCCGCAGAATATTGATATACCGAAAGAATTGCATCGGATAGACCAATTTGTAGAACAACTGAAACAAGGGACTTTATAATGGAAGAATTAATCAATCTACTACATACAGGAGGATATTCCTGTGTGATAGCCAACGAAGGAAAGATTCGCACTTTTACCCAACGCGGAGTAGCCGATTTATACGATTTGCTGACCCGGGAGCCGGAGTTCCTGAAAGGAGCTCTGATTGCTGATAAAGTAGTTGGGAAAGGAGCTGCCGCCCTCATGATTTTAGGTGGTATAAAAGAGTTATATACAGATGTTGTCAGTTCAAACGCTATGGACTTGTTTCAGACATCAGATGTAAAAGTAGACTTTGTACAGGAAGTGCCCTTTATATGGAATCGCGACCATACAGGCTGGTGTCCCGTAGAAACTATGTGCAGTGAAGAGGAATCGGCCGAAGCTATTTTGCAGCTGATTCGTGGCTTTCTCGAAAGAATCAAAAATAAAGAGTAAAAATACAGACTAAAGTATGAGAAAGAATACAGCTTGTTTATTTCTATTCAGTAGTCTGTTGTCCATTTCGGGAATGGCAGAAAACAGAAAAGACAGTACGCAAGTAGGACGAAATTATGTTATTGATGAGGTCGTAGTTACCGGAACACGCAATGAAACGGATATACGCCATTTGCCTATGACTATTTCCATTGTCGATAGACAACAGATAGAAAAAAGGTATGAACCTTCCTTGTTGCCATTATTGACCGAACAAGTACCGGGGGTGTTTACTACCAGTCGTGGTATTATGGGATATGGTGTGTCTACAGGTGCAGCAGGTGGCATGAGTTTACGGGGGATTGGTGGTAGTCCGACAGCGGGGCTATTAGTCTTAATTGATGGTCACCCGCAATATATGGGGCTAATGGGACATCCGATAGCAGATGCCTACCAATCCATGCTGGCAGAAAGGGTAGAGGTTCTACGTGGTCCTGCATCTGTCCTTTATGGTTCGAATGCAATGGGCGGAGTTATCAATATTGTTACCCGTAAACAACAGGAAGAAGGGGTGAAGAACAATATGCAAGTAGGTTATGGTTCTTATAATACTTTGCAGACAGAATTTTCAAATCGGGTGAAGAAAGGGTGTTTCAGCAGTGTCGTGACAGGTTCATACAACCGGACGGATGGACATCGTCCCGATATGGAGTTCGAGCAATATGGAGGATATGCCAAACTAGGCTATGACTTTAGTACTTTCTGGAAAGTATGGGGAGATATAAATGTAACGCATTTCAATGCTTCCAATCCTGGAACGGTTCAAACTCCGCTTTTCGACAATGATTCACGCATCACTCGCGGCATGACTTCGTTTGCTTTAGAGAATCATTATGAAAAGACTTCAGGTACCTTGAGCTTTTTCTACAACTGGGGACGGCATAAGATAAACGACGGATATAAAACTGGAGAAGAACCACAAAAGTCACATTTTAATTCCAAAGACCGGATGCTGGGTATATCGTGGTATCAGAGTGCCACTCTTTTCACGGGTAACCGTGTGACAACAGGATTTGATTATCAACATTTCGGAGGGGAATCTTGGAATAAAGTTCTGGCTACGGGCGAACGCAAATCGGGAGTAGATAAGCAAATGGATGAATTTGCAGGGTATATTGACTTTCGTCAGGATATAAATAGCTGGTTATCTCTGGATGCAGGAGTCCGTGTAGATCATCATTCTCATGTCGGTACAGAATGGATTCCACAAGGAGGTCTGGCATTTCATTTTCCGAAAAATACGGAAGTAAAAGCAATGGTAAGTAAAGGCTATCGCAATCCGACTATCCGGGAAATGTATATGTTTGCTCCTGCCAATCCCGAGTTGGAGCCTGAAAAGATGATTAATTATGAGTTTTCGTACTCTCAATGTTTATTGGAAGGAGCATTGTCTTACGGAGTGAACCTTTACTACATCAATGGCGACAATATTATTATGAGTAATGGATTGACGCCTCCTTTGAATATCAACTCCGGAGAAATTGAAAACTGGGGCATTGAAACCAATGTCGGCTATCGTATTAACTCTCATTGGAACATCTATGCCAATTATAGTTGGCTGCACATGGAAAATCCCGTTCTAGCTGCTCCTGAACATAAACTATATGCAGGTATGGACTATACCTCCGGTCGTTGGAATATTTCAACAGGTTTTCAATATGTGAGCGGACTTTATTCCTCCGTTACAAAGGGGCATGAGCAACAAGAAAATTTTGTTCTATGGAATCTTCGAGGTAACTATCGTATATGTCATTTTGCAGATATCTTTGTCAAAGGAGAGAATTTGTTAGCGCAACGATATGAAATAAATGCAGGCTATCCTATGCCAAAAGCAACATTTATGGGTGGCATTAATGTGAATTTTTAAAATAATGAAGATATGGAAACAACAACCGTGAAACTCTATTCGTTGGATTACAGCAACGTAAAGACCTATTGGGCAGCCTCGTTATTCATCATTGGTAACATCCTTTTTCCCAAACTCTTTCATCTCATTCCACAAGGAGGAATAACTTGGCTGCCAATCTACTTCTTTACACTGATTGGGGCTTATAAATATGGTTGGAAAGTCGGTTTACTGACTGCCGTCTTATCACCGGCTATAAATTCTCTGCTGTTTAGTATGCCGGCTCCCGCCACATTACCTGTAATTTTATTGAAATCCGTATTATTGGCTATTGCTGCCGGATGGACAGCGCAACACTTCAGACGTATTTCTGTCATAATGCTGATAGGGGTAGTATTTGCCTATCAGGTAGCAGGTACATTAGGAGAATGGATATACATTGGTAATTTTTATAATGCTATCCAGGATTTCCGCATTGGAATTCCCGGGATGTGTCTGCAAGTATTCGGGGGTTATCTTTTCATTAAGTATCTGATATGTAAATAACTCATTCGAAGAATAATTAAAGGAGGTAACTTTCTCGTTTTAGGAAAAAGTTACCTCCTTTTTAGTCATCGGATAAATTGTCTTCCGTTATAATAGGAGAGGAGTTACTTCCTTCTTTTGCATATTTAGTCGGACTCATCTTATAATGTTTCTTGAATACCTCCCGGAAGTATTTGCTTTCAGAGAAGCCGGTCATATCTGAGATTTCGGCAATAGTATGTCCACCTTCTTTTAATAGTTGTGTAGCACGTTTCAAACGGGTAATTCGAATCAGATCTGTCGGAGACTGTCCTGTCAACGCCTTCAGTTTACAATAGAAACTAGTACGGCTCATGTGATGCAACTCACAAAGTACATCGACAGAGAAACCTGTATTATCCATATTTTCCTCAATACTTTTCTTTACAGCGGATATAAACTGCCAATCAAGACTGGTGGTTCCGTTTGCTGACGGTATCATAGGTTCCGAATCAATATCCAGATTAGCATATCTGCTACGTAACAACGCCCTGTTAGCCAATAAGTTTGCAATACTTGCTTTCAATATTCTCACGTTGAAAGGTTTGACAATATATGCGTCTGCACCGATTGACATCCCGTCAAGAATGTTGTTTTCATCTCCCAAAGCTGTAAGCAGCAGTACCGGAATATGTGATGTCTCAATATCATTTTTTATAGCGACACATAGCTCATCGCCTCTCATCTCCGGCATCATGATATCTGAAAGAATAAGGTCGGGCCAGAATTCTTTTGCAATAATTAGTGCTTCCCGCCCATTTCCGCAAGCTTGTACGTGATACATCGAAGATAATGAACTGATCAGATAGGAACGCAATTCATCATTGTCTTCTACAATTAGAATACGTTGTGAGTTTGTTGTTTCTACGGTATTCACCGGTGTGGCAGAAATATTGGGAACCGTCAGTTCAGGAGTCTGTTCCAACGGTTTGGCTGGTGGAATCAAACCGGCATTCTGAAAATGCTTATTACTTTTCGGGAAAACAATCCTGACAGTAGTTCCTTGATGTTCTATACTTTCTACATTAATCTTACCACCATGAAGACGAACTAATTTTTCTACCAGCATTAGCCCGATGCCACTACCCGTAACTTTGGAATTAATAGCATTACTGGCTCGGAAATGGAGCTTGAACAACTTACTCTGCTCACTGGATGGAATTCCAATGCCCGTATCCTCAATTATTACTTTCCAAGAATCATTACTTTCGGATACTGAAACACTTACTTTACCATTCTCCGGAGTGTATTTTAGTGAATTTGATAAAATGTTTTTTAGAATTGAATCCATTTTCTCCTTGTCAAACCACACATTCAAATAACTGAAAGAACTCTCATAGGTGAAGTCAATATGTTTGATAGCAGCATAGGAAGAAAAAGTTTCATATACTTCGTGCATATAGGTGTTCAACTCATATTCGGAAACACACAATTCTGAAGAATACACATCCGCACGCTCAAAATTAATAAGATTGTTGGTTAACCGTAAAAGAGTCCCCACATTTCTTAATGCAGTATTTGCACGAGTTATTCCGTTGGCGGATAAAGGTTCTTCATCCAGCAGTTCCTCTAAAGGAGCTTTAATCAGAGTTAGCGGAGTACGTATGTCATGAGCTGTATTAATGAAGAAACTCGTCTTTTCATCTGAAATTTTCTTTTGCTTTCTTAAATTCATAACCCGTAGAATAAAGATGAATCCCAAAATTACTAATAACACGTAACAAGTGATTGCCCACCAACTAGACCAAAAAGGGTGCGTAACGACAATTCTCATTGTACGCTCTTCAAAAACAATATCATGTTCTTCCCTTGAAATGGCACGTACATAAAGAGTATATTTTCCCGGTGGCAAATTGGTATAGCGAATCAGATTGGCTGTTCCCGGTTCGGTCCATTTTTCGAAGAAACCATCCAACTTCCATGCATAGAGAGCATTTCCCGGAGAATCATAGTTGATAGTGGAAACTCTAAATGAGAATGTATTCTGATTATATTTCAGCTCCAACACATCCGTATCATTGATACTTTTCTCCAATGGAGAATCTTCTTCTCCCGGATATACAGGCTGGTATGAAATATTCAAATCGCTGAATATCATCTTTGTATATACATAATAGGGGAACTTTACATTTTGGGGAAGTTCGATAGCTCCGTCCGTACTACCAAATACAAAGTTCTTATTTTTACGTAATACTCCGGATGAAGCATTGAAATAGGCAGGCAATAATCCTTCTCCTTTGGTCCAGTTATGGAATATTTTTTCCTTCGTATGAAAACTGGTGACCCCATTTTCCGTACTCATCATGATTCGTCCGTCAACTTCAGGCAAAATAGTAAAAATGCTGTTGGAAACAAGTGCGGAATTTTTAGCTATATAATGCTCAAATTTCTTATTTTGTGCATCATATATAAATACTCCCGCTCCATTCGTACCAACATATAGCAGTCCGTTATCTGCTTGATAAAGCGTATTGATGTAGGTCGATCCGGCTTCCAACTTAATATATTCGTATTTCCCGGAGTCTCTATTCAGCAAATACAATCCCATTGCCGTTCCGATCCACATATTATGACTATCCTTTTCGGCAATAGCTGTAATAGAACTTACTCCCGGATATAGGCGAACACTGTTAGTTGCCAAATCAAAGCATTTTAAATTATAGTATCCTCCCGACCATATATGTCCTTTTGAGTCTTTTATCATATCACGGATATATTTATCCGGGCGCATATTTATGTGTGAAAGTAAATAAGGAGAGAAATATTCCACGGATAAATCTGCTTTATTTATCTTGTATATACCGGAAGTATAGCCTCCTGCCCAGATAATGCCGGGTGAAACCTCACATAAAGTTATGAATATATGATTTTTGTCTTTTAGCTGATGATTGAAAGAACTCAGAAAAGAATGCCATTCTCCCGTTCCCGAATTGTAAAGACTAATGCCGTTACTCGTACCAAACCATAAATCTCCATCACTGTCTTCAATGACAGCGTGCACCTGGTCATTGACAATGGACTGCTTGTTGCCCATAGAGTGTTTCATCCAATGATAGTTTTCATAACGATAATCTATAACTGTAATTCCTGTGGGATAATTGGCAAGCCATATTCGTTTTGATTCATCAACAAATACGTCATTGATGTTGTCACCATTCATTTCATTATAGCTCTGGTAATTTGCTGATATGTAACGTTCTAATATGCATTTGTTCATGTCTAGCTTATATACGCCCATGCCTTCGGTTGCCACTAATAGTTCTGTTTCATTTAATGGTCTGATACGGGTTATATTCACATCACTAAGATCTGCTTCAGGCCGGATAATCTCTTGGGAAAGCATATCATATACAAAAATACCCCTCTCAAATGAGCCGATATATAATTTTTTTTGCTGTTGCTGGAAATACAACACACTTACTTGCGTATGAAAATAATCAAGCGTCTCGGTAGGGATAATTTGTAAAGCACCGTTTTCCAGTTTAGCATACCTCACGCCTGTTTCTGTTGCTATAAAGAAGTGATTGTCATCTATCTGCTCTATGGCTGTAATATTGCTGTGTAGTATATTAGGGAACTGAAATGTATGAGCATTTTTGATATTGTATAATACAATAGAATCATTGCAGCATAACCAAATATTATTGTTGTGGTCTACATAACCATAACTAATCGTTTTCGATATATCCGGTAGTTTATATCCTATCGTAAAACGATCATATTGCTTTTCATATTGAAAGAGACGTCCTTTTCTGCCAATCACCCATAAACCTGCCTCCGGAGTAGCATATAACCAACCGAGGTGTATTTGGGAAGCAACGGAATTATCATCTTTGTTCAGTTTATAATGCTTTATATCTTTACCATTATAACGATCCATTCCTTCATTGGTGAGAAACCACATATAGCCTTGATCATCTTTCTGAATGTTGAATATCCTTCGATTACTTAATCCATTTTCTATTCCTATATATTTGTATGTTTGTGCTGTAACCCAAACAGGAAAAAAGAGAAGAATATATACAATGTATTTCATATAATCATTTATTTTTAAATTGTTTTTAACTGCTATTTAAAAATAATAGTTTACGAAACTATACAAAAGCGATGAGAAAAACAAAGAAATGTAGCACATTCTTATAGAAAACTTTCGTTTGGAAATTTTTTGTTTCCTAAGTTGATTATTTACTTAACGAAGTTGACTTTTCTGAAGCTTTTTTTGGTATACCCATATACTTAATATAAAATAAACGAGTACTTGAATCCATAAAGTAATATATTCTGGTCGTATATCAGCCATACTTGCTCCCATTGAATTTAATTGTACAAAAGCAAGTGTTGCAGGAGCTGCCGGAAGAATATAATGTGTCGCTTTCCAATACCAAGGCATTAACTCCATTGGGTAAGAAACTCCGGAAAGGAAAATCAATCCGACTGAAAAGAAAGCTATCATTAACAAAGGTGCTTCCGAATCGGTAAAATAACGGGAAGCAGCCAGTCCGAGGAAAGAAGTAGCTATCAGGTAAGGAATCATTAATAGCACAATATACAGACCGTTTCCAATATTGGGAATACTGAAAAAATAAGGGAGCAATCCTAATAAGAAGAAAGAAAAGATAGCATACAATCCGCAATATACAAATGTCTTTCCTGCTACAATGCGTATGGCGGCTGCCCAAGTATGGCCGAAAGGAGCGTAAGTACGGATTCCGTCTGAACTATATTCTTCTCCGGTCACCATACCGATAACCATTAGCAAAGTTTGAAATATAATAATCATCATAACGGCAGGAATCAGGTAGGAGCCATATCCTTCCGTATAATTATAAAGTGCGGTCCCTTCTACATTGATCGGTTTTGCCATAGTTACAGCCAATAATCCCTGTGGGGGCAGAAACACAGCTTCATCGGGTCGGTATTTATCGTTAATCGCCAACATCACACGTGACGAAGCTCCTTGTAAGGCTTCAAAGTACAAAAATGCATCAGTTGTTGCATAAAGGGAAAAAATAGATTCATCTCCACGAAATACCCGTGCCTCAAAATCGTGTGGCAGATACAGTATTCCTTGTACTTTGCCTCGTTTCATCCATTCTTTGGCTTCATTATAGTCCATTGCCTGACTGTAAACATCAGCTTGCGGAGTAGCATCTAGCCAACGGATAAAATTACGGCTCAACTCACTGTGCGAATTGTCGACTATGGCGATAGGGACATCTGTCACAATGTTAGGGGCATACATATAATTATAGAGTAACCCGTATACAAAAATACCTCCTATCAATACTAACAATACTGCATAGCTGGTACTGATAGCCAGAAATTCACGCTGAATGATGAATGATAACTGTTGTAATTTACTTAATGTTTTCATACTTATGACTTTCTATGGCTCTTTTTAAATGAGGAAGCAACGAAAAAGCGAGCAGGGGGAAAATACAAAGAAACATGGCCGATGGCCAAAGCTGGGTAAAACCGCCACTCCCGTAAAGCATATTCTGCATCATTTCCGTGAAATGCCGGACTGGGAAAAGATAGGAAGCATCCCGAACCAACGGATACATATTGGGAACAGGAAAAGTTACCCCAGATAAAGTAGCTCCCAAAGAGCCTACCATAGATACTATGCTAATAATCAGTGAAATGGCAGGAAATAATGAAAATAGGAACAATCCCAATGATTGTGTCGCAATAATGAAAAGCATTGTCATTATATTCATTAGCCACCAACTCCCTTGAAAGGGAATATGTAGAATTCCGAACATCACATAATTGGCCAGCCAACCTATCAGGATATATATAATAGTATAAGGCAACAGTTTTCCTAATATCGCCGTTACCATATTCCCTTTTGCAGCAACTAGCCAATCAGTTACTGTACGAAACTTGATTTCAATGCCGATTGCGTATACTGTAGTCAATAAAATTAATATTTGAAATAAGACAAAGAAAAATGGCTGGCTCAAATAAACGGAGTAATCCAGACTTGGATTATATATTGGATGATTGCTTGCCTGTACTGGCAATAAGAAAGTTGTAATCTGATCTTGTTCCACTCCCAGAGCAACAGCTTGCATCACAACAGGAGAGAGTGACACTGGAGTCAATGCTGTTTCGAATGCAGCCATTAACTCGCCACCTACAGACAATAAAGCATAATGATAGTAGTAGGAAAGAGTTGCATCTTGTCCTGTAATGGCGTCTTGTTCAAATTTGGGAGGAATAGAAAGATAACCATAAATTTCTTTTCTTTGTACGGCTTCCCGAGCGGCTGCTTCATTCACGAAATACTTTGTTACTTTAAAAGTCGGTACGGCAGATATATTTCGAATAATACTACGGGAAGTAGCGGTATTATCCTGATCGACAATGCCGATAGGAATATTTTCCATTTGTCCGTTGCCGAAAATAGTTGCCATAAAGAAGAGTGTGAATAATGGCAGGATGATGCAGACACCAAAATAAAGGCGTCGCGAAGTCATTCGTCGCCACTCCCGGAGTAGTACGGTACGAAAGGGTGAATATGTTTGTGATGGACTCATTCTTTTATTAATTTAACGTCAGTAATACAGACATTCCCGGACGCAAATCTTTTATCTTTTGAGTAGGGCGGGCGTGGATCTCAAACGTGCGCAGGTCATAACTACCAACCTGTTTGGTTGATTTCCAGGTTGCGAAACTACCTAACGGACTAATATAATAGATTTTAAATTCTATATTCTTTTTATCGATAGCAGGTACGTCTGCAACAAACGTTTCACCCATTTTAAATTGTGGCATTAAGTCTTCGCGTACATTAAGTACAACATGAACGTCATTCATGACTACCAGATTCATAATAGGAGTTCCCGGTGCGACCAATTCACCGCGTTTAGGGAAGATTGTGGCTATTTGTCCGTCTTCCGGTGCAGTCAACCGGGCATCTACC
>ERZ779894.1245-NODE-1245-length-26737-cov-3.124353_pt1 | contig 26737 bp, 47 predicted proteins | sample MGYA00511587_ERZ779894 | MGnify/ENA primary metagenome ERZ779894 (study PRJEB29588, sample SAMEA2160490) | human gut metagenome | biome: human gut; feature: human-associated habitat; material: faeces | place: Denmark | collected 2008/2010 ... | reverse complement strand
GGGGCAGAATTTACCGCTCACAGAGACAGCCGTAAAGTGCGGTAGCTGTATTACACACCGGGAGGGGGCAGGAATTGTGACCCTTAGAGGCCTTACAAACCAGTGCAGGGCGCGCTATAAGGTCAGCTTCGGGGCTAATATCGCCATACCCGCCGGTGGAACTGTGACACCTATTTCTATTGCCCTGGCAATCGCCGGAGAACCATTAAATAGTGCGACAGCAATCGTAACACCTGCAGCCGTAGGCGAATATTTTAATGTATTTACGGCGGCATTTATTGACGTGCCGCGCGGATGTTGCATAACAATCGCAGTCGAAAATACATCTACGCAGGCAATTAGTATAGCCAATAGCAATTTAATCGCCGAGAGAGTAGCGTAAAGGAGGGCGAAAAATGGAATCATTACACAAATTAAAAAAGATGATGTGCAGAGAGTTAGACGAGATTTCCAACAAAGGCGACATGAGCGCCGGGGATTTAGAAGCAGTCCACAAACTGACAGACACAATCAAAAATATTGACAAAATCATGTATCTGGAAGGTGAAGGCGAATACAGCCGTGGCGGCGACTGGGACACGTCAGGAAGATACAGTCGCGGGCGTTATCCTGACATAGATTACGATGACTATAGCAACGCTCGTAGAGGTCAGCACTATGTGAGGGGGCATTACTCTTACAATGATGCAAAAATGCAGGTAAAAGAAACTATCAAAGACATGATGCACGACAGTAATCTGTCTAGTACAGATCAGGCAGCACTAGGCAGAGCATTAGCAGAATTAGACCGATAAGAGAAAGGAGTGCCGCAATGATTAATATGGACGAAATTAATGCCGAAATTGCGGCATTAGAGGCAGGAAAAACAACCTACGCCACTTGCGAACGGCTTTCGATTTTATACAATGTACGCAATAATTTAATGAGCAATCAACAACCGAACCAACTATCTTCCAACACATCATACTACTCTTACAGTTCCGAGCCGGATTCTGAATTTAAAGAAATCGCCCGAAACGCAGACTTTGAGCACTTATTACGCGTGCTTGACGAACACATGAAAGCCATCGAAGCAATGTACCCGCGTGAATATCGGTCAGTTTTGCGAAAAATAAAAGAGGGTGCTTGAAACATCCTCTTTCTTTTTGTATAATGTAACTGTATCTCCTTTATTTTTAATATTTAGTTATGTAGTAACTAGCTTTAATCTGGTGGTTACGGCTAGTTACTGCATAACAAAAACTAAAAAAATATAATATCCTCCACAAATTCGTTGGGGGATATTTTTATTTCTTTTACAATACTTTTCCAAAACACCTGCTTGCCTTGTTCGTCTAACTGCATATACATGTCTTTCCAACCGTCAGGAAATCTGCTTTGTATTTTTTTCTTAGTTTCCAACTCTTCCGTTGCGGCAGTCTGGGATAATTCCTTTGATATAGCCTCGTATCTTTCGTCATAGTATTCTTCCGTTATCCTGCCTTTTTCAAACATCTTGTTGATTCTTCCCAACTCACTGGATAATTTTTTCTTTCTCTTTTCCGCATCGTTTCCGGTTGCCTTCACACGACCTTCTGCCCTTAATACATCTAACTGTATTTTTTCTTCGATGTGATCGAGCATATATGTTTCTAATTTTTTTTCTGATCGCGTGTAGGTCTTGTGCTTTTGTGCGACAGAGTGGGGGCAGTGATATACTTTGTACTTTTTTCCTTTTTTGCCTATTGCACACCCGGAAAGCCTGCAACCGCAAATCGGGCATTTCATCAAGCCGGAGAAAATATAAATACGCCTCCTGCAATCTGTCCAAGTTTTTTGGCTGGATACTTCGTTGATTTTTTGTGCCTGCTCCTCTGTTATGTATGACTCACAGTAGTTCTTTACACCATACATTTCCCCATGGTACGCCGGACTGGACATAATTTTGACTATCCTGGTTCTCGTCCTGATAAAATCGGGATATTTATTTAAAATATAGTCGGCGGTTCCTGCTTTTGAGAAGGTCTGGAAATAATGCTCAAACATATCCTCAATTATTCCTCGCGTCTCTTCGTCTTTTACAATCTTTTTCCCTTCTACGCGATAACCTACCGGCACTTTTCCGCCGATATATTCCTTGTTGCTCCGTTTAAATTCCATAACGGAGCGTATTTTCTCACTGTCCCTGTCTGCCTCCGCCTGCGCTACGGACAGCATGATGTTAACTTTAAAAATTCCCTGGCTTGTCTCTGTCTCGTAATCCTCCCAGATGGCCCTCCAAGGCACTTTACACGCATCAAGTACACTTTGTACCTCGTAGTACCCTGCAACGGCTCTAAACCACCTGTCAAGGCGCGTAAAGAGTATTATATCAATCTTATGTTGCCTGCAATCCTCAAGTAATTGTAAAAGAGCAGGGCGTTTTGTATATTTTTTACGTGCAGATATGCCAGCATCGTTATAAATACCGGCAACCGTATAACCTTGTTCCTCACAATATTTTTCAAGCGCATCTATCTGCGAATCAACGGACAATCCGCTGTTCTTCTGCTCTTGCGTGCTTACTCGCACGTATAAAGCGGCTCTTTTCATTTATTTCCCTTCCTTCCTTCGTACCTCCGGGGCGGGTGCTGCTATCTACATACAACTAAGCCTGTCTATTAGCTTTTTTCTGAGATTTTCGTATTTCTCGGTTATTTCTTCACTGTCCGGAAAGTTAACCAAGCGAAAACAAGCGTTTTCAAATTCGTTAACCAATGCTATGTTTTCATATCTTTTTAATTCCATATTTTCTTTTGGTAAATCATCATAAAAAACTTTTAAATCGACACCTAGAGCACCTGCAATCTTTGACAAGGTCTCTACCTTTGGCTTTCTTTTTCCAACCTCGTACTGGCAAATCATGGCAGTTGAAACGCCTAGAGTTTTAGCAAGTGCCGTCTGCGAAACTCCTTTTTGTAGGCTTACAGCTTTGATTTTTTCGCCGATTCCTCCTGAATCGTCCGCCACAGATTGCGAAAAATCAGAATAAAAGATATTGGGATTAATTTCCAAAGCATCAGCTATTTTTGAGACGGTTTCAAGCTTCGGAACCGTCTCCTTCTTTTCGTACTGTGCTATGGTCTGCTGTGTTATTCCTCCCATTTTTTCACCAAGTTCTTTTTGAGATAAGTTGCGTTCTTCTCTTAGTTCCTTTAACTTTTCTCCAAAATTTTTCATTTCTTTGCATCTCCTCTTTTAATTTAATTCCATTGTATACGATAATGACTATTATGTCAAGAAAAAAATACACGAAGATGTATTATTTTTTATATTCCACAATGTCGCACACCTGACAGTCCAATTTCTCGCACAAATACATAATTGTATCTATGTTCACGTTTCTATCGTGCCGCAACTTATTGACCAGTGCCGGAGAAAGATTGAAACTTTCCTTATCTAATAGGTTGGAACGCTTTAACCCTCTACGTTCTAACGTGTCCCATAAATTACTATATGAGATACTGCCTTTATATATGTTGCTTCTTTTTCTTGCTCGTGTTTCCATTTTGAAGCCTCCTTTAATCGTTATAAATATATAGTACATTATTTTGAAATAAATATCAAGAAAAAAATAATATATTTTCGTGTATTTTTCCCTTGACATAATAGTCATTATCGTGTATAATCTAATTAAATCAAGAGAGGAGATACAAAGAAATGAAGAAAACAGTTAAAAGATACAACTTATCAAACATTATGAAAAACGCATGGAGATATGTTAAGGCAGCAGGTCTTCGCATGAAGGCGTTCTCGAGGACGGGCGGAAGCCCTCTCGAGGGCGCCTTTGTTCGCGGCAGCATGTGTCTCATTGGAAGGAAGCAAAGCATATGAAAGAGACAATGGAAGAAAAACTTCTCAGACTTGGCTATAAGGTGTGGGAGAAGGGCGACATGAAACGCATCTATATTAATGACTTTCAAAAATATTTGGAAGTTAAGGAAACTAACACACCCGAAACTATGGGACGTGGAAGAATTATTAATGGCATCTGCACAGATGAATATAAAAGCTTTGCGCAGCGTCAAGCGTTAAACCTTATTGACTGGGGATTTGGAGCTAAATTGTATTACGACTGTAAAAAAGAAGACTGGTTTTGTAAGAATCCGGGAGGAAGTTTAATTAAAAAAATCCTCTGGACAGTTGCTGATAAAATAGAATCTTTATAATAAATACACGACCGGCGGCGGAATCCGCCGGAGAAAGAAAGTGCAGATTGCACACTTATTAATATCGTTAATATAGAGGTTCAGTAATTAAGTACCCGCCCCGGAGGTTGCGAGGGCAGAGGAGAGTAATATGCAAGAATTAAAATTTAATAAAAGAAGAAAATTGGACAGATTCTTAGCCACCTTGCCTGAGGGAATGGTTTTTAAGTCAAATAATGAGTTTCGAATAAAAATGCCAAACGGATACATTAGTATTGGGTATTATTACCATGATTATCATGCATTTGGAGGACATCGTAATTCTGAATACAATACTATACAAGAAAACATAGATGCAGTAAAAGAACTTATTGACAAATACGGTAAAAGGGGAGTAGGATATAGATAAGGTTTTTAATAGCTCCATTTTGGGATGTAAATGTTAGCTTAGTTTTGTACCTTAAAAACATTAATAGTTCCATTCTGGAAGGCAAAGCACTTGTTTCGGCAGGTGCTTTTTTATTATTTTGAGGAAAAAAGAAAAGAGGGAAAAACTGATTCTTCCCTCTTGTTAGTTGCCCTGTTAGTGGACTAATTATTTTAAATTAATAGTTATCTTCTTGTCTGTCCAGAACGAAGCGCTATATTCTAAAATCACTTTCTTTGCATCTTTTGGCACTTCGTAATATGCTGTAAAGCTTACGTTCTTTCCTGGAGACAAATTAGTGTTGACAAAATCACTGTTTCCTATGTATTGCTGTTCACAAGCTGAATTGTCCGCATAGCATTCGCAATCAGATACAGACACATATTTGTCGCCTTTTTCTGCGATGTTTTCGCAAGTAAAGTCTACAGCTACATATTCACATCCATCTTTTGGAGTAAAGTACTCTCCACCATCATATCCAAATTCAGCCTTTTTAGCAGTTACTTTTAAACCGTCATTCTCAAAAGATTCGCCAACCTTTACACTGTCTTTCTCTTTTGTTTCTTCCTTTTTAGCGGTTTCTTTCTTGGCTGCTGTTGTTGCGGTGGTACTCTTTGTCTGAGAATCAGTGGAAGAACTGTCATCGTCACCACCACCCATTGCCATTCCTAAAACAGCCAGAACGATGATAATGATAATTACCCATTTCAACTTGCCGCCCTGTTTCTTCCGACAATGAGGACACACTTTAGCTTTTGCGTCAATCTCTTCTTTGCAATGCTTGCAAACTTTAGTTTTTTCCTTGCTCATATCTTCTGCTCCTTTTTTTATTATTACTATATTAATAATTTAGGTAAAATTATACAGGATATTGAATAAAATATCAAGGGATTTGCTGAAAATAATGTCCAAAATGAATAAATGAGATACGTGCATCATATAATGCAGTAAAGATTTGATAACAGGAGGGGTTACATGGATTACAGGAAAGGAATTATTAAAATGCTTGATATGGCAGATGAGCGTTGTTTGCGGCTCATCTACGTACACATCAAGGCTTTGCTGGGGCTGAAATAATCAGCCCTTTTTGTTTTCCTGCATTAACTCCACCATCTTTTGAAGAACTTCCCAGTCAGATTCATCTAACGCCGAAAGCATCGAAATAAATTTCTTTTTAAAAGAATCTTCCTCGCTTTTCAGTACATCACCGACAAAGTTTTCTATCTGTTCATCTCTTGTTAATTCGATAAACATTTCGCCGTTTCCAGTTCGTAGCCAATCTTCATTGACGTTAAATTTGGTACATATGTCCTGTATTGTTCTTTCACTAGGCTGTTTAACCCCTGAACATAATTGTGATACAAAAGCCTGTGATACATTAAGCTTTTCAGCAAAAGCTGTTTTTTTCATTCCAAGACTCTTTATCAGATAATCAATTCTTTCGTTAAGACGATTCATTTTTGACACCTCCTTTCTAATTAGTATAGTACACCATGGTAATTACAAAGTCAACAAAAAATATAACTGAGTTATAAAAAACTGTTGACAATATATCTGGGTTATGGTAAAGTATAACTAAGCTAAGAAACACAAGACGACCACACAGGAGGGAAGCAGGATGAAATTATACGATATTTTAATGGTAATCGACAATAGCACATTAATTAGAATAGTAGTAGCAATGTTTGGTATGGAGTTCGAAGCAGAGCACTATGCGGACTACTTTTTGGGTTGTGAAACGGACGAGCTTTTAGACAAAAGAGTTACTGAAATGAGAGTGACAGAAAAAAATGGGCTTGAAATTATTTTAGAAAATAAATAGCCGAAACGGTCAGAAATGACCGTCTGCCGGAGACGACCTCCCGGTACTGATGATGGCAGGTCAAGAAAGAGAGGTGCTGAAAATGTCAGAAAAAGAAAAACAGATTCTTGAAGCTATAACAAAAGCTATTCCTAATATGTCTGAATTTAATAAAGGCTACTTACTTGGCATGGGTGAAGCAATGGCAAGTAATAAGAAGCAGGAATGTGAAGAACAGAAAGAAGGTGACTAGATGGAAAATTTAATTCCTGTCAACTATGATACAGAGCAACCAACTGTCTCTGCAAGAGATTTACATGGTGCCCTTGGCGTAAGCAAAAGATTTTCAGCGTGGTTTGAAGTAAATTCGCAAGGGTTTGCTGAAAACGAAGATTTCACCAGCGTACTTGTGAGTACGGAGGTTCAGAACAACGGCGGGGTACAGATTAGAGACTTACACGATTACAAGTTATCTGTAGATATGGCAAAACACATTTGTTTAATGTCCAGAACAGAAAAAGGGAAACTGATTCGTCAGTATTTCATCGACTTAGAAAAAGCATGGAACACGCCGGAACAAGTTTTTGCAAGAGCTTTGAGAATGGCTGACAAAACCATCGAATCTTTAAAAGCTGACAATGCAGTTTTGCTTGAAAACGTTGAGCGTATGCGACCGAAAGAAGTGTTTGCAGATGCCGTTTCAGCAAGTCAGACCTCAATTTTGATTGGTGAGCTTGCGAAGCTGTTAAAACAGAACGGCATCGAAATCGGACAACGAAGATTGTTTTCTTGGATGCGTGAAAATGGCTTTCTACTCAAACGTGGGTCAGGCAGAAACATGCCAACCCAGAAAGGTATGGAGCTTGGATTGTTTGAAATCAAGGAAGGCTCCTACATTAACGGAGCGGGTGAAAATATCATCACCAAGACAACTAAAGTCACGGGTAAGGGACAGCAATATTTTATTAATAAATTCTTGCAATGTCAGGAACTTACGAAAAGAGAGGAGTAAAAAATGAACGAACCTCCGAGACCAGAGTATGTTGCTAGACTACTCTACACCCTTTTAGGACGACAACAAGGTGTAGAGTATGACAAAGTGTTTTACACCGATAAAGACGGCGTAGAACACGAAGTGAAAAAGGAAGAGCCCTACCATTAAGCTCTTGCCAAATAAATCATAACTAGATTTTACAAAAGACTTGGCGATTTGTCAAGATAGGAGGTAGACATGGCAGTAATGAGAATAAATAAAACGACAGACTACACCGTTATGTCGAATTATCATTTTAGAGAAAAGGGTATGTCTTTAAAAGCAAAAGGTCTACTGAGTCTTATGCTTAGTTTACCGGAAGACTGGGATTTCACAGTTAAGGGGCTGGCAAATTTGAACAAAGACGGCGTAGACGGCGTAAGAGCCGCATTAGAAGAGTTAAAGACGTTCGGATACCTGAAAGTGACTCGTGAGAGAAACGAAAAAGGACAGGTAAGCGGTACAGTTTACGACATTTACGAAAAACCAACACAGGAAAAACCTGTATTGGAAGAACCTAAAGAGGAAAAGCCTATATTGGAAAAACCAATACAGGAAAAACCTATGCAGGAAAATCCAACGCAATTAAATACTAAAGGAATAAAATACTTAAATAATAAAATACTTAAGGAATCAAGTACTAAAGGAATAAAAGAGAGTGTGCGTGCGAAAAAAGAGCCGGAACAGTATTTTGAGGACGAAGAACTTAACTGTAAGTTTCTGGAATTCCTTGCTATGCGTAAGAAAATCAGAAAGCCAGTAAGAACAGACAGAGCCTTGAAAGCTTTGCTCAAAAAATTACACGAGTTGTCCGGCGGAGATTTGGGAGCGATGAAAAAAATCATAGACCAGTCATTAGACAAGGAGTGGTTAGGATTCTTTGAACTAAAAACAGGTAACGACAGCACGAAGAACATTAACGACCGACTGTACGGAGATATACAGCACTGGGCGGCACAGAAAGAACAGGAGGGGGGCGGAATGTATGACGATTTCGGAGTTTTCTAAAATCGTAGCCGCACTAAAGACTGTTTACACGGCTCCGGGATTTGTTCCAAACGAACAGGCGTTAGACATGTGGTACCGCCTGGTAGGCAAGAACAACGACTACCAGACGATAAGCGTGGCGGCACAGATGTACATGACAACCGGAAAGTTTCCACCGACACCGGCAGATATTTTGGAGTGTGCCAGTAAGCTCAAAGCAGAAAGTAACTACCTGAGCGAGCAGGAAGCATGGGCGACAGTATCAAAGGCGTGCAGTAATGGGATTTACGGCTACAGAGAGGAGTTTGACAAACTGCCCCCTACGTTGCAAAAGGCAGTAGGAACGCCACAGACGCTCCATGACTGGGCGGTAGTAGATTCAGCGGACTTTCAGACGGTCATACAGTCAAATTTCCTTAGGAGCTACAGAGCGGCGTTAGAAGCACAAAAGGAGATAGACAAGTACCCACCGAAGCTCCAAGAAATGATAAGAGCGGCGGGAGCGATAGAGCGGAAAGAAACAGTACCAGAACTACCCACACTTGGAGAAATAGTTGGGCGGTTAGAACAGGATAATAAAAATTATACCCCGGAACAATGTAGTGGAGCGTTGGGGGATTGGATAGCAGAAAAGAAGGAGAGATTAGGTTATGAATAACACAATGATTAGCGTAAACGGCTTTGCGAAAAGAGAGTATGAGGACGTCTTGGAGAAAAAAGGTGTGATTCCTGCAAGTGTTGTAATCACAGTCGAGGACAAGGCGATTGCAAGAGCTATTTTAGAGCTATTTAAAGACAAGGTACAAAAAACAGGTGTTTTGCGGATGAAGGAAATTGAAGCTTTTGCCCGCGGCTACAACGAATTGAGCAAAAGCATTGAAACGGCATGGGGAGAAGAAAGCGAGGAGAAACATGGCGGAGTGGTACGTTGACCCAGTCAGGGAATACCTAAAAAGACAGTGCCTTGAGGCAGAATATGAGTGTAGAACAGCGCACAAAGCAATCAAACGAGGTGCGGAGAACTACAACGAATATGAGAGATATGAGGAGGAATTAGAGCAATGACACTATACGAGATTGACAGTGCAATCATTGGCTGCATGGACGAAGAAACAGGAGAAATTATTGAGGGCGCCATGGAAGAATTAGAACTTGACAATATCCAGAAAGCCGAAAATATCGCATTATCAATAAAAAATGATACAGCAATGGCTAAGGCTTTGAAAGAGGAGATTGACAAGCTTACGCAACGGCTCAGAACTTGCAACAACGGTATAGACAGCAAGAAAAAATACTTACCGTACTTACTCGGAGACAAAAAGCTCAAGACAGCAAGAGTCAGCGTGTCATACAGAAATAGCGAGTCTGTGACTATTGACGACTTAGGCAGCCTAACAGAGGAATACATCAGGATTCCGGAGCCACAGGCGGACAAGACAGCGATTAAAAAGGCAATTAAATCCGGGAAAGAGGTCACAGGGGCACATATTGAGACATCTAAGAGTGTGATTGTGAGGTAAGAAAGATGGGAGATGTTTACACAAAGTTACAAAAAATTCAGGCAGAATTAAAGGTACCTAAGAGTAAATACAGTGAGTATGGCGGCTATAGTTACAGGAGCTTAGAGGACATCTATGAGGCAGTAAAGCCTTTATTGGACAGGGAAGGCTTAATATTAGCCGTAAACGACGAAGTTATTATGCTGGGCAACCGATTTTACATAAAGGCGACAGCGATTTTAAAAGACATAGAAAGCGAGGGCAGTTTTCGCACTACAGCATACGCCAGGGAGGAGGAAAGCAAAAAAAAGATGGATGCAGCACAAGTTACCGGCTCAGCATCGAGCTACGCGAGAAAATACGCGTTAAATAGCTTGTTTCTTCTGGATGACTCGAAAGACGCGGATACAGACGAATACAAACGCAACGAGGTTATCACAGAGAAAGAAGCAAAACGGCTCTATGATTTGATGCAAAAAAAGGGAATGACGGAAGCCCAAATTAAAGAATGGGCAAGTCAAAGAGGCTTAAAATCATTGTATCAGACGACACAACAACAATATGCCGAAGCCATGAAGGAATTAGGACTAAAATAGCATGGATTTAACTGGAAAAATAAAAAACTTAGCAGTGGATTATTTTAGCAAAAAGATAACAGTTACCCTGGAAATTAACGAGGCGGAGCGGTTTATAAAGGGCGTGGACGAGCTGAAAAAGCTGGAAAAGCTGTCCGTGATAATTAAACCGTTTCGCAAGAAAAGAAGCTTGTCGGCAAACGCCTATTTCCACGTCCTGGTCACCAAAATAGCGGAGAAAGTCGGCACGAGCAAGGCGGAAGTCAAAAATTTGATGATAGGCAGATACGGACAGCCGGAGCTGATAAAAGGGGACATAGCAGTTTTAAAAACTAACGTCCCAACCGACATCATGTATAAAAAAGAGGACGTTCACACGGTTGCGATAGGACGGCGGCTAGAAAAAGGCAAAGAGGTAGTATTTTACAGGCTCATGAGAGGCTCACATACATACGACAGCCGGGAAATGAGTGAGCTAATCAAAGGCACGATACAGGAAGCAGAAGACTTAGGAATTGAAACGCTAACACCAAGAGAATTGGAACAAATACTAGGAAAATGGAAGCCAAGAAAGGAAGAAGAGAAATGAAAAAATTTGAATTAACAACAGAATCTATCACAAATGCGGTTGGAAAAAAGTTATTTAGAATTAAGGCGCTGATTGACTTCGGAGACGTGAAAGCCGGAGAACTTGGAGGATATGTGGAGAAAGAGGAAAATGTATCGCAAGCCGACAACGCATGGGTTTCCGGCGATGCAGAGGTTTTCGAAAACGCAAGGGTTTGCGGCGACGCAAAGGTGTACGGAAACACAGAGGTTTTCGGAAACGCAAAGGTGTACGGAAACGCAAAGGTGTACGGAAACGCAGAGGTTTTCGGAAACGCAAAGGTGTACGAAAACGCAAAGGTGTACGGAAACGCAGAGGTTTGCGGCGACGCAAGGGTTTGCGGCAACGCAAGGGTTTGCGGCAACGCATGGGTTTGCGGCGACGCAGATTATGCATTAGTACAGGGCTTCGGAACAGAATTCCGCTGCACAACTTTTTATAGGGGCAAAAATAAAAAAATAATGGTTAATTGCGGATGCTTCCATGGGGATTTAGAAGAATTTAGAAAACAGGTAAAAGAAACACGAAGCGGGAAAATCGCAAAAGAATACCTGATGATTGCTGATTTAATGAAATATCATTTCGCAAGCGAGGATTCTAGCGATGAATAGCGTACTACAAACAAAAAAAGAGTGTTTTTTCTGCAAAACGACTAGAAATTTACATAGGCATCATGTCTTATACGGTAGTAGCAACAGAAAGCAAGCCGAAAAGTACGGTTTTACGGTGTATCTGTGTTTGAATCACCATACCAACGGTGGTGAGGCGGTACATCGTAATCCCAACGGACCGCTAGACAGGTATCTCAAAGAACTAGCACAGAAGTACTGGGAGGAGAACAACGGAACGAGGGAAGAATTTATCAAAACATTTGGGAGGAATTATCTGTGAATAAGTTTAGAAATAAAAAGATTTTTACGAAAGATGGGAAGTTTGATAGCAAAAGAGAAATGCATCGCTATTTAGAGCTGGCGGCGATGCAACAAGCGGGGAAAATTACAGGATTAGAGCGACAGGCTAGATACATCCTTATAGGCAGCCAGAAACGAGAGGATGGCACTACAGAACGCCCCGTATCATATACAGCAGATTTCCGCTACACAGACAAAGAGGGAAAGATTGTTGTTGAGGACGTAAAATCCCCGCGCACAAGAAAAAATCCGGAATATATCATCAAGAGAAAACTGATGCTTGAACGGTATAGTATCACGATCAGGGAGATGGCGTAATGGGAAAAGTAGGAGACTCAGAAGCAAGAAAAGCGGCGGAGACGCTCAAAAAATATTGCAAAGAGCATGAATATTGCGAAAACTGTATTTTTGCAGAAGAATATGTATGCGGTTTGCTAAACATTGTACCATGCAGATGGAAAAAGCTGGACACCCTCCGGGGTTAAGGATAGATACACATTACAGCAACACGTTAACGGTTCCATGAGGAGCTATATGCCATTGATTCCTCCGGATTTATTCCGGATGTGAAAGTAAAGAAAATGACAGTAGAAGAATAAGGAGGAATAGATAAACTGGAACGTGCAAGAAAGGAGTGGTTTTATGGACTCGAAGAGAACTTTACTTGATATATTTCATGTATCCGAATCATATAAGCTTCCAGATGCAATTATGGATGCGTTACTGTCTGATAATGCAGAAAGTATCATAAGGCTAGTAAAAAAAAGTACGCACGATGACATCCGGGATATATTCCAGCAAGAGCAGGGAGACAGAAAAACATTAAAACAGGATTTTACACCGGATTGCATCTGCACCATGGTCGCAAAAATGATGAAGCCGGGCAGTGTACTGGATATGTGCTCTGGAACGGGAACATTAAGCAAGGCAGCCGCAAAAGAGCATGACATAAAAATATGCGAACAGGAATTTAGCGAGCGTACGATTCCGTTTGCTCTACTAGATGCCTGCATTAATGACCTGGAAGGAAGTATTAGCCGGGCAGATTGTTTACGGGGAAATATAATGGAAACATATCATTTAGAAAAAAATAATGATATAAGTATCCCAAAACAAGTAGAACCGGAAGAAATGGGATGCTTCGATAACGTAATTATGAATCCACCATACTCTATGAAATTCCCAGAAGCGGACGAGATGTCAATCATGGGACATAAAATTCCGAAAAGCAAAGCCGATTACGGATTTATACTGCGCGGCGTACAACATTTAAAAGATGATGGACGACTGATTGCGATACTTCCACATGGTGTCCTTTTTCGAGGAGCGGCAGAAGGAAAAATTAGAGAATGGCTTGTTAAAGAACACTGGATCAGTGCTGTAATTGGATTACCGGATAAGTTATTTTTAAATACAGCAATCCCGGTATTTTTACTAATTTTAGAAAAAAATTCTCCGGATATTCTTTTCATTGACACATCAAGACGATTTGAAAAGAAATCAGCACAAAACGACATGTCGCAGGAGCAGATAAGAGATGTCGTCGATGCTTTTTTTATACGTAAAGATGTAGAAAAATATGCTTACGTAGCCTCTTATCAGGAAATAAAATATAATGATTACAATCTAAATATTCCAAGATATGTAGATACGTTTGAACCAGAGACTCTACCAGACATGGAAGCGATTCTTAAAGAACTGCAAAAAATTGAAAATGAAGAGAGGAAAACTAGAAAAGAACTGTACGAAATGCTGGGGGAACTGGTAGGTAGCAAGGGGGATATGAACGTTATGAAAGAACATAGAAAATTGCTGAAGCCGCAGAATACAAGAAATACTTTCAGGCAAATGACATTAGAGGATTATGAAAATGCAATGTAAAAAAGTCAATATTTTTGAGATATGCAAAGTAGAACGTGCGGTGGCTGGAAAAATATATACGGCAGGGAGTTGCTATGTAAAATTAAGTGCTGCGGATGAGTATGTAGGCCAATTAAAAAATGACAATACACTGGATACAAGATACGCAGTGTTTGAACCAAACGAAGGAATTTGCGCGGATTACTTGCACATTGCTATCTGCAATAAGTTTCCTGAGTTTTTGCGAAAATACCGGACAACAATTAATTTACAATTTGAAACATTAAAACATTTCGTACTTGACTGGCACGAAAAGGAGGAAGAACAGAGGTATGTTGTAAATGCAGTCAAGGCGGTGGATAATGAAATAGAACTTACCGAAATGCAGATAGAAAAAGAGAAAGAGATGAAGAAATGGTATCTTGCAAAGATGATGGCGCAACAAAACCAGACACCTACATGATCATATCAGAAAAATTCATGCAGGGTGAAATAAGCGAGGACGAATTTGTGGAGCGGTATAACCGATTGATTGAGCAGGAGGCTGAAAAGCACTGGGAACCGGTCGAACCACATGAGCATATATGAAAGGAATAAACGAAATGGAGAAAACAAAAACAGCTACAATAATTCCTTTTGAAGAAGTGGCGTACAAGGAACACGTAGTCGAAGCAGAAATTGTAGTTCATGGAAGCCGAGAAGAACCATATTACGAAATTAAATACAGAAAAGCTGGCGAGGCTAATTACAGTATCGGATATTCGTCTTACAATTTAAATATAGTATTTGGATTTTTAGATAAATATTTTGTATTTGATAATAAAAGATAGGAGAGCTAATATGAGTACAGTAAATAACGTGATAAGTAACGTGATGGCCACAATATGGGCAGTGATTGCTTTGTCGGAATGGATACTGGCAGAAGAAAAAGAAGATAAGATTTATGCAGCAGTAATGATGATATTAGCGATGATTACGCGGAGGTAAGAAAATTGAGCAATCCCAAATACGACTGGTACGGACACGCAGTAAAGCAAGTAAAAAAATACCCAGACAAACTGATCGCAGAAAATACAGCTCAGTCAGCCTTGTGGATGTACGCTATCAACAAGGCGATAAAACAGACAGAGGGGATGGACAACGGATTAGACAGAATGAAAGCTGTGCAGTTGGTGTATTTCGAGGATAGATACACAATAGCAGGGGCGGCAGATAAGCTCGGATATGCAGAAATGACTATACGCAGATGGCTTAGTGCTTTTGCCAATTTGGCTGGGAAATATGCGGGATATTAGAGAGGGAGAATTATCTCCCTCTCTTTTTTATGTTTGTCTAACACGGCTTAAAAAATGTCGTACAATACACTTGTACGGACGAGTACTGGTAACTTTTTGTGAGACATAACCTCCTCTATCTTTTTGCGGTAAAAGTGTAAACTCTCACCCGCGTAAAAGAGAGTACGTAAGACGCCTATCCCACGGTGCCTTGCGTCCCATACAGGTTGCGGGGTCTACAAGTGTTTAGGGACCAGCCGCTTATTAGTCTTACCCCGGCGGCTGTTAAGGTGCAATTCCTTATACTTGTATCTAGTTGCATTATTGCAACTGGCGTAAACGATTTTTTTCATATTTTCTTTCCTTTCATATAACCCCGTAATGGATTGTTTACGGGGTTATGGTTGTATTTAGGAGGTGACCCCCAAAATGGGATAAGTAAATACCAGGAGTGGCTGACCCAAGAAGGGTTGCTCAAACTAGAGGGATGGGCACGAGATGGATGCACAGACAAAGAGATTGCGGCAAACATCGGCATAAACCCAGATACCTTGTATACATGGAAGAAAAAATTTCCAATTTTAGCCGATACCTTAAAAAAGGGAAAAGATGTTGTGGACAGACAGGTGGAAAAAAGTTTGTTACAACGGGCACTAGGGTATAGCTACGAGGAGACGAGCGAAAAGTACGAAGGCGGAGAAATGACGGAGCGAAAAGTAACAAAGAAGCACATTCCACCGGATACAACAGCACAGATATTTTGGTTAAAGAACAGAAAACCAGAACAATGGCGAGATAAGCCGCAGTCAGAGAGCGCAAGCGACAAAGCACTGGCAAAAGCTATTGAAATCCTTGGGGGTGTCAATAGTGCCATTGACTAGCAAACAGGCAGAATATCTGCAAGGTTGTAATCACCGTTGGAACGTAAAGACCGGGGCGACAGGCTCTGGGAAATCCTTTGTTGACTACGCAATCGTAATCCCTCAACGCCTGACACATCTAAAAGGGTTAGGGCTTGCTGTGATGTTGGGAAACACCAGAGGCACGCTGCAGCGAAACATACTTGACCCCATGCGAGAAATATGGGGCGAGGAGCTGGTAGGCGAAATACGCAGTGACAATACAGTACAGCTGTTTGGCAAAAAAGTATATGCGCTAGGTGCTGACAACAAGAAACACGTTGCAAGGATACAGGGAGCGACGATTGAGTATGCTTACGGCGATGAGGTGACAACGTGGAATCAAGAAGTATTTGAGATGTTAAAATCCCGTCTCAGAACGTCACACAGTCATTTCGATGGCACTTGCAATCCAGCGGGGCCGAAACACTGGTTCAAAGGCTTTCTGGATTCCGATGCAGATATATTCCAACAGGCGTACAACATACACGATGGCTGCCTGCCTCCGGCGGTAGTAGACGAACTGATAAAAGAGTACTCCGGGACACACAGGTATCAACGATACATACTAGGCAACTGGGCAGTAGCAGAAGGGCTTGTGTACGATATGTTTTCGGAAGTAAGACACGTCTGCAGAGCAAAGACCAGCGGAGAGATAATTGTTAGCTCCGACTTTGGTATGCAAAACGCCACCGTCTTTTTAATCTGGCAGAAAAGAGTGGATACCGGCAACTGGCACTGTATAAAAGAGTACTACTATTCAGGCAGAGAAAACAACCGAATGAAGCCAGTCAGTGAGCTAGTAAAAGGGCTAGAGGACACACTAAACGGGCAGAAAGATGATTTAGTCATTGTTGACCCATCCGCCGCCGCTCTCATCGTGGAGCTACGCAGTAGAGGGCACAAGGTCAAAAAGGCGGATAACACTGTTAACGATGGGATAGCAGACGTTGAGACGATGTTGACACAAGACAAATTATCGTTTGACCCGTCTTGTACGCACACGATCGAGGAGTTTGGCATCTATGCATGGGACCCAACAGCGGCTGACAAAGGCAGGGATGCAGTTATAAAACAGTCAGACCACGCGATGGACGCTATCAGGTATCTTGTAAAAACATTAAAACTCGTCAAGCACAGCCGAACAAGACAATACAAATCAATTCTAGGGTGATAACAATGTATCTATCATATCAAGATTTTGTTGCCGCAAAAGATAAAGGGCAATTTATAAATCAGTTTATAAAATTCCACGAGAGTACAGGAGCATATAAAGAGGCGTTAAGGGCGGATAAGTATGACGCGCAGGAAAATGAGACTATCTTGCAATTTCAGCGTGTTTATTACACTCTGCTAGGTCAAAAAAAGGTAGATAATTTTTCGTCTAACGCACAGATATGTTCTAATTTCTTTCATAAATTAAATACGCAGCGTTGTTCATACAGTCTGGGAAACGGTGTCTTTTTTAATGACATGAGTGTCAAGAATAAACTGGGCAAACAGTTTGACAGGAGAATCAAAGAGGCGGCATACAATGCATTAATCCACGGTCAGTCCTTCTTGTTCTGGAATGTAGACCACGTGCACGAATTTCCCCTTACGCAGTTCGCCCCGATGTGGGATGAGGACACGGGAGCACTGATGGCAGGCATAAGATTCTGGCAGTTGGACGAGCAGAAACCGTTTAAGGTCGTGCTGTACGAGGTGGATGGCTACACAACCTACAGCGCAGAAAGTAAATTTGGAGAATTAAAAGAGACCGCTCCCAAGCGGGCGTACAGGCAAAGAGTTGAGGTTGCGAACAATCTGGAGCCCGAAATTATCGGAGAAGAAAACTATAGCAGCCTCCCCATTGTACCAATGTTTGGCAACAAGCGACACATAAGCACCCTGAGGGGGATGCAGTCGAAGATTGATGCCTACGACGCGGTACAAAGTGGTTTTGCTAATGATTTAGACGACTGTGCACAGATGTATTGGCTCATTTCCAACGCTGACGGTATGACAGACGACGAGCTGGCAGAGTTTAGAGACCGCCTAAAATTTCAGCACATCGCAAAGGCTGAGGAGGGGCAGGTACAGGCATACACACAAGAGCCGCCATATACGGCCAGAAAAGAGTTCCTCACACAAATGCGGTCGGAAATTTACGAGGACTTCGGGGCATTGGATGTACATGCCATAGCCGCCGGGGCAACAAACGACCATATCGACGCGGCATACCAACCGCTAGACGACAATGCAGATGATTTTGAGTACTTCGTAGGCGATGCGATTGAGAAAATTCTGGAGCTTGCGGGGATTGATGACGAACCGCAATTTAAGCGGAACAGAATCAGTAACGAGAAAGAGCGTACAGATATGATTCTTGAGACAGCAAACTATCTGGACGAAGAAACCATCCTAAAAAAATTACCGTTTGTCGCACCAGAGGAAGTGCCGGACATTTTGGCAAAGCTAGACGAAGAATCATATAACCGCTACACGGAGCCGATTGAACCCGATGCGCCGGAAGATATCCCGGAAGGGGATGAATAACTATGTATCCATCCGACAAGTGGACAGAGCAGGAGCTGCAAAAGTTAGAAAAGCAGCTGACAGACGTATATAAGCAGGCTGAAAAGGAGCTTGACGACAAAGCGAGAAACTATTTTAAACAGTTCTCCCGCCGGTACGCTAAAGAATATGCGGCATACCAGGCAGGGAAGTACACCAAAAAAGAGTTTGAAGCGTGGCTAATGAATCAGTATGGCAGAGGGCGGAGGTGGGAAGTACTGCGCGAGGACATGGCACGGCGACTGACAGAATCAAACCAGATTGCCGCGGCATACATCAACGAGAAGACTTCTCTTGTGATTGCCCTTAATCATAACTTCGAGGCGTACATGATTAAATCTCTTGTGTCTGATAGACAGATGAAAGAGATTGGAGATATTGCATTTAATCTAGTTGACGAGCACACAGTTAAACGGCTGACGGTCAAAAAGCAGAAGATTCTTCCACCACGTAGGGTGCTAAAAAGCAAGGATGTGCGCTGGAACAAGAAGAAACTGCAAAATGCACTACTGCAAGGAGTTTTACAGGGTGACAGCATAGGAAAGCTCGCAGGGCGATTCCAAGACGTTGCAGGTATGAATCATACTGCCGCAATTAGAAATGCCCGCACAGCGTTCACGGGGGCGCAGAACGGGGGCAGGCAGGCAGCATATGAGGAAGCCTACCAGATGGGAATTGATGTAGTTAAGCATTGGACAGCAACAAAGGACTTGAGGACACGAGACAGCCACAGGGCATTAGACGGTGAAGAAGTACCGTTTAACATGGCTTACTCCAACGGTCTCATGTATCCGGGAGACCCAAGCGGAATCCCGGCGGAGGTTTATAACTGTCGATGCACGCAACGAACTGCGCTGCCCGCCGAACTGGCACAACCACGAATGATACGCGTTAAGAATTTAGAAACAGGCAGAAACGAAGTTGTAGAAGACATGACCTATTACGAATGGTTAGCAACGCAAAGGGGGCGAATATAATGGCGGATATTGATGTTGTAAGCCATGTAGACGAAGTAATACTCAAGACCACGATGGCACTTGCAAGAGCATTAGAGCAGGCAGGAGCCGCCGCAGAGGGGCACGCAAAAGACCTTTGCCCGGTCGATACGGGCGCGTTGAGAAATAGCATTACGCATCGGACTGACTTGGAAAATCTCACAGAGATAATAGGAAGTAACGAAGAATATGCCGCCTATGTGGAACTGGGAACTGGCGTGTATTACAAGGGAGGAAGAAAGACCCCGTGGACTTATCAGGACGATAAGGGACAATGGCACATCACAAACGGTCAGAGGGCGCAGCCGTATTTAAAACCGGCGGCGGCAAATTACGCGAAAGAATACACAGCAATCATTGCAGATGAATTAAAAGGAGCGATGGAATAATGGACAGATTGTCTTTGCTCGTCAAGGCAAAAGAAATGGCGGAGTATTTTACTGATAAAAAGTTTAAATACTCGCAGAACGTGGCGAATAGCTGGGCGGGCGCAAAGAAGAAAAAGGTAAGTAATTGTGCATCGTATGTTTGCTATTGCCTACAGCAATTGGGCATCCTCAAACCGGGACAACTGTTTTATTGCAACAGGAACGGAGCAGTTGTCTATAAGGGCACAGGAACAAAAGCGGCTATATCAAAACGATACAGGTTGATAAAAGTAAATAAATTACCCCGGGATTATAAAAGTAAATTAAAGCCTGGCGACATTTGCTTTTACCGCCTGCATACCAATATTTTTGCAGGAATAAACGAGAGCAACAAAATGGTGTGGTGGGATGCCGGAAAGGCTAGCACTAACACTAAAAAAGCAGGCGGAACATATAAAAAAATACACAGAGTTATCAATGGAAATCAGAAGATTTTATATGTGCTGAGATGGAAAGGGTGAGAAAATGACACAGAGAAAAATTATTGATGTATCTACATACAACGGCACGATTGACTGGAAGAAAGTAAAGAAATACGGTTGCGATGGTGCGATCATTAAGATTATCCGCAAGGATTTAGGCAAAGATAAAAAATTTGAGGAGAACTATAAAAAATGTGAGGAGCTAGGCATTCCATGGGGCGTGTATAACTACACATACGCAACTACAGTGGCAAAAGCCAAGTCGGACATGGAGCTTGTGTGTGACATCCTCGACAAGGCCAGCAAGAAACATTTTAAATACGGCATTTGGTTTGACATCGAGGATAAAGTGCAGGCAAGGCTAAGTAAAGTAAAGATTGCCGAGATTATCAATGCGGCACAGGCTGTCGTTGAGTCAAGAGGGTATAAATTCGGCGTTTACACTGGTAAATCATACTTTGCGGAGCATATTGATAAAAACAAAGTTAACTGTAAAAACTGGTGGATTGCACGTTATTACAAAGGCTATAACCGCATGGCATTTAAGGCAACGCCGAACAAATCTTATAAGCCTACAAATGTGGCCGACCTTATGGCATGGCAGTATACCAGTTCTGGCGTATTTCCGACCAAGGTTTCAACCGGCAACGGCGGCAAGTTTGATTTAAATATTTTATATCATGACTTCCCTGCGGCTACACAGAAGGAAGAAACAACAAAAAAGGGTAAATACACCGGGAAATTCCCTAAATTGCCGCCGCGCGGCTACTACGCGTTTTTAGATGGCATTACGGTATTAAAAGACACACGGAATGAAATTGCAAAATTGCAGGATTTTCTGAACTGGGCAATCGGAGCAAAATTAAAAACCGATGGCAAGTATGGAGAGAAGACGGAAGACACGGTAAGAGTTTTCCAGTCGCACTGTAACTTGAAAATTGATGGCAAGTTCGGGGCAAATTCCCTTAAAGCCGCGAAAGAATTTAGCAAGTAATCACGAAGTACTGTGATTTACATATATAGTCATTTAGGGAAAGAAATCCCTCAAAGAAAAGGAGTAATCAAATGGCATTAACAAGAGCTTTTTTAAAAAGCATGACACTTACAGACGAGCAGGTTTCCGCGATTATCGAAGAACACTCTGCAACCGTTACGGGTCTCAAGAACGAGATTAGTAAATACAAAGAGGACGCAGAGAAAGTCCCAGACCTCCAGAAGAAATTGGAGGACTACGAAAAGGACGACTGGAAAGGCAAGTATGAGAAAGAACACGCAGGTTTTGAGAGCTACAAAGCCGAACAGGACAAGAAAGCGTCCTACAATGCGAAAGAAGCCGCATACAAAAAGATGCTTGAGGATTCCGGCGTGTCTAGCAAGGTAATTAACCTTGCATTAAAAGCATCAAAAGAGACTATTGATAATTTAAAAATCGGAACTGACGGCAAACTTGAGAACGCAACAGAGGTAGAAAAAGGCATCAAAGAAGCGTATGCCGATTATATTACAACTGAAAAAACTCAGGGCGCTAACGTATCAAATCCACCGGGAGGAGAACCGGGGAAAATGACCAAGAAAGAAATCATGGAAATTAAAGATGCAGGCGAACGTCAGAAAGCGATTGCGGAAAATCACGAACTTTTTGGATTTTGAAAGGAGTAAACAATGCCAGGAGTAACCACTAGTACTGTATTAAATACAGATAGCGCTCTCAAAGCGAGAGAAATTGATTTTGTAACAAGATTTGACAAAAATTGGGATGCATTAAGAACTATCTTAGGAATCTTTAAACCTATCAGAAAAGAGCCGGGCACTAGCTTAGTGACTTATGAAGCGCAGATGAAGGATGAAGCCTTACAGGGCGGCGCAAGTGTGGGTGAGGGAGAGGCAATCCCTTTTACACAGTTTAAGGTCGTAGAAAGCAAAAGAGAAGATATTGTCGTAGAAAAATACGCTAAATCTTTATCCCTTGAATCTGTGTCAAAATGGGGCGCAACAGTCGCGATTGAAAAAACGGATGATGCCTTTATGGTTGAGCTGCAGAACAAGGTTTTAAAGGATTTTTACACATTTTTAAAAAAGGGAACATTAAAAGGAACACAGAAAAAATGGCAGAAAGCGCTTGCAATCGCAAAAGGTGCTGTACTCAATAAATTCGCAGGGATGAACAGAAACGTAACCGAAGTCGTAGGATTTGCAAACGTAATGGATTTTTACGACTGGTTAGGGGACAAAGAGATTACCGTACAGACAATGTTTGGATTGCAGTATATCAAAGATTTCTTTGGCTTCTCCACACTGTTCCTCCTCCCTGACGACTATATTCCGGCAAAAACCGTCATCGCAACGCCGGTGGAGAATATTGATTTATATTATATTGATCCAGGCGACAGCGATTTTAAAAAGCTTGGGCTGGATTACACAACATCTGGCGAGACAAATCTTATTGGATTCCACGCAGGCGGCAACTACACAAACGCCACAGGCGAAACATACGCCATTATGGGCATGAAGCTGTGGGCAGAATACCTTGACGGTGTTTGCGTAGTTACTGTCGAAACCACAGAAACTATCCCAAAAGTATCAAGTGCCGTTTCGGAAGTAAGTTCGAACGGAAAATAAAAGGGGATGATTGAGTGCTTTATGAAATCATGAATCACATTCACAATTTCTTCCCGGTCAAAGGGGCGGCAATCACGGGAGAAATAACAATCGGAGATTGGATTTTTGACACGCTTAATTTTGATGTAGGCGTGACAGAAGATACTAAAGACCTGCGTTATTCTACTACCGCGATTCGCCTCCCGCTACAAGATGGGCAGTACTATTTAGTAAGCGGCTCTATCTTTAATGACGGGGTTTATCAGTACCACAAAGGCAATACTGCTCCGTTACAGGAGGAGACTTTTAACGGCGCAGTTGTTCCGCTGGCTATCCCCAAACCGTTTTTGTCACTGGTGGACGAAATCAGCGAGTGGCAGGCGAAAAACGGCAATTTAGGAGCGTATCAGTCGGAATCGTTTGGCGGATATTCGTACAGCAGGGCAACAAACAGTAAAGGCGAGACCTACACGTGGCAAGATGCCTTTAGGGCACGCCTGAACCCATGGAGGAAAATGGCATGAGTTTAATCAATGAATTTTTACAAGATTGCATACTCATGGATAAAAAGCGTACTTCTGACGGCGAGGGTGGATTTATCACCGAGTGGGTCGAGGGCGCTAAAATACAGGCGGCAATAGTCCGTGACACCTCCATGTCTGCCAGAGTGGCGGAAAAAGAGGGTGTAACAGCAACATATACAATTACTACAGCTAAAACAGTAAAGCTGAGCTATCATGATGTATTAAAAACAAAAGACGGAAAAATTTTTAGAGTTACATCAAATGCAGGAGAAAAAGAAACCCCTGCGTCGTCTAATTTAGACATAGCACAGGTCATGGCGGAGAAGTGGGAGTTAACGTCATGACCCCAACGGCGGCACTATATCAATTTTGGTCATCCTTCGGCATAACTGCATATCCGTCTAACAGGGTGCCGGAAGATACCGCTTTCCCTTTTATCACATACGAACCGATTATAGCAAATTGGTGGACAGGTGCGGCCGCCGCTAGCGTCGTAAATGTCTGGTACCACACAGAATCTGAGGCAGTCCCAAATAAAAAGGCGAAAGAAATCAGTGACAGATTGCAAGGAGGAACCACGGTCAAGTGCGATGATGGAATCATTTTTCTGTCGCAAGACCAGCCTTGGACTCCTTTAGTCGATGAAGCTGACTCGTCAATAGTACGCAGATACACAGTAATAACTATGCAATTTATAACTATTTAATGAGGTGAGCAAATGAAGTATACGCAGGTACCTTCTGACCTTTTCAAAAAAATACAGATTAACGCCGGTATTATTGTATCAGCTTTTGAGCCGGAAACAGGTGCAATAACAGCAACTAACATCCTCATGGCAACCAGCGGCGGTTGTAGCTTTAGCGCGGAGCCATCCTTTACGGATTTTGGGGAAGACATTGATAATGTGCCTAAAAACACGATGGAACTCAAGGAAATCGAATCTATCGAAGTAAAATTATCAGGCACAGCCGTTACAATGGATACCGCACAGGCTAAAAGTTTTATGGCGGCGGCAGACGGAGCGGGGAACAAAGTAACACCAAGGGCAGATTTAAAGGCAGAAGATTTTAAGGATATTTGGTGGATTGGCGACTATTCGGACGAAAATTCCGGGGATTCCGCCGGATTTATCGCAATCAAAATTATGAATGCACTCTCAACGGGCGGATTTAAGATTAAATCAGATGATAAATCCAAAGGAAATTTTGATTTCGAATACACAGGACATTACAGCATTAAGAACGCAGAGACAGTACCTTACGAGGTTTATATCAAAACAGGCGAAGCGGCGTAGGAGGTAAAGCATGAAATTATCAGAATTAACAGCAGAACAGGGTTTAGAAGCCATTGCGAACTCCCTCGAACATATCGGTAACATTGCAGACGATGATGATGCGCTCAGCCTGTGCCAGAAGCTTGTACCGCAGGAAGGGGAGAAATATATCAAAGTCTTTGCTAGGGGTGCTAAAACAGCTCCTAGGCTGTTAAAAACACACAAAGATGATGTAATTGGAATCTTAGCAGCGTTTGAATTGCAGAGTGTTGAGGAATACAAGAAAAAGCATAAATTAATGGACGTTATCAAAGGCATGGTTGACCTCATCAATGAGCCGGAGGTACATCAGCTTTTTTTCTCAGCGCCAACAAGCGCAGCAGAAGAACCCTCTGGCGATGCGCAGGAGAATACAGAGGAAGAAGCGTAAAGGGATTCTTGCTGTACGTCAAGGCTAAGATTTTAGACGACACAGAGGAATTAATTTACAAACGATACATGGCCGATGGGCTGAAATATGTAACCGAAAGCATTTCGCAGGCGTTCGGTGGGAAATATCTCTATGTATCATTTTTTGATTTAATTAATAGCGATAAAAAGCAAACAGTAACAAAGACTGGCGAAGAAATAGCCGCGGACGTCATTAAAAAAGCCGGATTGGTGGTGATGAGTGATTGAATGTGATGGAATTGTTTGTCACTCTGGCAATCAAAGACACCGCATATAAGCAGGGGCTGAAAGACGCAGAAGGTAACGCCAGCTCGTCCGCATCAAAAATTGGCGGAGCATTTAAAGCGGTCGGGAAAGTAGCTAAAACAGCTATGGTGGCCGGCTCTGCTGCCGCCGTTGCATTTACAAAAACATCAATAGATGCCGGAATGAATTTTGATACTGCAATGTCTCAGGTAGCAGCTACCATGGGAACAACCGTAGACAAAATAGGGAACGTCAAAGCCAAGGCTGAGGAAATGGGGCGCACAACAAAGTACACCGCAACGGAAGCGGCGGAAGGAATGAATATCCTTGCTCAGGCTGGCTTGTCGGCGGATGAGCAGATTAGCGGTATCGGAACGGTACTTAACCTTGCCTCTGCCGGTGCTATGAGTCTGGAAGAATCGGCATCATATACTGCCGGAGCTGTAAAAGGCTTTGGTGACTCGATGAGTAACGCATCTTACTATGCCGATTTGATGGCAAAGGGTGCTACTCTTGCTAATACGGACGTAAGAGGCCTTGGAGAGGCTTTTTCCGGTTCTGCTGCCACAGCGAAAAACTACGGTCAAGCGGCGGACAGCGTCACGCTTTCCTTACTTCGCTTGGCAGAGCAGAACGTGACAGGCTCCGAGGCATCTACGGCATTAAATAGGGCAATGGCGGACTTATATACTCCGACTGATGATGCATCAAAAGCTTTAGATCAGTTAGGTGTATCCGCCTATAAGTCAAACGGCGAGGCAAAAGATTTTAACGACCTCGTAGACGAGCTTAATGGCTCTTTGCAGGGTATGACAGCGGAACAAAAAAACAATGCTCTTGCAACGATTTTTACAACGCAAGGCTTACAGGCGTTTAATAAAATGACCGCATCGAGTGATGCGACTGTGCAAAAATTTTGGAAAGGAATACAGGATTCTTCCGGCTCTGCAGCACAACAGGCGGCTACGCAGTTAGATAATTTGCAGGGCGACATAACCTTGCTATCTAGCGCCACAGAAGGCCTGCAACTTGCTTTTTATAATACCTTTTCGGGTACTATCCGTGGTGCCATCAAAGGTATAACAAGCGAGGTTAGTGGATTAGCTGAGGCGATGGAATCTGGCGGCATAAGCGGCGCCCTTTCCAAACTGGCGCAAGATGCGATTAATTTTAGCGGCCAGTTGCCGGGGCTGACAAAAATCGGCG
>ERZ779894.1243-NODE-1243-length-26771-cov-3.778934_pt1 | contig 26771 bp, 26 predicted proteins | sample MGYA00511587_ERZ779894 | MGnify/ENA primary metagenome ERZ779894 (study PRJEB29588, sample SAMEA2160490) | human gut metagenome | biome: human gut; feature: human-associated habitat; material: faeces | place: Denmark | collected 2008/2010 ... | reverse complement strand
GTCCAAATTGTTTGACTGCCTGGTGGTGGCGGTTTTGGAAAACCCCAATAAAAAATCTTTGTTCACCGTGGAAGAACGTAAAGTACATTTGGAAATGGTGACAAAGCATCTGGAAAATGTGGAAGTAGCCTCTTTTCGTGGGCTTCTGGCAGACTTTGCGTCAGAAATCGGCGCCACAGTCGCTGTCCGCGGTCTGCGCAATGCCATCGACTTTGCGGCGGAATACCAGATGTATTTGATCAATAGAAAACTTGGAAAAGATATCGAAACGATTTTCCTTGCGGCTGATGAGGAACATTTGTCCCTCAGTTCTACCAATGCCAAAGAGGTTGCCGTTTTCGGCGGAAACATTGACTTTATGGTGCCCAAGGAGATACAACCGTTTGTTATAGAAAAATATAAGAAGTGAGGGAACATCAATGGATTCTGTATTACAATTATTGGATGAACTGGAAGAAATTATGGACAGCAGCCGTGCCGTACCATTCAGCAATAAAGTGTCTGTAGATAAAGAAGAAATTTACGACATCATCAGCGAAATCCGTATGAAACTGCCCAACGAACTGAAACAGTCCAAATGGGTTATCGAAGAACGCAATAAAATCCTTATCGACGCACAGAAAGAAGCAGACGAAATCGTGAAAAACGCTGAAGAGCGTCTGGTGCGTATGATCGATGACAATGAAGTGACCAAAAAGGCTTATGATCAGGCTGCAAACATCATCGAATCCGCAAAGAAAACAGCAAAAGAAATGCGTCTGGGCGCTATGGAATACTCCGAAAGCGTACTGAGCGATGCAGAAAACAAGCTGAAAGAACTGAAAGCCGTTGTTTACAGCGAAAGCATGAAGACAGACGATTACTTCGCACAGACTCTGAATGTACTGGGTGAAAACATTCAGGAACTGCGCATGAGCAAATAATTTACTTTTGTCGTTCTAACAATAGACTGCACAGCAGGAGAATAGACAAAAGTCCATAAAGTGTCGGAAAAGCAGTTGCCGTATGTGTGGAAAATACGGGAACTGCTTTTTGTGCTTGTGTTTCTGCCAGAAAGTAGAAACATTGGAAAACCAGTACAGAAAAGAACGCCTGTCGTATTTTGGCGGATAACAGGGGAAAAGGGCTGATGGGTACATTCCGTAAAACCCCTAAAATCTGTCCGAAAATAGAGAATCCGCCGAAAGACAGCAGAAAAACCGCAGCTGATGCCCGCAGCCGCAGACTATCAGGAGAAAGGGAAACACCATGGATGCCCTTTGTCATTTCCAATAGACCGCCGGAAAATGCCTGCAAAAATTCTGGAGAAACAGGCAGAAAAGACAAGGCATTGGAAAGTAAATCGAAAAAGCCCCCTTGTGCAAGGCCTTCCTGCAAAACACAAAAACATACCAGAAAACCGCCGATTTGTGCCGAAGTCAAAAGAGCGTCTTTCACAGCGGAAGAAAAGAGCAGAGAGAAAGGCTCTTTTTTTTGTGCCGGAAGAACGGGCATTTGATAACTGGAATCTGTTGGAATGGAACGATAGGAAATGCCCGTCAGGATGGTTCCCACAAATACCGCCAGCAGCATGGCATAACCCAGTGCAGGACTGCCGAAAAAGGTTGTACCAGCCGTACCAAGTACGAACAATGGGCCGGGCGCATTGCAGAACAACAGGACTTTTCGCGCTTCAGATAAGGAAATTCGCCGCTGTTCATATAACTGTGCTACGGTATTGGCGCCGGCAGGATAGCCAGAAAGAAGGCCTGCCGCAAGGGGAAAGGCACAGATGCCGGAAAGGGAGAAAAGGGGTTTTGTCAGTGGCGCACAAAGCCGACCCAGTTTTTCTGCCGCACCCATCCGCAGCAAAATGCCAATGGCAGCCAGAAAAGGAAAAAGCGATGGCAGAACGCTGGAAAACCACAGAGAGAAGGCTCCCGCTGCGGCTTCTGTCAAGGCAGCAGGATACCGCAAAAGGGCAAATATAAAAAAACAGACACAGATGGTCAGCAGGCGCATAATCATGGAAAGTCATCCTTTGCAATGCTTGTTGATACCAGTCTATGTCTGTTTTTTTGATTTCATGTTTTTGATTTATACGATTGCCATAGGAGTGGTAAAATCCCTGTTTGGCGCACGATATAGAGGGTTTGGCGCTGCCAGTGCCTGTAAATCTGTTGCCAGTTTTTCCAGCGCCAGCAGATGGAGTCCGTCTTCGTCCAGAATTTCCGGTGCTTTTTTCAGATTGGTCAGCACAGGGCATTTTGCCTGTTCCGTCAGTTCGCCCAGAATGTCTGCATTGTCTTTCTGGAAGCCCAGAACACGGATGTAAGGCAGATGATTCTGACTTAAGAAATAATCCACTTCTTTTGCCTTAATATCCAGCAGAATATGTACCAGAATCCGCTGTATTTTGGTGCGAGTATACCGTTTGGTTTTGATGTATTCGATGATGTCGTTCATGAAGAACTCGTTGTCAATGGCGCGAAGAATCCGGTTTTCCAGCCCTTCTGTCACTTCCAGAATGTCATGAATTTCTTCGGCGGAAGTGGTGCGCAGTTTAAAATGGGGGGCCCCTGCCAGTTCATCCATGGATGCGGGAGCTGTTCCCAGAGAAATTTCTTTTGTCAGCAGGTCAACGATGTTTTCTGGTACCTGCAAAAAGGCTTCTGTGGCGTTTTCTTCCAGAATGCCTTTGCGGATGGCAGCGGCAGAAGCAAATTCTCCTGTCAGGGAAGGATCGTCGTACTGGCTGCCTTTCCGGCGGATGGTGCAGGGTTCGATGTTGCTGCCCAGTCTATCCAGTGCTTTCAGGTATTCCAGACCTAAAATGTGGTTGGGGCGGGAAATAATTTCACTGCTGATGTGAGAAACCGTTTCCAGTGCCTTTGCTCTTGCCGCAGGATAGGACATGCCTTCATCCAGCCCGGCTTTCAGGAGTCGCTGAAATTCCTCTGTTTCGTTTGTCATGATTTTCGCCGCTTCCTGCAGGGCTTTCAGATCGCCGCTTTCGGAGCCAAAACAAAGGGCATTTGTCATGCCCGTATCTTCCAGCACTTTCACACCGCCCATGGCGAAGATTTCCGCGTTGGCTGCCGCAAAAAGCACAGGCAGTTCCAGCACCATGTCAGCACCGTTCAGAAGGGCGCATTTTGCCCTCGTCCATTTGTCGAAAAACGCCGGTTCTCCACGCTGGACGAAACTGCCGCTCATGACTACCATGGCACGCTGACAGTCTGTGTGTGCCTTTGCTTTTTCCAAAATATATTGATGTCCCTTGTGAAAGGGATTGAATTCTGCAATGATTCCAACCGTTCGCAATGGTATCGCTCCTTTCGCAAAATAGTTCTAAAAGCAGTATAACATATTTTTCAACAATTATATAATTTTTCTCTGGAAAATTTGAGGGAATCGGTCTATACTAAAATCAGAATATAGTAATGAGGATGATACCATGGAGAGATTTGAAAAAAATCCGGATTTTCTTCAGGATCTATTCGTAGAAGAAACATGGAAAAATATAGAACGACTGGACAATTTTATAGAAAGCAAATCGGGAACGGAACAGGTGGAAATCACCAAGGATGAAGTCAACAGACTTTTCCGTACCATGCACTCAATCAAAGGCTCTGCCTCTATGATGGGTTATCCGGCTTTTTCGGAAACAGCTCACAGCGCGGAAGACCTTTTTTCTTATTTGCGGGAGGAAGAACATCCGGCAGATAAGGATTTGTTGACCATTCTGCAGCTGCTGCGCATGGTTTCCGGCTATATGAAACGGGAACTGCGCCGTATGGAAACGGACGATGAAGTGACAGACTTTGGCTGGGCTGTGGTACGGCGTATCAAGAACTTCCTTTCTCATGTGGACAGCGACAATGAGCCGGAAGGCCCCAGCTATCAGATTGCTTATACCCGGAAAGGGCGTCAGCTCATTCCATACACGGATTTTTCTGCGTTGGTTGTGCAGATGGAGCGTCTGGCAACGGTCATGGGACGAGCATTGGAAAAGGATTTCCTGATGAAAGTTTCCGGCGCAGAAACAGAAGTGCCCAGAGATATTTACGATAAGATCACCATGGCTGTGATGCAGATGCTGAAAAACAGCATGGATCATGGTCTGGAGAAAACAGAAGACCGGGAAAAAATGGGGAAAACCCCTGTGGGGGAAATATCTTTGGAAATACAGAAAACAGCACAGCAGGTTTTCGTTATTTTCCGAGATGATGGACGCGGCTTAGACCGCAAAGGCATTTTACAGGCAGCTAAGGCAAAAGGCTGGCTGAAAAAGCCGGAAGAAGAATATGAAGATAATGAAGTATACGCATTTTTGCTCCGTCCCGGTTTTACCACAAAAAGCAGTGCCACCATGTTTTCCGGCAGAGGTGTAGGACTGGATGTGGTTAATGCGGCAGTATCTGTTCTGGGGGGCAGTATCCGCATCGAAAGTAAGGAATACATGGGGACGACGTTCTTTATGGAATTTCCGCTGATTCCCTAAGGGGGAGTGCTTATGAGCAGAAAAGAGAGGACATGGTCGGTTCTGAAAGGACTGGCAATGTTAGTAGGAGGCATCTTTCTGCTGATACTGGAAAATATGTGGTTTCAGGAACAGCAACAAGGTGCAGCAGGAAGCATCCGTTTCGAGGGTATTTTTGTTTTTACTGGTCTGGCTCTGGTAGTTTTAGGAGCAGTTTTTCTGTGGAATGGATGCAGAAGAAAGAAACCATCTGTACCAAAAGAAATAATACTGACAGCATGCCCCTACTGTGGTGCCAATGTGCAGGGCAGAGAACAAATCTGCCAAATCTGTGGAAAGAATATGTATGAAAAAAATATCTGATACCAATCAAAAGGACAGGAGGGGATGCCCATGAGAAGTATCAAACCCGGCAGAGGCTCATCTCTGCAGGGAGCCATCGGTTCAATCTTTGCCGTTGTTTTCGGTATTTTCTGGATGGTGTCTGCGGCCAAAATGGGAGCACCAATACCATTTGTACTTATGGGACTGGTTTTTGTGGTGATTGCCGGCAGCAATGTTATCATTTCTCTGATGAATGCCACCGGGGAAAATCGCTTTTCTCTTTACGACATTACAGAAGAAGGAGAAGAACCTGACCCTTTGGAAGAAGTGCTGAACAAAAAAGAAAAAACAGCAGAGCCAAAAGAAGAAGAAGAGAGACCGACAGAAACGGCTTTTTGTCCTTACTGCGGGGCAAAAGCGGAGAAAGACTACGCTTTCTGCCGTTCCTGCGGGAAAAAGTTGTGAGAAAAAATGGGGTTTTTTACCGTTTTTTTCGCGGATGTACTTGTATACACTGCGTTTTTTGTTTATAATAAATATGCTGTCCGTTTTATTGAAAACGGATTTTGAAACAGTATATATATCAGGGAAATTTGTTTTCCTGGGACGGAAGAAGTCATTTCTTCCAGTAAAAAAGACAACAGTTAATCTATCTATTTAAAAATGGAGGTCTTTACAGTGGATTTTTTATCTGAAATGAAAGCAAAAGCAAAAGCAGACAAAAAGGTAATTGTACTGCCCGAATCTTATGAAAAAAGAAATCTGGAAGCAGCTGCTGAATGCCTGAGAGACAACCTGGCTGACATCGTTCTGATCGGTAACAAAGAAAAGATCATGGAAGCAGCAGGCGGTCTGGATGTATCCAAAGCTATCTTCGTAGATCCTGAAAACTACGAAAGAATGGATGAAGTTGTTGCAGCTCTGGCAGAAGCTAGAAAAAGCAAAGGCATGACTCTGGAAGAAGCTAGAAAACTTCTGCTGGACGATCCTCTGTTCATGGGTGTTATGCTGGTTAAAATGGATATCGCTGACGGTATGGTTTCCGGCGCAATCCACTCCACAGCTGACACACTGCGTCCCGCTCTGCAGATTCTGAAAACAGCACCTGGCACAGAACTGGTATCCTCTTTCTTCATCATGGTAACAAACACACCTCAGTATGGTGATGACGGTATCCTGCTGTTCGCTGACTGTGCACTGAACCAGAATCCTAACCCTCAGGAACTGGCTTGCATCGCAGGCGATTCCGCTAAATCTTACGAAGCATTCATCGGCAAAGAACCCAGAGTTGCTATGCTGAGCCACTCCACAATGGGTTCCGCAAAACATGCTGACGTAACAAAAGTTGTAGATGCAGTTAAAATTGCAAAAGAAAAATTCCCTAACGTAAAACTGGACGGCGAAATCCAGCTGGACGCTGCTATCGTTAAAGAAGTTGGCGAACTGAAAGCTCCCAACAGCACAGTTGCTGGTAAAGCAAACGTACTGGTATTCCCTGACATCGACGCTGGCAACATCGGTTACAAACTGGTTCAGAGATTTGGCCAGGCAGAAGCTTTTGGCCCTATCCTGCAGGGTATCGCAAAACCTGTTAACGACCTGTCCAGAGGCTGCTCCGCAAATGACATCGTTGCAGTTGTTGCTCTGACATCCGTTCAGGCTCAGGTAATGGGTAAATAATTTTATCCAATCGGAAACAATGGCAGTGTTCTGCCCGCAAATAACAACTACGGACAAAATAAGGAGAGAAAAAAATGAAAATTCTGGTTTTAAACTGTGGTAGTTCTTCCCTGAAATATCAGCTGATCGACATGGACACAGAAAGCGTAATGGCAAAAGGTCTGTGCGAAAGAATCGGTATCGAAGGTTCCAGACTGAAACATCAGCCTGTAGGTAAAGAAGATGTTATCTTCAACGATTACATGGAAGATCACAGCGTAGCAGTAAAAATGGTACTGGACGCTCTGACAAACAGCGAATACGGCGTAGTAAAATCCATGTCCGAAATCAATGCAGTTGGTCACCGTGTAGTACATGGTGGTGAATACTTCGCAAACTCCGTTGTAATCACACCCGAAGTTATCGAAGCAATCGAAAAATGCTGCGAACTGGCACCTCTGCACAACCCTGCTAACCTGATTGGTATCCACGCTTGCGAAAAAATCATGCCCGGCGTACCTCAGGTAGCTGTATTCGACACAGCATTCCATCAGACAATGCCCGAAAGAGCATATCTGTATGCTATCCCTTACGAATACTATGAAAAATACAAAATCAGAAGATACGGCTTCCACGGCACAAGCCACAGATTCGTATCCGAAGAAGCTGCAAAAATGCTGGACAGACCTTATGACCAGACAAAAACAATCACTTGCCACCTGGGCAACGGCGGTTCCGTATGTGCAGTAAGAAACGGCAAATCCATCGACACAACCATGGGCTTCACACCTCTGGAAGGTCTGGTAATGGGTACAAGAGCTGGTGACGTTGACGCAGCTGTTATCACATTCCTGATGGAAAAAGAAAACCTGACACCTCAGGAAATGGACAACATCCTGAACAAAAAATCCGGCGTACTGGGTATCTCCGGCGTATCCAGCGACTTCCGTGACGTTGAAGACGCAAGCGAACATGGTAACGAAAGAGCAGGTATGGCTCTGGACGTATTCGCTTACAAAGTAGCTAAGAGAATCGGCGCTTACGCTGCTGCTATGAACGGTGTAGACGCAATCGTATTTACAGCAGGTCTGGGTGAAAACTCCGCTTCCACAAGAAGACTGATCTGTGACTACCTGGGTTACCTGGGCGTACACATCGATTCTTACAACAACTCTTTGAGAGGCAAAGCAATCGAAATCTCTGCTCCCGACTCCAGAGTAAGAGTGTTTGTAATCCCTACAAACGAAGAACTGGTTATTGCAAGAGATACAAAGGAATTGCTTGACAAATAAGAAACCTTTCTGTATAATATTTTAGGTACGACTACGGGGTGATACGAATGATATTGCAAATGGCTCATTTATATGGTAAAAACGGTGCTTCTATGGAAGTGCATATGTCTGAGCAAATACAAGAGATTGCGGCATACCCCAATGTTGTGGGTTTTATGGAGCCTGTAAAAATAGAAGGAACTCTCAGAAACGAAAATGAGATTTTCGTTTTGGAAGCAAAGGGCGAAACAAAGGTCAGCATTGCGTGTGACCGTTGCCTTGCGCCGGTTACAACAGAGATTCACTTCAATATTGAGGAGCGTTTTTCCCATACAGGCAGAGATGACGAAGAGACAGAAACTTTTTCGGGAGATCAGATCGATCTTGCGGACTATGTCAGAAGCGGGATCATGGAGGCCATGCCTATGAAGACTCTTTGTAGGGATGACTGCAAAGGACTCTGTCCTGTCTGCGGCAAGGATCTGAACACAGGTGCGTGCGGATGCGACACCACAGAGATAGATCCGAGATTTGAAAGTTTGAGGGCTCTTTTCAATGTTGATGAGGAGGTGTAGAAATGGCTGTACCTAAGGGTCGAGTATCTAAATCCAAAAGAGATAAAAGAAAAGCACAGAGCTGGAAGATCGCAACACCCAACCTGGTAAAATGCAGCAAATGCGGCGAACTGATGGCGCCTCACCAGGTATGCAAAGCTTGTGGTGCTTATAACAAGAAAACAATCATCAAAGTTGACTAATTTTGGATGAGCAAATCAAAGGCAGCAGAAATGCTGCCTTTTTTGCGTTGGGTGAGAAATCACAAAGAGTTATTTTCTGAAGGGAATCATCACGGTTCTATGGAAGAAAATAAATCAGGGAAAAGGAAAAGCAACTTCCCCTTAAGAAAACATAACAAATAAAATCTTAATAAAATAAGAAAGCCAAATCCTTTTTCATGATAAGGATTTTGGCTTTCTTTGTTTTCTTATGAAGATGCCCCTAAAGCTGGAACTTTTTGTTTTAAGGATTCCAGCTTTTTTTGCTTTTTATAAAGTTGTATTTAATGGTATGTAATCGTTTAGTCCAGAACAGGTGCCATCAGCACTTTACCAGTACCACGGAATACGTTTACCAGACCTTCGCCGGAAGCCGCAGAACCAATGAGGGTTTTGCCGGAGCGTTCTACAGTAAAGTTCAGGCTACCGCTCCATGCGATTGCCATATTGCCGTCGATTTTCAGCACATCATCCTGCAGATAGATTTCAATGAGTTCTTCTCTGGGGCAGGGACATTCCAAGGCTACAACGCCGCTGCCGCTCAAACCAAGGTTGAATAAGCCTTCTCCGCCAGCTACAGCAGAGGACAGATTAGACCGCATAACGGCTTTGTGTGTCAGTTTGGAGTCGCAGGCCAAAAACAGACCGTCTTCCAAAACAACAGAGCCATTCCAGTCTGCTAAATCTTCCAGCAGAATGTATTTGTAAGTGGGTTCCAGCACCAAAGTGCCGTCGCCGGTATATTCGGGTTTGATGGCAGATTCACCTGTTGCTTTTCCGCGGATGGCTTTACCGAAAAGGTCGCCAACACCTTTGATGCCTGTGGTGGCATTGACGTTGCCAACCATCCACTGCATAGCGCCTGCCTGCAATGTGATATTGGCTTTTTTCAAATCACAGATGACCTGACGTCTGCGCACATTCATTTCAGAAGCGAAATAAGCTGTAGCCGCATTGGCAGGGGAAACACTTAAATCCCGCAGGTATTCAATGACGGTAAAAGGCCCCAATTCTGTCAAAACACGAATGTCATCATTTTCCAAAAGATTTTTGATCTGATACATAAGCAATGCCTCCTTTGCATCCATAAAAGGTTTTATGATTCATACAATGTTACTTTACCATATTTTGTAAAATACGGCAATGACTTCGTTGAGTGGAAAAAAGTATTGGAGTGCGGGATTGTAATTTTATGGGGAATTGTTTATACTAAAAGCATGTAATTTGAAAGAAAGGATCATGGTGAGTTATGGATCAGAAAATAATCGTTGCACTGGATGCCATGGGCGGGGACTTGGCACCTGTGGAAACCGTCAAAGGTGCAGTAGACGCAGTGAAAGAAATGAATGTGCTGGTAAAACTGGTAGGCAGAGAAGAAGATGTCAATCGGGAACTGGCAAAATATACATATCCAAAAGAAAAAATCGAAGTGGTTAATGCAGAAGAAGTCATCAGCACTGACGAAGTGCCTACCATGGCAATTCGCAAAAAGAAAAATTCCTCTATGGTCGTAGGTATGCAGCTGGTGAAAAATGGGGAGGCTGACGCCTTTGTTTCCGCCGGCAGTACCGGTGCCCTCCTGACAGGCTCTCTGCTCATTGTAGGCCGTCTGCCGGGCGTAGAACGTCCCGTATTGGGTACTTGCCTGCCGACAAAGAATGGCTTCACATTCTTAGTAGACAGCGGCGCAAACGTGGACTGTAAAGCAAAATATCTGGAACAGTTTGGCAAAATGGGTTCCGTTTATGTAGAAAACGTATTTGGCAAGAAAAATCCTTCCGTTGCACTGGTGAATATCGGTGCGGAAAAGGAAAAAGGCGATAGCCTGACAAAAGAGGCCTATGAGCTTCTGGAAGTATCTGATTTGAATTTTGTGGGCAATATTGAACCCAGAAACATTCCTTTCGGGGAAGCAGATGTCATTGTCTGCGATGGCTTTGTAGGCAATACCATTTTGAAATTTGCAGAAGGCTTGAGCAAAACATTGGTGGACATCATCAAGTCTGAAATTACCAAAGGTGCTTATAAGATTGCTGCGGCTATGCTGGTAAAACCTTTCCGCAATGTAAAAAAATATTTCGATGCAGACGAAGTCGGCGGCGCGCCTTTCATCGGGCTGAAATCCCTTGTGGTAAAGGCCCACGGCAGTTCCAATGCCAAAGCATTCAAAAACGCCATCAGACAGTGTGTGCTGTTTAAAGAAGCTGACATTGTAGGAAAAATTCAGGATAAACTGTAAGCAGTGTAATTTTGTGTACAAAATGGGAAAAAACTTCTGTTTTTCCAGGATTTCTGCTGACAAAATGTCGGAAATAGAGTATAGTATTGACAGAAAAGAAAAGAGGAGGTTGAAAATATGGACGAAACTGTTGTAATGCAGATTATTGCGGATCAGCTGCATATTTCTGCAGATAGTTTACGGGAGGAAACTTCCTTTAAAGACATCGGTGCGGATTCTCTGGATTTGTTCCAGATCATTTCTGCATTGGAGGAAGCCTATGACATCGAATTTGACAACGATGCGGCGGAGAATATGAAAACCATTGGGGATGCGTTGGATTATATCAGAAGAGTAGTGGAGAAGTAATATGAATTATTTGAATTTGGAAGAATTTGAAAAAAAACTGGGATATCATTTTGCGGATAAGCATTTGCTGCTGCTGGCATTGACCCATAGTTCCTATGCCAATGAAAACAAAAAAGGCAGTCACGAAAATAACGAAAGACTGGAATTTTTAGGTGATGCAGTGCTGGACATGGTGGTAAGTGAATATATGTACCGCAAATTCCCGGAAATGCCGGAAGGGGAACTGACCAAACTGCGGGCGGCAGTAGTTTGTGAAGGCTCTTTGGCAGGCCTGTCCAGAAAATTGGGCGTAGGCAGAAATCTGTTTTTAGGCAAAGGGGAAGAAAGTACCGGCGGCAGAAATCGAGATTCCATCCTTGCAGATGCCTTTGAGGCTATCATTGGCGCGGTATGTATGGATGGCGGTATCGAAGCTGCTTCTACATATGTTATGCGGTTTATGGAAGACCAGATTGCTCAGACAAAGACCAATTTCCGCAATCTGGACTGCAAGACCCATTTGCAGGAAATCATCCAGAAAATCAGCAAGGTTCCTGTACACTATGCCATCGTAGATGAAAAGGGTCCCGACCACAACAAAGTCTTTGTGGCAGAAGTGACCCATGAAGGCAAGGTGCTGGGACAGGGCAGCGGCAAGAGCAAAAAAGAAGCAGAACAGAACGCAGCCAATGCGGCATTGGAAAAAATGAAAGCATAATAAGAGAGCAGGTGATTGCAAAGGATATTCTTTTTCAATCACCTGCTTTTTTCGTGAAAAAAGAGCCGAAGAGTCGGCTCTTTTGTTTTTAAGGATTTATTTATACTTCTACCAGATCGTATTCTCTGGAACCAAAGCCCAAAGCGGCAGCGGCTTCAATGGTATGAACACCATTGCGGCTTTCGATACGTTCGATGAGGTGGTCGCGTCCGGGATCATCAGCGGCATAAACCAAGTCCAGACAAGCCTGGTCAATGGCGATAGGGTCTAAGGATACCAGAATACCAATATCCTTCATGCAAGGGTCTTCAGCTACTGCACAGCAGTCGCAGTCCACAGACATGTTTTTCATAACATTGACGTAAATCACATTGCCTTTGAAGTATTCCACAACGGAAGATGCTGCGTCTGCCATGGATTCCAGAAAAGCGTCGTGGTCTGCTGTCCAGATCTTTTCCGGTTCCCCTGCACCGTGGATATAGGCTTTGCCAAAGGAAGATGCCACACCGATGGAAAGCTGCTTCAATGCGCCGCCGTAGCCGCCCATGGGGTGTCCTTTGAAGTGGGAGAGTACCAGCATGGAGTCATAGTCCGCAAGATGTTTGCCCACATAGTTTTTTTGAATCTGTTTGCCCTTAGAGATTTCCAGCACCATATCAGGGCCTTCTGCGTCCATGAGGTCTACTTTGAAGTAGGCATCCCATCCGTGACGAGTCAGCAGAGCTTTGTGCTTTTCAGTGGTGTTCCGTTCGCCTTCATAAGCGGTATTGCATTCCACAACGGTGCCGCCTACAAAGTCAATGACAGGTTTCCAGAAATCAGGTTTCAGGAAATTCTGGTTGCCTTCTTCACCGGAGTGAAGTTTGATGGCAATATTGCCAGTGAGTTCTTTGCCAGCCATTTTATATAATTCCAGGACTTTTTCCGGTGTGATTTCACGGGAAAAGTATACTTTTGCAGCCATAGAAAAAACCTCCTTTATGACAGTTGTATTTTCTTTTATGGTAACAAAGTAGAAAGAAAATAACAAGGGATTGGGAAAAAAACAGAAAAAAACTGCCGCAGGGGATTTCCTGCGACAGTATGAAATATCAGCCTTTGCCGTTCCAGCAATAGGTGCAGACTTTGTCACGGTCAATGCCAATGGCATCCAGCAGACCATCCAGGGACTGGTAACCCAGGGAATCAAAGCCCAGTTTTTCACAGATGGAGCGGAGCATGCATTTGCCTCTTTCTGTGGAAGCGTCTGCATATTCATCCAAATGTTTATGGCCTTCGTCGCCTTCCAGTTCCTGTACAACGCGGCGTGCCAGCAGATCCATATCGGAGCCGTTGCTGGAGAAATTCAGATATTTGCAGCTATACATGATGGGAGGACATGCAGAACGCATATGTACCTCTGCTGCGTGAGAACGATAGAGGAATTCAACAGTTTCTCTCAGCTGTGTACCACGAACGATGGAGTCGTCCACAAACAGCAGCTTTTTCCCTTCGATCAGTTCGGGAACGGGAATCTGTTTCATTTTTGCTACCTGATTACGTACTTTCTGGTTGGCGGGCATGAAAGAACGAGGCCAGGTAGGTGTATATTTTACAAAAGGACGGGCAAAAGCTTTGCCGCTTTCTTTGGAATAACCAATGGCATGGGGGATACCGGAGTCAGGCACACCTGCAACATAGTCGACATCAGGCAGTGTGCCGTTTTTCTTTTCGTTTGCTGCCATGATTTCCCCGTTTCTGTAACGCATCACTTCGACATTGATGCCTTCGTAGTTGGAGTTGGGGTAGCCATAGTAGCTGAACAGGAACGCGCAGATCTTCATGTCTTTGCCGGCAGGATTCAGTGTTTCATAGCCGTCAGGTGTGATCTTAACGATTTCACGGGGGCCAAGTTCATATACGTTTTCATAGCCCAGTTTGGTATAAGCAAAGGATTCGAAGGAAACACAATAGCCTTCGTGGTCTTTGCCGATAAGAACAGGCAGTCTGCCCATTTTATCTCTGGCAGCGATGATGGAATCATCTTCTGTCAGGATCAGAATGGTTGCAGAACCGTCAATCTGTTCCTGTGCATGGAGGATACCGGAAACCAGATCGTCTTTCTGGTTGATCAGTGCGGCGATGAGTTCTGTGGCATTGACTTTGCCGGAGCTCATTGCCATAAACTGGTGTCCATGGTCAGAGAAGTAGTTTTTGATGAGCTCATCAGCGTTGTTGATGACACCGACTGTTGTGATGGCATATAAGCCCAGATGAGAACGTACCAGAAGGGGCTGAGGATCAGAGTCGCTGATGCAGCCGATGCCGGAATGACCCTGAAAATCGATCAGATCTTTTTCAAATTTGGTACGAAAAGGTGTGTTTTCGATGTTGTGAATCTGGCGTTGGAAGCCTTTTTCCCGGCTGTGGATGACCATACCGCCTCTGCGTGTGCCCAGATGAGAATGATAGTCCACCCCGAAAAAGATATCAAGTACGCAATCCTGCTTGGAAGTTACGCCAAAAAAACCGCCCATGATGGTTCCTCCTTATGATTCTAAAAAATGATGGTATCTCTTGTTGCTCCAAAATTGATAAGGCATGCTATGCATGCCATCATTTCTATTTTATACGAAAAAACGATGGAATACAACAAAAACAGCACTGGGAGATTTCACATAAAAACCGATTTCCATTGAAAATTTGCGGTGAAAGAAAGTCCAAAAGAAATAATGTTCGGGTAAAATGACGACGATTTGAAAAGGTGGGGGAAATCTTGCCCAAAAAGAAACCATGAAAAAAGCCGGAAATGAAAAATCATTGGAGAGTATCTATAAAAATGGAAAAAAATGTTTTCCAAAGGCAAAATGGAACAATGTCTTTTCCACGTATACCGTTGTGTACAGCTGTTGGGACAAGACTTTATCCCACCCGCAAAAAGCAGAAAGGCAAGTGTCACGTCCATTTGATTGGAAAGACACTTGCCTGTTCTGTATACTGCTTATGCAGCGTTACGGCATGAAAGTTTATGGGAAGTGGACATCAGAAAGAGGTATGATGCCCAATGTAGCAGGCGATGCCAGCATCCAGATAAAGGCTCTGCAATGCGGTCATGGCTTCGTCTGTCATTTCGCCGCCAGTAGCATAATCGTATGTTTTGCCCAGCTGTTCCCATTTGGTCTGACCCAAACGATGGAATTTCAGCAGGTTGATTTCAAAGAGATCATTTTCCTTCATAAAGGAAATGAGTTTTTTTGCGTTTTCTTCGCTGTCATTGTAGCCGCAGATGGTAGGCTGACGCAGCACCAGACGACCTTTCCAGCCGCTTTGTTTCAGGGCACGGATGTTGTCCAGAATCAGTTCGTTGCCTACGCTTGTTCCGGCTTTGTGTGCCTCGCTGTCCATGTTTTTTACATCGATAAAGGCAAAGTCGATGTATTGCATCACATCCAGAAATTTTTCTCTGGGGAAATGCGCGCTGGTTTCAATGGCAGTATGGATGCCCAGTTTATGGCAGCCCTGCAGGACTTCTATGAGGAAATCATGCTGTGTGATGGGGTCGCCGCCGCTGAATGTGACGCCGCCGTTGCTGCCCCAGCTGCTGAAATCCCTGCGGAGGATTTGCAGGAGTTCCTCGCTGGTGTATTCCCGCACACACTGTTTCAGTGCTCGGTTGGGGCAGATGGAGGTGCAGGGAAAGTCATGACAATCCTTACACTTGTTCCAGTCTACCTGAGGGGGGTGTCCAGGCTCCATGGTGATGGCACCGGTAGGACAGACAGAAAGACATACGTCACAGCCTTTGTCCCATTTGCAGGATGCCTGGGCAAACATCAGATGCTTGCCATAAATCCAGCTTTCCGGGTTTGCGCACCAACGACACTGTAAAGGGCAGCCTGTCATAAATACTGTGGTGCGGCAGCCGGGCCCGTCATGGACAGAAAAGGACTGAATATCGAAAATATGTCCGCGTGCATCCATAGGCTTACCCCCGTGCTGCTTTGTAGTGCTCACAGCAGAAAGCACCACATTTTGCATATGTCCAGTTTTCTTTTTCAAAGCCTTTGCATGTGCCGATGCCGTGTTTGTCTGCATCTGCAAAGCATGCGCAGTTGCCGCATACGGGCGCTGCCTGGAAATGACCGCAGGCGTCGCTGCCGTTGCCGTCAATGGGAACGATCTGTTTGGAAAGGGCACACATGCCTTTCTCACAGTCTAAGTTGATATAGTTAATGCATTCTACATGTTTCATGGTTTCACGCCTCCACTTAAACTTCTTCATATTCGGTACGATAGATAACCTCATCCTGGATGGGTTTACCGATTTCGCACCAGTACTGTGTAAAGCCAGCTACACGAACCATCAGGTCACGATACTGGTCAGGTGTTTTCTGTGCTTCTTTCAATGTGTCGGAGCTTACCACGTTGAACTGTACGTGGAAACCGCCTTTACGCATATAAGTACGAACCAGTTCCAGCAGTTTTCTGGTGCCCTGTACGCCCTGAACAGAAGAAGGATGCAGTTTCAGGTTCATCTGTGCATTCTGGTTCTGAGAATGATCGTAAACGGTTGCAGATTCGAAGAGGGCATAAACGCCGTTTTTGTCTGTGCCAGGAGCGGCAGATACGGAACCGTCGGAGTATGTAGTGCCTGCTAAGCGGCCATCGGCTGTTGCCAGTGTGATGAAGCCCTGAGGACCATGGGTGGAAACGGAAATCTGGCAGAGATATTCCGGTTTGCCGAAGAAGGACTCCAGTGTAGGCAGATAATGCAGCAGGTACATGTGGTAATCCCGCAGCAGCTGGTCTGCATAAGGATCTGCGTTGCCGTATTTCGGTGCGTTGATGCAGTCTGCAAAGATTTCAGCGTATTTCTGTGCATCGTCTGTGCTTTCGCGATAATCGGGAGAGAATACGCCAGTGTCGTAAGCGGTGCGGAAACCGAAGTTATGCAGCATTGCATCTGTCATTTCTTCCAATGTATATTTCTTGGTGTCGTATACGTTTTTCTTCAAAGACGCCAGAGAGTTGATGAATGTGATGGTACCGCAGGATTCAAAGTTGATGCAGGCGTTATAACGAGCGCCGCAGTTGCCGATGTGCTGACCTTTCTTGAAGCAGTCTGGTTTCAGCAGGGAGTTTACGGCAGGCATGTTGTATTTGCGCCATACGTCCATCTGAATGTTGTTGACTTTGTTTACAATGCGGTTGCTGATGTCCAGATATTCTTTCCACTGATCCAGCAGTTCGTCAAATGTTTCCAGTTTCTTGTTATGAGGAGGGAATACCTGTTTTCCGGTACGTTTGTCTACGCCGTTTGTCAGTACCAGTTCCAGAACCTTCGGCAGACCTGTGAAGTGGATACCGGTGCCGCAAGTAGGGGAAGCGCCGCCGGGGATCATGGTCACTTTGCCGTTGTATTCCAGAGGCAGGAAACAACCGGGAGCGGATTCCAGACAGCCGCCCAGACACCATGCACGGGCATCATACAGATCCATGCCTTCGGGGCCGTACTGACGGAGCATGAAGTTCATACCTACCTGGTTGTTCATCCATGCAGGATAGCCCATGCCCAGTTTGGTACAAGCGGCAGCTTTCATGAGGAAGTCCTCAGGCAGCTTTTCATCGTAGAGGATGGAAAGGGTAGGCTGAGGTGTCTGCGCACGCATACCAGCTTCGATGATGAGGTATTCCAAAGGTGTAACAGCAGACAGACCGTCGTAGTTCTGACCGCCCAGAGACAGGTTGTTGAATGTGTTGCCGGAAAGAACGCCGCCGGATACGCCAGCAGAAGCAAAACATTCGATACATGTGATCTTGATGCGGTACAGTTCCAGCAGTTCCACAACTTCTTCTTCTGTGGTGGTGCCGTCAGCAATGTCTTTTTCATAGAAGGGCTGCAGTACCTGACCCAGACGACCGATGGACTGACCAGACTGAGGGTCTTCGTTTACAACGCCCAGATGCAGACACAGTGTCATCTGCAGTGCTTCACGGAATGTAGAAGGACGTTTGTGAGCGATGTTGTGCATTACCTGTGCGATTTCCAGATAATTCTTTTTGTATGCTTCGTCGGGTTCGCGAGAAGCCAGATCTTCTGCTTTGCGTGCGTAGTTTTCGCACCACTGGCTCAGACCTTTGACGATTTCTTTCATGGCAGCATAGTAGTAACCACGGCTCATGCCCAGAACGCCGTCGCCGCCAGCTTCGCCCATGGTTTCTGCGATTTTTTCATCGCACAGTTCCAGAATGCCGTCAAAGCCGTACTGCAAAGGCATGTAATAGTTCATAACTTCACGGCCCTGAGGGATTGCGAAGGAGTCGAACATAACCAGAACGCTGTCCATGATGTTCTGGAACTGTTCAAAGCCGGGAAGTGTTTTTGCATATTTTGTGGAAATATCTTCTACGGAAATACCGTCCCAGTATTTGGATACTTTTACCAGAACAGGGATGTCTTCTTTCCGCATACCAAATTTTTTCGCAATGGAGATGACTTCGCCATAGCTTTCTGTAACGTTGCCGCCGCCGGCGCCAACAACGGAAACGGAGTCAGCTTCGTTTTCAGCAGGCGCTTCTGCTTCTTCCATAAGGGATTCCGCAAGGGAATTGAAGAAGCTTGCACAAACCCAAGGGAAGGGGAAGGCACCACGCAGATGTTTTGTCTTGTTCATGACAAGTTTTTCATAAGGCAAAATGGTAGGGGTGCTGTGTGCCAGAGAAGCGGCAACGGCTTTTGCACGGCGCACTTCCAACAGATCGCCGTCATTTTCCCACCATACACGGTTGTACCAGTAGGCACTTTCCATATCTGCGGTTACTTTCAGCAGATAATAGATGTCCATGATACGCTGGAAGCTCTCAGCGGCAGCGGGAATATCCTGCTCCTGCACTTCCTTTAACTGTTCATCAGTGATACCTCTTGCTTTGAGGATTTCTTGTAATTTCATCTCATTACTTTCCAAACTTTTTCAACCTGCCTTTCTGTGAATGATGATGATTTTATTATGGCAGGCATACATGCTTTCGTTAAGTGCAAATTGCACTATTTGAAAAAATATGATAAACTATTCACAAAATCAAAAACATATGAAAGGAAGAATTTGTATATGCATGAGAGAATCTGGGCGAACTGGCAGGATTTTGTAGGAAAATTGGATATATACCCCATGATTCGACCTTATCTGGAAACAAGTCAGATCACCATTCATGAAGTTCCTGCCAAGACATGTATTTCCAATGCAGCCGATGAGGGATATCGCATTGTTTATATTTTGCAGGGATCTGTGAAGGTTGTCAGCCTGACTTATCGCGGCATACGTATTTTGCTGGATGAAATTGGTGTGGGCAGCTTTTCCGGTCATATCAGCCGTATGCGTGGCTATAGCTTCGATGCCAATATCATTGCGGAAACTCCTTGTGTTTATCTGGAATTTCCAGACCAGCTTTTTTGCCAGCTCATGGAAAATCCAGCGTTTGCGCTGGAATTTTACCGCAGTACCAGCAGCCGTACCTATCAGATGTATCGAAAAGTCCTTAGTCTGACGCTATTTACAGCCGAAGAAAATACGGCGATGTATTGTCTGATGCATCCTGCAAGACTGCAAAGCTATACGCTGGATGAAATTTGCGAAGAAATCGGCATCAGCCGCCGTAGCCTTTGTTACGTGCTGAAAAAATGGCGAAAAGAGGGTATATTAAAAGGTAAGGAAAAACGAGATCGAATTGCTGACCATGAGCAGTTGATGCAGATTGCAGAGCATATCCGACAGTTTTATGATATTCCATAACGAAAAAATAGAACAAACGTTTGTATATTTTCGCTGTTCCCCTATACTTTAGTATTTAACTGTGATATACTTTTTGGTAGTCAATAAGCGCATAGAAACAAAATGGATATTTTATCCGAATGATATGGTGCGTTGCAGTCAGATGTTTGACTGCATGAGAATGATTTGTGTAAACGGAGGTGTGTCATGGACAAACCATTTAAAATACATTCCAAATTTCAGCCCACCGGCGACCAGCCTCAGGCCATTGAGAAAATAGCCGATGGATTTCAAAAGGGCTTGAAATTTCAGACTTTGGTGGGGGTAACGGGTTCCGGGAAAACCTTTACCATGGCAAACGTCATTGAAAAAATACAGAAACCCACACTGGTCATTGCCCATAATAAAACATTGGCAGCCCAGCTTTATAATGAATTGAAAGAATTTTTCCCGGAAAATGCGGTAGAGTATTTCGTCAGTTATTATGATTATTATCAGCCGGAAGCCTATGTGCCCAGCACCGATACCTATATCGAGAAAGATTCCGCGGTCAATGAAGAAATCGACAAACTGCGCCACTCTGCCACAGCGGCACTGGTGGAACGGCAGGATGTTATCGTTGTTGCCAGCGTATCCTGTATCTATGGGTTGGGTGACCCGGAAGAATACTATGGCATGATGCTTTCGCTCCGTCCCGGTATGGAAAAAGACAGGGATGAAGTGCTGCACAGCCTCATTGAAATGCAGTATGACAGAAATGATATGAATTTTGAACGCGGTACTTTTCGTGTCCGTGGGGATGTAGTGGAAATTTTCCCTGTGGCATCTTCGAAATATGCTGTCCGTGTAGAATTTTTTGGTGATGAAATCGACCGCATCACAGAAATCGACGTGGTGACAGGGGAAATCATTGGTACCAGAAACCATATTTCCATCTATCCAGCCTCTCACTATGTGACTTCGCCGGAAAAAATGCAGTTGGCCATTGCCCGTATCGAAGCAGAACTGGAAGAACGTCTGGCAGAACTGAAGCGGGAGGACAAGCTGCTGGAAGCCCAGCGGTTGGCGCAGCGCACCAATTATGACATTGAAATGCTGAAGGAAATGGGATTCTGTACGGGCATTGAGAACTATTCCCGTCATTTGTCTTTGAGAGAGGCAGGCAGTACGCCTTTTACACTCATCGACTTCTTCCCAGATGATTTCCTCATTATTGCCGATGAGTCCCATGTTTCCATTCCGCAGATTCGTGCCATGTACGAAGGGGACAGATCCAGAAAAACCACACTGGTGGACTTTGGGTTCCGTCTGCCTTCCGCTTTGGACAACCGTCCTTTGAAATTTGCGGAATTTGAAAGCAAAATCAATCAGCTGCTCTTTGTTTCCGCTACACCGTCTGTGTACGAAAAGGAACATTCCCAGCAGACCGTGGAACAGATTATCCGTCCTACAGGCCTGTTAGACCCAGAAATTTCTGTGCGGCCTATTGCAGGGCAGATAGACGACCTTCTTTCAGAAGTCCAGAAAACTACCGAAAAAGGACAGAAAGTGCTGGTAACTACACTGACTAAGAAAATGGCGGAACGCCTGACGGATTATCTTAGAGAAGCCGGTGTGCGGGTGCGTTATCTCCATTCCGATATTGATACACTGGAACGACTGGAAATCATTCGTGATTTGCGTATGGATGTGTTTGATGTGCTGGTAGGCATCAACTTGCTGCGAGAAGGTCTGGATATTCCCGAAGTCAGTCTGGTTGCCATTCTGGACGCAGATAAAGAAGGTTTCCTTCGTTCGGAAACATCCCTCATTCAGACCATTGGCCGTGCAGCCAGAAATGCGGAAGGCCGTGTCATCATGTATGCTGATGTCATGACGGAAAGCATGCAGAAAGCCATCGACGAAACCAACCGCCGTCGTGGCATCCAGCAGGCGTACAACGAAGCCCATGGCATTACGCCTCAGACCATTGTGAAGAAAGTCCATGATGTCATCCAGATTACCAAAGCGGCAACGGAAAAACAGAAATTTGGTCTGGAAAAAGACCCGGAATCCATGAGTGAAAAAGAATTGAAAAAACTCATTCAGACTTTGGATAAAGAAATGAAGCACGCTGCCATGGAACTGCAGTTTGAGCGGGCAGCGGAACTGCGTGATAAAATTCTGGAACTGAAAAAACTCATGTAAGATGCGAAAGGGGGAACCCTATGAATTATCGAGTATTGCATCTGGCAGATCTGGAACGTTTTCTGGAACTGCGTATGGAATTTTTGCTGTCTTATCAAGATGTACCTGAAGACTTTCAGAATATAACAGAAAATTATTTGCGTAAACATATGGAAACGGAAGATCTGCTTCTGTTGGCTGCGGAGGAGGAAGGCAGTCTGGTGGCAGCCTGCATGGTTTGTTTTTATGAAACCTGTCCGATGGTAGACAACCCCTCCGGCAAATATGGAGAACTGCGCAATGTTTACACGAAGCCAGACTACCGCAGGAAAGGTATTTCCGAAAAGCTGGTGGGTATGGCACTGGAAAAAGCCAAAGAGAGAGGTGTGACCAAAATGCGTCTGCATTACACAGATGATGGTCTGCCTTTATATCAGAAACTTGGTTTTGTACCAGAAGAAAGATATATGGAAAAAGATTTATGATAGATTTCCTTTTATAAGGAAAAAAGGAGAGAATATGAAAAACGAAATCGTCATCAGGGGTGCCAGAGAGCACAACCTGAAAAATATAGATTTGACCATTCCCAGAGATAAACTGGTGGTCTTTACAGGTGTCAGCGGCTCCGGGAAAAGCTCCCTTGCCTTTGATACCCTTTATGCGGAAGGACAGCGCAGATATGTGGAATCCCTGTCCTCTTATGCCAGACAGTTTTTGGGTCAGATGGAAAAGCCTGATGTAGACCAGATTGACGGGCTTTCTCCCGCTATTTCCATCGACCAGAAAACGACCAGTCATAATCCTCGTTCCACGGTTGGTACCGTGACGGAGATTTATGACTATCTGCGTCTGCTGTATGCCAGAATTGGTGTGCCCCATTGCCCCAAATGCGGTAAGGAAATCAAAAAGCAGACCATTGATCAGATTGTAGACCGTGTGCTGGAACTGCCGGAGCGGACAAAGATTCAGCTGCTTGCACCTGTTGTCCGTGGGAGAAAAGGGGAGCATGTGAAGCTGCTGGAAGACGCCAAAAAAAGCGGCTACGTTCGTGTTCGTGTGGATGGCATCATTTACGATTTGTCTGAAGAAATCAAACTGGAAAAGAACAAAAAACATACTATCGAAATCATTGTCGACCGTCTGGTAGTGAAAGAAGGCATCCAGAAACGTCTGACAGAATCCATCGAAACCGTCACCGCACTGACAGGGGGACTGTTGGTGGTGGATGTAAATCAGGGAGAAGATGAACTGGTATTCAGCCAGAATTTCTCCTGTCCTGACTGTGGCATCGACCTGATGGAAATCGAACCCAGACTCTTTTCCTTCAACAATCCAAGTGGTGCATGTCCTACCTGTACTGGTTTGGGGATGCAGATGAAGTTTGATGAACAGCTCATTGTGCCAAACGACAGTCTTTCCATTGCTGGGGGCGCCATTGTAGCACCGGGGTATAACTCCATTTCCAGTAAGGATACCATGACACGCGTTCTTTTTGACGCATTGGCGGAGGAATATGGATTTTCTCTGGATACACCTTTCCGGGAACTGCCGGAAGAAATCAAAAAGATTATTTTCTATGGCACTGGCGGCAAAAAGCTGCGGATTACCTACACCAATTATCGAGGTACAGGTTCTTATGATTATGCCTTCGAAGGCATCATTCCTAACTTGCAGCGGCGTTACAGCGAAACTTCCGAAACCATGCGTGGAGAATATGAGGAATATATGACGAATATCGAATGTCCTTCCTGTCATGGCATGCGTCTGCGTCCAGAAGTTCTTGCCATTACCGTAGGCGGAAAAAATATTTCTCAGGTCACAGAAATGTCTGTGGCGGATATTCAGAAATTTTTCCAGAACCTTCAGCTCAGCGGCAGAGATGAAATGATTGCGGAACGGATTTTGAAGGAAATCCATGCGCGTATTGGTTTTCTGGTGGATGTTGGTTTGGATTATCTCACATTGTCCCGTGCGGCAGGCACTCTTTCCGGCGGCGAAGCCCAGAGAATCCGTCTTGCTACACAGATTGGCTCCGGTCTGGTGGGGGTTGTGTATATTCTGGATGAACCCAGTATTGGTTTGCATCAGCGGGACAATGACAAACTGCTGAAAACATTGCAGCACCTGCGGGATATTGGGAACTCCCTCATTGTGGTGGAACATGACGAAGATACCATGTATGCAGCTGACTTTATCGTGGATGTAGGCCCCGGCGCCGGAAAAGACGGCGGCAATATCATTTGCACTGGGGATGTGGAAGAAATCAAGGCATGTACCGAATCTTTGACAGGGGATTATCTCAGCGGCAGAAAGAAAATCGAAGTGCCAGAAAAACGCCGCCCTGTCAATCCAGAAGCCATGCTTCATATTGTAGGAGCGGCAGAAAATAACCTGAAACAAATCAATGTGGATATTCCTCTTGGCATTTTCACCTGTGTTACAGGCGTCAGTGGTTCCGGTAAAAGCTCTCTGGTCAATGAAATTCTCTATAAACGACTGGCAAGAGATTTGAATCGTGCAAAACTCCGTCCCGGTAACCATGAAGATATGAATGGCCAGAATCAGCTGGATAAAGTTATCAATATTGACCAGTCTCCTATCGGACGTACCCCTCGCAGCAATCCTGCAACTTATACAGGGCTTTTTGATATGATTCGCGATGTGTTTGCCCAGACCACGGAAGCAAAAATGCGTGGGTATCAGAAAGGCAGATTCAGCTTTAACGTGAAGGGCGGCAGATGTGAAGCCTGCGCCGGGGATGGTATCATCAAGATTGAAATGCACTTCCTGCCGGATATTTATGTGCCCTGCGAAGTTTGTCACGGCAAGCGGTACAACCGGGAAACACTGGAAGTAAAATACAAAGGCAAGACCATTTCCGATGTACTGGAAATGACGGTGGAAGAAGCTTTGGAATTCTTTGAAAATATTCCCAGAATCAAAGCGAAACTGCAGACACTCTATGATGTAGGTCTTTCCTATGTGCAGCTTGGACAGTCTTCCACAACTCTCTCCGGCGGGGAAGCCCAGCGGGTGAAACTGGCAACGGAACTGAGTAAGAAAAGTACCGGACGTACCATGTATATTCTGGATGAACCCACCACAGGGCTCCATATGGCGGATGTCCATAAGCTGGTGCATATCCTTCAGCGGCTGGCAGAAGGCGGTAATACGGTGGTTGTGATCGAGCATAATCTGGATGTCATCAAAACGGCGGACTATATCATCGATCTTGGCCCGGAAGGCGGCACCGGCGGTGGTACCATTGTGGCCTGTGGTACACCGGAGGAGGTATGTGGTGTACCGGAATCCTATACCGGAAAATATTTGAAACCTATATTGGACAAAAAGTGAAAAAAAGAAAATCCGATGTATTTGCGTTCATCGGATTTTCTGTTGAGCAAAAAAATTTTTTTGACGAAAAAAAGGGTTTTTTGTTGGAAAATCAATACTTTTTCATTTTGTGAAAACATCAAAAAATGCGGTTGTTATTGACAAATCCGTTGGTTATCAGTACCATAGAAACAGATAGCTTTAGTAAAATTGCGGAGGAAGAACATGGCAAGAAAAGAACCTGTTTTGGATTTTGAACAGTCCAGAAAGAGGGTAGCTGATTATTTCGGCTGTGACGGAGATTTTTTTTTGAAACCTCTTTTGGATCTGGAATGGGCGATTAAAGGAGAAGAAGATTTTCATTTTCTTTCTTATTGGACAGCAGAAGGAAAGAAGATTGACGCTGTGATCGTGAAAAAAGGCGGCGAACCAATGATATATGAAACAAAAGACTATACCATGGTGGTGGCAATCGATTGTGTGAAGATTGGTTTTATTTTCCGAAATGGAAAACACATCACCGGTGGAGAAGGATGAGAAAAGAAAAGATCGTTTTATCCAAAACGATAGCACGAGTTAGGAGCAAGATGTTTTTCTGTTTCAACTTCTAAAGGCTTTTGTTCAAGCATAAAGTAAGTTACAGAAGAACAAATGCCGGAGCGTGAGCAGTTGCTGCGGCACAGAAAAGGGGAGAAAATGCAAATGAACAGTTTGCCTGAAAACAATTCCGTTGTCATTACGGGTGTTGTAGTTGAAGATGGCGTATTCAGCCATGAAGTTTATGGTGAAGGCTTTTATACATTTAAGATTTCTTCGGAACGACTCAGTGAAAATGCGGATATTCTGCCTATCACCGTGTCAGAACGGTTGCTGATGAATCAGGATATCCAGCGCGGCAAGCATGTAAAGATCAAAGGCCAGCTGAGAAGTTATAATAATTATACAGGAAATCGCAGTCGATTGGTACTGACGATTTTTGTCAGAGATATTCAGGTATTGGACGAAGAACAGATGCACAATGAAAACGAGATCATTCTCAATGGTTTTATCTGCAAAGCGCCCATTTACCGGAAAACACCTTTTGGCAGAGAAATAGCTGATGTTTTGTTGGCAGTAAATAGAGCCTATAATAAGTCTGACTATATTCCTGTTATTTGTTGGGGCAGAAATGCTAGATTTGCAGGAACACTTTCTGTTGGCGATAACATAAGTGTGTATGGCAGAATGCAGTCAAGAATATACCATAAGAAAATAGATGAAAATAATTACATAGAAAAAACAGCCTTTGAAGTATCTGTGTCTAAAATAGAGTGTATTTCTGTTGGTATTGACAAAACAGCAAATTAATAGTATTATATTACAAAAGGATTTTTAAGGTATTTGTTTAGAGAAAGGGGAATTTACTTATGAAGAGTGATGTATTCGTACAATTTAGAGGAGATACTGTAGATACAAAATCTTTAATGGATACTGCTAAGGAAATTTGGAAGGCAGAAGGCAATAAGGTTAAGGATTTACATACAGTTCAGCTTTATTTAAAGCCTGAAGAAAAGAAGTGCTATTATGTATTTAATGGCGAAGGCTCCGAAAATAGCTTTTTTATGATATAAACAAAGTGATGTAACAGTGTGGAGGAAAGTTGCTTCTACACTGTTTTTTTGTCAAAAATAGTTTACTTTAATGAAATAAAGTGTTAAAATACATAGGTAAAATATTGACCCATGAGGTGATTTGTTTGATAGCCGAATT
>ERZ779894.1242-NODE-1242-length-26795-cov-7.787547_pt1 | contig 26795 bp, 24 predicted proteins | sample MGYA00511587_ERZ779894 | MGnify/ENA primary metagenome ERZ779894 (study PRJEB29588, sample SAMEA2160490) | human gut metagenome | biome: human gut; feature: human-associated habitat; material: faeces | place: Denmark | collected 2008/2010 ... | reverse complement strand
ATTTTATATTAAGAAAATTCTTAAATATTCTTGGTGATTGGGTCAGTATGGAGTAGGTACGTAAGTTCTTATCAACAGATAATATATTAAAGTTTCCTTTGCTATATTCATTTAGAATATAAGTAAAATATTCTTTTGATTTCAAACTTATAAAATGGTGCCTATCCCTATAATCTTCCGCTTCTTCTCTATGTGCTAATTTGAGCATTCTCAACGATTTTGTAAAATTATCATATAAGCTATTCCCCATTTCAGATTTTATCTCCTGAATTTGTATCTGCTCATATTTCTTCAATTCTTGTTGCATCTTGTCGGAATATTCTTCAATATAAGATGAATATTTCATTTCCGATACAGTGGGCAAATTAGAATTAAGTTCAATTAAACGAGCCTGAATAGATGGTATATAACTACTTGATACTTTTATAATGCCCAATGTCTCCAATGTCTTTAACATATCAATATAAACATGCCCAAATACAGTTTGTAATATTTGCGAATTGAAACGGGTAAAGTTTCCCTCTTTGTTGGATTTGCATCGTTGAATAAGCCGATGAATAAAGAACGCATATTTTTTATATAATATTTGCTTTTTTGGAAATGACTTGTTTGCTCCCTCAACAGTTTCGATTTTAGCGATAAAACTACTGTCACAAGTGACCTCATTGAAGTTAGTAATAGTTCGTTGAGGTTGATTTTGGTTCTTCAACAACTCTATATGTTTCTTAATTATTGCATCAATACTTATATCCTTGAAAGTATATATAAGTTGCTTCATTGGTAACTTTCCCATATTTTCGTGTTATTTATTGCATTTTTATTCATCTTTTTTGCAAGTATGGTAATAAGTATATAAATTCAACTATACGTATTATATTGTTGAATATCAATTATATAAATCAAATCACACACCATTATACATAGACATGAAACAGTTGGCTATATGATTTTTTTTCATTTTGCAGACTGTTTGTAACGAGTAAGCAGGGCTTCCATATCTTGAAGAGAAGTGACTTTAAAGATTTCACTCCCAATCTCAATATATCCATTAATATTTTCATTCTTTTCTTTTTCAAACAATTCTTGTATCGACACTTCCAATGCAGCAGCAATCTTTTCCAATACTGCAACTGATGGATTTCCATTTATATGATTGGATAGTCCTACTCTGTTAATCCCCATTTTATCCGCTAATGTTTGAACGGTCATACCTTTTTCTTTGATAATCTCTTTAATTCGTAGTGCCATAAGTATTCATTTTTATTATAAATACAAATATACGTTTCTTTTTAATATGTATATTGATAGATATACATAAAATAAGTTAATGTAGTTCTAAAAATATACGATTTTATTTGTGTATGTATATTAAAAGCACTACATTTGCAATGCAATAAGAAATCAATAACACTACAATAATATGAACCGATACGATAAAAGACAAGTGATGAAGGATGCACACAGAATTTACAGCAACGATTTTCAACGCAAGGGACGTACATGGGGTGAATGTCTAAAAGCTGCATGGCGTTGGGAAAAAGATGCTGTTAGAGTTCGTGAGGCGAAAGCGGCAAAGCTTGATGCTATGATAGCTGCGAGTTGGGCAGCGCACAACGCTCGTAAAAACGAGAAGCCTAAGAAAAAAGAGTTTGAAGGTTTGTCTTCTGATGTCGTTTCTTATGCGATGGGTTATGGGCGGAACTTGTATTGCGGAGATTAAAAAAGTGTGAAATCAGCTATTTCTGATAGTAACTTACATTTATTGAATGGTCGTTTAGCAAATGTAAGTAATCAATTAAAAATGGAATTATGGGTAACTATATAGCATATTTGAGACAATCTACTACCAAACAAGAAAAAAGCGGTTTGGGGATTGAGGCGCAAAGAAGTATTATTCATTCTTTTGTGAAAAAAGGGTTAATAATAGCTGAATTTGTGGAAACCGAAAGTGGAAAAAAGTCAGACCGCCCTAAATTACAAGAGGCATTGGCTCTGTGCCGAAAAACAAATTCTATCCTTATTGTGGCGAAACTTGACCGATTAAGTCGTAATGTAGCTTTTACCTCAAAGTTATTGGAAAGTGATGTTGAAATTACATTTTGTGATTTTCCCCAAGCAAATCGCTTGATATTACACATTATAAGTAGTATTGCGGAATATGAAGCCAACTTGATAAGCCAACGTACACGATTGTCATTGAAGGCAAAAAAGGAACGAGGTGTTCAGCTTGGAAAAAGTGAAAATCTAATGAAAAAACATAATGAGGCAATTGCACACAGCAATCAGACCAACAGAACCAAAGCGCAAAATAACGTCAACAATATGCGTGCGGTTGCATTGCTTCGTTCAATGGTAAAAGAGGAATTAACACTATCGCAAATGACAATTCGACTGAATGAACAAGGTTTTGTTACCTCTAAAGGCTGCAAGTTTCAGATTGTTCAAGTTCAACGATTGATACAAAGATATATAGTGTAGTGTTTTATCTTGCTTTAAAACACTACCTTTGTGAAAAATAAACAGCTCTAAAAGGATGTTCTTTACTAAATTCTTTCTATTTTTGCATCGTTGCAGTTGCAACAGACATATTTTAGGAAGCGTTTCGTAATTATTCCACTTTTGATGAACTTCGACAACTCATTAATGTGTGTTTGGAATAGTAAAGAGAACGTTCTCCTTTGGCTTGTTATTATCCTAACTCGATATAACGGTCAAAGTGGAGCTGTTTTTTCTTTTTATTCATCACACAAGGCAGTCGAAGGCCCATCAAGAGGAATAAAATAGAATTTTGGCTCCACTTCCTTTTTGTAACCCTCCCTTTAGAGCCTACGGGAATATTCAACAATTGTTCATGGCTTTAATGAAATGTTCTGAATGTGGAAATATGGTATCGGATAAAGCGGCATCTTGTCCTAAATGTGGTGCTCCCGTAGTGATACCGATAAAATGTGAGGAATGTGGTGAAATTGTTCCACCATCATCTATTAGTTGCCCGAATTGCGGTGCGCCTTTCAAACCTTCAATGATAAAGTGTGAAGAATGTGGGCAAATGATTCCTTGTGGCTCAAAATCTTGTCCGTATTGTGGTATTCCTGTCAATGATTCCGTAAACCAACCAATCATGCTAAATAATAATTCAAGCTCATTACTAAGAATTATGCGAATAGGGAAAATTCCGCTTGCAAGTGTAACTTTAGAAATCCAATCTAATGGTAAGACTATTGGAATATACCCATTTAATGTCGGTTTTGATATGGATATTCCAGTTTTGTCAAATATGATACTTAATATTAAATGTCAAGGAGTAAATACACCTATAAAATTGACACTTGATACAAACGAAAACTATATTTGTAAAATCAGTTATTCAACAAGTTTTTCTTATGAATTATATAATGGCAATGGCGTACTATTGAAAAAGGACAAATTAGGTATAGGAATGTGGATACTTAGTTTCTTGATTCCTATAGTAGGTATTATTTATTATTTTATAAAAAAGAAAGAATTTCCTGTAAAGGCGAAAAATGCTTTGGTTGCATCTTTGATGGGTTTGGCTGTAAATATTATACGACTATTGTTTTTTTAGTGTAATATACTAATCCATGGCGTTGATTCAATGTAATATATGCAGGCAAATAGCATCTGACAAGGCGGTATCTTGTCCGCATTGTGGTAATGCTATTGTAAAACCTCAATACAGAGTGCGTTATCGGGACTATATAAAAAGCCCGATACCAGATGTCTTACGCCCCCAATCTTATATGATTCATTCTGTCTTGTTGGGATTGGCTTCACTCGTTTTGTTTACTGTTTGGTGTCTGCCTTTTGCTATTGTAAGTTTTATATACGCCAATAGGGTGGATGATTTATGGGGAAAAGGTGATATTGACGGTGCAATTTTTGCATCACATACTGCTCATAAATGGTACTCAATAGGATTGTGGGTGGGGATTTCTTCTTGGCTATTGTTCTTCTTTGTTATGTTTTTTGTTTTTATAGGTTTAATAGATTAATAAATGCGGTTATGGCTTTAATTAAATGTTCAAAATGTGGGAATATGGTATCTGATAAGGCGAGTTCTTGTCCCAAGTGTGGCACTCCTATTATCAATAATAAATCGTATTGTAAAAATGCAGATACAAATAATGACAAATTAAAAATTGAAGAACCATTGAAAAATAAGAGAACTAATACAACCTCTTTTATTGGAAGACACTTTTTTTTATATGCTGCATTAATAGTTGTATTAGTTGTTGGTTTTATAGGAACTTGGAGATTTTTTAATAATGATAATAGCAGTATATCTACAGGGCTTATTGCTGCTACTCATCGTTACGATGAAATACGGGAGTTTCATGAAGGAATGGCTGCTGTATGTAAAAATGGAATGTGGGGATATATAGATAAGCAAGGTAAAGAATGTATTCCGTGCATTTATAATTATGTCGATGAGGGTTTAGGCGGTGAACCTCTTAGAAATTTTCATGAAGGATTGGTTGCTGTATGTGAAAATGATAAGTGGGGATTTGTTGATAAAAAAGGTAAACAGGTTATTCCTTGTAAATATGGTTTGGTTGAGGATTTCTCAGAAGGATTGGCTTTTGCAAAAAATGGGGATAACGGTTTTGTCGGCTATATTGATAGATTGGGAAATCAGGTAATATCGTGTGAAGAATACAATTTATGTGGCTCTTTTTGTGATGGTTTTGCTACTGTATATAGTGTACATCAAAACAGACATGGGTATATTGATAAAACAGGAAGAGAAATTGTTCCATTGAAATATAGTAATGCGATTCCTTTTTCGGAAGGGTTGGCTGCTGTTAAAATTGATATTTATTCTGATGAATGGACTATCATAGATACAAAGGGAAATCCTATCTTTTCATATCGATGCGATGAAATAAAATCTTGTTCCAATGGGATGTTTGCTGTTGGCACGTATTCGGGAACTAATGATATTCTTTGGGGATTTATAGACAAGACAGGAAGGGAAGTTGTGCCATTGAAATATTATACATATTGGAATGAAGGGAATGAAATTGAGGATTTTTCAAATGGTTTTGTTCGTGTATGGTCAGAAAATAACTCTTGTTGCAAATTCCTTGATACGAAGGGGAATATTAGATTTGAAGAATATGAAGCAATGGGACCTTTCTCGGATGGGATGGCTGCTGTTTCCCGTGATGGTAAATTAGGTTTTATTGATGTAACAGGGAAGGAGATTATTCCATGCAAATATACTCCTATTAATAATACGTATTTCTCAGATGGCTTAGCTGTTATTAGTTTGTATGGGCAAATTGGTTTTGTTGATAAATATGGCAAAGACACCATTGGAGATGTGAATTAATATAGTAACGATATATAAATGTAAGTATGGCTTTAATTAAATGTGAAGGATGTGGGAGTATGGTGTCTGATAAGGCATCTGTTTGCCCTAAATGCGGTTATTCTTTAGTTACACTTGCAAAAGGGTGTTCAAAGACTAAAAAAAACTGTTTGATATTATTATCAGTATTAGCGTTTTCTATTATAAGTATAGTCATTTGGAAAATGCAGGATGATAAAGCTGATATGAGGGGGATTGGAAAAACTATAGAAAAGTGTTATTATGTTAATGCCTTTTCAGATGGTTTGGCAAAAGTTCAATCGGATGAGATACATGGTTTTATTAATAAAAAAGGAACATTGATTATATCTGAAAAAGATAAATGGAATATTCTTGAGGGTTTTTCTGAAGGGCTAGCGTTAGTTGTGGAGGATAATAAGTATGGCTTTATTAACAAAAAAGGAGAATTAGTGATTCCTTGTGTTTATAATATGGCAGAAAACTTCTCTGAGGGATTAGCGAGAGTAAGAGTGGATGAATTGGAGGGGTTTATTGATAAAAAAGGCAAGCAGGTAATACCTTGTGTTTATGATAGAGTTGGGAACTTTTCTGATGGCATGGCAGAGGTTATGCAAAATGATATGAATGGTTTTATTAATACAAAGGGAGAGATGGTTATTTCTTGTAACTATGATATGGTTGGAAACTTTTCAGAGGGTTTGTGTAGAGTACTACAGGATGGAAAGTTTGGGTTTATAAATAAAAAAGGGGAAGTTGTAATACCTTGCACGTATAAAACATCCTATGAACAGGCTTTTTGGGGTAGCGATTTCTCGGAAGGATTAGCAGTGGTAACTAATGGTGATGGGTTGTATGGCTTTATTGACAAGAAAGGAGTGTTGGTGATTCCCTGCATTTATGACATGGCTTGGGGTTTTTCAGAAGGATTAGCAGTTGTTGCAAAGGATAATAAACAAGGTTTTATCAACAAAAACGGAGAGATGGTTATTTCTTGCATCTACAATCTTGCTAGTAGCTTTTCAGAAGGATTAGCTCGTGTTAATAAAGATGGCAAAGAAGGTTTTATTAACAAAAAAGGAGAATTAGCAATTCTTTGTAAGTATGATTTTACTGAAAGTTTTTCAGAGGGATTGGCGGTTGTTACAAAAGGTGATAAAAAAGGCTTTGTAGATAAAGATGGGAATGATACATTTTAATGTTCTGTTTTTAATTTTTTCTTTAGAGAACTGAATCCCAAGTTACCAATTATATAAACTATAAGTAGTATGGCACTTATTAATTGTTCCAATTGCGGTGCACAAATTTCTGACAAATCGAAAAATTGCATACATTGTGGTGTATCTACATCTATTTCATTAAAGACATTAATATCTTGCCCCGAATGTGGAGCATTGATAGAAAAAACGGTTAGTAAATGTTTAGAATGCGGTTTTCCTCTTGTTGTAGAAAAGGCAAAAGCACAATGCCCTGAATGTTCTACAATGGTGGAAAAGGACACAAATGAATGTCCCGAATGTGGTTTTCCCATGTCAGAGTTTAAATCAAATAACAATCAAGAAGATTTGAAACCAGTAACACAGTCTTCGTTTAATAGTGGCACAAAAATAGGAGTATTTATACTGTCAATAGTTTGTGGCGTATTTGTTTTATTCTTTAAATTGGGAATGTTTTCCAATGAATCATCAGAATATGATTATATTCCGACAAATATTAACTCCAGTACAACTGAGCAATATTACAATTATGACACTGATGAAGATAAAGAATCTGATAGGGATAGAGAGGAAAGAAACAGGCAAAATGATTTAACAATGAAGTTACTTAACATAGAAAACGAGTTACGTGAAACTGTTGATGAATTAGCCGAACTATATCGTGAAAGAGGTGGGAATACGGGGTTGAGTGGTGTGGCGTTAAAACAACGTATAGTTATCCTATATCAGAGGGCTGTTGAAATTGCAAGGGCGACAGGAGATGAAAGTCTTGTGCGTGAATATGAGAGGAGAAAAGAAAAGTCTATCAGTGCAATGCAAATGATGAATTAATAGGGGCATAATTGCACTTTTAGAGTATTGGTAATAGGATGTATATAAATTATAAAATATTTAAGTATGAACTTTGTGCAAAAATTACTTGGGGCTTCCATCAATAATAATCATCCATTAATGCCATTTGATGAAATTGTTGTTGAAAATTTGTGGCGATACTTGCGGTATGGATTTGCGTTGATAGGAGTTAATGATATTGATTGCGTAGAGAAAGGAGTAATAAAAGAACTACAAACGGATATTATGAAAAAAGATTTCCGTTATATTCCAATATTCGGTTACTGCATGAATGAGGGCTATTTGCTTACCTTTGCTGTCGTCAATTTTAATAAGCGTAAAGAACAGTGCGATTTTACTACTTTAAAAAGTTTTGTATCAGAAATATCGGTTAAATACCAACAGAAGGTGTCTATTTGCGAAGTATCTTCATGTACTTCCGTAATTTCTTTGATTGATGCTTTCTTTGAAGATTGCTTAAAAGAAAATGGTTTGCCTCACGTATGTAGGGGTTATTATCTCAATCCTTCACCGATGTCTTATTCGGAAAGATATATGCGTGATATGAAAATGAATGAGATATTTATTGATATATGACAATGGGTAAAATTGACTTATTCAAAGTTGTATATGATTCTTTAAGTACTAGAGAAGTATGGTGATACTTCTTTATTCATTATCTTTTTTGAGGGAGTAATCTCGTTTTTCGGGGTTACTCTTTTTATTGTCTTTGCGCAAATTTAGGTGCGCAAAAAAGTGCGTAAGATAAGTGCGTAATTATAATTTTTTAGTGTATTGTTTAACTTTCTGTATTATAGTTGATTAATTAAGAATATGTTCATTTCGACAGTATGCGTAAATTGATTTGTGCAAATATGGAATTTATTACTAATCCGAACTATTCCTATTACATCCTATTATGAAGTATGGTATGGTGTTATTCTAAGAATACAGAGAAAAATACAGAGAAAGAAAAATGCAACCAACTATAAATTAGTTGATTGCATTTTCTTTCAGTCGGGGTAGCGGGATTCGAACCCACGACCCCCTGCTCCCAAAGCAGGTGCGCTAACCGGACTGCGCTACACCCCGAATACTTTACTTCTGAAAAGCGAGTGCAAAGGTAAAAACAATTCTGATACCAACCAAACATTTAGGCAAGTTTTATGCAATTAAAATTACATTTTCAGATAGAAATCTTTCGTTAAAGCTACATATTCAGGGGTAAACTCATTGTGATTCACCTCAATACAGAGTTTCTCTTCTCTACACTCTTTTGCTTCAAAACCAAAGTTCAGCAATACCCGTCTGCACGGTTTTCCGGGCTTGGTGAAGACTTGCACACGATGCAATGGAAACAACTTATGGTTCCAAGCTGTATCCACAACCGTTTTTTCAGCTTCCGCTGGAATAATGATGCTTACGACTCCTTGCTCTTCAAGCAAAGATGCCGAACGATGAAACAGTAAATCGTAATTCAAATTGCCCGCATGCCGTGCTGTGCACCTTTGTTCGTCAGGACATTTCAACGCATCTATAAAATAGGGAGGATTGGAAACGATGAGGTCAAATCTGTTTTCCGGCTGATAATCTCGGAAATCATGACATATGACCTCTACTCTATCGGCCCATGGAGAGTGAGATACATTTTCTGTGGCTTGTCCGGCTGCAGCCGCATCTATCTCGATTGCAGTAATCCGGGCATGCGGATTCCTTTGCGCTAACTGTAAGGCTATTAATCCGGTACCGGTTCCAACGTCCAGTATACGCTTTGCTTTGTCTGCCGGGGCCCATGCCCCAAGTAGTACACCATCTGTGCCGACCTTCATGGCGCATTTATCATGAAATATGGTAAATTGTTTAAACTTAAAAGATGATTTTGGCATGTTTATCTTCTTTAATTGGGCTCAAAAATAATCAAAGCCTGCATATTTGTCATAAAATTGGCACTGTTTTTGTCTTTTTAAAGGGTGAAGAACGTTTATTTATGAAGAAATAGCTTAACTTTGCAGGCGCTTTATTGGCCTGCCAATATGACATAAACTAAAAAGAAAGAAATGAAGAAAAGAAATTACCTGAGTGATGTCGAAGATAGAAGCGGAAACGCTTTCTCTGTAATTGCTGATTTTGAGGGGAATGAAGAACAATTGATGGACATTGAGGTAGAAGAGGTTTTACCGATATTGCCTCTCCGAAATATGGTATTGTTCCCTGGGGTGTTTATGCCGGTATCTGTAGGAAGAAAATCTTCCCTCAAATTGGTGCGTGAAGCAGAAAAGAAAAATTCTTATATAGCTGTTGTATGCCAAAAGATGGCTGAAACAGAGACACCTCTGTTTGAGGATTTACATACCATCGGTACAGTTGCCAAGATAGTACGTGTGCTTGAAATGCCAGACCAGACAACTACAGTCATTCTGCAAGGCTCCAAACGTATGGAACTGAAGGAGATTACGGATACGACTCCTTATCTGAAGGGACGGATAGCTACGCTGAATGAAGAACTTCCGGAGAAGAATGACAAGGAATTCCATGCATTGGTAGAGGCGTGTAAAGACTTGACAGTACGCTACATCAAGTCATCCGATATGTTTCCGCAGGATTCGGCATTTGCCATCAAGAACATTACCAATCCAATGTTTTTGGTAGACTTTATCTGTACGAACCTGCCACTCAAGAAAGACGAAAAGATAGAACTGCTCCGTATCGACTCTTTGCGGGCGCGTACCTACCGCCTGCTTGAGATTCTGAATCGTGAAGTGCAGCTTGCCGAAATCAAAGAGTCTATCCAGATGCGTGCACGTGAGGATATAGACCAGCAGCAGCGTGAGTATTTCCTGCAGCAGCAGATTAAAACCATTCAGGATGAGCTGGGTGGCGGCGGTCAAGAGCAGGAAATAGAGGAGATGCGTAAGAAGGCGGAGACCATCAAATGGAATGATGAGGTGAAGGCTACGTTCCTGAAAGAGGTGGATAAGTTGGAACGTACCCATCCCCAGTCTCCCGACTATAGCGTGCAGCTGAACTATCTGCAGACGATGCTTAGTTTACCGTGGGGCATTTATACGACGGATAATCTGAGCCTTGTCAATGCAGAAAAGACACTGAACAAAGACCATTATGGTTTGGAGAAGGTGAAGGAACGCATTCTGGAACATCTTGCTGTATTAAAGCTGAAGGGCGATATGAAGTCCCCCATCATCTGTCTGTATGGCCCTCCAGGTGTGGGAAAAACCTCTTTGGGGCGTTCCATTGCTGCCGCTTTGAAGCGTAAGTATATCCGTATGTCGCTGGGAGGCGTGCATGATGAAGCTGAGATTCGCGGTCATCGTAAAACCTATATCGGTGCCATGCCGGGACGGATTATCAAGAATCTGATAAAGGCAGGCTCCTCCAATCCGGTATTTATTCTGGATGAAATAGACAAGGTGAGTGCCGACCGCCAGGGAGACCCCTCCTCTGCCCTCCTCGAAGTGCTCGACCCGGAACAGAATACTACATTCCATGATAACTTTCTGGATGTGGACTATGATTTGTCCAAAGTGATGTTCATCGCTACTGCCAATAATCTGAATACCATCCCCGGACCGTTGCTGGACCGTATGGAGCTTATTGAGGTAAGCGGCTATATCACGGAAGAAAAGATTGAGATTGCCCGCCGCCATCTGGTTCCGAAGGAATTGGAGGCAAACGGTATGAAAAAGAATGATATCAAGATTCCGAAGAACACACTGGAAGCCATTATAGAGAATTATACCCGTGAGAGCGGCGTGCGCGAACTGGAAAAGAAAATCGGAAAGATACTCCGTAAATCTGCACGCCAATATGCTACGGACGGTTATTTTGCGAAGACCGAAATAAAACCGGGAGACTTGTATGAATTCCTGGGTGCACCCGAATATACCCGGGACAAGTATCAGGGTAATGAGTATGCAGGGGTGGTGACCGGTCTGGCGTGGACTGCCGTAGGTGGTGAAATACTTTTCGTGGAAACCAGCTTGAGCCGTGGCAAGGGTGGACGTTTGACATTGACCGGCAATTTGGGTGATGTAATGAAAGAGTCGGCCATGCTGGCATTGGAATACATCAAGGCGCATGCCTCCCTGCTGAATCTTGACGAAGAGATTTTTGATAACTGGAACATCCATGTCCATGTGCCCGAAGGCGCCATTCCGAAAGACGGTCCGTCTGCCGGTATCACGATGGCTACCTCCCTCGCTTCTGCCCTCACCCAGAAAAAGGTGAAGGCCAATCTTGCCATGACGGGAGAGATAACACTTCGCGGTAAGGTACTTCCAGTAGGAGGCATCAAGGAGAAGATACTGGCTGCCAAGCGTGCCGGTATCAAGGAGATTATCTTGAGCGACGAGAACCGCAAGAATATAGAAGAGATACAGGATATATATCTGAAAGGACTGACTTTCCACTATGTGAAAGATATTAAGGAAGTGTTTGCCATTGCGCTGACTGATGAAAAAGTAGCCGATGCCATCGACTTGTCCGTAAAGAAAGAAAAGACCGAAAAGAAAGAGGAATGACATTCGAGTTACAATATACAGACAGCAAGACCAATGCACGTGCCGGACTGATTACTACTGACCACGGGCAGATTGAGACACCTATCTTTATGCCGGTAGGTACAGTGGGAACAGTGAAAGGCGTGCATCTGCCTGAGCTGAAAGAGGATATAAAGGCGCAGATTATATTGGGTAATACCTATCATCTTTATCTGCGTCCGGGACTGGAAGTGATAGAAAAAGCCGGTGGACTGCATAAGTTCAACGGCTTTGACCGTCCTATGCTGACAGACAGTGGCGGCTTCCAGGTGTTCTCGTTGTCCGGTATCCGCAAGTTGCGCGAAGAAGGTGCGGAATTCCGTTCGCACATCGACGGCAGCAAGCATATCTTTACGCCGGAGAAGGTGATGGATATAGAACGTACTATCGGTGCAGACATCATGATGGCCTTTGATGAATGTCCTCCGGGGGATTCGGACTACGAATATGCCAAGAAATCACTGGGACTGACACATCGCTGGCTGGACCGTTGTATCAAGCGTTTTAATGAAACGGAGCCGAAGTACGGTTATCAGCAATCCCTATTCCCCATTGTGCAGGGCTGCGTCTATCGCGACCTCCGCGAGCAGTCGGCAGAATTTGTTGCCTCTAAAGGTGCTGACGGTAATGCCATCGGAGGTCTGGCTGTGGGCGAGCCTGTAGACAAGATGTACGAGATGATTGAGTTGGTGAACGGGATTCTTCCCAAAGACAAGCCTCGCTATCTGATGGGAGTCGGGACTCCGGTAAATATCCTGGAAGGCATTGAACGCGGTGTCGATATGTTCGACTGCGTGATGCCTACCCGCAACGGACGTAACGGCATGCTGTTTACCAAGGACGGTATCATGAATATGCGCAACAAGAAATGGGAAACGGATTTCTCTCCCATTGAAGCAGACGGTGCCTCCTACGTAGATACCATGTACAGCAAGGCATACTTGCGCCATCTGTTCCATGCACAAGAGCTGCTTGCCATGCAGATAGCATCTATCCACAACTTGGCTTTCTATCTGTGGCTGGCAGGCGAGGCACGTAAGCATATCATTGCAGGCGACTTTGCTATCTGGAAACCGATGATGGTGAAACGCGTATCGACAAGATTATGAGAAAAATGAACTGGAGGATATGGAAGAATATAAAGCTGCCGAGAGGTAAATTCCTGAAGCGGCTGGACTGGTACATTATTAAGAAGTTCCTGGGTACATATGTCTTTGCCATCGCATTGATTATCTCCATTGCGGTGGTGTTCGACTTCAACGAGAAGATGGACCGCTTCATGTCTCATGAAGCGCCGTGGAATGCTATTGTCTTTGATTATTATCTGAACTTCATCCCCTACTTTGCCAATCTGTTCAGTCCGCTGTTTGTATTTATCGCCGTAATCTTCTTTACTTCCAAACTGGCGGAGAACTCGGAGATTATTGCCATGTTCTCTACGGGAATGAGTTTCAAGCGTATGTTGCGCCCTTATATGGTATCTGCGGCAATCATTGCGGTAGTGACGTTCTGCCTCGGGTCTTATGTCATTCCCAAAGGCAGTGTGACACGTATCAATTTTGAGGACAAGTACTACAAACCCCGTAAGGCGAATACGGCACGGAACATCCAGCTGGAAGTGGATTCGGGGGTAATTGCCTATATCGAACGTTTTGAAGACTACAGCAAGACCGGTTATCGCTTTTCTTTGGACAAGTTCAATGACAAGCAACTGGTCTCCCACCTTACAGCCCGTTCCATTACCTACGACACGACGGCCGTGCATAAGTGGAAAATCAAGGATTATATGATTCGCCAGATGGATGGCATGAAAGAGAGTATCACGAAGGGTGACCGCATAGACACTACCCTTTTTATGGAGCCTGCCGACTTCCTGATTATGAAGAACCAGCAGGAGATGTTGACCAGCCCTCAGCTGAGCGAGTACATCAACAGGCAGCGGCAACGCGGCTTTGCCAACATTAAGGAATTTGAGATAGAGTACCACAAACGCATTGCCATGTCGTTTGCCTCCTTTATCCTGACGCTGATTGGAGTGTCTTTGTCTTCCAAGAAAACGAAAGGTGGAATGGGATTGCATTTAGGTATAGGCTTGGCATTGAGTTTCTCTTATATTCTGTTTCAGACCATTGCTTCCACATTTGCCGTGAACGGCAACATGCCTCCGGTCATCGCTGTGTGGATACCGAATATAATGTATGCCTTCATTGCATTCTATCTATATAGGAAAGCGCCGAAATAAGCATTCTAAACCTCTACTTCAGCTTGCTCAAGTTGAGGTTTGGCGTACTAAAGCAGAGGTTTAGGATGTTTGTCTCTGGAAGCCCATTAAAATAAGAAGCCCTCCCACTCTTGCGTTGTACAAGTGCGGGAGGGGCTTTTTGTTGTATTCATTTTCCTCTTTTGTTCTGTTCCCTTTTTTGCCGGAAAGAGACGTCGGTTTCTAGGGAACACCCTCACTTTCGTCTTACAGGTTCTTTAAGTTGCTGTTGTATGCACCGGGCATCAGCAAGCTTAATTCAAGTAAGCGGAAAGTTCTGCAGCAGAGATGTTTTTGGCAATAATTACACCATTATCATCCAGTAAATAGTTAGTGAATCCGCGGCCCAAGCGATATTTCTTAAAGAGGCCGGAATATTCGCCTTTAGTTTCCACGAAACAAGTGGGCGTAACTATTTGGTCCTTACGGATGGTTTCTTCAAAGATTGACTGATACTCATCGAATGAAACTGAAACCATCTTCACATTGTTGCGGGCAGTAGAGCGAAGCGCATTGCTCAAACTTGCGTTTTGCATCCGGGACTGCGCGTCGTAACTTGCCCAAAAACTGAGCAATACATACTTTCCTCTCAAGTCTGAAAGTTCGGTTTGGGATTGCTCTGCCGACATGGTTTGGATTTTGAAATCCGGGGCCATGTCACCCACATTCAAACCTCCGGTAGGTTTGTCTTTTTCTACAAAAGAAGTCAAGGAACTTATTAGTAATACAACAAAAATCCATTTTGCATATTTCATGCGGCACGGTTTTGGTTAATACTATCCGGGACTGTCCTTCAACAGTGATTTCTTCCCGGAACATCGTCTTGTCAAAGCCTTGAATAGTGATAAAGACACTGATAATCAAAGCTTTTAATTCTGAAATCGGGTGCAAAGGTAAGTAATTCCTAAACAAACTTCCAAATAAACAAGCATTTTTCTCACTTTTTAGAGGCATATTTTTATGTTATTTAGCATAAATAGCGGGAATTTTCCTTACTTTTGTAGCCTATTATTCTATCAAAAAGATGACTTATGCAACCATTGAACACTGAACTCATCCTGATACGTATTACGGGTGAAGACCGTCCGGGACTGACAGCTTCCGTGACGGAAATTCTGGCGAAATATGATGCTACCATTCTGGATATTGGCCAGGCAGATATTCACAATACTCTTTCGTTGGGCATTTTGTGCAAGACGGAAGAACAACACTCGGGGTTCATTATGAAGGAACTGCTTTTCAAGGCTTCCTCCCTGGGAGTGACTGTCCGTTTCTACCCCATTACTACCAAAGAGTACGAGGATTGGGTGAATATGCAGGGAAAGAACCGCTATATTCTTACTTTATTGGGGCGTAAGTTGTCTGCCCGTCAAATATCTGCCGTTACCCGTATTCTTGCAGAGCAAGGCATGAATATCGATGCCATCAAGCGCCTTACAGGACGTATCCCGCTGGACGAATGCGAATCGCGTACACGCGCCTGCATCGAATTTTCCGTTCGTGGCACTCCGAAAGACCGTATTGCCATGCAAGAACAGTTAATGAAACTGGCAACCGAACTGGAAATGGATTTCTCTTTCCAGTTGGACAATATGTACCGCCGGATGCGCCGCCTCATTTGCTTCGATATGGACTCTACGCTGATTGAAACGGAAGTGATTGATGAATTGGCCATACGTGCAGGTGTGGGCGACCAGGTGAAGGCCATTACCGAACGTGCCATGCGTGGTGAGATAGATTTCATCGAGAGCTTTCGCGAACGAGTGGCTTTGTTGAAAGGATTGGATGAGTCCGTGATGCAGGAGATTGCAGAGAATCTTCCCATTACGGAAGGTGTGGATCGCCTGATGTATGTTTTGAAGAAATACGGTTACAAGATAGCTATTCTTTCGGGAGGGTTTACCTACTTCGGGCAGTACCTCCAGAAGAAGTACGGTATAGACTATGTGTATGCCAACGAGCTGGAAATAGAGGATGGCAAACTGACCGGCCGCTATCTCGGTGATGTAGTCGACGGTAAGCGTAAGGCGGAGTTGCTGCGTTTGATAGCTCAGGTGGAGAAAGTGGATATTGCGCAGACTATTGCTGTGGGCGACGGTGCCAACGACCTGCCCATGCTGGGAATTGCCGGCCTTGGAATCGCTTTCCATGCAAAGCCCAAAGTAGTTGCCAATGCCAAGCAATCCATCAACACCATCGGCTTAGATGGCGTACTTTACTTTCTGGGATTTAAGGATTCATACATTGATATTCCCCGTTGAAGGCAGATGCTTGAAACAAATTTGCAAGCCCTTGAGATAATTATTGTCCCAAGGGCTTATTTTTTTACTGTAAGAGTCTATTTTATAAGTCTTTTTCCTATCTTTGTACGCAAATTTAAAAGAGATACATGAAGTTTTCAGAACTACATTTAAATGGCGATGTGCTGGAGGCACTGGATGCCATGCGCTTTGAAGAGTGCACCCCCATACAAGAAAAATCAATTCCCGTCATACTCGAAGGTCGAGATTTAATAGCAGTGGCACAAACCGGAACGGGAAAAACAGCCGCATATTTGTTGCCTATATTGAACAAGCTTTCAGAGGGCGGACACCCTGCCGATGCCATCAATTGCATTGTCATGGCTCCTACCCGCGAGTTGGCGCAACAGATAGACCAACAGATGGAAGGTTTCTCTTATTTCATGCCGGTTTCCAGCGTGGCTGTGTATGGCGGTAATGACGGAATACTGTTCGAGCAGCAGAAAAGAGGGTTGACACTGGGTGCTGATGTCGTTATTGCTACCCCGGGGCGTTTGATAGCCCATCTTAGCCTTGGTTATGTAGATCTTTCCCGTGTCTCTTATTTTATTTTGGATGAAGCAGACCGGATGCTGGATATGGGATTCTATGATGACATTATGCAGATTGTCAAGTTTCTCCCTAAAGAGCGGCAGACCATTATGTTCTCTGCTACCATGCCTGCCAAGATACAACAGTTGGCTGGCAACATTCTGAACAATCCCGCCGAAGTGAAGTTGGCGGTTTCCAAACCAGCGGAAAAGATTGTGCAGGCAGCCTATGTCTGCTACGAGAATCAGAAGCTGGGCATCATCCGTAGCCTCTTTGCAGAGGAGACGCCGGAACGCGTCATCATCTTTGCTTCTTCCAAACTGAAAGTGAAGGAAGTGACCAAAGCCTTGAAGCAGATGAAACTGAACGTTGGTGAAATGCACTCCGATTTAGAGCAGGCACAGCGCGAAGAAGTGATGTACGAATTCAAGGCAGGACGTATCAATATCCTGGTAGCTACAGATATCGTTGCGAGAGGTATTGATATCGATGACATCCGTCTGGTGATAAACTATGACGTTCCCCACGACAGTGAAGATTATGTGCACCGCATCGGACGTACGGCGCGTGCCAATAATGACGGCGTAGCCATCACTTTCGTTTCCGAAAAGGAGCAGGGGAACTTTAAGAATATCGAAAAATTCCTGGATAGGGACATCTATAAGATACCGGTTCCCGAGGAGCTGGGCGAAGCCCCCGAATACAAGCCGAGAGCATTTGACGGAGGAAGACGGGGCGGCCGTGGAAACGGACGTAAGCCAGGAGGAAACAAGAACGGCCGTAACAACAGTAAAGGTGGAAAGCCCAGAGCCAAACGTCCACAGAATGGCGGCGAGAAGAAATAAACATTGTGGTGAAGAAAAGAAATAGAAAAAGCGGATTTATTCCGCTTTTTCTATGTTCATTGTATTGTCAAAACCAATAATCATATTTACCAAATTGTATACGGAACTTTCGGGTATGCCGAGGGTTGCCTGATAATGGTACCCCTTACTATCCACACCCATGAAATTCATATCGGCAAGAATGGCCTGGTCCAGCATTTCGGCAGGGAATATATCCGCAAACATCTTTTTAGTGATGTCCTGGCCATAAAGCATCTTCTTCCCTTCGTATACACAGATGTGGATTACATTATCATAATACACATTGTCCACACTGATTCCATTTTCAGAATAGGAAGTCTTGAAAACCTTCATCTTTGAGGGGTTGATATATACATATCCCCTATATCTTGTATTCTTGTATGTTACGATACTGTCTTTCTTTATCACTTCCGGAGTAGTAGAAATGACCTCTACTTCTCGACTGGTGAAAACCAAAGAATCTTCCGCATTCTCTGATTTATGCAGTTTAATTACTTCGTCGGCCAGCGAGTGGAACCAGAAGCTGTATTCCGTTTGACGGTCTATCTTATAGGCCACCGGTTCATTGCTGTATATGTAGATTGTATCGTGAACAACCTTGAAAGGTACGGGAGCGCTTTGCGGGTTGGCATAATATACCGTATCCCCTTCGATGCGCATCAACGGCATTTCTGTTTCATCGTTCACCCAGATGCCTTGTAACAGTTGTTTTGCAATGAGGTCTTCCTTTACGGAAACCTCTCCTGTTTGTCTGTTGCTGCATGAGGCCAATGAGACAACAAGTACAATGAGAATCGCACTTCCTTTTATTGTCATAACGTCCCTATTTATTTCTTTTCTTTTTTCTGCAACTTTATTTTCCGATGCAATGATATGTGAAACCTTGTTCTTCCATATCTTTCTTGTCATAAATGTTACGTCCGTCCAATACCAACGGCTGCTCCATAGTTTTCTTGATGACTGCCCATGAAGGCAGGCGGAATTCTTTCCATTCGGTCACCAGCATCAGTGCATCTGCATCCAGCGCAGCATCATACATATCTGTCGCATAATAAATACTTTCTCCTATGCGGCGTCGGCATTCGTTCATGGCAGCCGGGTCGTAGGCACGTACTTTACAACCGGCCTTCAGCAACTCGTCAATCAATACCAGAGCCGGGGCTTCACGCATGTCATCTGTTTCGGGTTTAAAGGCCAGCCCCCAAATGGCAATGGTCTTTCCCTCCAAATCATTATTGAAATGCTTCTGCAACTTTTCGAATAAGATACTCTTCTGTTTCTCGTTCACCTCCTCTACTGCATGGAGTACACGCATCTTGTAGCCGCTCAGTTCAGCCGTTTTAATCAGTGCCTTTACATCCTTAGGGAAGCATGAACCGCCGTAACCTATCCCCGGATAGAGGAACTTGCGTCCGATACGGGTATCCGAACCGATACCACTGCGCACCATGTTTACATCCGCTCCCACCAATTCGCACAAATTGGCAATGTCGTTCATGAAGCTGATGCGGGTGGCAAGCATGGAGTTAGCTGCATACTTTGTCATTTCTGCAGAAGGGATGTCCATAAAGATGACACGGAAGTTGTTCAGCAGGAATGGTTTGTAGAGCTTGCTCATTATCTTCTTGGCTCGTTCGGACTCTACTCCCACCACTACACGGTCGGGACTCATAAAATCGTTGATAGCATTACCTTCTTTCAGAAACTCGGGATTCGAAGCGACATCGAAGTCAATGTTCATCCCTCTCTTATCAAGTTCTTCTTGAATGGTAGCCCGCACTTTTCTGGCAGTACCTACGGGAACGGTACTTTTGGTTACCACCAACACATATTTCTGCATATTGCGTCCAATGGTGCGGGCAACTTCCAGCACATAGCTCAAGTCGGCACTTCCATCCTCATCGGGTGGTGTACCTACGGCACTGAATACCACTTCCACCTCATTCAGACAACTCTCCAGAGACGTGGTGAATTGCAGGCGTCCTGCTTTCACATTCCGGCTAACCATTTCTTCCAGTCCATTTTCATAGATAGGAATAACACCCTTTTTCAGTGACTCTATCTTTTCACTGTTCGTGTCTACGCAAATAACGTTGACACCGATTTCCGCAAAGCAGGTTCCGGTTACCAAACCGACGTATCCTGTACCGACAATGGCTATTTTCATATTTTATTCATAATAGACCGCATCCTTGAACGATACGGCATGTCCGTCTTTATCTGATAATAGAAGCTGTTCCGTAGCAACGGGCCATTCAATACCGATGGTTTCGTCGTCAAAACGGATGGATGCCTCGGATTGTGGTGCGTATACGTTGTCTACCTTGTATGTAAAGACAGCTTCATCGCTCAGCACCAGAAAACCGTGGGCAAAACCACGCGGAATGAAGAATTGTCTTTTGTTCCCCTCACTTAGCTCCACACTGACATACTTTCCGAAAGTGGGAGAAGATTTTCTTAAGTCGACAGCCACGTCCAGCACTTTTCCCTTAATGACACGTACCAGTTTGGCCTGGCTGCAATCACCCTTCTGGTAATGAAGACCACGTAATACACCGAAAGAGGATTTGGACTCATTGTCCTGGATGAAGTGAACGTTTCCGACATGTGCACGGAACTCTTCTTCCTTAAATGCTTCCATAAAGTATCCGCGGGCATCATGGAATACTTTCGGCTCAATCAGCCATACGCCGTCAATCTCTGTTTGTATGTAGTTCATTTTCTTAAAATGTTTTATGTACTTTCAGTTGGAATCCAAAATTGTCTCCATATATCTCTCCCATATCCAATGCAAGGGACGCGTTGAAGCACCAGCCCTTCCATTTACGGGGAATATAGTAAAACGATGCAAAAGTAGAAAAATTTTCTAATATATCGGGTATTGGACGATGAGGAGTTCCCCAAGTTCTGTTGTGGGACAATTTTGCCACATATCTCCACTCACTGCTGATGTCGCCGCTCCATCCCAGATGCAGGGCCTTAACGCGATTGTACTTGAAACTCATATCGCCATCCTTATTATAGATAGGCGATGCTATCAACGGATTGGCTATCGCCATACCCCAATGTGCCCATCCTGGGTAGTAACCGTTGTTGTAGTAGTTGTCGGCTCCTCCGGTCTTACCTACTACAGAATTTTGCAAACCGTGCAGTGGACCGCTCATATTGGTAGTCTGGAGATATTCGATAACGATTCCGTTGATGGCTTGTCTATGGTTGGATTTATATTCCACACCCCATAAGCCATCCCAACCGTTGAGTTTGGCCATGGCGGAGAAGTCATCAAAATGATTGTCCAGATAGGCGCTGATGGAGAAATCTTCCTTAGGACGATAAGTCATTTTGATATATTCGCTACCCAGAAAATTGCCTTGGAAAGCCAGATGTTCACCTACCGGTCCGTCCTCACGCCCGTGGCCGGGGAAGAATACGCGTACGTAATCCTTCCATCCGTTGCCCAAGTCTCCCGATTCGGAACCTCCAATCTTGTATCCTCCGAATTGGGTGTCGAGGGTCATTCCGAGTTCCAGTTGCCATTTTCCTTTGGGTATACCGATACGCAGGAACCCTTCTTTATGATGGTATTTGATACTCTTGGTGTACCAGTATTTTTCTCCGACTTGCTCCCGCTGGTATTTGTTATCTGTAAACCATCCGTACGAGATTTCTCCTTTCAGGCCTAAACGGGGTAGCAACTGTACATACTCGGGTATGCCTATCTGTACTTGTGGGATGGGACGCGCATTACCCGACCAGGTCATGCCGCCACTGCTCAGCTCTTGATTCAGCAATGGAGAATTCTGTTCCCGGCTTCCGGCAAAGAATCCAAACCACTTGTAACGGATGTCTACGTAAGCCTGCTGTACAATGAAGGAGGTCGTGCTGAATCCGGCTGCTGCAACCAAATCCAGTGCTTCTTCAAACTTCCATTTTCCAAGTTGGTGTTTGTAGGATATTCCTCCACGTATGTAAGTATTGTTGTCGAGCGAAGTGAGTCCTTGCTGGTTGCTGACCTGCCAAAGAGGGGTGTTGTCACCGGTATGCAGGGTTGTTCCATATTCTACGAATGAGGACAGTTGTTGTGCCAGCATCGTGTTTTTTCCTATGAACAAGAAAACCATCAAACAGAAGATAATACGCATAATAGTCTTTTGTTAAGTGTTTAGGTTTGTATACTCTTGCGAGGGCAATTGTCCTTCTATTCTTGACAAGCATAGCTAAACGGTACAAAAGTAGAAATTTTTCCGGTAAAAATCCCTTCTCTTGCCGAAAAACCTTTTTCAAATACATTTTCAATGTGCAATGTTCATAATTTGTTGATAAGAAAAAAGCTCTGAAACTAGCGTATATCCGATATTTCCGCTACTTTTGTAGCATGATTGAATTAGCACAGCACATAGAAGTATTGTTATTGGAGAACGATTGTGTCATTGTTCCCGGTTTGGGAGGATTTGTAGCCCATTATACTCCGGCAATGAGAGTAGCAGAAGAGAATGTTTTTCTGCCCCCTACCCGTATTATCGGTTTCAATCCTCAACTGAAGATGAATGACGGCTTACTTGTACAATCTTATATGGCTGTCTATGATACTGATTTTTCTGATGCTACGCGGATTGTAGAAAAAGAAGTGGCGCATATATTCACTGCTCTCCATGAAGAAGGTAAGGTGGATTTGCCCAACATTGGCGAATTGCGTTACTCCATTCATGGTATTTATGACTTTGTTCCCTATGACCACAAGATAACCACTCCTTACTTATATGGGTTGGATAGTTTTGAAATGCAGGAACTGGCGGAACTGAAGAAACCGTACATGGAAAAGACCATCCGTTATTCTGTTCCAGTTGTGCCGGAAGACAAAAAGCGAAGGTTTGAGATTAAATTCAACCGTTCCTATTTGTCGAATGCGGTTGCCATGATTGCAGTGGTTGCCTTGTTTTTCTTTTTGTCTACACCGATAGAGAATACGGAAGTGGTTGAAGGAAATTATGCGCAATTACTTCCGAATGAACTTTTTGAGATGATAGAAAAGGAATCCCTTGCCATTAATCCGATTGTTGTTAGCCGGAAGGCCGACACTCCGAAAGCGTCGGCTCAAAAAAACACGGGGCAGAAGGCAAAGAAAAAGGTGGTTCCGGTTGCCGTAAGAGAGGTTAAGGTGGGCCAAGCTAACGCGCAGAATGCTCCGGTTGTTTCTCAGCCTAAGCAGCAGGCGGCAGAAGTGTCCTCTTCAACATCTGTAACAACAAAGAGTGAAATTCAAAAGACCACAGCAGGGACTGTCGCCCCGTCACTTGTCTCTGCACAGAAATACCACGTCATCATTGCCAGTGTAGGTACTGAGAAGGATGCCGAAGCAATGGCAAAGCAACTGATTGAAAAAGGTTACCCTCATGCAAAAGCAATTGTTGGAGATGGTAAAATGCGTGTCAGCATTGAGTCTTGTGGCACAGAAACAGAAGCATATCAGGCATTGAACAGAGTTCGCCAGAATGAAACGTATAAGAACGCTTGGGTATTAAAGAAGTAGAAAGTAATCTACCCTTGCTTTATTTTTTAATTCTTTAATTTTTAACTATCATGAAGCGTATCCGTTGTCCCAAATGTGAGAATTACTTAACATTCGATGAAACCAAGTATACCGAAGGCCAATCACTGGTCTTTGTATGTGACCAGTGTAAGAAGCAGTTCAGTATCCGTTTAGGTAAATCAAAGATGAAAGCCCCTCAAAAGGAAGAACGTCCGGATGAAGCGGAGTTTAAAGAGGCTTTTGGCAGCATCACGGTCATTGAGAACGTGTTTGGTTTTAAGCAGGTACTTCCATTGCAAGAAGGTGACAATATCATAGGCCGGCGTTGCGTGGGGAATGTTATCGATGTGCCGATTGAGACTTCGGATATGAGTATGGACCGGCGTCACTGTATCATTAATGTAAAGCGTAATAAGCAGGGAGTGTTGATTTATACCTTACGCGATGCTCCCAGCCTGACGGGAACTTTCCTTAATAATGAAATTTTGGGTGACAAAGACCGCATTCGCATTGAGGATGGAGCCATTGTAACTATTGGTGCCACTACTTTTATATTGCGAGCGGCAGAACAAGAGAGCCTTTAGACAAAAAAGAAAACTGTGTATTTCCCATTAAATGTGGTATAAATAAAGCAGACCGTACAAAAAAAGTTTTTGTACGGTCTGCTTGTTTAAAGTCATAGGAATTAAAGAATGCCTTTTACTGTTTCTGACATACCTTTTTCTTGGATGGATTTTAAGAAGCAGGTAATCATGTCTGTCAATCCTGGAACGGTATTCAAGTCTCCGTGTTCCCCCCAAATAAGGTCTTTGGCTGCCAATACGCCTTCTGCCACTTTGTGAGTATCCCCCGTTGCCCAAAGGTCTTTCAATAACTGCATGATTTCGGGAGCATCATTCGGGATGATTTCTGTGCCGTCTGCGCGGGTACCTCCTTTGTAGTACGTGATGATGGCAGCCAGTCCCAATGCCAGACCTTTCGGCAGTTCTCCTTTACGTTTCAAGTAGGTTTTTAGGCCGGGAAGGTCACGGGTTTGGTATTTAGGGAAAGAGTTCAGCATGATGCTGGTTATGGCATGGTCAACAAATGGATTGTTGAAGCGCTCCAATACATCTTCTGCAAACTTTTTCAATTCGTTTTTCGGCAGGTTCAACGTTTCCATCAGCTCGTCAAACATCACTTTATGGATGTATTGTCCGATTATAGGATGCTGGCAGGCATCGCGTACAATATTTACCCCCGACAGATAGGCTACCGGAGACAGTACGGTATGAGGTCCATTCAGCAAGGTTACTTTTCTTTCGTGGTAAGGTTTTTCGGAAGGAACAAACAATACATTCAGTCCGGCTTTGTCGGCAGGGAATTCTTCGGCGACTTCTTGCGGAGCCTCGATGACCCATAAATGGAAAATTTCAGCCTGCACTACCAAATTGTCATCGTACTGTATCTTTTCTTTTATAGCGGCAATGTCTTTGCGGGGGAATCCTGGAACGATACGGTCTACTAGTGTTGCATATACACCGCAGGCTTCCTCAAACCAAGTTCTGAACTCATCACCCAACTGCCATAATTCAATGTATTGATAGATTGTCTCCTTCAACTTGTGGCCATTCAGGAAGATGAGTTCGCAGGGGAAGATAATCAGCCCTTTGCTCTTGTCGCCGTTGAATGTCTTGAAGCGGTGATACAACAGCTGTGTCAGTTTACCCGGATAAGAAGACGCCGGTGTATCTGTCAGCTTACAAGCAGGGTCAAAGGCTATACCTGCTTCCGTCGTGTTGGAAATGACAAAACGCATTTCCGGTTGTTCGGCCAATTTCATGAACTCATCGTTTTGAGTATAGGGGTTTAAGGCACGGCTGATTACATCTATCATAGTCAGACTGTTGATGGTTTCTCCTTTATCCAGACCTTGCAGATTTACATGATAAAGGTCATCCTGGGCATTCAGCATGTCAACCATACCTTTATCGATGGGTTGGACTACTACCACATTGCTGTTGAAATCGGTCTTTTGATTCATGTTATAAATAATCCAATCCACAAATGCGCGAAGGAAATTACCTTCGCCAAACTGGATAATGCGTTCCGGGCGTTGTGCTTTGGGAGCAGTTTCTTTGTTTAATGCTTTCATTTAAAAAATGATTTAAATGGTTGATATGTAATTTTTTAATTATTCAAACTCAAAGTAAAAGTCTATGTTTTCCTTCATCAATATGTCGATGGGCATGTATTTCACTGCAGTGACCGGTCTTTTAAATACCACGTGGTTGCATAAAGTCTTTACGCCACAATAGCCTTGCAGGCTTGGACGTTGACCGATGAGAAAGGTTACTTCACCGGTTTTCAGGAACTCTGTATTTTTGTGTAAAAGGTCATATCCCACAAGTCCTGCCAGCTTCCACCCCTTTTCGTGCAGATAACTTGCCACTTGATAAACACGGGAATTAAAAACAGCTCCCAGTACGGCTTGGGGATGTTCTTTAAAAAAAGCATCCAATATCCGTCTGTTGCCGTCAGTATCTTCCTTGTGCAACACAATGTCATGGATAGTCAAATCCTTATGTTCCTCGGAAAGGTATTGCATGAACCCCTCGAGGCGGCGTTGCATCTGGATTTCTGCCGGATTGTTTTTCTGATTGCTCAGGAATAACACAAGCTCCTGCCCTTTTTCATAGCTACGCATCAGAATCTTGGCAGCAATGTATCCGCTGGTTTTGGAATCTTGTCCGATATAACACAAGGCATGCGTCTGTTCAATATTGAAGTCTATGAATGCATAGGGAATATCCGCTTCCTCCAAATAAGTAGTGAGTTTTATGGTCTCCTCTCGGAAATTCGGGGCAACAAGTACGGCGTCGGCATTTTCCTCCCGGAGCACAGCACATGCTTCTTTATAGGAGGATTTGTCCGCATGCCGATAGTACAGATAGCTAACCCCAACATTGAACGGCCGTAATTCTTGTGCGGCACGGTCAATTCCCGCTGCTACAGCATGCCAATAATCATGTTCTATATAATAAGGTATAATGCAGACAATATGATAGCGCTTTTTAGCCGCCAGCCCGATGGCAAACATATTGGGATGATAATCTATCTCGTCGAGTACTTTCTGGACTTTTTCCCTACTGGAAACGGATACGTCTCCGCGGTTGTGCAGTACGCGGTCTACAGTGCCGGCAGAGACGCCGGCCATGCGTGCTATGTCTTTAATGGTATAGTTCTTGTTTTCCATCTTGAGGTATGCTGCCTAAGGCGGTAAAGGTGAGACGTCTGAAGCTTAAATATTATAAATATTCGCCGCAAAGATACGAATTATTTTGTTTCTCCAAGTAAAATTTCTACTTTTGTGTT
>ERZ779894.1241-NODE-1241-length-26800-cov-8.897289_pt1 | contig 26800 bp, 16 predicted proteins | sample MGYA00511587_ERZ779894 | MGnify/ENA primary metagenome ERZ779894 (study PRJEB29588, sample SAMEA2160490) | human gut metagenome | biome: human gut; feature: human-associated habitat; material: faeces | place: Denmark | collected 2008/2010 ... | reverse complement strand
GTGCCCTTCCCCGGCGATGATCCGGAGGTTGAGATCGTGCCCGGCCTCGCGGAGCTCCGCCGTCACCGGGAACCGGAATACCCCGTTATCATCGGTGGTTCCCTGCAACAGCCGCGCGCCGGTCGTTGCGTCAAAGACCTCCACGGTCCCCTGCTTGACCTTCTGGCTTCTGTTGAACCCACACTCGACCTGTACGGCATCCCCATCCACAAAGGCGAAGATATTCACGCGGTGCGCCGAAGCGAACGAGGCTCCGGCGAATACGAGGCACAACGCCATGCACCAAAGGCGAAACATACGCATATCGCTATTCCTTGGAAAATTGCAGGATTTCCGGGCGGACCTTGGCAATGAACGAAACCGCCAGCGCGGTGATCACGCCTTCCACGATCATGACGGGGATGTGCGCCAGAAACAAGATCTGTGCGGTACGGAGAAAGCCTTCAGCGCTGAAACTCAGCGACAGCGCCGTCAGCAGCCCGGCCCCGGCGACGGAGAGAGCCCCGCAGCAGAATGCGCCGACAATCCGCTGACGTGCGGATTTCAACAGCATGGGGCGGAACGCGTAGTAGCAGACGACCGCCGGAAAAGCCATATTGAAGGTATTCACGCCAAGTACGGTGATGCCGCCGTACTGGAACAGGATCGCCTGAAGCATGAGCGCCACAAAAATGGACGGGAACGCCGCCCAGCCGAGCAGCATCCCGAGGAGCCCGTTCAGGATGAGGTGCACGCTGCTCGGGCCTATGGGCACATGGATGAGTGAGCCCACAAAAAAGGCCGCGGCCAGAATCGCCACCGTCATCAGCCTGTCGTAGTCCAGTTTCCGCAGCCCAATGACAATACCGGCCGCCGCCAGCACGGCTCCTGCCCCAAGGACCGCCGGGGAAAGCACCCCTTCCGAAATATGCATGGTTCACCTTCGATTTGTTTTACCGAGGAAGGAATTTGGGGAAAGGAGACGAAAACTTTCCGGAAAAAGTTTCACCCTCCCTTCCCCAAACCTGCCAGCGCAGAGCCCGGCCTTCCCTCTTCAAAAACGCTCGTCTTTACGAATCCCTGTTCCAGGCTTTCCCGAGTTCTCGAAGCAGCGGAACGCCTGTTCCTCCCCTCCTGCACAATCCCTGCAGGCAGGGTGAATCGGAGAGCATGCCGGCAGGCGTTCACCACCCCCACTGCGGCACCCTCCCGCTTGTCTTTTTTTACTTCTTCACCGGGTCGACGAACTCGGCCCACAGCACGGCTCCAAGCTCGACATTCTTGGGCGTGCCGTCGTGATCAAGCTTCTCATCGGCGGTATTCAGCGCGGCGAAGCCCCACCAGCCCGCAAAAGGCACGGCATAGGTGAAGACGCCGTTGGCGTCGGCCTTCACGACCTGCGTCACCATATACTCGTTGGGCGCTTCGTACTTCTTATCCTTGTTGTACAGCTCGACTTCCACATCGGCGCCGGGCACGGGCTTGCCGTTCAACAGCACCTGCCCCTGAAACACATTGCCAGCATAATTGCCGAAGGGACGGGTCAGGGGAACGATTTCCGTCTTGAGCCCGGCGGGCTCATCCCAGCCTTCCTCTTCGCCGAACGCCGCCACATACGCCTTGGTGTAATGGACGATGTAGCAATCCTCGGCGGGCTCCCAGTACGGCTGCGGCTCCATGACGAACTGATAGACGCCGGGCCGCTTGATCGCATACTGCGCGGTCCAGCCGTCGTGATCCACGATTTTTTTGGCTTTGAGGCTGGGTTTCAGGTCTTCAGTCTTGCCATTCGCAATGACCTGCACCGCTTTCGGCTTGGCCAGCGGCATACCCTGCATTTCCATAGGATGGGTAAAGGACAGGTCCAGCGTGACGTCGGCGTCCTTCTTGTCCGTCACCGTGCCCGCAGAAGGGATGACCATGCCGAAGTGCGCAAGCGCAACGCCGGAAACGGACAGCATCATGATGCAACTCATCAGAAACATTTTCCACATAACCGAATCTCCTTGTGTCGGGCCAACGGCAGCCAAAAGGGCACGCCTCACGCCGTAAAACCATGAGTAACACAATACAAAGAAAAGTAACAACAGAGAATCGATGATTTTCGTCCTATATTTGTTTCACTTTGAATTGTATAAGAATCCATGAGCCAATCTGGGCCCGGAAACATCGTCTCCAAGACACATGCGCACCATACGCAAAGCCATAGCACCCAATCCGCTCACGGAAACGGCTTCATGCCCATGCAGGCGCTCCCGCCGCCTTCGCTGCCCCGTTCCATGCCCTCGTACCCGCCGGAAAGAAAAAGAGAGGACCTTCCCAGATCCTCTCTTGATGACAATGCCTTTTGAAGTGCCTACTCGGGCTTCTTGGAGGGCCGGATGGTCATCACGGGGCACTTGGCGGACTTCACCACCTCATTGGCCACGGAGCCGAAGAACAGCCGATCCAACCCTTCGCGGGCGTGGGTTCCCATGACGATCATGTCGACGCCGAGTTCCTTGGCGATCTCCACAATCTTCTCGGCGGGGCGCCCTTCATAGATGAGCCCGTTGACGTCCATGCCGGGGAACTGCTTCTCCACGAAAGCATCCATATCCCCCCGGGCACGGGACCAGATGCTTCGCATCCCCTTGGCGATGTCCTCCACAGGGACTTGCAGGTTCTCATAAGCCGAACGCGACGAGACGACATAAATAGCCGAGATCGAAGCCCCCGAAAGTTCCGAGAGCATCTTCGCATATTCCACGGCAGGGTTGACGCTGTCCTTCAGGTCGACTGCGCAAAGGATCTTCTTCAGTTCCATGAGACGCCTCCAGCGTAACGAGTTGGACAATACAGGATTGTCTTTACACTACCTCCTGTTGCGCCAAAGTCAAGCCGGACGGATTTTCTAACGCTTTTCCTTCGCAACGGCGGTTCCCCGGCCTTCCCGGGCCTTCCGGTTGAACAGGCGGAAGACCAAGACGAAAAAGACCGGGACAAAGAAAATCCCAAGAACCGTTGCCGCGAACGTGCCGCCCATGACGCCGGTCCCGATGGCATTCTGGCTTCCCGAACCCGCCCCGGTACTTATCGCCAGCGGCAATACGCCGATGAGGAAGGCCAAAGAAGTCATGAGGATGGGCCGCAAGCGCAACCGGGCCGCTTCCATCGCGGCGTCCGCGAGGCTCGCGCCCTGCTGGAACAACTCCCGCGCGAACTCCACGATCAGAATGGCGTTCTTCGCCGCGAGCCCGATGGTCGCCAACAGGCCGATCTGGAAATACACATCGTTGGACAGCCCGCGCGCGCTGGTCGCGACCAAGGCGCCCAGCACGCCGAGGGGCACGACCAAAATGACCGACAGCGGAATGCTCCAGCTCTCGTACAGCGCGGCGAGGCAGAGGAACACCACCAAGATGGACAAGGCATAGAGGAACGGCGCCTGCGAACCGGAAAGGCGCTCCTGAAAGGACACCCCGGTCCATTGGTATCCGATGCCTTCGGGAAGTTCCCCCATCAGCCGTTCCATCTCCAGCATGGCCGTACCCGAACTCATCCCGGCTGCGGCGCGGCCCTGTATCCGCACGGCGGACACGCCGTTGTAGCGCTCAAGCTGCATGGGGCCGTACGTCCAGCGGGCCTCGCCGATGGACGTGAACGGCACCATCTCGCCCTTGTCGTTGCGGAAGTACCATCTGTTGAAATCTTCGGGCTTCATGCGGAACGGAGCATCGGCCTGCACATACACCTTTTTGACGCGGCTGCGGTCCACGAAGTCATTGACGTACTTCCCGCCCCACGCCGCCGAAAGATCCGTGTTGATGGCGTCGAGGGGCAAGCCGAACGCCCCGGCCTTTTCCTGATCGATGTCAACTTCCAGCTGCGGGCTGTCGTCCTGCCCGAAAGTTCGGACGTTCCGCAGCAGGGGGCTGCGCCGCGCCAGCTCCATCAGCTGATCCCGCGCCGCGATGAGGGCTTCATGCCCAAGCCCCGCCTGATCCTGCAACTCGAAGTCAAAGCCGGTGGCGTTGCCGAGCGAGCGGATCGCCGGGGGCGCGGAGACGAATACACGGGCATTGATGATTGAGGAAAAAGCCTGATTCGCCCGGTCGATGATGGCCTGCGCGCGCCGCTCAGGATCTTTGCGCTCGCTCCAGTCGCGGAGGCGGATGTTCCCGCGCGCGGTGCTTTGCCCCTTGCCGCCCGATGCGCGCCCAAGGGTCAGCATCATGCCATGCACGTTTTCCTTTTCATTCTCAAGGAAATGGCGCTCCACCTGTTCCACGATCTTCAGGGTTTCCGTTTCCGTCGATCCCGGGCCGAGCTGGATTTCCACGGTCAGGATGCCCTGATCCTCGTTGGGCAGAAACGACGTGGGCATACGCCACAAGATCCAGCCCGCGCACACGAGCATGGCCAAATATATGACCATCATCCTGCCGCCGACCTTGATGATCCTGCCGACGGCCCCCCTGTAGGCCGTGGTCGCCCGGTCGAAACTCCGGTTGAACCAGCCGAAGAAGCCATGCTGCGAGGCCATGTGGCCGGGCTTCAGAAAGGTGGAGCACAATACGGGCGTCAGCACCACCGCCACGACGACGGAAAGGATCATGGCCGACACGATGGTCAGCGAGAACTGGCGGTAGATGGCGCCGACGGTGCCGCCGAAAAAGGCCATCGGCACGAACACGGCGGACAGCACCGCCGCCACGCCGATGAGCGCGCCGGTGATCTGGCCCATCGTCTTGATGGTGGCCTCGCGCGGAGGCAGCCCGTCCTCTTCCATGACGCGGGCCACGTTTTCGACCACGACGATGGCATCGTCCACAAGCAGGCCGATTGCCAGCACCATGCCGAACATCGTCAGCGTATTGATGCTGAACCCGAACGCCGCCATGACGCCGAACGTGCCGAGCAGAACCACGGGAACCGCCAACGAAGGGATGATTGTGGCCCGGAAGTTCTGGAGGAACAGGTAGATGACCGCGAACACCAGCACAATGGCCTCAAGCAGGGTCTTGACCACCTCGATGATGGAAATCTTGATGAACGGAACGGTATCGTAGGGCGACACCACTTCCACGCCGTGCGGGAAATAGGGGCGCATGTCCTCAATGAAGGCCGCCACCGCATTTGACGTGTTCAGAGCGTTGGCGTCCGAAGCCAGCTTGATGCCCACGCCCGCCGCGGGCTTGCCGTTGTAGCGGGCCGACGATGTGTAGCTTTCCTGCCCCAGTTCCACACGGGCCACGTCCCGGAGGCGTACGGCGGAGCCATCGGGATTGACGCGCAGCAGGATGCGCTCGAATTCCGGAACGGACGTGAGCTGTTTCTGCGCCTTGATGGTGACGTTCATCTGCTGCCCGTCCCGGATGGGCTTGCCGCCGACTTCCCCGAGCGAAACCTGTTTGTTCTGGGCCTTCACCGCATTGATCACGTCGGACGGCGTCAGGCTGTATGAGAGGAGCTTCGAGGGGTTGAGCCAGATTCGCATGGCATAGGGCGCGCCGAACAGGGACACTTCGCCCACGCCGTCCACACGGCTCAGGGGGTCAAGGATGGTGGAGCCCACAAAATCGCACAGGTCCGCCGCGCTCATGGAATCGTCGGACGACACGAACGCGTACATCTGAAGGAAGCTGTCCGCCACCTTGGTTACGGTGATGCCCTGCCGCGTCACTTCTTCCGGCAGGGACGAAGTGGCGAGCTGGAGCTTGTTCTGCACCTGCATCTGCGCCACGTCGGGATTGGTATCGGGATCGAAGGTGAGCCGGATGGAGACCTGCCCGGCGGCGTCGCTGGTGGAGTTGATATACAGCAGGCCGTCGATGCCGTTCAGTTTTTGTTCGATAACCTGCGCGACCGTGTCCTCAAGCGTCTGAGCCGAGGCCCCGGAATATTTAGCCGTGATGGTGACCACCGGAGGCGCGATGCGCGGATACTGCTCCACGGGCAGGCGGAATATCGAAATCCCCCCAGCCATCATGATCAGGATGGCGATAACCCACGCGAACACCGGGCGGTCTATAAAAAAACGTGCCATAAGTTCTCTATGAAGTTATATGGTTGCATACGGGACTTTTTCAAAAAAGAGGATAGGCGCTCTCAAAAGCCTTCTGGTGGCCTTCTCTTTTCCTCAAGGGAAGCTTTCATCCTCTGCTGGCCGAAAAAAGGCCGTTAAGGGAAATCACCGGGAAACGCCTGCCGACGGGAGGTTCCCCGTATCACCAGACTGTTATTGATTGTTCAAAAACCGTTGGCGGCGGGGAGATATGCGGAACGGGAGTCAAGTCACAGCCGGCCCTCCAGAACCCCAGAGGCCCACGAATAGGACAACCAGCCCTTTCCCGGCCCCTCCGACTTCCCCGCTATTCTTCGCCCCTGATCTTCACGCTCATGCCGGGACGGACGTTCTGCCCGCCTTCAACAATGACGCGGTCTCCGGGCTTCAAGCCGGAAAGCACCTGCCACGAATCGCCCACGGTACGGCCCACGTCGACAAGCCGGACGTCCACCTTGCCGCCGCCGTCCACAAGGAGCACGGAAGCCTGCCCCTTCGGATCGCGCCGCAGCGCCCGCTGCGGGACCAGCAAGGCGTTTTCGTCCACGCCCTCGGCAATGACCGCGCGCACGTACATGCCGGGCAACAAAATATGTTCGGGATTGGGGAACAGGGCGCGCAGGGACACCATGCCGGTGCTTTCGTCCACGCTGACGTCCGTGAACTGCAAGCGGCCCTCATGCGGATACATGGCGCCGTTTTCGAGTTTCAGGCGGACAGGCGCTTCCTCGGCGGCGGAACGCAATTCCCCATTGGTGAATTGAGCGCGCAGCCGCAGCAAATCCTGACTGGACTGGGTGATATCCACATACACCGGATCAAGCTGGCGCACGGAGGTCAGCGCCTGCGCCTGATTGGCGGTCACCAGCGCGCCGGGCGTGAACGCCGACTTGCCGATGCGCCCTGAAATGGGGGAACGGACTTTGGTGTATTCCAGATTGATGCGGGCGGTCTTCACGGCGGCGCGGTTCACCGCCACGTCCGCCTCGGCCTGCTTGAACGCGGCCTGCGCGTCGTCATACTCCTGCTTGCTCACCGCCTTGATCGCCAGCAGCTCACGGAAACGCTCCGCCTTCAGCCGCGCCGGGGTGACGTTGGCTTCGGCCTTCATGAGCGCAGCCTGCGCGCTGTCCAAGGCGGCCTCATACGTGGCGGGATCGATCTGATACAGGGCCTGCCCCGCCTTCACGTCGGCGCCCTCGGTAAACAGACGCTGCTGAAGGATGCCGCCGACCTGCGGCCTGACTTCCGCCACCTGAAACGACGCGATGCGCCCGGCAAGGGCCGTCGTGTAGACTTCCCGCCGGGGCTCCAGTTTGATTATCACGACTTCGCGCGGACCGGAGGAACCCGGGGTACCCTTGCCCCCTTCCTCACAGGCCAACAGCATCAAAGACAACAACATACACAGAACGGCCCTCGTCAGGGCTCTCGGGTAGCTCATGAAAAGGCTCCTCGGCATCCTGCCGATGTACGGCACGGCAAGTTACGGGGTTCTCCAGGGTCCCGTTTTTCGTCGGGACGGGGGTAGTGTAGCAAGAGACGCAACAATGAAAAAGCCCACAATCCCGGGGGGTCCCGGAAAAATGCGGGGCTTTTTTCCACCCCGGAGGCCCACGGGTCAGCGATTCCGGACCGTTGCGCCCTGTTTTCTTCCCGATCCGTGCCGCAAAAAAAGATGACGCGGAATCGCCCGCGCCATCTTTAGCTTACCCGTTTGTCTTTTTCATGAAATCGATCACGGCGTATCGAAAAAGACCGCCAGCTCGTCACGACCCGACGCCACGCCAAGGGCCAGCATAAGCTTGAGCCGGGCCTTGGGCCCGCTGGTCTCGCCGCCGAGAATCCCTCCGGCCTCCAGCACGGTTTTGGCCCCGCCCTCGTAGCCGTACACGTCGAGCACGCGCCCGGCTATGGTCCGTGTGGTGATGACCACCGGAATCCCTTTCTCCACGGCACGGCGGATGCCCGGCAATGCGGCGGGCGGCACGTTGCCCCGGCCGAAAGCCTCAAGCACGAGCCCTCTGACGTTCCGCTCCACCAGGAAATCGATCAGCAGCGAATCCGAGCCGCTCGCCAACTTGATCAAGTGTACGTCCTCCACCAGCTCCGGCGGACGGATGGATTGCCTGCCGAGCGTATTGCGGCGGAAGACCACGCGGTCGGGGTCCACATAGCCGAGCGGCCCCCAGAACGGCGAAACGAAAGTTTCCGTATTCGCGGAGTGGGATTTCACGACCTCGCGTGCGGCGTGGATTTCCTCGTTCATGACTACAAGCACGCCCTTGCCCCGGGCTTCGGAACTCGCCGCCGTGCGCACGGCGCACAACAGGTTCACCGGTCCGTCCGGGCTGATCTCCGCCGCCGATCGCATGGCTCCGGTCAGACAGACCGGCTTCTCGCTGTTGTGCACGAGATCCAGCAGATACGCGGTTTCCTCCAGCGTATCCGTGCCGTGCGTGATCACGACGCCCAGAATGTCCTCATGGCGGAGCAGTTCCTCCACCTTGTTGCCGAGTTCGAACATCCGTTTCGGCGTCATGTGCGGGCTTGGAATATTGGAAAATTCCATGACCTCAATGGGGCACGCCTCGCGCAGCCCCGGGACGGAAGCCACCAGATCCTCGCCGCTCACCGCGGGCACGATGCCGTGCGCCGGGTCAAGCTTCATGGCGATGGTTCCGCCCGTCGTCAGTACGATTACTTTTTTATTATCCATGTCGCTCTTCTTGGAAGGCGAAAAAGGAAAGGATACTTGGAGGAGGGAGGAAGGCCCTTTCTGGAGAAAGGGCCTTCCTCCCTCCTCCCAACCTCCTCCCTCCTTCCCCAAAGACTTTTGGCCGGTGGGGGGGCGGCACCCCGGACGCGGGCACGGGAATCAGGCATACGCCACGCGCAGGCTTTCCGCCAAAATCGATCCTGCGCCAACATGCTTTTATTCCATCAAAACAACAGGGTATCTTTCTTCAAAAAACGCGTTGGGGAACCGAAACACGTCAGAAAACCTTTCCACACTTTCCCGAGATACTTTTCTCTGCCAGCGCACCCAACGAAACAATCTCATCCAGCAGGCCCATCCCCATACGGGAAAGTTCCAACATGCCACCCTCCCCCTCCCCAACCTTCATCTCCCCTACTCCACCACAACCCCAAACTTCGCAAGCACTGATACGGGCATGGCGAAACGGGCGGTCTTGAGGGGGTCGACGATCTGGGAAATACGGGCATGGCCGCAGAGGCTCATGAGCATGAGGGCCTCGTCCGCATTGAGAGACGTCTTGGCAAGAAGGAAATCGTGCATGTACCCCGTCGAGGCATGGATCGCCCCGTCCACGGTCTCGGCGCTGGCGAGGAAAGAAACCTCATCGCCGTCGTGCAACAGCGGACAGGGCAAGGATGCGCCCTTCTCCAATGAAAGATCGAGATCCACCTCACCGAAAACTTCGAGGCCGGTTACGGAGACTTCCCCGTCGCCCATCGCCGCGTGCAGATCCCCAAGGCCAAGATACGCGCCCTTCACGAAAACGGGCAGGCGCAGGATCGCGCCCTCACGGATGCCGATGGTATCCATGTTGCCGCCGTGATCCCCCGGCGTGCCGCAGGGCACAGACTCGCCAGCCGGAGCCACGCCGATGACCCCGATCATGGGATTCAGGGGGAGTTCCACGCCCATAAAAGTGAAATGCCCATCGGCTATGGGACAGATGCGCGTGTCCCCCTTCACCCGATCCGGCAGGGCTCCAGCGCCCGGCGCCGTCATGAGCGCCCCGGTCTTCTCGGGGCGGATGGCCCGGATATGCACGCGGAGCACGTCGCCGGGTTCCGCCCCTTCCACCACGATAGGGCCGGTGGCCGGGTTCACATGCGAAAAATTGAGCCGGGCTTTCGGTTGCCCATCCTCGGTCACCTGCCCGTTGAAACAATCGCAGGTCTCCACGGTCAGCGAACAGGGTGCCGTCACCGTCGCGACGGGTTCGGAGACGCCCAAACTGTAAACGTGACGCTCACGAGTAATGCGCATAGCTTCTCCTCAAAGACGCCCCGGAAGCGGAGACCGCCGGCGGAAAAATCCGTCCGGCGGCCTCAAACAAGCGTTCCGAGAACGGAAACGGTTACATCATGCTCTTCTTGAAGGCATCGGGAACTTCCTTGTAGCCCTTGGACTTGATGTAGCCAAAGACGATGCCCACGGCAAGCCAGCTGAAGCCGAGGATCTGGGTCAGATGGTCAAAGCCGCTCCAGACGTACAACAGGATGAGCGTACCGGCCAGAGGGTAGACGAGGTAGTTGACGAGGTCCATACCGCTGCGGCGCTGTTCCTTCACAAAGAAGAACCAGATCACCGCGAGGTTCAGCATCATAAAGGAGCTGATCGCGCCGAAGTTGACGAGCTTGGTAAGCTGTTCGTCGGTGAAGATAATGGTGCAGGCCAGCGATACCACGCCGATGAGCAGAATGGCGACATACGGCGTACGGAACTTGGGGTGCACCTTGGCGAGGGCACCGGGCAGCAGCCTGTCACGGCCCATGGAGAACAGCACACGGCTGCACGCGGCCTGCGCGTTCAGGGTGTTGGCGATGCCCACGGCAAGGATGTTCACCACAAGCAGCACGATGCGGAACCAGTCGCCGATGGCGACGGCGCAGGCGTCGAACAGGGCCGTGGAAGCATTGAACTTATTGTAGTCAGGTTCAATAAGGCAGACGATGTAGGTCTGGAGGAAGAACACCGTACCGATGACGACCAGCGCGATCAGGATGGCGCGGCCCACGTTTTTCTCAGGTTCGGAAACCTCCTCAGCCAGCGTGCTGATGCCGTCAAAACCGGTAAAGTTCAAGGCCGCAATGGTGCAGGCCGTGGCAATGAAGGTCAGGTTGACCTTGTCCGCCTGATAGATGGGCGTCATGGTCAGCTCTCCGGCCCCTCCGCCGCCGAGCACGTACTTGAGGCCGCCGATCACGATGATCAGGACGATGCCGATTTCAACGACGAAGAAGAACATGTCCACGCGGGCCGTGGTCTCAATGCCCTTTATGTTGATAGCCGTGTTCACGGCGATGAAGATGAGAATCCAGACCCAGCCCGGGATTTGCGGGATGAGGCTCTGGCACCAGTTGCCGACAAAGATGTACAGCAGGCTGGGAACAAAAACATAGTCGAGCAGGATGAGCCACCCGGCGAGGAAGCCCACATGCGGGTTCACGCCGCGCTGCACGTACGAGTACACGCTTCCGGCGATGGGGAAGCGTTTCGCCATCTGGACGTAGGACAGCGCCGTAAAGAACATGGCGCAGAAGCCTACCAGATACACGAGAGGCGCCATGCCCTGCGCATCCCGGTTCACGTATCCGAAGATACTGTGCGGGGCGATGATGACCATGAACAGCAAGCCGTACACGGTCAAATCCCACAGGCTCAGGGTACGGTGCAGTTCCTGCTTGTACCCGAATTGTTCGACGGACCCTTTTTCTTCAGCCATTGTAACCTCCACAAATGTTGACTCAACGTTCGCGGCACGAAACAAACGCGCCGGAACGTCCGCCCGTGGACCCTCTCCCCGGGCGGGCTTCCCTCCGGAAACGCTGGGGCGCGCCCCTCGCTTCCCTTATACAAAACGGCCCGCCCTCTCGGGTGAAGCCGTCCCCTCTCGTTTCCCCCCGTTTTCCCCGTTCGGAAAACTGGAGACATATTTTTCCCCTCCTTCATTGCGAGGAGGAAAAGCAATCGCGGGGGGAGAGCCACAAAAGGGCTCTCCTCCCGGAATTCTTACAACAGCGGCTTATCAGAGCGTTTGGGCACGGAGATGCGGAGCACGATTTCCACAGGGCAAGGCTGGCAGCCTTGATTGATGCACACGTCGCCCTCAAGGGACAGGTACAGATAGGCGTCCGTGGGATCGAGGCCGTAGGCGGCGCAGACGAGTTCCTGCATCTGCGCGGAGGCGTCGATAAGCGCGGAAGTATAATCCTTGCGGGCACTCACGACATGCCAGGCATCGGCCGTTTCGATAACGGGCCAATCAAGCTTGCGGCCCTTCAGCACGCTCACGCGGACGGTGATGACCCCGCCGATTTCAAGCCCCGTGCCGCACAGTTCGCAGTCGCCCATGACGGCATGGATGTCGCCCATCTGGAGCAACGCGCCTTCAACCTGCACAGGCAGATACACCCGGCTGCCCGCAGTGAGCTTCTTGGAGTCCATGTTGCCGCCGTGCTTTCCGGCATAGCCGCAGGCGATGGGTTCTCCAGCCGGGGCAACGCCCATGACGCCGATCATCGGGTTGATCGGAATGCTCAGGCCGCCGAGTTCCGTCTTGCCGTCCTTCACGGGAAGGATGCGGGTACGGTCCACGCACCGGTCATACAGCGGACCGATGTTCGGGATGGTGGTGACGGCGCCCTTATCCGCCACTTCAACGGACAGCACATCCACGACGAGCACGTCGCCGGGCATGGCCCCTTCCACATAGAGCGGCCCCGTCGCCGGGTTGGTACGCGAAAAGTTGAACGATTCACCGACAATGTCTTCTTCCGTGCAAACCTGGCCGGAATAGCAATCCAGTGTGCGGAACGAGAATTCATCCCCGTCTTTGGCGCGTGCAATGGGTTCATTCGCCTTGTCAAAGGCATACACGTATTGAGTGAGTTCCGTCATGACACCCTCCTTGGTAGGCACCTGCTCGAGGCAATCGATCAGGTTTTGAATCTTCGCTCACAACGATATGAGGAGCATCTTAGACCTTTTAAATCCGTTTGTCATTGTATAAATAACAATTAAATTTAATATGTTACATCAGAATAACATTCTTGGTTTTGCCTTGTCTGACCATATGATACGAAACGGCAACAAGTTGATGATGAAAGCCCGCGCGACTTTCATGGGCTTATATGCTACACGGTGACGCGCCGCACAAGACGGCTCCTTCCGGCACGCGGCCGCGTACCGGGCGACAATGCAATCCCGGATCGGCCTCCCATGCAAAGCAAGATCGGCTGTTATATCATCGCCGTCGCCGTCATCACGGTATGGAGTACGACGTTCGTTTCCACCAAAATCCTCCTGCGCAGCCTTAGCCCGGAGGAAATCATGTTTTACCAGCATGTGCTCGCCTACCTTGTCCTCCTCGCCGCGTATCCGCACCGTCATCCGTCCGGAGGATTTCGTGAGGAACTGCTGTTCGCGGGAGCGGGGATCTTTGGCAGTACCCTTTATTTCCTGACGGAAAACTATGCCCTCAAATACAGCATGGCCTCCAACGTTGGGCTGCTCCTCGCGACGACGCCCATGCTGACTGCCATAGTGGCCCGTTTTCTGACGACAGGAGAGCCGTTCAACAGGCAACTCGCCGCAGGCTTCTGTATTGCGTTTTTGGGAGTTTTCCTCGTCATCTTCAACGGGCACTTCATCCTAAAGCTTCATCCGATAGGTGATTTCCTTGCCATTGCAGCGGCGCTCTCCTGGGCATTCTACTCCACCCTCGTCAAAAAAATCGGCAATCGCTACAACGGGATCTACATCACCCGTAAAATCTTCTTTTACGCTATCGTCACCATGCTCCCGGTTCTCGCGTTCGGCGATTTCCGTTACGACTTTTCACGCCTCTGGCAGCCAACTACCTACCTCAACCTGATCTTCCTCGGCGTCATTGCATCTTCGCTCTGCTTTTTGATTTGGAGCAAAATCATTTGGAAAATCGGCCCGGTCGCGGTCAATAATTTCATTTACCTCATGCCTCTCATTACGATGCTCGCTTCATGGCTGCTCCTCGACGAACACCTCACGCCCATCGCCATCGCAGGCGGCCTCGTCATCCTGACCGGGGTTTACGTATCCACGAAAGCCGTCCATAGGAAAAATAAAACTCTCATCCCTCAAATACAAAAAGACCGTCTGCCATAAAGGAGACGGCCTTTTACTTCTTTGGATTCAGGTACTATTCCGCTTTTTTCTTTTCGCGGGCCTGCTGAGCCTTCAAGACATTCGCCTGAAGCTTGTTAAGCAGCTTGCTGCTGATCAATTTCTGTTCCGGACCATAGCCGCACAATTTCTTATATTCTTCCACAGTCAGATCGTGGCTCTGAATATGCTTGGTGGTCAAATTTTGAAAGGTCTTACCGCAAATGCAGCAAGCGATTTCCTGTTCGGAGATAGCTTCTTCCGGTTTCACCACCAGATTGCGGCGAGTGTATTTTTTCTTGGGAGCGCTCGGCTCGGAAACGGTTTCTTCTTTCTGAGCGTCTTCCGCACAACACAACGATTCGGAGAGCGCCTCCGAATCCATGCCCGCGAGCTTGTTATTAGCCTGAATGAGGCCCGCCTTCATGACCGTAAACTGTTCAATAAGAAACTGAGCCGGCTGTTCGGGGTATCTATCCATAACGAGCTTAAGAAGTTCGGCATCGCTGATCATCATATCAACTCCTGTAAAACGTAATCACAATGTGCGGGTCATACCTAAGCCATTTTTGTATCTCTGTATATACCCTCTCTCAGGGGAATACATTTTTTCCATGAACAAAATCTGCTTGAACATACAGAGATGCTATCTCCATCTTTCAGAAAATTACCCAATATACAAGGCAATTCCTTTGAGAATGCTTTTAGAATTTTACTTGATTTTCGCGTATAAGAAAAATAAATATTCATCCAGGGCACTTAGTGGGAATATTTTATAATAAAAGACACTGTGTTATACTCAAAATAATCTGATCTAAAATATACTTAGCAAAAATAATCCAGCTCACACATAGCCATAACAGCTTATACCTGGTTCCCTTCTAATACAGAAAGGGTGAGGGTACATTTCCCTTTACCTCGTCAACAACTCTTTCATTATTCGAATAAATTTTAAAAAATCAGACTATGGGCTTTACAAATAGAGCGCATATTAAAAAATTGATATTTCGTACTCTTTCAAAATACCTCGTATACCGAATATCAATGAACATTTTCAGTGAAGAACCTTTTCTATCTCCGACTCGCCTCTATGGGCAGTATCCCCCATCGCAATCATATCTCCAAAAAAAGCTAGCTGGCTAATCCCACTAGAAAGTACGTGTAGGGTATTATCTCTCCTCCCAGCCCACCCCTCGAGCGCCCCACCTCAAAAAGTTGGACGTCCCCCCCAAGAGGAGGAAGGAGCTTTTCCTTCCCCCTCTTTTTTATACGGCTCAGGCTTTACGTAGCAGGGGAGGAGTTACCGAGAACGTCCCTACCCTTTTCCCGTCCTTTCTTCATGGAAAGGGCATGAGAGCCATGCATCTCTATAAGGACATCTCTCCGCCTTACCCAGAGGTTTTCCGGGCCTCTGCTTACGTGAATGCAAAAGGTGGAGAGGAAGCGAATAAGCCGATTAAGGAGCGAACCGGGCGGGTACCGTAGGAAAAAGAAGCTGGGTGGAGGAAACCCGAAGGGAGGGGGGAGGGAGAAAGAGCAGGAGGGGCTTGCGCCTAGCCTGGGGCTTGGGGAGGGGTTGCCTGTGATGGGGATGGGCTTCGGGCAAAACAAAGGGCCGTCCTATCCAGGACGGCCCTTTGGAAATAAAGTCTTGGCGTTGTTCTACTTTCCCACGTAAGAGTGCGCAGTATCATCGACGATGGAGAGCTTAACTGCCGAGTTCGGAATGGGATCGGGTGTACCCTCTCCTCCATGAACACCAAGACAAATCTCTATGTGATATTAATTGATAGGGGGTTGGGAAGGGGAAAGTTTTTGAAAAATAAGCCGCTCGGGCTATTAGTACTGGTCAGCTGAGCACGTCGCCGCGCTTACACCTCCAGCCTATCGACCGGGTAGTCTACCCGGGCCCTTCAGCTCTTTCGAGGGGAGAACTTATCTTGAGGCAGGCTTCCCGCTTAGATGCTTTCAGCGGTTATCCCTTCCGCACATAGCTACCCTGCTATGCCGCTGGCGCGACAACAGGATCACCAGGGGTGCGTCCATCCCGGTCCTCTCGTACTAGGGACAGGCCCTCTCAATTCTCCTTCGCCCACAGAAGATAGGGACCAAACTGTCTCACGACGTTTTAAACCCAGCTCGCGTACCACTTTAAACGGCGAACAGCCGTACCCTTGGGACCTGCTTCAGCCCCAGGATGTGATGAGCCGACATCGAGGTGCCAAACCGCATCGTCGATGTGAACTCTTGGATGCGATCAGCCTGTTATCCCCGGCGTACCTTTTATCCAATGAGCGATGGCCCTTCCATTCGGGACCACCGGATCACTAACGCCAACTTTCGTTCCTGTTCGAGATGTCTCTCTTACAGTCAAGCTCCCTTATGCGTTTGCACTCAGCGCCTGGTTTCCGATCAGGCTGAGGGAACCTTTGCATGCCTCCGTTACACTTTAGGAGGCGACCGCCCCAGTCAAACTACCCGCCAGACACTGTCTTTCTCCGGGATAACCGGAAGAAGTTAGGATCTTAAACATGCAAGGGTGGTATTTCAAGGATGGCTCCCCCCATACTGGCGTACAGGGTTCGCAGCCTCCCACCTATCCTACACATGCAGGCCCAAAATCCAATGTCAAGCTATAGTAAAGGTGCACAGGGTCTTTCCGTCTTTCTGCGGGTACACGGAATTTTCACCGCGACTGCAATTTCACCGAGTCTCTGGCCGAGACAGTGTGGAGATCGTTACGCCATTCGTGCAGGTCGGAACTTACCCGACAAGGAATTTCGCTACCTTAGGACCGTTATAGTTACGGCCGCCGTTTACTGGGGCTTCAATTCGGAGCTTTGCTTGCGCTGACCCCTCCTTTTAACCTTCCAGCACCGGGCAGGCGTCAGTCCGTATACGTCGTCTTTAGGACTTCGCACAGACCTATGTTTTTAGTAAACAGTCGCCACCACCAATTCACTGCGGCTCCCCGGGGCTTCATATGCTAAACATGTCACCCTAGAGAGCACCCCTTCTTCCGAAGTTACGGGGTTATTTTGCCGAGTTCCTTGGCCAGAGTTCTCTCGAGCGCCTTGGATTGTTCATCCCACCCACCTGAGTTGGTTTGCGGTACGGATTGCTGTGGATAAACTTAGGAGCTTTTCTAGGCAGCATAGACTCAACGGCTTCAGGGCTTGCGCCCACGGACTCGCGTCTCAGATTCGTCCGGCGGATTTGCCTACCGGATATTCCTACACGCTTACACCGGGATATCCAACACCCGGCCCGCCTATCTTCCTGCGTCCCTCCATCGCGCTACACAACAAGTACAGGAATATTAACCTGTTTTCCATCGGTTACGGCTTTCACCCTCACCTTAGGATCCGACTAACCCTGGGAAGATTACCTTTACCCAGGAAACCTCGGGTTTTCGGCGAATATGTTTTTCACATATTTTATCGTTACTCATGTCAGCATAATCACTTCACTGCAGTCCAGCATGCCTTCCGACACACCTTCAGCCCGCAGCGAACGCTCCCCTACCCAATCTCCAAAGGAGATTGCCAAAGCTTCGGTACCATGCTTAGCCCCGTTACATTTTCGGCGCAGAGCCATTAGACCAGTGAGCTATTACGCTTTCTTTAAACGATGGCTGCTTCTAAGCCAACGTCCTGGCTGTCTAAACGGTTCCACTACCTTCACCACTGAGCATGGATTTGGAGACCTTAGCTGTTGGTCTGGGCTGTTTCCCTTTTGACGACGAACCTTCGCACCCGCCGTCTGACTCCCGGGATACGATTAAGCGGCATTCTGAGTTTGATAGAGTTTGGTAATCTGGTAGGACCCCTAGCTCTGTCAGTGCTTTACCTCCGCTAATCAATTCCCGAGGCTATACCTCAATATATTTCGGGGAGAACCAGCTATCACCGGGTTTGATTGACCTTTCACCCCTATCCACAAGTCATCCGGAACGTTTTCAGCCGTTGACGGTTCGGTCCTCCACAAGGCTTTACCCTTGCTTCAACCTGCTCATGGATAGATCACCCGGTTTCGGGTCTACTCCAACGTACTAGTCGGCCTATTAAGCCTCGCTTTCACTACGGCTACGCTTTCGCTTAACCTCGCACGGTAGAGTAACTCGCTGACTCATTATACAAAAGGCACGCGATCACTACCGAAGTAGCTCTCGCAGCTTGTAGGCAACAGGTTTCAGATTCTATTTCACTCCCCTAACAGGGGTTCTTTTCACCTTTCCCTCACGGTACTAGTTCACTATCGGTCGCTGAGGAGTACTTAGCCTTAGAGGATGGTCCCCCTAGATTCCCACGAGGTTCCACGTGCCTCGCAGTACTCAGGTACCGGCTGCGTCCTTTTCGGTTTCGAGTACGGGGCTATCACCCGCTGTGGCGGAGCTTTCCAGCTCACTTCCTCTGCCTACTCCAGAATCGCGTATGCCGGCCCTACAACCCCGAATGGTCGAAACCACCCGGTTTGGGCTCTTCCCATTTCGCTCGCCGCTACTTTGGGAGTCTCGTTTGATTTCTCTTCCTCCGGGTACTGAGATGTTTCACTTCCCCGGGTTGGCTTCTCTGGGCCTATATATTCAGCTCAGGATGATGGGACATGACTCCCATCGGGTTTCCCCATTCAGAAATCATCGGATCGTAGGATGTTTAGCTCCTCCCCGATGCTTATCGCAGCTTACCGCGTCTTTCATCGCCTCTCAGCGCCAAGGCATTCACCTGTTGCCCTTGATATCTTATTTCTCAAGAACTTTACTATTCCCTTCCCATTCCCCTATTCAATTGTAAATGAGCAGCACCCGCCGGTGTTTCCGGCCGATGCGACCAGGCCATGCCTGGATGACTGCCGCGAAATCTTCGCGTCAATGACCAATCATGGACTGTACGTCAGCAAGCTTGTGGTGGAGGTAGGCGGAATCGAACCGTCGACCCTCTGCGTGCAAAGCAGATGCTCTCCCAGCTGAGCTATACCCCCTGATAAGTGGTGGGCCTGGAAAGACTTGAACTTTCGACCTCACGCTTATCAGGCGTGCGCTCTAGCCACCTGAGCTACAGGCCCCTGACGTTTTCTTCTCAAAGAGCATGGCGTTAAGCCCTTGTTCCTTGCAAGTGAAGAGCGAGTTGGGAATTTTTCCTATAAAGGAGGTGATCCAGCCGCAGGTTCCCCTACGGCTACCTTGTTACGACTTCACCCCAATCATCGGCCCTACCGTAGACGGCTGCTCCTCTTGCGAGTTAGCTCACCGGCTTCGGGTAAAACCGACTTTCGTGGTGTGACGGGCGGTGTGTACAAGGCCCGGGAACGCATTCACCCGAGCATGCTGATCTCGAATTACTAGCGATTCCGACTTCATGGAGTCGAGTTGCAGACTCCAATCCGGACTGGGACGCGTTTTTTGGGATTGGCTCCACCTCGCGGTCTCGCTACCCTTTGTGCGCGCCATTGTAGTACGTGTGTAGCCCCAGGCGTAAGGGCCATGATGACTTGACGTCGTCCCCACCTTCCTCCCCGTTGACCGGGGCGGTCTCTCCAGAGTGCCCAGCCTTACCTGCTGGCAACTGAAGATAGGGGTTGCGCTCGTTGCGGGACTTAACCCAACACCTCACGGCACGAGCTGACGACAGCCATGCAGCACCTGTCTTAGGGCTCCCCGAAGGGCACCCCTTCATTTCCGAAGGGTTCCCTAGATGTCAAGCCTGGGTAAGGTTCTTCGCGTTGCATCGAATTAAACCACATACTCCACCGCTTGTGCGGGCCCCCGTCAATTTCTTTGAGTTTCAGCCTTGCGACCGTACTCCCCAGGCGGGGTGCTTATCGCGTTAGCTACGGCACCGAGACATACATCCCAGCACCCAGCACCCATCGTTTACAGCGTGGACTACCAGGGTATCTAATCCTGTTTGCTACCCACGCTTTCGCACCTCAGCGTCAGTTACCGTCCAGGTGGCCGCCTTCGCCACCGGTGTTCCTCCAGATATCTACGGATTTCACTCCTACACCTGGAATTCCGCCACCCTCTCCGGTACTCAAGCCTGGCAGTATCAAAGGCAGTTCCACAGTTGGGCTGTGGGATTTCACCCCTGACTTACCAAGCCGCCTACGTGCGCTTTACGCCCAGTGATTCCGATTAACGCTTGCACCCTCCGTATTACCGCGGCTGCTGGCACGGAGTTAGCCGGTGCTTCCTTTGGGGGTACCGTCAAGCCCTCGCATTATTCACACGAGGGGGTTTCTTCCCCCCTGACAGAGGTTTACGATCCGAGAACCTTCATCCCTCACGCGGCGTCGCTGCGTCAGGCTTTCGCCCATTGCGCAATATTCCCCACTGCTGCCTCCCGTAGGAGTCTGGACCGTGTTCCAGTTCCAGTGTGGCCGGTCATCCTCTCAGACCGGCTACCCATCGTTGCCTTGGTGGGCCGTTACCCCGCCAACTAGCTAATGGGACGCGGACTCATCCTTAAGCGATAGCTTGCAAGCAGAGGCCATCTTTCCCCCCAACGATAAAATCGGGAGCGTATTCGGTATTAGCGACCGTTTCCAGCCGTTATCCCCATCTTAAGGGTAGATTATCCACGCGTTACTCACCCGTGCGCCACTTTACTCGCCCCGAAGGACTTTCACGTTCGACTTGCATGTGTTAAGCACGCCGCCAGCGTTCAATCTGAGCCAGAATCAAACTCTCCAGTTGATTGAAAACAACTAGCTTGCCCATATCTCTATGGGCTAAAACTCAAAGTTTCTTATTCCCAACTCGCTCTTCACTTGTCAAAGAACCAGAGGCCGTTGCCTCAGCCGCTGCGTTTCCGTCAGCGGCGAAGCGGGAACTTACCCCGCCCGGTCCAGCTTGTCAACAACTTTTTTTTCGAACCCCGAAGTTTTTTTCGGAGCGCGCCGCGAGGATTTCTCCCCGGCGCAGAAGCGGGAACTTATCCCGACCCCTTCTCGCTGTCAACCGCTTTCTTCTGCTTTTTTCAAAAAACCGTTACTGTGCTGTCACAGTGACGACACAACAACTGCAGGTTGTTTTCAACACGCAGCCGAAGCATTTGCATACCCTGCCCCAGACCCCGCTCTCTGTCAACCATTTTTTGAATTTTTTTCCAAAACGTTTTCTTCTCAATATCCAACCTTTTTGTTTTATTGCACTATGAGAATATACGTTTTCCGGGATGATACTCATGAAAAAAGCCCGGAAAGAGGACTCCCCGGGCCTTCGCATCAGTTCGCTTGACGGCTAGGCGTGATCAGGCTTGTGCAGTTCGAACGCGTCGTGCAGGGTGCGCACAGCGAGTTCGGTGTATTTTTCGTCGATCAGACAAGAAATCTTAATCTCGGACGTACTGATCATCTGGATGTTGATGTTTTCCTGCTGCAGGGCGGCGAAGGCCTTGGTCGCCACGCCGGTGTGGTTGCGCATTCCCACGCCGATGACGGAAACCTTAGCGACGTAGGGGTCGTGTTCCACGCCCGTACCGCCGATCCGCGCGACGATTTCCTTCATGAGCTGAATGGCTTTCTCCAAATCCTTGCGGGACACGGTGAACGTCATGTCGGTCACGCCTTCGCGGCTGGCGGTCTGGATGATCATGTCAACCATGATGCCGTTTTCGGACAGCGGCGCAAAAAGGGCGGCGGAGACGCCGGGGCGGTCAGGAACCCCGCATACGGTTACACGGGCCTGATCCTTGTCATATGCAATGCCGGAGACGAGCACGGCTTCCATCATGGCGTCCTCCTGGGCGACCAGCGTTCCCGGATCATCAGAAAACGTGGAGCGCACGTGAACGGGAACATTATACTTCTTTGCGAACTCCACAGAACGGATTTGCAATACCTTCGCACCCATGGAAGCCATTTCAAGCATTTCTTCATAGGTGACGCGATCGAGTTTGCGAGCCGTGGAGCACAGATTGGGGTCCGTCGTATAGACCCCGTCCACATCCGTATAGATTTCACACTCGCAGGAATCCAGAGCGGCGGCCAGCGCCACGGCGGACGTATCGGACCCGCCACGGCCGAGCGTGGTGATGCGCCCGTCTTCCGTCGAGCCCTGGAACCCGGCGACCACGAGCACGTCGTGCGCCTCAAGCTCCTTATGGATGCGGGAGGCATCAATAGAGAGGATGCGGGCACGGCCGAATTCATCATTCGTGATGATCGGGATCTGCCAGCCGAGCATCGAACGCGCCTTGATGCCGGAGTCCTTGAGCAACATGCTGAAAAGCGCGATCGAGGCCTGCTCGCCCGTGGAAAGCAGACTGTCCACTTCCGCCAGATCAGGCTCTGCGGCCCAACGGGTCGACAGATCCAGCAGTTTGTTGGTCTTCCCGGACTTGGCGGAAAGCACCACGACTACCTTGTATCCCTGATCCAGAGCGGCTTTCACCTTACCACGCACCATTTTTAGGCGGTCGATGTCGGCTACGGACGTCCCTCCGAATTTTTGTACCAGAATACGCATAGCTGAGTCCTTCATCGTGACCTGTGAGGCAGAAACCCTTCCTCTTTGCCGTCATTCCCCGGAATCGCGGAGACGAGCCAGTTTCTGCAATACGCAGTGCGCCGCCTTCCCATAGGGGGACAGCGTTACCAACCTGTTATTTTTGCAGACTTGAAACAGGATGTCCAGACGTTTCGGGGGCAAATTCTCGGCTGCAATCCGCTCGGCCCATTCGACGAGCACCAGTCCGGATTCCGTATCCAGCGCCTCGTCCACTTCATCGGGCAATGCGCTCTCCGAGCGGTACAGATCACAATGGATGACGGAGGGCGTCGTGGGATAGCTGTTGCACAGGGTAAAGCTCGGGCTGGAGACTTCCGCATTCTCCCCTCCGGGCAACGCTTCGATGAAGCCGCGTGTGAACGTGGTCTTGCCTGAGCCCAGATCGCCGTAGAACAATATGATATGAACCTGCTCGCCGCCCTCGGCGTACTGCTCGTTCAGCGCCCGGCCAAGCTGCCTGCCGAACTCGACGGTCGATTCGGCATCAGGAAGGGATATATCCATAGAAAATCCTTTGAAAAAAATCGGGGGAGAGCATGAGAGCAAAACGGCCCTCGGCAGAGAAAATCCGCATGGGATCAGCCTTGCCGCCGCGCCCTTGCGGGAACGTCAGGCGAGGCCAACCCATTGAACCATCCATCTCCTCTTGAAACCATCAGAAGCGAAGATGACCGTTCCGATTACCGGAAACCTGACGGAAACTCAACGCTTCCCTGCCCCCCTCTCTGGATGGGGTCGCAGGGCAGGCGGCCCGGGCCGGCAGACAGCTCCGGATATCCGCCAGTCAAAAGCCGCTGAAGCGGGATACGCAGAGGAGGGGACCTGTCCTCCGAAAGGCGCTGCCTCCCAGGATGCCTTCGAACTTCCACATCTCTCACAAGAACCACTGGACGACCGGAAAAAAAATGTATAGAGTACTCACCTCATATGGAACAACAGCACGGTCTTCTTGTGGTCGACAAGCCACGCGGGCTCTCGTCCGCCCAGTGTACCAACCGATTCAAACGGTTGGGGCAGAAAAAGATAGGACACGCAGGCACCCTGGACCCGATGGCTCAGGGCGTTCTGTTGGTGCTTCTCGGGCACGCGACCAAAATCTCCGGATATCTCATGGCGGGAGGCGTCAAAGCCTATCAGGGCACTGTCCGGCTCGGGCAGACCACTGATACGTGGGACGCCGACGGCCAGATTACCGCCGAAGCGCCGTGGAACCATGTGACCGCCGAAGCCGTGGCCGACGTCATCGCCGGCTGGGTGGGCACGAGTGAACAGCCCGTGCCGCCCTATTCAGCGGCCAAGCATCAAGGTCAGCCCCTCTACAAGCTGTCCCGGGAGGGGAAAGAAACCCCGCTCAAAATCAAGACCATCGAAATTTCGCGTGCGGAAGTCCTCAGGGTTGAGCTTCCGTACGTTACCTTCCGAGTCATTTGCAGTTCCGGCACTTACATACGGTCCCTCGCCCACAGCTTGGGGACGCGCTTGGGGTGCGGAGCCGTGCTCACGGAACTGATTCGGGAGTATAGCCACCCCTTTGGCCTCGACAGGGCTTGTCCGCTGGACACGCTGCTCGCCGAGCCCGAAACGCTGCCTGAACGGGTCATCCCCGTGACCGCCGCTCTCCCCCACTGGCCCACGATCACCGTGACCGGGCAGGAAGAGGCGGACACGAAAAACGGCAAGATCCTTGTGTGGACGGAAGCGCGCCGCGCGCGCTCCAGAGCACAGGACGGAACGGACATCCCGTGCGTTCCCGGCGCCAACGCCGTCTTGCTCTCGCCCGACGGGCAGCCTCTCGCGCTCGCCGAAGCCGTCTCCGGCGGCCCCGCATGGAAAGTGCTCAGGGGACTTTGGAACTAACGCAACCCATTCGGAGGATATCGCTGTGGTTATGGACGCCGCCCAGAAAAAGACTGTTATCGAAGCTCACGCCAAGCATGAAGGCGACACCGGCTCCCCGGAAGTCCAGGTAGCTCTGCTTACCGCCCGCATTGAAGGCCTCACCGGGCACTTCAAGGAACACAAGAAGGACTTCCACTCCCGCCGTGGCCTGCTCAAGCTCGTCGGCCAGCGCCGCAACCTGCTGAACTACCTCAAGAGCAAAGATATTCAGCGTTACCGCGCTCTCATCGAAAAGCTGGGACTGCGCAAGTAAGTGCGTTTTCGGGGGGATCCTTGGGCTCCCCCTTTCCACGTCATCAACCTCAACCCGTCATGAGAAGGAGTTTCCGCGAACAGGATCGACGTTTGTATCGATATTGTTCCCGGAGTCTCCTTCCCGAAGAGAAAAGGATTCACCATGAGTTTTAGAAAAGCCCCCACCCGGGTTTCCGCCACCATCGGCGGCAAGGAAATCATCCTTGAGACCGGCCGCGTCGCTACGCAGGCCCACGGCTCCGTTACCATCCAGTGCGGTGGCACCGTCGTGCTCGTTACCGTTTGTTCACAGCCCCTCGACTTCGACCGCGGCTTCTTCCCGCTGACCGTGGAATATTCCGAGCGCATGTATGCCGCGGGCCGTATCCCCGGCAGCTTCTTCCGCCGCGAAATCGGCCGTCCGTCCGAGCGCGAAACCCTCGTTTCCCGCCTCATCGACCGCCCGATCCGCCCGTTGTTCCCCAAGGGCCTCCCCGAAGACGTGCAGGTGCTCGCCAGCGTCATTTCCTCCGACCAGGAAAACGAATCCGACGTGCTCTCCATCACGGCCGCTTCCGCCGCCGTCATGCTGTCGCCCCTGCCCTTCGCCGAAGCCGTCGCCGGCGGACGCATCGGCCGCATCAACGGCCAGTTCATCCTGAACCCCACCGTCAAGGAAATGGCCGAAAGCGACCTGAACATCGTGTTCGCCGCTTCCGCCGACGCGCTGGTCATGGTTGAAGGCGAAGCCACCTTCGTTCCCGAAGACGTGATCATCGACGCCCTCGAATGGGGCCGCAAGGAAATCCAGCCCCTCGTCGAAGCGCAGGTCAAGCTGCGCGAGCTCGCGGGCAAGGCGAAGATGGCCTTCACCCCGCAGGAAGACGACGCGGCCCTGCTCGCCCGCATCGAAGAGCTTGCCGCCGGAGCCGGCCTCGAAGCCGCCATGCGCGTGCCCGAAAAGATGGCCCGCAAGGACGCCCGCAAGCTCGTGAAGGAAAAGATCGTCGAAGCCCTCAAGGCCGATCCGACCTATGGCGAAGACGAAAAGGCCCTCTCCTCCGTCGGCGACATCATTGGCCACATCGAAAAGAAGGTCGTGCGCAAGCGCATCCTTGACGAAGGCACCCGCATCGACGGCCGCGACACCAAGACCGTGCGCCCCATTGAAATCCAGCCCGGCATCCTGCCCCGCGCCCACGGCTCCGCGCTGTTCACGCGCGGTGAAACGCAGTCCCTGTGCGTGACCACGCTCGGCAGCTCCACGGACAACCAGCGCATGGATTCGCTCACCGGCGACGTGACCAAGACCTTCATGCTGCACTATAACTTCCCGCCCTTCTCCGTGGGCGAAGTGAAGCCCGTCCGCGTGTCCCGCCGCGAAATCGGCCACGGCGCGCTGGCCGAAAAAGCCCTCAAGCCCATCATCCCCGCGGGCGACGGCTTCCCCTTCACCGTCCGCGTGGTGGCCGAAACGCTGGAATCCAACGGTTCCTCCTCGATGGCCGCGGTGTGCGGCGGCTGCCTGTCCCTCATGGACGCGGGCGTGCCGATTTCCGATCCGGTCGCCGGCGTGGCTATGGGCCTCATCAAGGAAGGCGATAACTTCATCGTGCTGACCGACATCCTCGGCGACGAAGATGCCCTCGGCGACATGGACTTCAAGATTGCCGGTACCGCCGAAGGCGTAACCGCCGTGCAGATGGACATCAAGATCACCGGCCTGACCACCGAGATCATGCGCAAGGCCATGCGTCAGGCGCATGAGGCCCGCCTGCATATCCTCGGCGAAATGAAGAAGGCCATCGACGGCCCCCGCGCCGAACTCTCCAAGTATGCCCCGCAACATGCCGAAGTCTTCGTGAACCCCGAAGTCATCCGCATGATCATCGGACCCGGCGGCAAGAACATCAAGGCAATCACCGCCGCCACCGGCGCTTCCGTGGATATCGAGGACAGCGGCCGCATCTCCATCTTCGCCCCCACCGCCGAATCCATGGAACAGGCCAAGGAACTGGTGCAGTACTACGACCAGCGCCCCGACCTCGGCAAGAACTACATGGGCAAGGTCCGCAAAGTGCTGGAAATCGGCGCTATTGTGGAAATCATGCCCAATGTCGAAGCCCTCGTACACATCTCGCAGCTCGATACCAGCCGCGTGGCGCAGGCTTCCGACGTGGCCCACCTCGGCGAAGACATGCTGGTGAAGGTCATCGAAATCAACGGCGACCGCATC
>ERZ779894.1234-NODE-1234-length-26965-cov-4.180788_pt1 | contig 26965 bp, 20 predicted proteins | sample MGYA00511587_ERZ779894 | MGnify/ENA primary metagenome ERZ779894 (study PRJEB29588, sample SAMEA2160490) | human gut metagenome | biome: human gut; feature: human-associated habitat; material: faeces | place: Denmark | collected 2008/2010 ... | reverse complement strand
GTTATTATAATAAATAGATGAGTTTTAGATAAACAATCGCTATGCTTGATGAGCTTGAAGATTTGCTTGTTCTTCAGCTTCAGGGTCAACTTTAGGAGCAGTGAATTTAGCACCAAGATAAGCTGCTAAACCAACAGCAATACCAACACCTGCGGCCCACATGCCTGCGGCTTTCCATTGAACACTCTTGGCTGCTTTTTTAATCCATTCTTCAGCGCCTTCTTTTATAGATTTATTTTCGTCATTAAACTCTGCCTTTTCATCGCCGGGCGTTCGTATTGATATAATCACTTTACTGCCTGAGGTTGCCGAAAAACTCTTTCTGACCGCAGTGTTTTTATTCATAACAGAGATTTTCATATTAAGCGGTTCGCAAGGTATACGCATATCATTAACGCTCCTCAAAAAATCTTTTATATTTCACATTAAACATTTCACACCAGCGGACGATGGCGGAATATACAGCGGAATCTTTTTCAATATCCGCATTTCCCTTTTCATAAGCCTGAGCAATTTCATAGCCGCCTTTATAATGCGGCCGTATTTCCAAAGCGGCGATCAACGCCGTTGAGTGAAACATACCTGCCACCGCGCCGCGGGTCTTATCCCAGTCTGCCAAACAATTTTGAAGTTTTTCACCTGCGCGCCAGCAACTGTGCAGATTGCTGAACCATTTGAAGGAAAAACCGTTTACCGTTTTTTCCGGAATGCGGCTGATTATATCTGAACAGGGATAGGATATTTTAAGCATACTAAAATAATTAACACGCATAAAATCCTCATAAGTGTATTTTTTTAAAGAAGACCGCACGATCGATTTATATTCCGGCAGTAAAGCGCTGTAGCAGCAAGCGATCTGAAAATGGTCATAAAAAGGCAAAGAAAAAAATTTACACATAAAGCCGATACCTTTTGCTTCAAACAGCGCTTTGATAAATTCTATCGCTTGCGGGCTTTTATGTAAAATCAGCAGTATTGTATAAATGCAATCTGATTTTAAAACAGATGATAAATAATTAATATCATTTAAAACAGAATACAGCAATTCGCAATCTTTTATATAGAAAAACAACCCCTGATTATTTACGAAAATCCTTTTAACCGATTTTGTAAAAGGCAGTGCGGAATCCTTAAGAGCCTGCATTGCCGATTCGGGCGTTTTCAGCCGTGAAACGATAGAATCAAAAGTGAAATCGAGCCGAAACGGATCTGCCGAAAAGGGCGCTGCGTCATAAAATCCCCTGTTAAAGCCCTGAAATCTTGTAAACAAAACGAAATATTCCATATTAAGTTCAGTGCAGGAAAAAGGCATTTTTCTGCCCGTTGCCGTTTCAACCGCACGGCGCAGATTTCTTTTTACAACTCGGTTTTCGTTAATAAGTTTTATCAGGGTATCATTTTCAAGGTCAACTTTTGTATTTTCAATATTTTCAGATATAACGATCTGACCGTTATTATCTTTGATACAGATCTGCGTATTGCCTGAAGAAAAATCAAAACAAATATTTTCCGTTATGCCCAAAACTGAACCAAGGTCGATCTCATCAGCCCATTGGCAATTCATTAGATCCTGTAGGCGGTTTAAGAATCTTGAAACGATAATTTCGGACTCCGTGCTTTCGATTTTAATTCTTATCATGTCATTGCCGATTTGGGTTTCCGTACCGCAGCGGGCGCATATGCAAAAAACGCCGTCATCCACATCATCCTGAAGAACAATATTTTTATTTTCCTTCACCAGCAGGCGCATCTGAGGCTCGATCAGGTCTTTCATCTGCATCTTTAAATATTCGGTACTTTCATTTGAATTATATCTAAATTTGTTCGGCACAACATATTCCCTGCCGCAGTTCGGGCAGCGCACGGTTTTTTTATATAAAATCAGACTGCCGCCTTTTCTTTCGATTTTTGAATACTTGCGAAGATTTCTTAACTTCAAAAGATCATCTGCGTTATATATACTGCGCTTTTCTGCTTTTTCAACAACGCTGAAACACAAAGGTACATTTAATTCTTTTTCAAAACAAGTCACAATGCTCTCCCCTTTCCATCCGCATACTGATTATAAAAAAACAGATGTACCTTAATCGGAACATCTGCGGTCTAAAATAAAATTTTACCTTTTATATGCGTATTCCTTATATCTTATATCTTATATCTTAATTCCGGCATAACTTTCATAATTTTAAATTCATATTATTTACGGTCACGATTTCAGTACGGATTATAAAAAATTCAAATTAAAATATAGTTAAAACACTGTGTAGGAGCCCTCTTTTCCGGCTATAAGTGAAGGGACTTTTTATATGCTCTTTACAAAATTCGGACAGGAGTGATTCAAATTACAAGTTATGAATACAGAAGCGAGCCTTTGTTTCTGCGCAATCAGTTTAGCGGTGTTGGAATGTTTTCCATTCCGCTCATCAGGAAACAGGCGGTGCGGCTTGAAGATTTTGCGCTGATAGGTTATGATAAGATTAATCAAAGCAATGAAACAGGCAAAACGGTACACTTTTTCCTTGATGATTACCGCTTTGAAAGTATCTACAAAAATCCAGATGATAAAATGGAGCGTTTGAAAGAATTCAACGCTGTTTTATCGCCGGATTTCAGTATGTATACGGAAATGCCTGTTGCACTTCAACTCTACAACTGTTTTCGCAACCGTTGGACAGGCGCGTATTTGCAGCAAAACGGCATAACCGTTATACCGACAGTGCGCTGGGGAAACCTTGAAAGTTTTAATTTTTGTTTTGACGGCATTGAAAAAGGCTGTGTCGTTGCGATTTCAACGCTCGGCGTAAAGAATGAAAAATCGCATTTCATGCTCGGCTACAACGAGATGCGACGGCGCATAAAGCCGGAAAAGATCATCTGCTACGGCAAGCCCTTTGACGATATGCAAGGCGATATAATCGAAGTTGATTATGCCGAAACAAACAACCTTGATAAAGGCTTTTACATAAAAAAGTTTTACGGTTTTATCACACCCATTCAAAAAGGTGGAGGATCGGCGTTAGGAAGAAATTCCGCAAATCCTAAACCACGAGAAATAAAAGACCTGAATGATCTGGTAAACAACCCGGAAAAGTTATCTTATTATACGCCGCAAGAACTTTATGATTGGTTAAAACAACAGGGCTATAAAGTACAGCCTTTGAGTAGAGGATCGTTGAAAGGAAAGCCTTTTGAGAATGGCGGAGGATTCAAAATAAACTACGGCGGAGATGGATTATTTCAATATCATCCATCAGGATTTCATCACGGTAATAACGGGTATTATAAAATATCGGATGGAAATAAAGGGATTATAAGATATGATATTAACGGAAACAAGCTTTAATGAATAAGGAGGAAGTCATGTTAAATAAAGAACAAATTGAAAAAACATTTACAGACTTTGGCTGTAAAAAAACAATCACTGAAAGCGGCAAAATTTGTTACTCAAAAAACGGCATATATTTTAAATTCAATTATTGCAAAGAATTAAATGCCTATGTACTTGAAACCTCTGAAAGTGTAAAAGATACACTTTTTGAAGACAGCGAAGTATATGGCAACCGTTTTTCAGATGAAAACACATTACAAAAACTAAAGGATGATCTGATCAAATACTATGGAACATAAACACCATTCATGATTTATCATCATTGCAATCGGAGCGTATTATGAACAGATTATACAGAATGACTAAGGAAGAATTTGAAAAAAAGAAGATATTATACAAATATGCCGATACAAAATACATCATTATGGACGGTGCCGGAATAGAAACATATGAGCAGTATTTTGACAGATTGTGGGAAGTTTTTGAATTCAGTGATATTCCCGAAGGCTGGAAAAAAGATTTTCACACCGAAGATGATTTCATGACAGAAATGGATGAGTTACCTGCGGACAAATATATTTTTGTTATTAAAAATTATGATAAATTCATGCGAAATAATAACGAGGAAAAATATGAAATTGAGGACTATTATGAAAACTATCTATTGCCATTTTGGGATGAAGAGGTTGAACGGGTAGTTGTTGAGGGCAAACGCAAGGATTTTAATATCTATCTTGTTTCGAACACTTAAGCCGCGTGACTTGATTTTGGTGATTCTGAATTTGAGTTATCGGTCAGTATTTTTTACAAGATTGCTGATGAGGTGAAGCGCTGAGGCTTCTTACAGACAAGATGGACAGCAAAAACTTTTACGCATTCAACCCGTCTTTTGACAAAAACGGCTCTAAAAAGTAACAAAATCGCTATAGCTGCATAGAAAGAACCCACAGCCGTAAAAGGGCTGTGGGTTCGCTTTTATCAATTTATCTTTTTATATGCACACAAGATAAAACCAAGAAAACAACAGCAATGATAACATAGTTTGAGAGTAGTACAAATCAGCAAATTATTAACGTTTAAGATCATTTCAAAATATACTTTTTAATCATATTATTGGCTTATATTTAAAACTCTTTTATGGATTTTTTCTGCAACTCAATCATTTTTGACAGTACTTGAAAGCGAATTACAAAACAGAGAACTTTTTCGGACTCTTACCAGATAAAAGCGTTTTATTCCGTTTGCAGGTATTCTAAAACTTTACAAAAGCATGGCTGCATAGTAAAATAAATGTGACATTATAAATCGGACTTTAAAGAATAAAAAGACGTGAAAATCAAAAACTTGACCGGAGTGAAATCTGTGAAAGAGAATAAAAAGGGAACGCCGCAATATATCAGGATACGCGGCGGGCATGTGCATAATTTAAAGAACATCAATGTTGACATACCTCTCAACAAAATAGTAGGGATCGCCGGCGTATCCGGTTCCGGAAAATCATCGCTTACTCTGGGCATTCTTTATGCCGAAGGCTCAAGGCGGTATCTGGAATCCCTTTCGACCTATACAAGAAGGCGAATGACACAGGCAGAGAAAGCACAGGTTGATGAGGTGCTTTACGTGCCGGCAGCGCTTGCGCTGAGACAAAGGCCGGGTGTTCCGGGAATACGCAGCACTTTCGGCACGGGAACGGAACTGCTGAACAGTCTGCGTCTTATGTTTTCAAGGCTGGCAAGCCACAGGTGCCCAAACGGTCACTATGTGCAGCCGTCGCTCAATGTTGCGGCAGGACTTGAACTTATATGCCCTGTGTGCGGTGAACATTTCTTTGCGCCCGGCGCAGAGGAGCTTGCGTTTAACAGTCAGGGCGCCTGTAAAAAATGCGATGGCACGGGAATCGTGCGCATTATTGATGAATCCACGCTTGTGCCTGATGAAAATTTGACCATAGATGAGGGCGCTGTTGCGCCGTGGCAAACGCTGATGTGGTCGCTGATGAAAGACATTGCGCGTGAGATGGGGGTTCGCACAAACGTGCCCTTTAAAGACCTGACGAAAAAAGAACGTGATATCGTTTTTCACGGACCGGCAGTAAAAAAGCATATCGTTTACCAGAACAAAACAAGCGGGGCGGCGGGAGATATGGATTTTACATACTTCAACGCCACTTACACGGTTGAAAACGCGCTCTCCAAAGTGAAAGACGAAAAGGGAATGAAACGGGTTGAAAAATTTCTGCGCCAAGATATATGCCCTGACTGCGGCGGCACAAGACTTTCCGAGGCTGCCCGCGCGCCGAGAATTCGCAACATCTCCCTTGCGGACGTTTGCAGGATGACGCTTTCGGAACTTTCGGAATGGGTAAAAGGCGTACCTGCCTCCCTGCCGGAAGAGATGCAACCCATGGCGGAAAGCATCTGCGATTCTTTACAAGGAGCGGCGAAACGGCTTACCGATCTGGGGCTTTCCTATCTTACGCTTGACCGTGCGGCGTCTACTCTTTCAACCGGAGAGCGCCAGCGTATGCAGCTTGCGAGAGCCGTGCGCAACCGCACTACGGGCGTTCTCTATGTGCTGGACGAGCCGTCAATAGGATTGCATCCATCTAATATGGAGGGTCTGATCGGTGTTATGAACGATCTGTTATCGGACGGCAACACCGTTATTCTTGTTGACCATGACACAAACATACTCAAAGAGGCGGACTGGCTGATAGAGCTCGGTCCCGGAGCGGGTGCTGACGGCGGAACGATCCTTGCACAAGGCAGCATAGAGGACATAAAAAAAGAACCCGCTTCAAAGATCGCGGGATTTCTGACAGGCGATAAGGTAATCCAAATCGGGAATCCTATTGCGGCGAAAGCCATGTTTGATCTCGGCACGATACATCTTTCCACCTCCGCTATCCACACGGTAAAACCTTTGGAAGTGGATATTCCGAAAGGGCGTTTGACTGCGATAACAGGCGTTTCCGGCTCAGGCAAAACGACCATGATTCTTGAAAGCCTGATACCCGCCCTTGACGCTCAGATAAAAGGAACAAAACTGCCTGAGCATGTAAAGCGTATATTGGCGGACGGCATAAGCCAAGTAAAGCTGATAGACGCCACACCGATAGGCATAAACGTACGATCAACCGTTGCGACTTATGCCGATATACACGATGAACTGCGAAAAATATACGCTAAGACCCCTGACTCCAAATCAAAAGGATATAAAGCGGGCGACTTTTCATACAACACGGGTAAACTGCGCTGCCCCGTTTGCGACGGCACAGGCACGATCAGCCTTGACATACAGTTTTTGCCGGATGTGGATATACCCTGCCCCGAATGCGGCGGCTCAAGATATTCCAAAGACGCATACTTGATACGCAGATACGCCAAAAACAGTCAAAAAGGCTATACCCTGCCCGAGCTTATGGATATGAGCGTTGATGAGGCGCTGGCAGCATGTGATGATCTGCCGAAAGTAAAGCGCAAACTACAGGTGCTGCATGATTTGGGACTCGGTTACCTCACGCTCGGCGAGGAGACACCGAGCCTTTCGGGCGGAGAGGCACAGAGGCTGAAACTCGCAAGTGAAATGGGAAAGGGTCAGTCCGACTCTGTGTTTGTGTTTGATGAACCCACGATAGGACTGCACCCGCTTGACGTGGAAACACTGCTGCAGGTTTTTAAAGACCTGATAGACAGCGGCGCGACCGTTATTGTAATAGAACACGACCTGGATGTAATCCGCAACGCAGATTATGTTATTGATATGGGCCCGGGCGGCGGCATTGAGGGCGGAATGATCGTTGCGCAGGGCACTCCGAAGGAGCTGTGCGAATGCCGAAACAGCAAAACAGGATATTACTTAAAAAAGCTGCACCTTGCGCAGAATTGCGGAAAAATCATTAAGGAATAAAATTCGAGAGATATGAAACAGATAAGAGAATTTAAAGGCAAAAGCCTGCTTGCCTTTCCCAAAGATTACACCGTTATTGATATTGAAACGAGCGGTCTTTCTCCGGCTGAAAGTGAGATAATCGAAATATCCGCAATCCGATACAGGAATCACGAAAAAGCAGACGTGTTTTCAACACTTGTAAAGCCTGCGAAAAGAATAAGCTATTTCATTACTCAGCTGACGGGAATTACCAATGATATGGTAAAGTTTGCGCCCAATATTACATACGCCGTCTCGGCGTTTTATGGTTTTATCGGCAATGATATATTAATGGGCTACAATGTGCATTTTGACATAAATTTTTTGTACGATAATCTGATGCAGCATTGCGGTGTTCCGCTCACCAATGATTTCGTGGACGTTCTCCGTTTCGCCAGACAGGCACTGCCCCACCTCCGAAACAGAAGCCAGACAACTGTTGCCGAGCATTACGGGATTTCCGCACAAGGCGCGCACCGCGCGCTGCGAGACTGCGAAATATGTAACGCCTGTTATAATGAACTGAAAAAAGAAGAGGTTTTAAAACAAATCATAAAATAGAACCCCATTGAAGAAATAAACAAGCCGGAAGTTAAAGCTTCCGGCTTGTTGGCTTGATAGGATAATCATTTTAAATTGAAAGTGTATGAATATCCGAATCGGATGCGCAGCGAGGTATTTAAAAGCCCGGCTTAAAACGCCCGCACGTCGCGATCTTTTCAATTCGGTTTACTTTTTTTCGTTCTCATCAACCGGCTCAACCTCAAAAGAGAAGTAAAGCGGTCTGAAATAACCGAAACTGATTTGATGCTCTTTAGACGGAATCGGTCCGCAGCTTCCCGAACCTGTACCGCGCACATATCCGTCAACAGCGGTAAAGGTGGTGCACTGATCGGGAATATCCTCTATATGTCCGGCTTTTCTGAGCTGACCGAGAGTAAAGTGGTTCGCGTTGAAATTGATATATTTATCCAGCGCGGTAAATCTGAGTCCAAGCCCGTCTTTGTTTGTGAGGGCGCTATAACGGACATCGCCTCTGTTGCCCGAATCCTGCGGCTTGATATACTTATGAGCCATCTCGGAAACAGTGGTTCTGTAAATACCGATGGGAGAATGCTCCTTAAAATCGGAATAGTTTTCAAGAGGACCTCTGCCGTAGTATTCTACGTTTTCAAACTCGTTGCCGAGTTCGGCATGAACACCGAACCGAGGAAGCTGATCGGTGAGCGGGCAAACCTTTTTGAGCGATGCGCTGATCGTCATTTTGCCGCTTTTATCAAAGAAGTAATCGACCTGCGCTCTGGCGAGCACGAACAATCCCCTTGTGACAAAATCATAGACCGTGCTTACATATTTTACAACGTCAGTGCGCTTTACATTGCAGGAGATCATTTTAGCGTTAGCACAGTCAAGCCCGATTATCTTCCAGAATATGACCATATACTGGTCATTATCCAGCCTTCCCCTGTATATATGGGGAACGAATCCGCTTGCTCCGTCGATCGGAGCCGTGTTCAGATATTCCAGCCCGTTTTTACGGTAGCTTACAAGGCCTTCGTTTTGATCAAACAGCGCTTCGCCGCCGTCAAAAGCAACGCGGATTTTATTGTTATTGACTGCTATTTCAGCCGGATCTGCGCAAATTTCCGCTTTTTTGAGCGCAGCGCTTGAAACGACTACCTGCTCAATAGCGATTTCAGCTCCGCTAACCTTATCCGAGTATCTGAAGTTGACAAAAACATCGTTTTCGCTCTGCTTTAACAGCGAAGAATTGATCCTGAATCTTTTTTTGCTTCCCGGATCAATTACACTGCTTACGACGCCCTTTTCCTTGCTTTCCCCGTTTACGGTGATCTCAAAGCTTACCTTGATATCCGAAGTGTCTTTAAAACTTCTCGTGTTCCAAAGCTCAAAAATATTTTCTTTAATATACTTTGCTCTGACGGGGCGGTAGCATATCTTCATCTCTATCGCGCCGCTTGACGGCTTGCGGTCGGGATAAAACAGACCGTCAACACAGAAATTGCCGTCATGTATCGGCTCATTATGATCGCCGCCGTATGTCCACTTATACCTTGCGTTTTCATCATATACGCTATGGTCTGCCCATTCCCAGATGCAGCCGCCCATAAACTGATCTGAAGAATAGAACAGCTGCATATATTCCTCAAGTCCGCCGGGGCCGTTACCCATTGCATGCGCGTATTCGCACTGGAAAAACGGCTTATTTTTGTATTTATTGCCTGCCGTTCCGCTTAATACTCTCCTCATGAGCGAAGGCGTGGCATACATTCTTGAAACAACATCATATGCCCAGCGTTTGCTGCGTATTGCGCCCTCATAGTGGACGGGGATCTCAGGATTCATCTTTTTCAGATAATCATAGCAAACATCCTGACATTTATATCCGCCCGACTCATTTCCGAGACTCCACATAGTTACACACGGATGATTTTTATCCCTGCCGTACATTCTTTTCACTCTGTCAAGATAATGCGAAGCCCATCTTTCATCATTGCTCAATCTGTTTGGATTATATGTGCTGTGAGGAACGGCATAAAATCCATGTGTTTCAATATCGGCTTCATCAACAGCATAAAGGCCGTAAATATCACACATCGTCAGGAACACCGGATCCGGAGGATAATGCGATGTGCGCACTGCGTTACAGTTATACGCCTTCATAAGCTGTATATCTTTTTCCAGATCCTCGAGCGACATTGCATAACCTTTGGTCATATGCGTATCGTGATGATTTACGCCGAGCATTTTGATCGGTTTTTCATTGAACAGAAAAACATTGCCGTCTATCCTGATATTCTTAAAGCCTATATAGGTGCGCACCGCTTCCACAACAGTGCCGTTCTTTTTCAGCAGCAGACGAACCTCATAAACCGCCGGTGTTTCTGCAGTCCACTCATGAACGGAAAGCGAGGTCAGTTCTGTTTTACAATCCTTTTTCAAAACAGTTTCAAAAAGACCTTCGGCAGAAACCGCCACTTCCGCTTCAGACGAGATCTTACCGCTGACGGATATCTTAAGATTATATGTTCCGTCCGCATTCTTAGAGGGTCTGAAAAGGAAATCATTTATATAGTCGTCTTCCTGAGAAATGATGTAAACATCGCGGAAAATGCCGTTTTCACGAAACATATCCTGACACTCAAGATAGGTGCCGTTGCTCCACTTATACACAACAGCAACGATTTCATTTTTTCCGCTGTTTAAAAAAGAGGTTATATCGAATTCAGCAGTGTTATGAGAGCCTTCGCTGTATCCCGCATACTTTCCGTTCACATACACCGCAAGCGCGCCGGCAACGCCGAGGAACGTGAGGATACGGCGTTTCTCCGAATTTTCTATATCAACCGTTTTTCTGTAAATACCCGTTGCGACATCGGCAGGGATATGGGGAGGTCTTTTAGGGAAGGGATATCTGGTGTTTATGTATGCTATCTGGTCATAGCCCGTTCTCTGCCAAGTGCACGGAACATGGATACGGTCAAAAGACGCTTCATCTGTATCAAATGTTTGCGGAACGTCGCTCAGTTTCTTAAAATAGGCAAAATCCCACTCGCCGCTGAGTACGGTCACTCTGTCTGACCCGTACCGTTCGTTTTTATAATCTGTGCTTTCAAGCGCTTCTTCACTTGAAAACGGAATAAAGTAGCTTCTTTCATCAAGCTTGTTCTCTTCATAAACATTAAAATCCGTGTGCAAATTGCGATGAATACTGTATTTCATTGCGAAATCTCCTTTTACAAATTAAGAACACTATAATCGTTATTCAGAAAACTAAGTATTTCAGTTTGCAAGGCTTTCATTCTGCTTTGCCAGTGCATTCAGTTCTTCATTTTCCCGTCTCTGTTTTTCTTCTCTGAACGCTTTCAGCTTGCTTGCCTGCGCCTTTTCATCAAATTTATAAAAGAACATGGGAATCGTCTGAAGAAGAAGCCCTATTGCGCCGAATGCCGTCAGCAGGAAGAAGATGACGTTCAGGAGCATTGTGTAATCCACTCCGCCGGAAACAAACGCCTGTGTGGGGCTTTGGATCAAAGGCTGTGTAAGATTATTGGTAAGGGCGTTCATCTTATCTACATTATAACCGAACACATCCACAACATTCAAGAGCAGAGCGTTAAAAATTGCTACAGAAATCTGGCTGATCAGGCTTTGGAAAGAGAATACAGTACCCTCCAGGCGTTTGCCTGTACGAATCTCCAGATCCTCTACCACATCGGAGAACATCGCAGTGGTAAGTACCGTCATAATACCAACCGGGAAATTTGTAAAGAAACGCAGAATCATATAAACTACCGCGCCGGCAAATGTGTTGTAAGGCACGATCCAAATGCCGACTACAAAGCAAATGATATCCGCAGCGATACCGATGATTGAAGTACCTATCCAGAGCGTTTTTTTATCCATCTTTTTAAGGAAGAGCGGAATCAGCGCCATGGAAAGCATATACGAAGCGCCGCTGCCGATCTGCAGGAGCGGGGTCAAAAGACCTTCGCTTGTAAGCTGAAGCGAGATACCGAACGTATCATAAATCCATGCACATAACTGATCGATCGGCAGCACACCGATACAGTTCCACTTTGCGAAATACGGAAGGAACATGGAACCGATATTGACGATCGACGAGAAGAACATGGCGATCGTTAAAACGATAAACTTTTTATCCTTGAAAACAACTTTAAGGCCGTCAACATACTTCTCTTTTTTCGGGGGAATCTTAATCTTTTCCTTGAATCCGAAAGCGGAAAAGAACATCGGAACAGCGCCGAGCGTTGCGAAAATCAGAGCGGAAAAGAAATAGCCCTGTTTCTGCTGCTCACGACCCCAAAGACCGGCGACCGTAAAAAACAGCAGCGACGGCAGAACCGAGCCGAGGGAACCGAGAATATTGCTCCAGGAAAGAGCTTTTACGCGCTGCTTATCCTCCGGGAAAACAAGAGGCGCAAGGCCTTTGTTCGGAATATCGAGCGCTGTATATATGGTATAGTAAAGAATATAGGCGATGATGGCATAAATAAAATTGCCGGTCTGCCCGAAATCAACCGGCGCAAACAGCAGCGCCGTTACAAGGATCATCGGACCCGACATCCAGAACACATACGGACGGCATTTACCCCATTTCGTGTTCGTTTTATCCACGATCATACCCATAAGCGGGTCGTTAACGGCATCCCACACCTTGGTAACGGCAAGCATAATACCCGTCATGGAAAGCGAGAGACCCAACACATCGGTAAAGTACATGTTCAGCGCCGTACCGACGATGCTGTAAATCGTGCTGATACCGAACGGCAGCAGCGAATAGGCAAGGATCTCCCTTGTGGATTTGCTTCTTGATAAATCTTTCATTTTTTTACCCCCGGCTTTTTATAATAACCGTATTTATTTATCAGCGAAATGAATCCGCCGGTAATACTGCTGAAATAATCATCCGATACCTTGAATTCGGGAACGGCATATGACGGCAGATCTTTTACGGCTGTGTTAAATATTTTCTCGAACTGATTCTGCCTGTGCGATTTATAAAACACAATCAGTTCGGGATTCAGAAAGATAATGATGTTTCTGACTATTTTCGCAGGGAACGATATCCCCGTAATACTTTTTCTGAGATCATCGGTATATCCGACCTCACCGGCAAAGCCAGTGCTTCCCGCAAGCACATTTCCGTTTACCGTTTCACCCACGCCGATTCCGTTATGACCGAACTGCACAGTAGCAATATTTCCCAATGCTTTTCTGCTTTTTGCGCATTCCCCTATGGCAGTGAGCTTCATATCATTTTGAATCACAACATTGAGGTCGTATTTTTCTTGGATCTTGTTTCTTATGTTTAAACCAACGGCTCCCGGATTATAGAACCAGTCCATAATCACTCCGTCATTCAGCACGCAAGGCAATGCAAGGCAGACTGTTCCGATTTCATATTTATCCGTTGCCTTATCTATAATCTGGAAAATATTTTTCAAAAATTCCCCGAATGCAAAGCGGATATTGAATTCATCAACAGCTTGAAACCCGAAATCGCATATCTTGCACACCAAATGATCATTATCAACAATAATAAATAAGAAATGCTGATAGTTCCTGTTGATAAAATAAAGCTTCGCTTTTCGCCCTCCCGTGGAATCGGCTGTATCGCCTTCACAGACCATACCGTATTCCATTGCCTGAAGAACACATTTTTTTACCGTTGTCAGACCTCCGTCCGTCTGGTCGGTCAGCTGCGCAAGGCTGCAGGGACCGTTTCTTCTGAGCGCCTGTAATATATCGGAAAGGTTTTTATTTCTGATATTTCTTAAAGCATCCTGTTCAAGCAATCAGATCACCTCCGAAACTTTTGACACAGGGTGTTAAAAGTTATTATATCTTTTCCGCTTCTTTTTGTCAATCCATATCATGCAAAGCAGATAAAAATTCTGACCGGCTGTCTAAAATCGGATGTGCATCATACGGTTTGTACAGCCTCTGCCGCTTTAGCAAATTTATTAACACAGATTAAAACTCAGCCGTGAAAGGCTTGTTTGAGCCTGTCAAGGAACAACTGTGCCGCCGGCGAGAATACCTGATGCTTTTTCCAGATCACATTCAGTCCTGATTCCAGGCGCGGTTCAAGAGGTCTGAAGCACAATCCGCTGCTTTTTGATGTGTTCGCAAGTCCGGCAAGCGTTACGGCGCATCCAACGCCCTCCTGCGTCAAAATCGATGCATTGTAAACAAGATTGTAGGTTGAAACAATATTCAACTTTTCAAAATCCTCGCCGAACCAGTCTGAAAAACTGTTTGACTGTTTTTCAGAGGATATTACCTGACGCGAACATATAAGAGGCTGATTCATCAGATCACTTTTTCTGATCATTTCTTTACGGGCAAGAGGGCTGTCCCGTCTCATAAGAACGCCCCAAACATCCTTTTCGGGAAGATTTATAAAATCATATTTTGAGATATCCGCCGGTTGTATGAGGATGCCGAAATCGAGCAGACCTTTATCCAGTTTCTCCGTTACATCCTGCGCGTTTCCGCTGTGAAAATGATAATGGATATCGGGATATTCCGCACGCATTTCATGTATGATTACGGCGATACGGCGAATCGCCTGCGTTTCTCCGCCACCGATATAGATATCCCCGCTGATATAATCCTCCATGGATGAAAACTCCGCCTGCGTCTTATCCACCATTGAAATGATCTCCTCAGCCCGTTTTCTGAAAAGCATGCCCTGCTGCGTAAGCGTTACACGGTGACCGCCGCGGATTAAAAGCTGCTGCCCCAGCTCATCTTCAAGATCATGTATCTGCCGCGACAAAGTCGGCTGTGTTAGGTGCAGGTAATTTGCTGCCGCGGTTATGCTGCCTTCCCTTGCAACGGCAAGAAAATATCGAAGTACACGGATTTCCATAATAAACGCCCCTTTACTTTTATAGTATACAGCATTTCAATATGCGTGTAAAGCATATCACGGAATAGAAACAAGGTATTTGCTATTTCCGCCGATACAGGTTAAAATCAAATCAGCAAAAGTATATTGTAATCATACGCTTTTGAATCACCATACTTTATAACCCGGAGGAAACAAAATGAACGAACAGCTTGTTTTAACAGATAACTGGGACAAAACTTTCCCGAAAAGCGAAAAGGTCAATCACAGAAAGGTAACATTTCACAACCGCTATGGTATCACACTGGCGGCAGATCTTTATGAGCCTGCAAATGCCGATGAAAAACTTGGCGCAATAGCGGTATGCGGTCCGTTCGGCGCGGTCAAGGAACAGGCGGCAGGTCTGTATGCGCAGGAAATGGCTGAAAGAGGTTTTCTTGCGATTGCCTTTGACCCATCCTTTACAGGCGAAAGCGGCGGAGAGCCGAGATACATGGCATCGCCCGATATCAACACGGAGGATTTTCAGGCAGCCGTGGATTTTCTCAGCGTGCAAAGCAATGTTGATCCGAACAAAATAGGGATCATAGGCATATGCGGCTGGGGCGGAATGGCGCTGAACGCCGCGGCAATAGACACCCGCATCAAAGGAACGGTTACCAGCACGATGTATGATATGGCACGCGTAAATGCAAAAGGTTATTTTGACGCTGAGGACAGCGAAGAGGCAAGATATGAAAAGCGCAAGGTCTTAAACGCGCAGCGCACCGAGGACTATCGAAACGGCTCATATGCTGCCGGCGGCGGAGTGGTTGATCCCCTACCGGACGATGCGCCGTTCTTCGTTAAGGATTACTATGATTATTACAAAACCGAGCGCGGCTATCACAAGCGTTCGCTCAACTCAAATAACGGCTGGAACATGACCGGCTGTATGTCATTTATGAATCAGCCGATCCTGCAATACAGCAATGAGATACGCAGTGCTGTTCTGATGATCCATGGGGAAAAGGCACATTCCTGCTATTTCAGCAAGGACGCTTATGAAAATATGATAAAGGATAATCCGTACAGCGGAAACAAAGAACTGATGATCATACCCGACGCCGTTCACACCGATCTCTATGATAAAACAGACATTATTCCGTTTGATAAAATAAAGAAATTTTTCCTTTGCGCAATGGAATAAAATGTTATGAAAAGAACTACAAGTTTTTTTAAAAGAGCAGTCATTTGCCCTGCGCTGCTGATCGAGTTGCTTCTTTCCTCCTGCGGCACTGACAATACAGGAGCAGCCGAAGCAGCAAGCACACAACCTGCTGTGCCGAACACAACAGAAGCAGCCGGAACCGCAACGCAAAATTCGGAGGACGAAAATATAAGCAAGATTGAAATTATAATAGGTGAGAACGTTTTTTCCGCAAATTTATACAACAACGCCGCTTCGGCGGATTTTCTTTCATTGCTGCCTATGACCGCTGAAATGAATGAGCTTAACGGCAATGAGAAATACTATTATCTCAATGACACCTTATCCGTTGATGCACAAAAGCCGGATTTTATCCGAACAGGCGATCTGATGCTTTACGGCTACAACTGTCTGGTGCTGTTTTATAAAGATTTCAGAACCTCATACAGTTACACACCTCTCGGCCGTATTGAAAACCCACAAGGGCTTGAAACTGCTCTCGGAAACGGAAACGCAGAAGTTACGTTTCGTTTAGCGGAATCATAAATATTCACAACACAAAAAGGCAGACGCACCATTCAGTAATGCGTCTGCCTTTTATATTGCACAATGTTGGTTCTTTTATGTTTCAAGCGGGGATTTTATCCGTATCCTGAAAATATACTTTCGCTGCATGCTTGCCTATATTTTTCCCTAGCTCAGATGACGTGGTTACAGACCGAGGCTGTCAACCCATTCCTGAACATCGGACTGTGAAACGCCTGAACGGAAACGCTCTCCCTCAAGCCAGTTTCCTGTGCCTGCTGCCTCAGCCAGCAGATCACCGCTTTCACCGAGTCCCGAAGATGAAGAAGTGCAGAACGGAATAACGGTTTTGCCCGTGAAATCATTCGATTCAACAAAGCCATCCACCAGCCATGCGGCAATTCCCCACCAGATAGGATAACCGATAAACACGGTGTCGTACTCTGCCCAGTTATCCACCGTTGTCTGCGTCAGTTCAACCTCTCTTTGGTCAGGGTTCTCGTGTTCGCGCGTCACGCGGCTGTTGCTGTCCGTCCAGTCAAGGTCGGCGTCTGTATACGGGTCGGCAGGTACAAGCTCAAACAGGTCTCCGCCTGTTGCCTCTGCAATGTAATTTGCCGCCTCCTCGGTATTTCCCGTTGCGGAAAAGTAAACAACAAGTGTTTTTCCGTTCTTCGCTCCCTCTGTGTCTTCCGCTGAAGCATTCGTAGCGCTCTGAGCAGTTGTGTTGCCGGCATCTGACGGCTGCGTTGTGTCCTGCGTATTACTGCTGCAGGCGGTGAAAGCCATTGCAAGCACGAATACCATAAACAGTGAAACAATTTTTTTCATAGTTTTCTTTCCTTAAAAATTTTATAATAACACGGGCTGACGCCCGAGATTATTCATAACAGGCATTTACGATCTGATTCACAAGCTGCCAGTAAATACTTGTTCTGCCGGTGTAATTACTTGTAAACACAATGACCAGTTCCAGCTGCGGCACCACAAAAATATACTGTCCGGCATGCCCCTGGGCAAAAAACGCCGGATAATCGTTATCTCCGAACGTGCGCACCCACCACTGATAACCGTAATCGGCACTGCCTGTATTTCTGTCATACTGAACGCTTGTGGAATCCGCAACCCATTGCCGGGATAGTATTTGTTCACCCTGCCATGCTCCGTTATTCATAAAAAGCAGTCCGAATCTTGCCATATCATACGGCGTCATATGGATGCCGTTGCCGCCGTCCGAAACGCCTTGCGCGTCCGTATCAATGCGGACGCTGTCCATTCCCACGGGACCGAACAGGTATTGTCTGCCGAATTCATATTCAGACATTCCCGTTGCCTGTTCCAAGATCGCCGCAAGCAGATGCGTGTTGCCTGTTGAATAGCTGAATTCCGCCCCGGGATCTGATATGATGGGGCTGTTTAGGATATATTCAATCCAGTTTTCGGAATTTCTCCATTCCATCCATCCGGCATCATCGGTTGTGTCTATCCCCGAAGTATGGTTCAGCAGATGCCTTATCGTGATCTGAGCCCAGCGAGCATCGCCGTTTTGCAAAACCTGCGGAAAATATTCGGATAGATGAACATCCACACTTTCTATATAGCCTTTATCTATCGCTATGCCGATCAGCGCACTGGTAACGCTTTTTGACGCCGAATTCAGAACGAATACACTTGATTCATCATACCCGTCTTTAAAATACTCATCAATGATATAACCGTTTTTCACTATGACTGAACTGAGCAGACTAAACGAATCAAATGTTGAATGTATATCATCGAGAACGCTGCTGTCAAGCCCCTGATTATCGGGCGCATCTTTCTGCCATTCCCATTCGGGCGCCGCCTGTGTTACGGCAGAGATTTCCGCCGTGGTCTGTTCTGCGGCGGTCGTATTCTGTTCGGTTTCTCTTGCGCACGCCGCAAATGAAACACACATCGCTGCCGCCGTTAATGCCGCAAATATTCTTTTCATAATCCCGCCCCTAAATTGTTCAAACAAAGAAAAAACTCTTTACATGAACAGCTTATCATTGAAAGACAGAAATAGCAATTACCTATATTGTATCGGTCAATATAGCTAATATGAATATCTGAAACAAAAAAGATCAACTCCACTCATTTTTATTTTCCCGCAGTCAGTTTCTTCAGCAGCCGACCGTAATTGTGTGAAAGCCATCCGTACTCTGCCCTTTTCATGAAAAAAACCGAGGCTTCAAAAGAAGCCCCGATTTCAGCCTGCCGGCAAAATCGGCTTTGTAAAAACCGCTCTGCCGCGCAGCGCATAAAAATATTTAAAACAAAGAAGTATGCCCTTTATTCCGCTTCCTTTCGAGCAAAACAAACGTAAACCGAAAAATTAAGCATAAAGGGAGCCGTAGTTGCACATTAGACTAAAAATCTGTTTGACTCAAACGAATGCTACAATAAGATCATTTCTCAAGCATATCGGCGGACTGTTTGAGATATTCCGTGATTTTGAGGTGCTGCGGACACACGCGTTCGCACTGTCTGCACTCTATGCAGTCGGACGCTTTGCCTTTGCCGCTTACCGCCGCTTCATACGCCTCTTTCGCCGCTGTCATCTGCCCGTTTGCAAGTTGCTTATTCGCGGCGGCAAATATCTCGGGAATCGGGATATTTTTGGGACACCCTTCCGTGCAGTAATGGCAGGCGGTGCAGGCGATTGCCGAAGATTTTCCGAGGATCTGCTGCGCCTTCTGAATGATCTTTTGCTCGTCCTCATTCAGCGGCTGAAAATCACGCATATAGGAAAGATTATCCTGCATCTGCTGCGTGTTGGACATGCCGGAAAGCACGGTCAAAACGCCGTCCAGCGAAGCGGCAAATCTGATTCCCCATGACGCACAAGACATATCCGGGGCATATTCTTTGAAAAGCTTCTTGACTTCCTGCGGCGGATCGGCAAGACTTCCCCCCTTAACGGGTTCCATTACAACGATTTGCTTGCCATGCTTTCTTGCGATCTCATAATTGGCGCGCGACTGAACGGACGGATTTTCCCAGTCCGCATAATTGATCTGCAGCTGAATGAAGTCAACCTCGGGATGTTCCGTCAGGAGCTTATCCAGCAGATCGGGTCCGGCGTGAAAAGAAAAGCCTATATTTTTGAGAACGCCTTTGCGCTTTTGCTCCGAAACAAAATCCCAAAGTCCAAACTTATCATACTTACTATAATTATCATTCATGATCGCATGCAGCAAATAATAATCAAAATAACCTGCTCCCGTTCTGGCAAGGCTCGTTTCAAGCTGCTTTTTTGCCGCCTTTTCATTTACGGCAACATTGACGTTCAGCTTGGTGGCAAGAGTATAGGACTCCCGCGCATGCCTGCTGACGAGCGCCTTTTTTGCGGCGCCCTCCGAACCGAGATAAACATACGCCGTATCAAAATAGGTAAAGCCTGCATCCAAAAACGCGTCCACCATATGCTTGACCTGCTCAATATCCGTAAAAGGACCTTTTTTCGGCAGCCGCATAAGACCGAAACCAAGCTTTTTCATAATCATTTCTCCTTTAAACTTTATACCGATACTATTATAGCAGAGCGATAAACATTTTGAAAGAATATTTATGAATTTCTTACATCACTGCCAAAATTGAGCAAATATTCGTCAAGAGCGGCTATATCCCTTGCCATCAGAAATTTTTTCTGCACAGTGCCGCAGGCAGGGCGTTTTATAAGTTCAGCAACGTCATCCAGAGTATACCAGTCTGCCTTTGTGCCGTTTTCGGTTTCAAGCTTTGTGAATGACGGGCTGATCCGTTTACTCGCAGTGGTTACAACAAAATAATATGAGATCTGCGTATAATCACAGTGCGCTCTGTTCTCCCAGATCATTCCCAATTCCTCGATCACATCACAGGAACAGCCTGTCTCCTCTGACACTTCCCTTTTCAGGGCACTGACGATACTCTCGTTTTCTTTTACACCGCCTCCGGGAAAGGAATAAAAATCCAAATCGCCGCTGTAAATAAGAATATAACGGTTTTTAAAATCCTTTAATATCGCCCTTGCCGTGATACGCGGCTTTGCAGCCGACCTGCCGCTTGTTCCGATAACATCCTGATCCGTAATCTCCTTTATAAGCTTCATTCCGCCACCTCACGATCCGATTATACAACGATCCGAAAGATATGGCAACACGCAAACCAGCTGCCGATTTATATATGCATTGCCGTTAAATAGTCCGAAATTGCCGATTTTTATATTGTTAGCATCGACCGCATATGATAAAATGAGGTTGGGATCACACCCTAAAAACGCAAAAGAGAGGTTTGCAATTATGAAAGCAATCAAAAAGCTTGCCGGGGCAATCAACTCGCGCGCAGGATCGTTTATTTTCTTTGCGCTCTCAGCCGCGGCATTCACTTTTTTTTCCAGTAGCAACTGGGCTTACGGCTGGATTGCTGAGCTGTACCCGCTCGGCGAGGGCTTTATCACGCTGATGCTGTGCCTTACCGGCGTATGCGCGGGCTTATCGCTCGGTATGCTGCTTATTCATGCATTCGCCGAAAGCAAGATACACAGCAAAGGCGTTAAAGTGTACGGAATCATACATATTATTTCCGCCATACTCGGCATCATCACATTTGTATACACATTTATTCTGCTGTTCGGAATCGATCAGGGCTTTACCGCCGCCGGGTTTGCTAAGGGCTTCAACAGCCTTCTCCCGAATATAGGTTATCTCGGAGCCGCGCTCGCGGCCGCGCTTATATTTACGGTTGTGCAGACGCCTAAAAAAGCGGCAAAGGCAGTTGTAGCCTGTGTTGTTATAGCGGCTCTCATGATCAGCCCCACGGCACTTTCCGGCATAGGAAGCAAAACTTCAGGCGAAGACCTGCCACAGATCACACTTCAATCGGAGGATCTTATGGACGGCGCAAAAATCGTTTATGAAAGCCTTAAAAAAGGTGAAAAAGCAGACGCGAAAAACCTGCTTGCCGACAACAATGCATGCTGGACCGCACAATACCCGGACCGCACACCGGCAGACGCCCAGTCCGATATAAACAACAGCTATGTGGAGATCGAGCTTGCAGGCAAACAAACCTTCAATACGGCAATCATCGAGGAGGTAGGAAATCAGGCTCAGTATTTCCGTCTTCAGGCGCTTGTTGACGATGAGTGGCAAATCATTTATCAGAGCGAAAAGATCCAGTCTCAGCGCATATGCAGCTTTGACGCTGTCACTACCGACCGTATCCGCCTTTCCATAGACAAATTCAGAAGCAATGACACCCCTGTTAAGATCAAATCCATCAAGCTTTATAATGAGCCGAAACGCGACGCGGAGAATTTTGAGGTCACGGCATATCAGCGCCTTGACGGCGATGTACCGACAGAAATTCTTGCACGCGGTGATGAATACGTTGCAAATTACGCCCGTTATTACGACGTTTACAGCACTGTCATCGTGTTCGGCGCCGTTCACTGGGATGAGAACGGAAACATGGGCTTCGGCGAAGGCGGCGAAGAGCAGTTCGCGCGTGAGATAGAAGCGCTCAAGGAAATCATTTCACGCCGCTCGAACCCCGAGCATGAGGTTAAACTTGTTATAACCGCGCTTGCCGACGGCACATGGGGCGACGGTCACAACGGCGTAAACGCATATATGGCGGATTACTGGGAATCCATCGCCGACAAGATCGCGGCCTTTGCGGCGAAATATGAATTTGACGGTGTTGATATTGACTGGGAATATCCCCAAACTGCAGCCGACTGGGAATGCTACGATCATTTCATTGCCAGACTGGATGATGAATTGCAGCAGGCAAATCCAGACGCTATTCTTACGGCAGCGCTCTCGGCTTGGAGTCTCGGTATGAGCGAGGAAACACTTGACAGGCTCGACCAGATCCAGTTTATGGCATATGACGGCAGCGACGAGGACGGATACCAGAGCTCGCTTCAGCAGGCTCAGGAGGGCATTCAGGCGTTTATTGACAACGGCGCTGACATAAGCAAGATAAACATCGGCATCGCAGCATACGGCAGACCGATTAACGGCACGCCTTACTGGGCGACCTGGCGCGACCTTGACGAGGCAAATTACTGGGATAACAAATATTATAATGTTCATGACGCGGATCAGGTCTACGAAGGCACATTCTGCTCCCCCGCGCTTGCAGGCGATAAAACGGCTTACGCGCTGTTCTCCGGCTGCGGCGGTGTTATGGTCTTCAGAGTGGCTTGTGATAAAACCATGGATGACCCCAACAGCGTAGCCTGCGGTGTTGAGAACGCGCTGCACAGATATTTTAACGAGTGGTAATCAACAGCACTGCACATTTATTGAAAATAATATAACTTATTTGTTAGCCTTAGCAACAGCAAAGAAACACCCGGACTTAAGTCCGGGTGTTTTTCATTGAACTGCTTATATTTATTGCGATGTGATCTTGTTTTTCTTTTTGTTTTTAACCTTTTTAACAACGAAAACAACTGCCGCGGCAATGCCTGCGCCGACAATCGGCGCTGTAACGCATGCCATGATTTTAAGAGCGGTATTTCTCAATAGGACAGGATATTCTGAAGAGATATATTCATCCATAGTAACACCCACCTCGTGCGGCTGCTCTATATCGTGCGTGCGCATCAGCGCGGTAAACTCTGAAAAAGCGTCTTTCTTTCTGTTATAAAGCAGATTATCCTCGTTCATTACGGCATACAGAATATTGATCTTAATTTCTTCAAGATAGCCTGTGATTCTTTCATTGCCTTCGACCGCTTTCAGCGCCGCATTTATCAATTCTAAATATTTGTCATTATTCTTTTTGGAAAGATAATCGCCGCTGTGGAACGCAACGCTGTCGTACAGATCCAGATCTTTCGCTTTATTTTTAAGTTCGCCGTTCATGATATCCATATACTCGGCTATATACGGCGCCGCAGCGCCGTATGTTACTTTAAGATACTTGGCAATCAGCGCGCTAACATCCGTGCTGTTGTTCCAAAGCTGTTTTGAAAGCACATAGGAGCGCAGACGCGCCATTTCATCGTTTTTTTCTCTGCTGCCCTGATGGAACACGGCCTTGACATTGTTGTCAATATAGAATGCATGATTGTCCTTTTGCACATCAAAATTCGGATAAGGCATCAGAAGATTCTGAAAATCCACCACATAGTCCCATATCATAAGGCTGCTGCAGACAGCGCTCCAGCTTTCCACAAGGTTTTTGGTTTTCAGCGCCTTTTCCGTTGCGCCGTATTGATAACTGTAAAGCTGACCAGTATTGATGGGACACAGCACGATATTTACGTTTTTCTCGCACACCATGCCTTTCGGAACGGTCTCATTATAAAAATACGCAAGAGTCGATATGATCTTATCCGGGAATCTCTGCGCAAGGGAATTGATGATCGGCAACATCGTTCCCATCATAGAGCCTGTTTTTTCAAGCACTGCGGCGCAGTTTTCACAGGTGCAGTAATAATAATTGTCGTTCAGGCTGAAATCCCAGTATTTCTTATCCGGCTCGGAAGCTATCAGCTCCGCCATTTTTTCCTCTATGATCGGATAGATCTCCGGGTTAGTCAGGCACAGCTGCTGAGGCTCGCCCGCCTCATTATATGTAAAATATTCGGGATGTGTTTCCTGATATTCCTCCGGGCTTACAAATGTGAAGCTGGAATGGCACCAAGTGCCCCAGCCTTCATTTTGCTCTATATTATCCGCAACGGCGCCGTTATTTTTCAGTTTCCTGTACCACCCGTTTTGAGCGACTTCATACTGAAACACCTTTCGCCATGCAAAATCAGGATTACTTACGGTTACTTCCGGCTCAAAATAGATCGTAGGAAATACAGGCACATAGTCATAGTCCTCGCGCACGAACATACACTCAAGCTTATCCTCAAGAAAACCGTAAACGCCGTTGTAAATATTTTCATCGTCAAGCGTCAGAATAAAGATACCTCTATCGGAAATCTCTATCATATAGCCGTCGTCTTTGATCTGCGAAGTATCGGCATTTTGTGCAAGCATCGTGTGCCCTATGCTTATAAAATGGCCGCCCGAAAAACTGCTTTCATTCACAGTCAGGAATAATCCGTCCGAATCAATGATCCTGTTCAGATAGGCGGAAAGCTCCTCTGCCGCTTCAATCACCGTATCCGAAGCGCCGTCGGGATAAACCACGGCAAAATCACTGAAGCCGTCCTGCGCGAACAGGATCTCCCCCTCGCTCCCTGCTGCGAAGTTTTCGCGCACCTTTGTCTCATTGTAATCGTCAAGGTGCGAAACCACATTAAGCGTTTCGGAGGACATAAGTTCCGTGTTTTCCAAATTCGCGGCTAAAGCCGGAAACGATGAAAAAACAGTTAACACGGTTAAAATCACTGCTAAAAAATATCTCATAATTCCCTCTCTATTCTGCGTTTAACTATTAAACGCCGACTTAACGTCTTTTGCCCGTATTGCTTTTTGCTCGGGTGTTTTTTACGCGCGAAGAACGCTGTATTCTGTTATACGGGCTGTGCGGCGCAGCCGGTATAAGGCAGTTTTTACCGTTTCCGATAAGATCCTGCCTGCGGGCTTTTCTGAGCGCTTCCTCGCAAAGCTCCCGCTTCGACGGGTCATAATACTGCAAAAGTGCCCTCTGCATCGCCTTTTCATGTGCAGTTTTCGCCACATAGACCGGCTCCAGCGTGTAAGGATCAAGCTCTGTGTAAAACATGCACGTGGAGATCGTGCCCGGAGTGGGATAGAAATCCTGTACCTGCTCTGGGCGGATATGATGTTTCTTTAAAAAGCAGGCAAGCTCTATCGCGTCATCAAGTGTTGAACCGGGATGGCTGGACATCAGATACGGAACGAGATACTGCTCCTTATGCACCGAATTTGTATAGCTGAAATAACGCCTTGAAAATTCAATATAAGCCTCTATATGCGGCTTGCCCATTTTGTCCAGCACAGCGGCGCTGCAATGCTCCGGCGCCACTTTGAGCTGACCCGACACATGGTATTTAACAAGCTCTTTAAAAAATGCGTCGTCTTTATCCTGAAGCAGATAATCATATCTGATACCGCTTCTGATAAACACCTTTTTAATATCCGGCAAGCTGCGCACCGTACGCAGGATATCAAGATACTCGCTGTGATCCGCTATCAGATTAGGGCATGGCTTGGGCGCAAGGCATTTTTTACCCTTGCAAAGCCCATGAGAAAGCTGAAAGTCACAGGACGGGCGGCGGAAATTCGCGGTAGGTCCGCCCACATCGTGGATATATCCCTTGAACCCGGGCATTTTTGTAATCCGTTTTGCCTCGCTGACTATGCTCTCTTTACTGCGTGACGTTACATATCTTCCCTGATGAAACTGAATGGAACAGAAATTGCAGCCGCCGTAACAGCCTCTGTTATGCGTTATGGAAAAACGCACTTCCTCTATGCCCGGCACACCCCCGTCTTTTTCATAGGACGGATGATACGTGCGCATATAGGGCAGAGCGTAGACTTCATCCAGTTCTTCTGTTTCCAATGGCGGCATAGGCTCGTTCTGCACAAGCATAAGACTGCCATGCCTTTGGCGCACGGCTCTGCCGCGGATATGATCCTGCTCGTCCTGCTCAACACGAACGGATTTTGCGTATTCCTTTTTTGAATGAACGCAGTTTTCGAACGAAGGCACCTCAACTCCTTTGTAAGGCGTATCCCGCACATCAACGGCATAACATGTTCCCTTTATATCGTTCAGATCTTTTATATTCTCGCCGGCATCCAGGCGCCGCGCGATCTCAACGATCTGTTTTTCTCCCATTCCGTAGATAAGCAGGTCGGCGCCCGAATCTATAAGCACGGACGGCATGATTTTATCCGCCCAGTAATCATAATGCGCAAAACGGCGAAGAGACGCTTCAAGCCCTCCTATTATGAGCGGTGAATCGGGGTAAAGACGCTTTATGATCCGTGAATACACAGTGACGGCGCGGTCAGGCCGTTTTCCCGCTCTGCCGCCCGGAGTATACGCATCGTTCCTGCGTATTTTTTTAGCGGCGGTATAATGCGCCACCATGGAATCGATATTTCCGGCGGTAACAAGAAAGCCGAGACGCGGCGTTCCGAACTGCGTAAAATCCGCATCGCGTTTCCAGTCCGGCTGGCTCAGTATTGCCACGCGGAAACCCGCGTGCTCCAGCACTCTTGATATAATAGCCGTGCCGAAGGACGGGTGGTCAACATACGCATCCCCTGTGACGTAAACAAAATCCACCGAATCCCAGCCGAGATTTTCACATTCTTTTGCATTGATCGGAAGAAATGAACTCATAACTCTCTCCGTATAACTTACTTCAGTTTTATTTTATCATTGAAACGATGGTTTTGCAATAATAAAAGCCATGTGAATAAATTGAAAAAGGACTGTCTCTCATACAAGAGACAGTCCTGATGATTTTGAAACTATCACGGCGGGCGGGAGAACGCCCGCCGTTTAGGAGAGAAAAGTATTATAAACTTTTCTTATTTAGATCAGTCTTTAACGATTCTCTTTTTAAGGATGAACCAAACAGCAGCACCGACTGCGATTGCAATTACAACAGTGAGAACGCCCATTCCCGCTACTTCAGCCG
>ERZ779894.1232-NODE-1232-length-26989-cov-9.285327_pt1 | contig 26989 bp, 22 predicted proteins | sample MGYA00511587_ERZ779894 | MGnify/ENA primary metagenome ERZ779894 (study PRJEB29588, sample SAMEA2160490) | human gut metagenome | biome: human gut; feature: human-associated habitat; material: faeces | place: Denmark | collected 2008/2010 ... | reverse complement strand
GGGATTTATTCTGTTTTTGCGGTTTCGCCGCGCTTAGAGCAGGTTTTTATCTGGCGTGACGATAATTTTCACCTGAGATTTCTTTTCCGGGCCGGTAAGGGCACCAAAGCCTTCCTTTTCAATGTCATCGATATAAACCTTCTTTGTGATGTAGCCCTTGGCCGGAATGCTGCCATCCGCAAGCATTTCGATCACCTTGGGGAAATCGTTGCAATAGCAAATGCTACCGACAACATATTTTTCGCCCATCACAAGCGTGTTGGGGTCAAGCGTGACCTGCTTTTCCCAAATGCTGGTGACAACGAGCGTGCCGCTGAAGCGGATGCTGTTCAGCGCAAGATGGAAGCACTGTTCGCTGCCGGTTGTTTCAAAGGCGATATCCGCCCCTACGCCGCCGGTGAGCTTTTTGATTTCGGCAACCACATCCACCTCATTGGGGTCGAGCACCGTGTCCGCGCCGGACTGCTTCGCGTATTCCTGGCGCACAGACTTGCGCTGCACCACGATCACCTGCGCCGCGCCGAGCGCTTTCAGGCATTCGATGGTTGCAAGGCCAATCGGGCCTGCGCCGGCGACAATTGCGGTTTGACCCTTTTCAAAATGGCCAACTTCAAGAGAATGGTAGGCCACGCTCATCGGCTCCACCAAGGCCGCCTTTTCGTAACTCAGGCTATCCGGAATTTTGTGCACGAAGCGTGCAGGGAAAGTCGTATACTCGGAAAAACCGCCGCCGCCGCCCATCAGGCCATGGAAGCCGAGCTTCTCGCAAAGGTTATAATAGCCGGCCTTGCAGGCTGGGCATTCCCCGCAAACAATCAACGGCTCTACCACAACGCGGTCACCGGGTTTGACGTTGGTTACGCTGCGGCCAACTTCAACCACCTCACCGGAAAACTCATGACCCATCACAACCGGCGCCGTTTCCCCCGTGATCGGGTGCGGTGTCTTTACCGGGATAAAGATGGGGCCCATCGTATATTCATGCAGATCGCTTCCACAAATTCCACACCATTTTACTTTGATTTTCACATCGTCATCCTTCACCACGGGTTCCGGAATGTTTTCAACGCGAATATCCTTTGCGCCATACCAGAGTGCTGCTTTCATTGGTTTGCCTCCTGTGCATTTTTTGTTGGAAGCCGGCCGCGCCATCGGCCATTGGCCGGTTCCCTGATTCCGACGTGAGTATACTCTTTTCAGCATCATTTGTCAACATTTTAACGTTATTTTAGCAACGTTCTCTGCTCATTCCCCGTGCGCTGGATTTTTCTCCATACAGAAAGCGCGCCCTGCGGCGCGCCTCATCTGTCCGTTTTTGATTCTCAATCGTGAAGTTTTCCCAGCCTGCGCAGCATCGTTTTTTCCACGGCGTTCAGGATATTTTCATACCCCGTGCAGCGGCACAGATGACCGGAAAGCAGCTTGCGCAGTTCATCGCGCGTGTATTCCTTCCCGGATTCAAGGATCTCCACCGCAGTCATAATGAAGCCCGGCGTGCAGAAGCCGCACTGCACGGCAGCCTCATCCACAAACGCCTGCTGGATGTCCGAAAGCTCGCCGTTCGGGCCGAGCAGGCCCTCCAGCGTGCGGATGTTTTTGCCGTCCGCCCAGATGGCAAGGTAAATGCAGGAGTTGAAGCACTCCCCGTCGATGAGCACGTTGCACGCGCCGCATTCGCCCACCTCGCAGCCTTTTTTCACCGAGTTCAGGCTGAAATCATTGCGCAGCATATCGGTGAGCGATGCGCGCACATCCACCATTTTTTGAACCGGCTTGCCGTTGATCGTGCATTTCACAAGCTTATATTGCGTTTCGTGCATCAGAGTTCACCTCCGCTCTTTCTGACCGCTTCCGTCAGTGCGCGCCGCGCCAGCTCCTCCACAAGATGCAGACGGAATTCCTTCGTTGCGCGCCAGCTCGTGCGCGGGTTCACATCCTGGAGCGCCGCTTTTGCAAATGCATCCACCGTTTCGGCGCAAACAGGCATTCCGTTTGCCGCAGCCTCTGCGGATGGCGCGCGCATGGGCCACGGCCCCGCCACGCCGTAGGCAAGGCGGGCGGAAAGGATCGTTTTTTTGTCACCGGAAAGCTTCACGTTGGCGGAACAGCCGCAGGTAGCGATATCCATGGCGTTGCGCATGGCATATTTGATGTAATGTCCCTTGTAACCTTCATAGCATTCCTTCGGGATCAGGATTGCAGTTTCAATCTCACCGGGACGGAGATCCACTTTGCCAGCCTTGATGTAGAAGTCCCGAATGGGCACGCGGCGCACACCCAGAGCACCCGTAAGCTCCACAACGGCGTCATACGCCACGAGCGTCGAGCCGGAATCCGCGCTTGTCACACCGTTGCAGGTGTTGCCGCCGATGGTGCCGATGTTGCGGATCTGCGGGCCTCCCACCATGTCCACCGCCTCGCCGAGCACAGCGATATGCTCCTCGATGACGGGGCTTCTTGTGATGTGGGAAAAGCTCGTCAGTGCGCCGATGCGGATGGTTCCGTCCGCCTCCATGGCAACGCCGCGCAATTCATCCAGCCCGTAGATGGAAACGAGTGTTGCGCCCGCAAGCTTGCCCTCGCGGATCTGGATCAGCACGTCGCTGCCGCCCGCAAGCACTTTCGCCTCCGGGTGTGCGAGCAAAAGCGCGCATGCGTGCTGCACGCTTTCTGCTTCATACAATGCTTTGATGTCGTACATTTCGCATCCCCCTTTCCTTAAAGCAGCCCTTCCTCTTTGAACCGGGCAAAGAGGACATGCGGCGTAATGGGAATCCGGTCAACCGCCACGCCTGTCGCGGCGAGAATGGCGTTGCGTATTGCGGGTGCGCCCGGGCAGGCCGGCGGCTCGCCGAGCGCCTTGGTTCCAAACGCGCTTGTCGGCTCATAATTTTCCACGAAGCGCGCAGCGATATCCGGGTGATCCATCATGGTGGAAAGCTTGTAATCGAGCAGGTTGTTGTTGAGCGGCCTGCCCGTTTTTTCATCGAACAGAAGCTGTTCGGAAAGCCCGTAGCCGATGGCCATGCTCATGCCGCCGTGCACCTGTGCTTCCGCGAGCGCAGGGTTGATGAGCCTGCCGCAATCGTGCACGTTCACGATGTTGATAAGCTTCACTTTGCAAAGCGGAATATCCACCTCAACCTCGGCAAACGAGCAGCCGAAGGAATAGGCGTTGCTCTTAATCTGGTAGGTGCTTTCGGCCGTGATATGCTCACTGTGGGTCAGGCTGTAAAGCGCCTCCGTTGCAAGCGCGCCAAGGCTCATGAGCACGCGCGCATCGTTCTTGCGGATGATGTTTCCATCCACAATATCCAGTTCAAACGGCGGCATGCGCGTGAGCTCATAAGCGTATTTCAGGATGCGTTCCTTCATCATGAGCGCCGTCTGCTTGATGGAAAAACCGCCGATGTATGTCTGCCGCGAGGCATATGCGCCAAGGCCGAAGGGGGTAATATCCGTATCCTGTGTGGAGATGACGTGCACATCCTTAAACGGGATGCCGAGCGTCTCTGCCGCCATCTGCGCAAAGGCCGTATCCGCCCCCTGACCGATCTCTGTTTCCCCCATTTGAAGCTGCACGGAGCCATCCTGATTGAGCACCATCCGGCAGGAGGAGGATTCGAGTGAGATTGGCCACACGGCGGTGTTATACCAGAAGATGGCCATGCCGACGCCGTGGCGCACAGGGCCGCTTTCCTTTGCGTATTCCGCCTGCTTGCGCTCGTAACCAATGTATTCCATGCCTTTTTCGATGCACTGGTTCAGCGAATCGGAATAGTTTTCGTTTTTGGAGAAGCCGTCCACATAGCCCACAGGCATCATGTTCTTTCTGCGGAATGCAAGCGAATCCATGTGAAGCGCTCGCGCCACGTCTTCAATATGGCTCTCACCGGCAAACATGGCCTGCGGGATGCCATAGCCGCGCATTGCGCCTGCAACGGGTTTGTTGGTGAATACGGTATACGCATCGCACTGCACATTGTCGCACGGGTAAAGCTGCGGGAAGGCCCCCATGCCCTTTGCGGCAATGCCATGCCCGTGCGAGGCGTAAGCGCCCTGATTGGAAAAGCATTCCATTTTTCGCGCGGCAAACGTGCCGTCCGGCCGGACATAGGAAATGATGTGCGTGCGAATGGCGTGGCGCACGCGGTTGGAAACGAAGGTTTCCTCCCGGCTGACGTCAAGCTTTACCCGCCTGCCGCCCACCTGCGTGGTAAGGTACGCGCAGAGCGGCTCGTACAGCGCGTCCTGCTTGTTGCCGAACCCACCGCCGATATAGGGCTTGATGACGCGCACGCTGCCCCATGGGATGCCAAGCGCCTGTCCCACGATGCGGCGGACGATATGCGGAATCTGCGTGGACGAGGTGACGACGATGCGCCCGCCTTCCATTTCCGCAAAGCAGATGTGGTTTTCAATGTGGCAATGCTGCACGGTGGGGGTATCATACCATCCTTCCACCCTGATGAGACCCGGCTCCTTGATTGCAGCATCGTAATCGCCCTTATAGATGCTCGTATGCGCAAGGATGTTGTTCGGATAGTCCTCATGCAGCTGCGGCGCGCCGGGCTTCATCGCCTCCTCGGCATCCAGCACAAACGGGAATTCCTCATATTCAACCTGGATCGCACGCAGCGCTTCTGCCGCCGCGATCTCGTTTTCAGCGACGACGGCGGCAACATCATCCCCGTAGAAGCGAACGCGGCGCGTCAAAAGCAGCCGGTCCGCCACATCCTGATGGTGCGGGTCCGTAGACCACGGGTGCCCTGCCGTGGGGAATTTATATTCCGGCACATCAAAGCAGGTCACAATTTTAACCACACCCTGAATTTTTTCCGCTGCGCTCGTGTCGATGGCTTTCACCACGCCGTTTGCAATCGTGGAATGCAGCACTTTTGCAACGAGCGCATTCCTGTCACAAAGGTCATCCGTATAGCGCGCCCGGCCGGTGACCTTGTCAAACGCATCCACGCGCTTTTCGCTCTTTCCTACAGTTCCGTTCATGCGGGTTCCTCCTTTTTCAGAACTTGTTAAATCAAACGGATGTTTGCGGCGGAAGGAATCCCTCCGTCCGCTTCGCAGAGCAGGCTGCGTTCCCGGAAACAAGCACATTCCCCGGCCGCCTGCGGAGGGCGCTACATCCGCACAAACTCCATCTTCGTTACATCAAACAGCCCCTCGTCCGTCAGGCGCACAGCCGGGATAACCGGCAGCGCCAGAAACGAAAGTGCAATGAGCGGGTCGGTCCGTTCATCGGCGCCGAGGCTCTTCGCCGCGTCAAGCAGCGCGCGCTGGCGCGCGAGCACATCCTCAACGGGCGCTTCCGTCATAAGCCCTGCAATCGGCAGCGGCAGCCGCGCAAGGACGATCCCGCGGCTCACGACACAATACCCGCCGCCGCATTCCCGGAGGGATTCGATGGCCATAAGCATATCACGGTCATTGTCTCCGGCAACGACAAGGTTATGCGAGTCATGCGCCACAGTGGAAGCGATGGCGCCGTTTTTGATGTTCATCCCCTCCACGATTCCCACACCGATGCTGCCCGTCGCATGGTGGCGCTCCACCACGGCGAGCTTGCACAGCCCATCCGCAGGCACGAACGCGCCATGCTCGCTCTTCACGCTGCGATGAACAAGCTCCGTGATGAGCTGCTCCGGCACCATCTTGATGACGGGCATTCTTTCCCGCACGGGCAGGCAAAGAGAGCCTTCCGTTACGGGTGCAATATGCACGCTGCCGTACACCTCCGGCGGCAGCAGCGGCATGCGGTATTCCGTTTCTTCGTAAGGCTTGCCGAAGCGGGTGAACACCCGCTTCACCCGAAAGTCCTTCAAGTCCTCAAAAAGAACCATATCTGCCTTGTATCCGGGGGCGATTGCGCCGATGTTTTTGAGGCCATACGCACGCGCAGCGTTATAGGAAGCCATTTTCACCGCTTCCACCGGCGGGATGCCGCAGGAAACGGCAAGACGTGCGTTGCAGTTGATGTGCCCTTCCTGGCGGATGGTTTCGATGTGCTTATCATCCGTGCAGAACAGGATGTTTTCCGTGGGGAGGCCGTCGCGCGCAATGCTGCGCAGGATATCCTCAATTCCCTTCGCCGCAGAGCCCACGCGGATCAGGATGCGCATGCCGGTGCGCAGTTTCTCCTTTACTTCTTCATAATTGGAGCATTCATGGTCCGTGGAAGGCCCTGCAACGCGATAGGCGTTGAGCGCCCGGCCCGAGAGGAGCGGTGCATGGCCGTCAATGGGCTTGCCGTCAAACAGGCGAAGTTTGTCAAGCATTTCCTGCGCACCGCCGGTTGCGGAAACATAATCCATCACTTCGCCGAGGCCCAAAATGCGGCTCTTGCGCAGGAACTGCTCCATATCCTCCGCCACAAGCTTTGCGCCGCTGTGTTCAAAGGGCGTAGCCGGGACGCAGGAGGGCATCATGAACAAAACCCGAAGCGGGAGGTCATCCGTCATCTTATACATTGCGCGCACACCCGCTACGCCCGCCACGTTTGCAATTTCGTGCGGGTCGGCAATGATCGTGGTGGTGCCGTGCGGCATGATTACCTTCATAAAGGACGAAGGGATTACCATGGAGGATTCAATGTGCACATGCGCATCGATAAACCCCGGCGCAAGGTAGCCGCCCTCTGCATCGATCTCGTTTTCGCAGGAATATTCCCCGATGCCAATGATGACATCTTCATACAATGCAACGTCCGCCGGAATGATCTCGTTGGTGAACACATTTACCACGTTCGCGTTTTTAATGACGCACGTCGCCTTCCCATCGAGCGCCGCGCGAATCAGATCCTGTTGTCTCAATGCATGCGCCTCCTTTTCAATTTTTCGTCCCGTACCCGTTGTAAGAATCGCCAAAAAATACAAATAAATTTTGTGCACAACAATTTCTGTTTGATGCAGTATATCACAAATGCTGCCCTGAGGCAAGCCGAATCCCCTTGCAAAAACCCTGTATTTGCTGTATGCTTTTCTTAAGAATACAGTAGCATTCCATCGGCTCATATAATCCCGCGGGGCGAAGCATGTTTCCGGGCGCGGGAGTTTCTACGGACCGCCCAACGGCCCCGCTATGAGCGCCTTTGTTTGCGCGTGCGTTTAAGCCGCGGCAGAAGGCGCTTTTGTCATACGGTTTCTCACACTTTCATGGTCTTTGGAGGATTGCGAAAAATGGATTTTCTCATTCAAAACGGTGTTGTGGTAAACGCGGAAGGCAGTGCGCGCACGGATGTGCTTGTGCAAAACGGGCGCATTGCCGCCATGGGCGAAGGGCTCGCCTGTGTGAACGCTGTACGCATCAATGCGGAAGGCTGCTTCCTGCTTCCCGGCTTCATCGATACGCATACGCATTTCGACCTTGACACCGGCAGCGCCCGAACGGCGGATGATTTCGTCACCGGCGGCCGTGCCGCCGTTCTCGGGGGCACAACGGCGGTGCTTGATTTTGCCACGCAGGAGCGCGGCGGCACGCTTGTACAGGCGTTCGACACCTGGCAGGAAAAGGCCCGCGGCTGCTCCTGCAACTACGGGTTTCACATGGCGATTGCCGAATGGAACGATAAAACCGCGGCAGAGCTTCCCGAAATGACGCGCCGCGGCGTGACCTCCTACAAGCTTTACATGGTCTATGATGCCCTGCGCGTGGACGACGGCGCAATCTACGCAGCGCTCAAGGCGGCAAAAAACGAGGGTGCGCTGATCGGCGTGCATTGCGAAAACTGGGATGTGTTGAACCGCCGCATTCAGGAAGTGAAAGCCCGGGGCCTGACCGGCCCGGCCGGGCATCCTCTTTCGCGCCCCGCGCCCGTTGAAGCGGAGGCGGTGGCGCGTCTCATGCGCATTGCGGAGCTTGCCGGCTCCCCCGTTTATGTTGTTCATCTTTCTACGGCGGAGGGCCTTGCGGAAGCGCGGCGCGCGAGAGCGCGCGGTCAGGAGGTGTATCTTGAAACCTGCCCGCAGTATTTGCTTTTAACGGATGCCTGCTACGCAGCCGAAGACGGCGTAAAGTTTGTGATGTCCCCGCCACTGCGGAAGGATTCGGACTGTGAGGCGCTGTGGGAAGCGCTTGCCGCAGGCGAAATCGACTGCATCGGCACAGACCATTGTTCCTTCACAATGGCACAAAAGCTGCAATACGGAAATGATTTTCAGCGGATCCCAAACGGCGGGGCGGGCGTGCAGCATCGTGGGCAGCTTCTTTATACCTATGGCGTATGCAAGGGGCGCATCACGCCGGAACAGATGGTTCAGCTCCTTTCCGCCGGGCCTGCGCGCCTTTTCGGCCTCACGGACCGCGGCACAATCGCCCCCGGCATGGCTGCCGACCTCGTGGTCTGGGATCCTGCGTATGAAGGCCGCATTACCGACACAAACACGGCGCACAACGCCGATAATTCACCCTTTGCCGGGCTTTCTGTGCGCGGCTGTGCGCGGGATGTGCTTTTGAACGGGGAACGCATTGTAGAAAACGGTGTGCTCGTTCTGCCCGGGCGCGGGAAGTATGTTGCCCGGAAGGGGTACGGCAAATGCAGATGAAGCTCGGCTGCATCCTGATGGCAGCGGGCGCAGGGCAGCGTTTCGGCGGAAACAAGCTCCTTGCAGCGTATGATGGCCTGCCGCTGTACGTGCGGGCGCTCCGCTGCATTCCTGTGGAGGAGTTCGCAGGCGTGGCCGTCGTTGCCCACGACGAAACGATCCTTTCAGCCGCACGTGCGCATGGTTTCGTTCCAGTTTACAACCCCGCACCGGAAGACGGTGTCAGCCGCACCATCGCCCTCGGGATGCGCGCGCTGCCGGGAATGGACGCACTGCTGTTCCTTGTGGCGGATCAGCCCCTGCTGCGCCGCGAAAGCATATCGGCATTCCTTGCGTTCTTTCGCGCCCATTCCGGGAATATCGTAGCGATGGGACACGGGATGCAGCGCGGCAACCCGGCGATTTTTCCAAAGCAATTCTTCCCCGGTTTACGCGCGCTTACGGGGGACGCGGGGGGCAGCGCGGTGATCCGTGCGCATAAGGAAGCGCTCTTACTTTTTGAAATCCCGGATCCGCTGGAGCTTGCGGATGTGGATACTGCCGAGGCGCTGCGGCTGCTTTCCGACGCGCACAAAAAAGCTGATGAAACGGAGGAAATGGCATGAAAAGCACAAAGATTTACCGGGGAACCATCGTTTATGCGCCGCAGCTTGGCGCGCTGGAATGCCTGGAGCATGCGTATCTCGTTGCACAAAACGGCGTGATTGCCGGCGTGTTTCAGGAATTGCCCGGGAAATATCAGGATACTGCATTGGAGGATTTCGGCGATTGCCTGCTCATCCCCTCATTTACCGACCTTCACCTGCATGCGCCGCAATACGCCATGATGGGCATGGGGTTCGATCTGCCGCTGCTTGAATGGCTCAACACGTATACGTTCAAGGAGGAAGCGCGCTTTGCGGATGCAGGCTTTGCACGCACGGTATACGAAGCGCTTGCAGCCGAGCTGGTGCGCCGCGGCACAACGCGCGTATGCATGTTTTCGAGCCTGCACCGCGAGGGGACGCTCATCCTGATGGATGCGCTCGAACGGGCGGGCTTAACCGGCTTCGTCGGCAAAGTAAACATGGATCGCAACAGCCCGGACTGCCTGCGTGAGACATGCGAGGAATCGCTCGCACAAACGCGCCGTTGGCTGGACGAATGCGCCGGCCGGTATGCGCACATCAAGCCCATCCTGACGCCGCGCTTCACCCCATCCTGCTCGGACGCCCTTATGGAAGGGCTTGGCAGGCTTGCGGAAGAATATGAGCTCCCCGTGCAATCCCATCTTTCGGAGAACGATGCGGAAATTGAATGGGTGCGCGCGCTGCATCCGGATTGTGCGCAATATTGGGAAACCTATGCGAAGTTCGGCCTTTGGAAACGCGGTACGATCATGGCGCACTGTGTGCACAGTGATGCACGTGAGCGCGCAGCCATGCGCAGCGCGGGCGTTTGGGTGGCGCACAGCCCGGATTCCAACACGAACCTGTATTCCGGCGTTGCTCCCGTGCGCAAGATGCTGAGCGAGGGGCTTTCCGTGGCGCTTGCTTCCGATGTTGCAGGCGGCGCAAAGCTTTCCATGCTCCATGCAGCGGCAGAAGCCATCCGCGCTTCCAAGCTGCGTTACTATTACAGCGGAAAACGGCCTGACGAAGCCTACCTGACCGTGCCCGAAGCCTTTTACCTCGCAACGAGCGCAGGGCAACAATATTTCGGCGCGGGCCCGGGTTTTTGCGTGGGCGATTCGCTGCATGCCATCGTGTTGGATGACAGCGCCCTTCCGCCTTCGCGCCCGCTTGCGCCTGCCGAGCGTCTGGAGCGCCTGATTTATGCGGATGACAGCCGCACCATCCGCGCCGTAATCAGCGAAGGCCGCAGGCTGATCTAAGGTCTCTGTAAAAACAAACGTACCTGCTTCTTGACAAGCGCCCCCGTGCTTTGCTATAATACAAAGGCTACATCGGGAGAGATGTCCGAGTGGTTTATGGAGCCGGTCTTGAAAACCGGTGATGCTGCAAGGCACCGGGGGTTCGAATCCCTCTCTCTCCGCCAAATATGAGAATGCCCTCTGGGCATTGTCATATTCGGCGGCAACGGAGCGAACGGCGCTCTTCCACCGAAAATTGTATATGCGGAGAAGTACCCAAGTGGCTGTAAGGGGCTCCCCTGCTAAGGGAGTAGGCTGGGGTGACTGGCGCGAGGGTTCGAATCCCTCCTTCTCCGCCACAAAAAGTCCCGTAATTCGGGACTTTTTGTTATGTAAGTACCCGTTTTACCCCAAACAGATTTTTGGAATGCGATTTTAGCGCCAAAGCCCGGTATGCACCGGGTTGAATATTTTTGCAGAGGGGATTACACCAGCCATATGTTGAAACCCGGCTCAATGTTGCGCTGAGCCGGGTCTTAGTCTCTCCAAAGCATATTAACATCACATCTCTCAGGAACGAAGACCGTCATAATAGCCCTGCATTCGCTGGGCTGCGTCTTTTTTCATCTGATCACTAGCGTGGGCGTACACGTTCAATGTGAAGGATGCCGTGGCATGGCCCATCATGTCCTGTACGCTCTTAGCGTCCACACCGGAGGCTTCAGCAGGCGGACTGTGTGGTAACCTATGTGGGTCGCAGTGTAGGCAACGCAGCCAAGTTCCAGGCCCTGGACAGCAAAAGAGGAAAGTCCGTGATCAATCTTTGGGAGCGGCTATGACCGGCTGCTGCGCAAAGAAGGAAAAGGCATAGAAAACTGTGACAAGCGGCGGCTTGAGGTATTCTATCAAGCGCTGTAAAATGGTATGGAAGTTTTTGGGAGAAGGATAAGGGGGATTTGTTATTTGATATGACCATGGATTCAGAATATTGAGGAGGCTTTCTATTTATAGAAGGCCTTTTTATTATGAAAGCCGGTTTTGAATTTGTACAAATACTACATTTTCATAGATTGGGGAAATTTGTTTATTTGAAAAAAGTAAAAACTAAAATGGTATTTTATACACATAAGCAGATGCTTTATGGATGCGCAAAAACATTAAGAAACATTTTGCATATTGTTGACGCAAACATCGGAGTTTTGATATAGTGATAGCAAGAAAAGGATGAGCCACATTTAACATTTATTAAAACAAATAAATTATTGTTCTGTTAAGAAAAGGAAGTATTTTACAAGAAAATGAATAAAAAAAGTGGCAGAACAACGATATATGATGTAGCGAAAGCGGCGGGCGTTTCTCCTTCTACGGTTTCCCGCGTCTTTAATGATTATGATAATGCAAGCATAACTTCAGCCACAAGAAAAAACGTTTTAGCGGTTGCAAAAGAGCTAAATTATTTGCGCCTTAGGCGCCTTTCCCCGGATGAGAGAGAAGGAAAACGAGTTGCTGTAATCGTTCCAAATTTAATGAATCCATATTACGTTCCGCTGGTTTCTGGAATGGAAGCAGTAATTAACGAGGCAGATATGCTCATGGTTCTATATAATAGTAGAAACGATCCGGATCTTGAAACTCGTTATGCAAATCAAATCCGCAGTTCAAGTTTTACAGGTGCAATTATCGCATCTATTTGCAATGATACTTCGCATATAAAACGGCTGATAGACGAACGTGTAAAAGTGATTGCGTTAGAGCAACAAATAGATTTAGATTGCAGTAAAGTTTATTTTAATTATGAAAAAGGCGCCTATATGGCAGTTACGCATCTTATCGAGCAAGGCCGCAAAAAGATAGCATTTATTAGCTCGCCGTTAACCCGGCCAAGCCGCCGGCAAGTTTATGTTGGCTATAAAAATGCATTGCGCGACCATGATATTCCGTTGATGCCAGAATATGTATGCATTGCTGCAGACGAAGAAGCAAAGCCAAACGAATTATATGAATATGGTAATGGCATACGGCAGGTTAATACGTTATTGGATGCAGCGTTAGAAATAGATGGAATATTTTGCATAAACGATATCACAGCCATTGGGGCAATACATGCGTTGGAAACTAGACAAATATTGGTTCCCAAACAAATATCGGTGGTGGGATTCGATAATATTCTTTATTCTGAAATGGTTACGCCGCAGCTGACAACAATAGAACAATCAGGATATGAATTGGGAACGGTTGCTGCAAATTTGTTAATACAAAAAATCAGGGATAATCAATGTGAAAATATTTCTATCACGCTAGAGCCAAAGCTGATTGTTAGAGATTCTGGCTAAATTTATAATCAAAATTTAAAACACAACATTTGTTATCAATTAAAAATAATTGATGGCCTATTAAAGTTATCCAATTTTTACTAAAAAAGGAAAGGTTATAGGATATGGAAAAATTGTTTACGGTTGGATCGCTTAATGTCATGCAGTTTAACTCTCGTAGAGAAATGGGGGCGCGCGCTGCAAAAGACGCTGTAAAAGCCATACAGGAAATAGCTTCTAACAAAGATGAGGTTAATATAATTTTTGCTGCTGCCCCATCTCAAAATGAATTTCTTACAGAATTGAGGGCACAGCAGAATGTCCCATGGGAAAAGGTAAACGCTTTTCAAATGGATGATTATATTGGAATAGATGAGCAGGCGCCACAAAGGTTTGCCAATTTTTTAAAAAAAGCAATATTTGATCACGTGCCTTTGCGGTCTTGTGAATTGATTTCATGCAGTGCGGACCCAAAAGAAGAAATGGAAAGATACGCAATGCAATTGAGAAGCCATCCGATTGATATCGCATTTATCGGGATAGGTGAGAATGGGCATATTGCATTTAACGATCCCGAGGTGGCAGATTTTTTCGATCACGAAGAGATTAACAGAATAAGGATGGCAGAAGAATCCCGAATTCAGCAGGTCAACGATGGATGTTTTGCCTCTCTTGGGGACGTTCCCCATGAGGCGTTGACCGTGACCATACCAACCATTCTTAGAGCAAGGCGCGTATTATGCGTTGTCCCTTATCGAACCAAGGCAAACGCAGTGCGTAACGCTCTAACAAATCCTATTAGTACGGATTGTCCAGCATCTGTTTTAAGACTTCATAAAAATGCTACGTTATACATCGATGACGAAGCAGCAAGTAAATTGGCGTTCTAAACGCTGGAGGCAAAATAATGAAAACCATCATCAAGAGCAGTGCGATCATTTCTCCACAGGGATTGACCTCTGGATACATAGTTATGCAAGGAGGAAAGATAAGCGGTATCGTTACCGGCACATGCCCGAAAGAACCAGGGGATACTTTTATAGATGTAGGGACGCTCTATGTTTCACCTGGATTTATAGATATACATACACATGGCGCTGGCGGATATGATTTTATGGACGGTACTGTTGAAGCGATAGTGGGCGCGGCAAATGCGCATATGCAGCACGGTACAACGGCGTTGGTTCCTACCGCTTTAACTTGCTCTGATGAAGAACTATTTAGGTTATATGATTGTTATTCCCAAGCAAAGGCGTTAGCTTGTGGTCCGGAGCTATTGGGGTTGCATTTGGAGGGCCCGTATTTTGCCGCCTCCCAACGAGGGGCCCAGGATGCAACATTTCTAAAAATACCCACGCCTGAACATGTAGATTATATTCTCAACGGATGTGCAGATATTGTTCGCGTTTCTGCAGCGCCAGAATTGCCCTTTGGGATGGAGTTGGGAGAGAATTTACGGAAAAGAAATATTTTAGCGAGTATCGGCCATTCTGACGCTAACTATAGCCAGGTCAAAGAGGCGGTATTGCACGGATACGCACATGTAACACATTTATATTCCGGAATGTCAACTTTACACAGAGAAGGACCATATCGCAAATTGGGGGTGGTTGAGAGCGCATATTTGGAAGATGCCTTAAGTGTTGAAATCATTGCCGATGGAATTCATCTACCGCCTGAATTACTTAGGCTTATCCTGCGGTGCAAATCTCATGAAAAAATTTGCTTGATTACAGATTCCATGAGGGGCGCAGGGATGCAGGAGGGCATATGGGTAAAACTGGGAAGCAAGGAGAACGGACAAGAAGTATTGCTTAAAGATGGCGTTGCAATGTTAGCGGATTTAAAGGCGTTTGCAGGCAGCACATGTACGGCGGATCGTTGCATACGTACCATATATAACCTTGGAGAACTGGACATATGTGACACAGTGAAGCTTATGACGTATAATCCGGCGCGCATCTTGGGCATATCGCACAAAAAAGGAAGTTTACAGGCGGGAATGGATGCTGATTTATGTATCTTTGATGATTCCATTAAGGTAATGATGGTATTGGTAGGCGGAAAGATAATGATAAACAATCTATAACACGGGGAGAGAGAAATAAAAATGAGCAAAACAAGTAAATGCTATTTGGAAACAATCACGGAAATTTTACGGACAATTGAGGCAGAAGAGACGGAATCCATCGATAAGGCGGCTACGATTCTCGCCGACAAAGTCATAGAAGACCGCTTGATAAACGTGATTGGTCCGGGGGGACATTCAAATATGGGCGTCGAAGAGGTATTTTGGCGTGCTGGCGGCCTGGCGCCGGTCAACGGCATATTGGATGCAGGTACAAACCTTGTCCATGGGGCAAAACGTTCCAATATTATTGAACGCACGCCGGGCTATGCAAGAGCAGTATTTGATGCATATCGTCTGGGGGAAGGAGATGTACTGGTTATAATCAATGCCTATGGAATAAATTCTATGACCATTGATTGCGCACTGGAATGCCGCAAGCGGGGAATTATTTCTATTGGCGTAACATCTACAGAGTTTGCCGATCAGGTGCCACGGACAGCACCTTCCCGCCATCCTAGTGGGCTGAATCTCTATGATAACGTGGATGTATTCATTAACAACCATCTACCTATGGGAGATAGCGTTGTAACGATTGACGGACTTTCCCAAACGATGGGGCCGGTATCAACCTATTGCAATTCATTTGTAATGAATTTGCTTATGATGCGCACAGCTGAAAAACTGATAGAAAAAGGTATAACGCCTCCTGTTTGGATGAGCGCCAATTTGCCGGAAGGCGATCGAAACAACAAGGCTAACGAGGAAAAATATATCCCAAGAATAAAACATTTAATGTAAATTGCGATTAAAATTGCAAAGCAAATTAGGGAGAGGATGAAAGTAAGCATGAAAGCAAATGAAATCTATTATGAAGAAATTATTTCCATGCTCGCTAAAATTAAAGAAACACAGGGCGAATCCATGGAGAAAGCTGCGCAAGCAATAGCAGAGCAGATCGCATCGGGTAAAAGGATATTTGCGTTTGGAACGGGCGGGCATTGTACCCGGGTTGCAGAAGAACTGTTTTGGCGTTCTGGAGGATTGGCCTGTGTGCGGCCTATCCTTGATGCTGGCATGCAGATCGTTCACGGTGCGACGCGGGCAACGAAAACCGAGCGTATGGAAGGATATGCAAAAGCACCCTTGGACTATTATGGGGTGGGCAAGGATGATCTAGTCATACTGGTAAATGCCTACGGTATAAACGCGGTAACTATTGATACTGTTCACGAATGCAAAAAGCGCGGCGCCAAAATTGTGGCGGTCAGCTCATATGAATTCCCCAAATCTGTTCCGGAAGGACATCCGGCACGTCATAGCACCAACGAAAATCTTTGCGATATTGTAGAAATTGTGGTGGACAACATGGTTCCGGCAGGCGATGCCGTCGTTGAAATTGCGGGCTTCCCTTATAAGGTTGCTGCGAGTTCTACCATCACAGGCGTGTTTATTCTTAACGCTATTGTTGCTCGCGTTGTGGAGATATTGCTCGAGAAGGGGGTTCAGCCTCCCGTATGGGTAAGCGCCAATGCGCCCGGCGGCGACGCTTGGAACAAGAAGTTTATTGAAGAATATGGAAGTATTCGGCACCTATAAAAGCCGTATAGAAATAAAAAAGGGAGGAAGTGTTGAAATGAAGAAATTTATGTCTGTTGTTGCGGTGCTCATAAGTGTGATACTGGTATTGAGCGGCTGTGCTTCTTCGCCTGCAACACAAGCAGCGGAAGAGCCGGTTCCGGGAGCGACTAGCGCCGAAGAGCCTATGGCGCAAGAAGATGTAGTTGAGGTAGAAGAACTTACTTTCCGCTTTGCTATTCCCTTTGCGGATACCGATCCTGCCGGTATGATGCTGAAGAAGTTTAAGACGCTGGTTGAAGAGGCTTCTCAGGGAAAGATTACCGTAGAAGCATATCCTGGCGGCACACTGGGCGATGAACGTGCGGGGTTGGAATCTTTGCGCACCAACTCTATCCAAATGGCGATGAGCTCGCTTCTGGCAGACGCGACTTTCTTTGCCCCGGAGTACAATATTTTTTCTACCCCCTATCTGGTAAAGGACTGCGCCCATGCACGTAGGATTATGGATTCGGAGATCGGTGCGGAAATCAACACCTATATTGAAGAAAACTTCGGAATCCATACCCTGGGAATTATGGATAGAGGCGCCCGCCAACTGACCTGCAACAAAAAAGTGGAAAAGCCAGAAGATCTAGCCGGGCTAAAGCTGCGTCTCCCTGAGAACGAAGTATATATTAAAGTATGGAGCGCCCTGGGAGCGACCCCTGTAGCCATTGCGCTTACGGAAGTTTATACGTCGCTTCAAACAGGTGTTGTAGCCGGCCAGGAGAATCCGCTGGCAACCATTGTTGCGAATAAATTCTACGAGGTGCAGGATTACTGCATGATAACCAACCATATTGTGGATATGTACAAGATACAATGTTCAGCAGAATGGTGGAATGGTCTTTCGGATGCACAGAAGCAGATTATTTCCGATTGCCTTGCAGAAGCAATCGAGTATGGTAATGCGTTGGTAGCCACCATGGAGTCCGATTATCAGGCTGAGATGGAAGCTGCGGGCGTTCAATTTGTGGAACTGGAAACCAGCTTGTTTAAAGATAAGGCCATGGATACAATCAACGATCTGGGCGCCAATTATTTCAAAGAAGGATTGATGGAAAGCGTACTGGCTATCGACTGATTGTACTTATGTAAAATACGCCGCCGTCTAGTAAGGCGGCGGCGTAACCTTATAAAGGAGGGATGAAAATGAAAGATATTGAGGTAAAGCTAAGCAATATATTTGAATGGTTTACTGAAATATGCTTTGTGCTGATGTTTCTGTCAACAGTATGGCAGATTATTTCTCGTAGCGTGCTGGGTATAGCTTGTACATGGACGGATGAATTTTCCCGATTTATGTATGTATGGATAACCTTTATAGGAGCCATCATTACGACTTTACATCGCGAACATATTCGAGTAGAGGTCTTGCATGACCGTATGCCGCCCAAGGTTCAAATGTGGCTAGATATCATTACCAATATGATAGCTGTCGTATTTTGTATCATTGCAGCATATGGCGGAAGTATTCTTATAAAACTTAATATAAATGCTTATTTTTCAGCACTTCCGCGCTTTTTAACATATTCTCTCTTATACATGCCTATAACGATCTCCATGGTTGGCGTAGGGAGTATTTTAATAATTCGCATAATTTGCGGAATACGAAAGGCGCTCAGCTGCGAAGACAGTTTTGCAAAGGATGAGAGCGGAGGTAAAGCCAATGGGTGAAGCGCTTATAATTTATGTTGGAATGTTGGTGCTGCTCTTTATGATGGGCATGCCGGTTGCCTTTGCATTGGGCGCAACCGCAATTGTTGCAGGCGCATATCAGTTCGGATTTTCCATACCATTCGATATGTTTGCCCAAAGAATGGTTTCGGGAATAAATAATTTTACGATTCTGGCGGTGCCATTCTTTATTTTTGCCGCGCGGGTAATGAATACAGGCGGCGTTACTAGAAGATTGTTTGGATTTGCCGATGTGTGCGTAGGCCATTTAAAGGGGGGGCTGGGCCATACCAATATACTTGCAAGCATGTTGTTTGCCGGAATGTCGGGAGCGGCAGTTTCTGATGCGGCAGGCCTGGGCCTGATTGAAATCGAGGCAATGCGCGATGCAGGCTATGATGAGGATTTTTCTGCGGCTGTAACGGCTGCGTCTTCCACCGTAGGCCCCATCATTCCACCCAGTATACCCATGGTATTCTATGCAGTGCAGGGTGGCGTATCTGTTGGGGCGCTGTTTATGGGCGGGCTTGTTCCTGGCGTTCTTATGGGGCTAAGCATGATGGTGCTTGTTTTCTACTATGCAAAAAGCAAATGCCCTGCACCCAGAAAAGCGCCATCATTTAGAGAGATACTTTATTCGCTCGGTTCTGCGATTATACCGTTAATGTGCCCCATTATCATCATTGGAGGCATATATACGGGATGGTTCACACCGACTGAAGCGGCAGTGATCGCCGCAGTCTATGCCGTTCTTGTAGGCGTAATCTTCTATAAAGAAATAAACTTAAAAACGCTTCATGAAATTATTAGGCTCACCATACGCGATACGGTGGCGATGGGTATTATTGTTGCCTGTACCTATCCCTATGCATGGTTGATTACCACGTCTGGTATTCCACAGCAGTTTAGCGCTTGGGTACTCTCTGTAACACAGAATCCTATTATTGTATTGCTCCTAATAAACATCTTCCTTTTGATTGTGGGATGCTTTATGGAAGGATGTAGCGCAATTATGTTATTAGCGCCAATTATGTTGCCGTTGGTTACTGCCCTAGGGATACATCCCGTGCACTTTGGCATAATAATGGTCGTTAATTTGATGATAGGCTGCATAACGCCGCCCTTTGGCATTGTGCTTTTCGTTACGGCGCGAGTGGCAAAGCGACCATTGTCAAATGTAATAAAATCAACTATGCCATTTGTGGTACCGCTTCTCATCGTACTGCTAATAATTACATATGCACCTGAAATCGTACTTTGGTTGCCTAGAATAACAGGCATGATATAAAGGAGAGAGAAAATGATAAAGATAGGAATCATTGGGCTTGGCGTGATGGGCGCGATATTTGCAAAATCGTTAGAAAGGTATACCGAAGCAAAGTTGACAGCTGTTTCGGATATCAATGCTACCCTTGCCCATCAATTCGCTGAAAAATACGGCATAAACGAATATACGGATTACGACCGGATGCTACAGGAAGAAGAACTAGACGCTGTGTTGATATGTACGCCAGATCAGTACCATCTGGCTCCGGTTCAAAGCGCTTGTAAGGCGAACGTGCATATTTTTATTGAAAAACCCCTAGCTACCGATAGCCAAAGTGCAAAAGAAATCCTAGCACTTGCCCAGAACTATAAAAAAACATTTATGGTTGGGCATACGCTGCGGTTTGATCCGCGATTTGCAAATGCATATAATAGCATAGCCCGGCACGAGATTGGAGAAATTTTGCATATTCGCTCTTGGCGCGAGACCTCTATAGATAATGGGATTCGCCTGGGTGGACGTTGCTCGCCTATGTTTTTTGTAGGCGTTCACGATTTAGATATAATGCTATGGTATATGGGCTGCGGCGTTGAACGAGTGTATGCTGAAAGCGGTTATGGGAAGCTGAAAAAATTGGGCGTCAACACGGCGGACGCTATCTTTGCAACATTGCGATTCAAGAATGGCGTTATCGCCACGCTAAATACCTCTTGGGTACTTCCCAAAACGCAAATGGTGCAGCGCAGCAATGTTCTCGATAAAGGAATGGAAATTGTGGGCGAGTTTGGAAAGATCGATATTGAAGCCTATAACATAGGCATATCGGTACAAACAGAAGACGTAATATCGTATCCAGATATACTATATAGTCCTGATATGCACGGAAGCTCGTTCGGAATATATAGCGAAGAAATGTACCATTTCTTGGAATGCATTCGCTCGGGGAATAAGCCAGTCACAAGTATGTCAGACGCCTATGAAGCGGTACGCATTGCAGAAGCCATAGAGCGTTCCGCAGCCACTGGAGAACCCGTATATCTGTAAAGTAAGCGCTTGCTAATTTCGCAATAATGCAGGCACGCCTGTTTCAATATTATGCGCAGGATTTTGCAGAGCCGGCTTGAAAAACAAAGGGCATATACCATTTATGCGGATGGACAAGAGAGCTCGGCTGCCCACTAGAACAGAACAATAGCCATTGTACAAACCAATAGTAGATCAAAATATTCGGTACGTATTTATTTACCTTATATTTATGCATTTGGCATAACGGTTATTATTTACGTACCGAAATTTTTGAGCGCTGTGCGGTTTATAAGGCGCGAAAAATATAGCGGAGATGCAAAAGCAATCCCCGCCATATTTTAACGGTTATTATATATCGGTTACTATATGGTGCAAAGCATCCCGTATTGCATGCGGCCCTGTAATCATAGAGGCAAATGCCGACTCAACAGCGTCGCCCAAGCCTACTTCGTAGAGGTTGACGCCCATTATACGCGCATCGGATAGCACAGGGAAAAGCACTGCATGCACATCACAGGGTTCTCCAAGGCGTATATTTGCAAAGCGTGGCGCCAGCTTATCCATTAACGGATCGTCGCTGAGTTGGAAGGGAACACCAGCATCGTCAACAGCCATAAGATAGCGGCACCAAGCACCGATGACAAAGGGGATACATTTTAGGTCCTTTACGCAAAGTTTATCGGATGCAGCGTATTTTTTTATTGTAATGCCAAAGCGTATGGCGATTTTTTGCGAGGTGTCTGTAGCGATGCGCTGCGGGGTATCTTGCAGAAAAGGGTTGGGAAGACGTATGCTAAGAACCTCATCGATAAACTTACTTGGATGGATTACGCCAGGGTCTACAACTACCGGGAGCCCCTCTTTATAGCCGACAATTTCAACCAGCTTTTTTAGATCGCTGTCTTGCATCTCGGCTGATATGCGATTATAGCCCAATAAGCATCCTAGAATGGCTAAAGAGGTATGCAAAGGATTTAAGCAGGTACATACTTTCATGGTTTCTACCATGTCCACAACGTCTCTTGTGGTGAATATGACACCAGCTTTATCAAGAGGAGGGCGCCCATTTGGGAAAGCATCCTCAATTACTAGATATTGCGACTCTTCTGCATTGACAAAAGGGGCAACAAAGGAACGCTTGCCTGTTACCTTTGGATCCATATTTTCAAGGCCATCGCCTATCAGCGCTGCCTTCACGGAATCATCAGGCCTGGGAGTAATTTTATCTATCATACTCCAGGGGAAGGAAACACAGGCAGGGTCGCGAAGATAGGAAGAAAAACCCTTCTTGCAAAGGCCGCCTTTTTCCCATGCATCCCCAAAGGCTAGCATCGCTTCTTCAAGACGCGCACCGTTATGCGAGCAGTTATCCATACTCACCAAGGCAATGGGAGCGGCACCGACAGCATAACGCTCGTGACATAGGGCGGCAATTTTTCCGATGTAGCTTTCCGCTTTGGCAGGCCCATTGGCCATATCAGCAAGAACACTGGGGAAAAACGCCCCGTTGCTATTTCTGATATTGTAGCCTTTTTCCGTGATTGTCAGGCTAACCATTTGGAGTGAAGCAGAACGAAAGGCATCCGCTAGAACTTGCCAGTCCGTTGTGCCGCGCTCCATGCTGAGGCTGTTGACAATGCTGCCTATTATGGTTTTTTCCATGCAGCCGTTTGCACAGAGCGTGACAGATACAGCCAAATTGTCGAAAGGCCGGTAGGCTATACCCAGAATTTCAGGATCAAATCCTTCCGCCACAACGATACCGGTGTCCATAAGACCATCGTTAAGAAGGTTTTGGTTAAGGGCGCTTATAAATGCGCGAAATATGTTGCCCGCGCCAAAATGTATCCACACTGGCCGAACAGCAGTGTTATCCGTGATTACGTCCCTGTTAAATACAGGCAGGGAATAACCCTTGGCTAAAAAGGAAGACCTATGTTCAACAATGGATGTATTAGAAATTTTCATAATAAAACTCTCCTTTGATAAAATGCACCATGCTTTACCAACCAGCACGCGCGGGAATATATGAGGAATGGGGAACATGCAGTAATTTATAACAGTGAATGCGTTTAAGGATGTAGCGGGGGGACATTATTTTGTAGCATAAGGGTTTCAAGCTTAGCCACGCAACTAAAAATACGGCCGCAATTTTTTGCATTGCGATGCCATGGAAAAATAAGCCTATCGATATTGGATAGAGGCATATTTTGCTAGCTGCAAGTGGGATTGGGGAGAGATACGTTAAAACCCATACGGACACAAATAGCCCGTAGCAGAATTTATACACAAAAAAGGAAGCCTTGCTCTAAGGCATCACTATAACATAATGCCTAGTGGGAGATAAGCCAAAAACACCTTGAAAAGCGCTTTAAAGCAGGACGAGCAACATGCCGGTTCTCCCTTGGGACTTAGGAAGGAGTTAGCGATGAAATTCATCCAGCAACCTGGTAAAGCAGATAAATTGCGATTGAAGGTCAGACAAAAAGGCGGATAAATAATTCCCTATCAGTATATCACTAAGTCTTGCAAAGTCAAACAAAATATTATGGATATTATGTGCATGTACGACATGCGACCATATTATCATAGCGCAGTACATGAAGAATATATAGGAGGTTAGTTCAATGAAACGTTATAAACTCATAGTGCCTACCAGCATGGGTGTACGTATTACGCCTTTAGATCGTCAACCGGTGCATATTAGCCATGTTTTTCAACTGCAGGCAACCAGTGCTGAAACCAACGTTGCATCTATCCCGGCAGCTTTAGGGATGCCAGTGAAGGTGCTCACCACGTTTGTACAGGATTCACCAATTGCCGCGATCATTAAGAGTGATTTGCGTAGCCGAAACATAGAATATGAAGGCAAAGACGTTCCGCAAGGGGGGCCTTGGGGATATCGCCATCAATTCAATATTGCAGATAGTGGCTACGGTATGCGTGCTCCGCGGGTAATGAATGACCGGGCTGGAGAAGTGGGCCGCACGCTTAACGTTAAGGACTTTGATATAGACCGTATATTTGGCGAAGAGGGCGCAGAAATGCTGCACATATCAGGACTGATTGCAGCACTTTCCCATGAAACCGGCATATTCTGCCTTACGCTAGCCCGTGCAGCCAAGAAATATGGTACAAAAATTTCGTTCGATCTTAATTATAGGGAGTCTTTTTGGAAAGGGCGCGAGGCGGAGCTGTCCGCCATATTCAGCGAGATAGCTTCCGTTGCAGATGTACTGATTGGCAACGAAGAAGATTTCCAGCTTTGTCTGAACATGCAAGGACCCGAAGTGGGAGGAAAAAGCCTATCCCAGAAAATAGCAAACTTTCAAGAAATGATATTGCAAGCCCAACAGCGTTTTCCCAATGTTAACACGTTTGCCACTACGCTTCGGGAAGTAATCAGCGCAAACAACCATTGTTGGGGCGCCATATTGTTTAAAGAGGGTCAGTGGCATATTGTACAACCGCGTGCCATCGATGTACTGGATCGCATAGGCGGAGGGGATGGCTTTGTGGGTGGCCTTCTCTATGGCATCCTGAAGGGATGGAAAGCAGAAGAATGCCTGCATTTTGGATGGGCTACTGGGGCGCTTGCAACTAGTATGCTTAACGATTATGCGCAGCCAGTAGATGAGGAACAAGTGTGGGCGATCTGGGAAGGGAACGCGCGGGTAAAACGATAAAATTAAACATCATATATAGCAAAGGAGTAAATAGCTATGAAGGCAGATATCGGTCTTATTGGTATTGCAGTAATGGGAGAGAACCTTGTGATGAATATGGAGTCCAAGGGATATACGGTGGCGGTGTATAATCGTACGATTTCTAAGGTGAAAAAGTTTATAGAAGGCCGGGCAAAGGATAAAAATATAATCGGCGCTTATTCGGTTGAGGATTTCATCACGAAACTAAAGAAGCCTCGCCGCATAATGATGATGGTAAAGGCAGGCGCCGCAGTAGATGATTTAATAGAGACGCTGCTCCCGTACTTGGAGGAGGGGGATATACTTATTGATGGCGGGAATAGCCAGTTCTTAGATACGATACGGCGCACAAAATATATAGAAAGCAAAGGGTTGCTCTATGTGGGCGCAGGCGTATCCGGCGGAGAGGAAGGCGCATTAAAAGGACCTTCTATAATGCCTGGTGGGTCTGTTGCTGCATGGCCTTATGTTAAGGATATCTTTCAATCCATTTGTGCCAAGGTGGAAAATGGGGTTCCTTGTTGCGAATGGGTTGGAGAAAATGGAGCGGGCCATTTTGTAAAAATGGTACATAACGGCATAGAGTATGGCGACATTCAGCTTATCTGTGAAGCGTACCAACTCATGCGAGACGGTCTGGGTCTAACGGTAGAAGAAATGCACGAAGTATTCAAAGCGTGGAATGCAGGTGAGCTGGATAGTTACCTGGTGGAAATCACGCGGGATATACTAGCATACAAAGATGAAAAAGGTAACGCTGTTTTAGACGATATACTAGATGTTGCAGGACAGAAAGGCACAGGGAAATGGGCCGCTATTTCTGCATTGGAAGAAGGCGTACCCCTTACCCTTATAGGAGAATCTGTATTTGCTCGATGCCTTTCTGCTATGAAAGAAGAACGCGTCGCAGCATCCATTGCCTTTGAGAAAGGCCGTCCAAACATTGCCTGCGATAAAATTGTGTTTATTGAAAAGATTCGCAAGGCATTATATGCGTCTAAAATCATCTCTTATGCGCAAGGCTACGCGCTTATGAAGGCGGCAGCTAAGACTTATAATTGGGATTTGGATTATGGCGGAATCGCCCTTATGTGGCGGGGAGGCTGTATCATTCGCTCTGTATTTCTCAGCAAGATAAAGGATGCCTATGACAAAAATCAAAACCTGAATAATTTGTTGATGGATGATTATTTTAGGAATACGATAAAAGCGCTTGTGCCTGCATGGCGCGATGTGGTATCGGCTGCCGTACAGGCTGGGATATCCATCCCTTGCTTTTCCGCTGCACTCGCTTATTTTGATGGGTATACAACAGAAAAACTACCTGCGAACTTACTGCAAGCACAACGCGATTATTTTGGCGCGCATACTTATGAACGCATAGACGCACCCCGTGGCGCGTTCTTCCATACGGATTGGACAGGCCATGGCGGTAGTACGCACGCTTCTACCTACAATGTATGATTTTATGCTGCTTGCCCATAGGAACATCAGGATGAAATCTACAGAAAGGAGATTTATAGATGGAATTGCTTTATAAAAGCGATCGGGAGAACGGCCTTACAGCGGAAGAGATACGTTTCATCCTTTTGGAATCTTTGAAGGGAAAATGTTTGCGTAAGGCGCTGTTGATTCCGCCCGACTATACACGCTATTATTCTAATGCAGGTTTTATTACCAATACATATTATCACATCCTTTCCGATATGGGATGTCAGGTGGATATATTGCCTGCTTTAGGCAGCCATGTGCCCATGACCCCGGCACAAGTAAAGGACATGTTTGGCGACATTCCTTTTGATAGGTTTTTTATTCATAATTGGCGAAATACCGTTATGAATTTAGGCGAAATGCCCGCAGATGTTGTTTCAAAAATTACCGATGGCCTATGGCAGGAAAGTATAAATGTAGAAATAAATAATCTTGTCATGGACCCATCCTATGATCTTATCATCTCAATAGGGCAGGTAGTGCCGCACGAGGTGATAGGCATGTCCAACCACGCAAAAAATCTGTTTGTTGGGGTTGGCGGCATAGACATGATAAACAAAAGCCATATAATAGGCGCACTATATGGCATGGAACGCATTATGGGCAAGGATTTTACACCCGTGCGTAAAATTTTTGATTATGCATTCAATGAATACCTTAAAGAGCGCCCCATTATTTTTGCACTTACCGTTAATACTTCGCCAAATAATAGCATGCGAACCCATGGCCTGTTTATTGGAGATACTCGCAAGGTATTGGAAGAAGCCATTGCCCTATCGCAGGAGAAAAATATTGATTTTGTAGAGAAGCGCATTAAGAAATGTATCGTATATCTTGACCCTAAAGAGTTCCATACGACCTGGCTGGGTAATAAAGCTATATATCGTACGCGAATGGCGGTGATGGACGGGGGCGAGTTAATCATACTGGCGCCTGGGGTAGAACGCTTTGGTGAGGATGAACAGATAGATGCATTGATACGTAAATATGGTTATTGCGGCAGGCACAAAGTATTGACGCTATTACGGGAAAACAAAGATTTAGCTGATAATATGAGTGCTGCAGCACATCTTATTCACGGCTCTTCAGATGGCCGCTTTAAGATTACGTACGCTGTAAAGAAAATTACCCAAAGAGAAATAGAGGGGGTATACTATAACCCAGCATATTATGAAGATATGGCATCGAAATATGATGTTCACAGACTCAAAGATGGGTATAATACCATGCCGGATGGTGAAGAGGTATATTTTATACCGAATCCTGCCTTAGGACTTTGGATAGACAGGAACCGATTTTTCAGATAATTTATTATAAGACAAGAGAGACAGTCCCAAGTTTTGTGTAAACCTCCTGGGTGGTGTAGAATAGAAGCACGGCACAGGAGGATTACTATATGGCCAGAAAGAAT
>ERZ779894.1219-NODE-1219-length-27184-cov-7.168676_pt1 | contig 27184 bp, 18 predicted proteins | sample MGYA00511587_ERZ779894 | MGnify/ENA primary metagenome ERZ779894 (study PRJEB29588, sample SAMEA2160490) | human gut metagenome | biome: human gut; feature: human-associated habitat; material: faeces | place: Denmark | collected 2008/2010 ... | reverse complement strand
TGATATACTTTATATTATGAGGTATAGCTATGAAATATTTAAGTTTTAACAAGTATTTAAAAGATAAATTCGGTCAAAAGGTATATAAAATCAGCTTAGACGGCGGCTTCACCTGCCCAAACCGTGACGGAAAAACAGGCACACGAGGCTGTATTTTTTGCTCCAAAGGCGGAAGCGGAGATTTTGCCGAGAGCAGAGAAATGAGCATAACAGAGCAAATTGAAAGCGGCAAGAAAAGAGTAGAAAAGAAAATAAAAAGCGGCAAATATATTGCATATTTTCAAGCCTTTACAAACACGTATGCGCCTGTTGAAATACTCAGACAAAAATACGAGGAAGCGATTAATCACCCTGACATTGTTGCGCTTTCAATTGCGACAAGACCGGATTGCTTAGGCGATGACGTGCTAAGACTTCTTGATGAAATGAACAAAATAAAACCCGTTTTCGTTGAATTAGGGTTACAAACCATTCACCAAAAAAGTGCAAAATACATAAGGCGAGGCTATGATTTAAGCGTTTATGATAAGGCAGTAAGGGATTTAAAGAAAATCGGTGTAAACGTTGTTGTTCACGTAATCTTAGGACTTCCAAATGAGAGCGAAAACGATATGCTTGAAACGGTTAAATACGTTTGCGAAAGCGGTGCGAACGGAATTAAATTACAGCTTTTGCACGTAATTGACGGCACCGACCTTGCAAAAGATTATGAAAAAGGGCTTTTCAAAACGCTTGAATTTGACGAATACGTAAATTTTATTGTAAAATGCGTTAAAATTATACCAAAGGATATTGTTATTCACAGGTTGACGGGTGACGGAGCAAAAAAAGATTTGATTGCACCGCTTTGGTCAGCGGATAAAAAGAGAGTTTTAAATGCGATTAACAAGGCGTTGAGGGAAATTTAATCAAAAACGCTTGCCGGTGTGGAATTTTATTTTGAAGTTAAATAGAAAAGAATATAACAAAAGACAGCCTAAAAAATCAGGCTGTCTTTTTTGTTGCATCGTTAAACACAAATAAATCTTACTTGGTTTTTACGCTTTTTACCTTTGACCAAGATGAATATATCTTTTTACCGTTTACCGTTTTGTATGTGCGAACACGAACGTAATACTTTTTCTTAGACTTAAGCTTTTTAACGGTAGCCTTTGTTGTCTTTTGCTTAGTAACAGTAACGCTCTTATTATTCTTTTTAAATTTTTTATTGGAAGAATACTGAATTTGGTATCCCTTAACACCACTTACTTTTGCCCAAGTAACGGTAAATTTCTTTTTGCCTTTACTGAGTTTTTTAATCGACGTCTTTTTAGGCTTAACCGTCTCAGTGTTCTTAGTTGTGCTCGGTTTTGTTGTAGGCTGAGTTGTTGAAGGAGTTGTTGCACTTTCGCTCGGTTTTATTGCAGGTTTGCTGTCCTTAACCTCGTCCTGCTTTGTACCCTTAACAATAACGATTACACTTCTGTAAGCCGCATTATCGCCCAAAGGACCCGGATCAAAGAAGAAATCTGTTTCTTCAACAAACGAAGCCGAATAATATGTTTTAGCCGTAAGTTTAACCATAGTATCCTTTTCAGGTCTTGTTACCTTACCTGTTTTTGCATCAATAATTTCGGGGTGATTGGATACCCAGCTTGAGCAAATTGAATAATAGCTGTAATCATCCGAGTCTGCAGTATTTATCAAATCAAGATTGCGATTAACATCAGCTGCACTCTTGTTTTCGCCCTTAATATTTGCAAAGTTTACGGCATAAAGAGCAGCGCTGTCAAGTCTTTGAAGCCTTGTATACGTATGATAAGGAACTACTACTCTTACCTCGCTTTCCTTAGTCTTATCGCCGCAAGTTAAAGTAAGTGAAAGGTCGTAAACTGCGCCGTAAAAATCTTCGTCATAATTTGAAGAATCAACGCCGTTATAATAGATATTGCCGTTTTTGAAAATAACTGTATTATCATCGTCACCGTCAATATTTTTAACGGCGTTTAATTTAACCGTGATTTTTTCATCGGATTTTACATTTGAATTAATTTTTTCTTCAACTGTTTCAATAACGTTTGTATCTTGATAATCGGAGTCAACGTCAGAAACGTAACCGAAATCGCCGTCTGTATGAACGCCTGAAAATTCAGTCATCATCATTCCGTCGCCCGACTGAGCAAAAAGATAATCGTCTGCTTTATTAAGAAGTGAATCATAAAGCGAGTCAAGTTTAACGGTAATTACATAGTTATTATTTTTAAGAGATGTATCGGTAGCATTAAACGTCTTACTTACAGTAATAAATCCCTCTGCTTGAGCGGTATAACGGTATTGACCGTAAACAATCGTATAATATCCGTTTTCATCAGGCAAAATTTCGTCGCCGTAAGCGCCGCTTGAGCCGTTCTTTTTAAGTGTGATTTTTGCATTTTCGGGTGTAACGTCAAATTTAACCTTATATTCGGTATATTTAAGATTTACCGTTATATTAAGTGACTTTGTACCCTCTGCGACAGTAAATGTACCCGCTGCCGTTTGACTGCCACTTTGATAAGTTGCATAGTATTTATATTCGCCGGGGGTAAGCTCAAACTGTGAGGTTTCATCGCCGTATTCGTCCTCTATCGGAGAATATGTTTGACTGCCGTCTGCTGACGTTACTTTTAAGGTAGCGTAATCCGTTTTAGCTCCCGTTGCAAGTTTAACGGTAAAATCAACTGTTGCGCCCTCTTTTAATGTAACATCAAGTTTAGTATTTTGAGTTAAAGTGATTTTTCTTACGTCACGAACATATCCCAAAGCCGAAACGGTAAGAGTGTATTCGGTATTAGCGCTGAGTGACGACGGATTTTGTTCAATATTACGACTGTCAAAAACACTGACTTTTGCGTTGTCAATAATCTCGCCTTTTTCATTCTTAGCAGTTACGTCAAGAGAATAAGTAGCAAGTTTTGTTTCAATATAAAGAACATAATCTCTTGTTCCTAAAACAGTTTTGCCGTCGGTTTTATCTAATATTTTAAGAGTAAGAGTAACAACCTTAGCACCTTCATTATATGACGGATGAGTGATTTTTGCAGAAGCGGAATAGCTGCTGTTTGTCACTTTTGCATAAGTATCGTCGCTTGAACTCCAAGAGGAAGTATAAAGCTTTGATGACGTATCCTTTTTAAGAGAAACACTTGTTTTGGAAAGAGGGATAATATATCTGCCCTCATCATCCTTTTTAAGGTTGCCGTACGGGTCGATTGCCTTTGCGTATGTGCTGTTAAGGTACGCCTCAACCTCGCTTGAATTTTCAGCCATAGCAGGAAATGCGCTCATAAGTACAAGCATAAGCGACATAAAAACTGCCAAAGCCTTTGTAATTGATTTTTTCATCTTTTCTCCTTTCAATTTAGAGCATAAAAAAATGCACCGTTTAAAACAGTGCATAAAAATTGTATCGCAAAAGCATACGGGCATAGTTATCCCATATGTTAAATACTGCCGACTTCCAACCTAAAGCACTGCAAAAACCATATACACGGCAGGTCTCCCGGCTAATGCTTCAACCTTAAAATAAACCTTCTCACTCAAAAGAGCAATGGCCGCCTTTAGCGAATATTTCTCGTCAGCAAATACGGTAGAGGTTCGGACTGCTCCGGATTCGCACCGGATTCCCTTTTAATTTTATATTCAAAACAAATATAAAAACCTATGTATATCAGATTTGTTTTATTATATCTTGCAGTGCAGTATTTGTCAATATTTGTAAACGTAATAAAAGGCAACTCGATTTTTATTGCGGTGCGCCGACACGGCAGCGCTGCGTTCTTATTTAGTTACTTTTTGTGAATTTGCGTATATCTCATTCATTCTCTCATCAGGAAAATGATTATCAAGAAACTGCTCATAAACATTATTAGGCGCCTGACCTGCGTCACGCTTATCCATTCTAAGTCCTGCCGTGGCAGAAACAAAGGAATCAAAAATAAAGAAAACTATAAAAGTCCACATAATAACATTGCCGAGTTTAACCGGAATTTTTTCAATAACCTTTGACATTATAGGATAAATTGCCTTAATCCAAAGTATTCCCAAAAGCCCCCAAAAGCAGGAATAAAGAAAGCATACTCTGCCGTTGATATTAAGCGGCATTTTGCTGTAATCCCACGCAACAGAGCCGAAAACTATTTCCTGACCCAATGAGCAAATATATTCAGTCACTGTGCCGACAACAAATGAAAGACAAAAGACCTTCCAAAGCGGTGCGTCCTTTACCTTATAAAGCGCAAGGGTCAAAACGACTGCACCCATACCGTAAGCAACGGAAAACGGCCCCCAAACAAGCGACTGACGTGATTCAATATAACCGTGCTTAATAAGGCACCAAAGCGTTTCGACAAGAAAGCCAACAATACAGCTAATCATAAAAATCCAAACAATCTTGTCAAAACACAAGCCCTCGGCATACTCGCCTTTTTCTTGCGATTTTTCCTGAACAAAATCATCTTTTTTAAATGTTTCAGTCATAATTAAAGCCTCCCTTATTTATCACGTCTTAATTATAGCACGCAAAAAATAAAAGAGGCTAAACTAATTATAAACTTTAAGTATTTCAATCATACAATTTTATACAGTTGTATAATTATATAATTGAATAATGAGGCGAACAATGTTCGCTCCCACATTGTATTAATACGCAAAATTTTAATTATTCATATATTCCGATTGATTTAATAACCGGGTTTGAGCGGCTTTGGCGAATAACAAAGCGAATACCCTTTGCCTTTTTGCCCTTAAGATTAATAATCTTTTTCGAGCCGATAACCGTGCCTTTGTATACACGCTTATACTTACCGTTTGCCTTTTTGATATAGAGGTCGAAAAGCTCAACACGCTGGCTCTTTGCGATATCTTCCTGCAAAACTACGTATTTAACCTTACGTGTATCGTTAAAGTCAAAATCGAGAACACCGTTGTCCTTTGTAAGTTCACCGAGTTCATTATAAACAATAGGATTTGCAGTGATATTCTTAATCATTGAGCCGAGCTTTTTAAGATTTTTAGCGTCCTTTTTATGTATTTCGCCCTGTGGAGTCGGCGGAATATTAAGAAGGAGTGTGCAGTTATTACCAACTGAATTAAGATAGATTTTAAAAAGCTTTTTTGCACTTTTTGAGTTTCTGTTATCCTTTTCGTGGAAGAACCAACCCTTACGGATTGATACGTCAACCTCGGCAGGAAACCAACAGATATAAGCATTCTTTTCAAGAATTTTTCTTGAGCCTAAATCCTCGTCCATTTGGTTATATTTTTGAAGAGATGAAGCCTGATTTTCGTCCTGCTGGCTCAAAGCCATAATCCTGTCAGCCTCTCTCAAAGCGCAAGGAACAACGCTGTATTCGCTCTTTCTTGACTTACCGCCCTCATTGCCTACCCAGCGGATATCGGGACCGCAAATAGCAATATTGGCTTTGGGCTGAAGTTTACGGATAAGGTCGTAATATCTTTGCCAATCGTATTCAAATTTCTTAGCGTTTGAACCCTTAGCGCCATCAAACCAAACCTCGAAAATCTCGCCGTAATTAGTGAGAAGCTCGGTAAGCTGATTGCAAAAATAATCGTTATATGCGTCAGTTCCGTAACGTTCATCGTGCATATCCCAAGGAGAAAGATAAACGCCGAAATCCATACCCTGCTTATGACATTCATCTGATACTTCTTTAACGATATCACCTTTATAAGATGAATTTTTTACGCAAAATGACGTATATTCACTTGGCCAAAGGCAGAAACCGTCGTGGTGCTTACAAGTTAAAATAACACCCGTTGCACCCGCAGATTTAGCGGTTTCAACCCACTGCTTTGCGTCTATCGACTTAATTGTGAAATCCGTTGCCTTTTCAACGCCTGCTCCCCACTCTCTGTCGGTAGCGGTGTTCATACCAAAGTGCATAAAGGTATAAAACGGTTTATCAACCAAGGCAAGCTGATTAGAACTCGGCTTAACGGAGATGTATCTTTCAACCTCTTTATCGTTAAGCGGATAGTTATTATTGACAGTAGTCCAGTTTTTATCAAAATTATTAGCCATATTTTCCCCTTTTAATAATCCTTACCCTTATTGTTATCCTTAATAAAATTGTCCTTATCACCAAGCTGCCATACGCATTTATTATATACGTACTGAAGTTTCTCCTTTAAATTGAGTTTAAAGGTAAACGGTCTTTTTTCAACCTCATCATAAGTCGGTGTTGCAAGCTTAGAAAACGGTGCATTTGTTTGGCTTGCAGCAAGAATAACAATATCATTATCATTTGGTAATGTGATTTCATTTTCGCCGTTTAAATCAAATTCAACAAGATAAAAATACATTATTTTTGCATATTGCACCTCGCCGTTTTTAAGGCAATGGGTAAAATCATATCCGATTTTGCCCTTTTTCATATAAGCGGTTTCGCCGAAATCGTACAAATCCCAAGCGGCAAATCGCTCAAATGACGAAAGAACATTTTTATTTATTTTCTTATCCCCAAGGATAAATTCTGCCATCTTGTCCCCTGTCATAGAAGCGCAGAGGAAAACAAGCCTGTTTTTATCATTATCAAGTTTAATCCTTTGTGACGAGCAGATAAGAGAGTTTTTATTTGACTTATTAATATCAAACCTTACGCCGTTTGCCATAATTTCATCAGGGACAAGGGTATTTGGAATTGTATATTCAAAATCTCCCATCTGACCTTTTTTCGTAATAATGTTTTTATCAAACGGCAAATCAAGAGGCGTACTCTCAACTTTTTGAGCGTCAAGTGAGGATTTTTTAAGTTTTAATGCAAAGCTCTTAATTTCATAGGGCTTAAAGCTTGTGATAAGCTTACCGTCTTTAACTGTTGCGTCGCCCTTATTTTCCTCGCTTGCATAAATTTCTCTTGCGCTTTCAATTCCTTCGCCCAAGGTGAGAGTAAAGTTTTCGATTTCCGAATTCGTACCCTCGTTAAGCCTTACCACTATTTCGTCGCTGTTTTCCGCCTTTTTGATTGCACGGATAATAACGTCGTTGGTTGAAACCTCGCCAAAAGAATATTGTGTTTTAAGCTTGCCCTGATGCTTAGTTGCAATATACGCAGTCATAGGGGTAACGAATTTTCTTGCTTCAAGCTGAGTAACCGATTGAGCCTTGCCCTTATGGCTGAATATTGCATACGAATATCTGTTAAGCCCCAAATCCATAAACGATTGCATTGAATCAATACGGTAATTTTTCTTAGGAGTGTGAATTGCAGTAAGGCGGAGCGTATTATCCTTATATTTATCCCAGCCGTACTTACATTCACTCAAAACAGACACGCCGAATTCTCCGCTTTTATCGGTCAAATCAACCCACTTTTGCGCCGGAACTTCAAAAAGATTTTCAGTCATATTGCCACGCTCGATAGCACCCAAGCCCAAATCAAACGTCGCCTTATCATTTTCGCACGTGAATGAAAATTTGTTTTTGGCAAGAGTTCTTAAACTCTGCCATTCAATCTCGGAATAAACCTCGACTATATCGCAGCCGTCTGTAAGGGCTACAATATTAGTAAACGTGCTCTTTTTATCCTGCTGGATAACCTTAAACGATACTCTTGCAGGACCTTGCTCCAAAACAGTTACGGTAACAACATTAGGAATACGGTCGGCATCTTTATTTGCCTCTTTATAATTCATTTCCCAAGCCGGCCAATCCTTAGAGCCGGTATAATTAAACAGACCGAGAGTAATCGGCTCTTTGAGTATTTCCTTTTCATCAAGTTCCTTATCAAGAATTGAAGAAATATTACCCTTGCGGTTAAGAGTTACAATATACTTTTGGTTTTCCATCATATTATCGTGATTGATTGAGATATCGCTTTTAACGCAACAAGGCTTATCGCTCAAACGAACGTCATAAATCCTTGTGCCGAGGCTTTCAACATCTGCAACAAACACAAGTTCAAGCGTACCGTCAGAAAGGGTAGAGGTTTGGCTTTTAACCTCCCTTCCCTTTTCATCATAAACACGAACATAAGCGCTTTGCAAATCCTCAAGTCTTACTGTTACAGCCCCATGTCTTTGCGCTTCAACAGGGTTGAAAACCATAACGGGTATGCCGGAGCAAAAATCGGTTTTCATAAGGCTTGAAACAGGCGAAACAAAGGCTTCAAGTTCATTTGTAAATTGATTCATTGAAACGGCATAATCATTCCAAGAACGCTTATATACCCTTTGGCAGCTTGTGCCGGGGATATCATCGTGGAATTGATGAGCAATAAAACGTTTCCACGAACGGTTGATGGCTTTTTGATTATAATCGGTCAATCCCAAATAAGAGGACATAACACCGCCACGTTCGCTCAAATCGGCAAGTTCCTCACATCTTCTGTTCCAACGCTTACCGATTGAACGTGAAGTATATCCGCCGACACCGTGATTTGTCATAACAAATTCGTTTTTCCAAACAGGAAGCTTTGATTTTTGCTCAGACGTATATTTATCTTCAATATCGTGATAAATTTCATCGGCAGATGCGGCAATAACCTTAATATTGCTATTGTCGTTTTTCTTAATTTCCTGTTCGACAAAGGCAACGCTCTTTTCCTCCGGAGCGCCGCCTCTGTCTCCTATTCCGTGGAAAATATATGTATCGTTAAGGTCGTATTTTTCATTTTCCTTAAACTTATTAAGGACAAAATCCCAATCACGAAGTTTTTTAAGTGTATAGTAATAATCGTGAGGATTGATAGAAGCGTAAACTTCGCTGCCGTCAACACCCTGCCACTTGCCGATATCAAACGGAATACCGTAAGCACCGCCCCAAGCAAGCTTTTGAGTAGTAAAGCCGATTAAATTGGCATGACGCTCAATAGTCGGGAGCGCCCAACCAAAGCCGAAACAGTCAGGCAAGTAGATATCAACACTTCTTTTTCCAAACTTTTCATCAAAATACGAATTGCCGAAAAGAATATTTCTGAAAAGTGCTTCGGGTGACGGAATATTTGTGTCACCGTTTTCAAAAGCAGAACCGCAAACATTCCATCTGCCGTTTTTGATATATTCTTTCATTTTTTCAAAAAGTTCGGGATAATATTCCTCCATAAGCTCATATCTGTATGAGCCTTCAAATGAGAATTTATATGTAGGATATTTTTCGAAAAGCTTGAAGTTATCAACTAAGGTATTATATATGTATTTACTTACAGTCGTTTCAAAATCCCAGCTCCACACCGTATCAAGGTGTGAGGTTGCAACGGTATATATTTTTTTATCAGCCATTATTGTTACCTCTTATTTCGGGTAAATTAAGTTTTTTCAAAATCCGTCACCTTGATGCGTAACAGATTTTCTGCAATACAAAGTCAGTTACAACTCATATTGCAACAATATTAACAAGTTTGCCGGGAACGTAGATTTCCTTTTTAATTTCTTTACCTGCAATTTCTGTGGCAATCTTTTCATCCTTCTTAGCAAGAGCAATAGCGTCCTCTTTGCTGATATCTACAGGAACAACAATTCTTGAACGAACCTTGCCCTTAACCTGAAGTGCAATTTCAACGTCGTTTTCCTGAGTCTTTGACTCATCAAAGCTTGGCCACTGAGCCTCGTGAACTGCACCGCCGAAGTTCATAATCTGCCACATTTCCTCAGTTACGTGAGGTGCAAAAGGATTAAGAATAATTGTCAAATCACGAAGTTCTGCCTTATTAACACCCTTTGCATACATTTCGTTAACCAATGTCATCATTGAAGCAATAGCTGTGTTGCACTTAAGGTTGTCGATATCTTCCGAAACCTTTTTAATTGTTTTATGCATAAGAGCCTCAAGCTGTGGTGAATATTCATTACCGCCTTTAACAATTTCTTGCAAGTTCCAGAAACGCTCAACAAACCTCTTACAGCCCTTGATTGAATCGCTGTTCCAAGGAGCAGCCTTTTCAAAGTCGCCGATAAACATTTCATAAAGACGCATTGTATCTGCGCCATACTGGTCAACGATTTCGTCAGGGTTAACAACGTTGCCTCTTGACTTAGACATCTTTTCACCGTTTTGACCGAGAATCATACCGTGAGAGGTACGCTTTTGATAAGGCTCCTTAGTAGGAACAACGCCGATATCATAAAGGAATTTATGCCAAAAACGAGAATAGAGAAGGTGAAGAGTTGTATGTTCCATACCGCCGTTGTACCAATCAACAGGGCTCCAATACTCTGCAGCTTCTTTGGATACAAGTTGCTTATCGTTATGAGGGTCCATATATCTTAAGAAATACCAAGACGAACCTGCCCACTGCGGCATTGTATCGGTTTCTCTCTTAGCAGGTTTTCCGCAACAAGGACAAGTTGTATTAACCCAATCAGTCATTTTAGCAAGCGGAGATTCGCCTGTATCTGTCGGCTCATAAGAGTCAACCATAGGAAGTCTTAAAGGAAGCTCGCTTTCAGGAATAGGAACATAGCCGCAATCGTCGCACTTAACGATTGGAATAGGCTCGCCCCAATATCTTTGACGTGAGAATACCCAATCACGAAGCTTGAAGTTGACCTTTTGATGTCCTTTGCCCTCTTTTGTGAGCCATTCTGTAATAGCCTTTTTAGCCTCTTCAACGCTCATACCTGTAAGAAAAGCGGAATTTACAAGCTTGCCTGTTGCACAATCGGTAAACGCTTCGTTTTCAACTCCGACCTTTGAGCCTGCAACAACCTCGATAATAGGCAAATCAAATTTCTTTGCAAATTCCCAGTCACGGGTATCATGAGCGGGAACAGCCATAATTGCGCCTGTACCGTAAGAAGTAAGTACATAGTCTGAAATAAAGATAGGAATTTCAGTATCGTTTACAGGGTTAATGCCCATTACGCCGTCAAGCTTAACGCCTGTTTTTTCCTTATTAAGTTCTGTACGCTCAAAATCCGACTTATGTGCAGCCTCTGCCTGATAAGCACGGATTTCATCAATATTTTTAAGTTTATCAGCCCACTTTTCAATAAGAGGGTGTTCAGGTGAAATAACCATATATGTTGCGCCGAAAAGAGTGTCCGGACGTGTGGTATAAACAGTCAATGTATCGCCAAGAGTAGTACCGAAATCAACCTCCGCACCTGTTGACCTGCCAATCCAGTTTTTCTGCTGAACCTTAACCCTGTCAATAAAATCAAGGTCGTCAAGATCGTCAACAAGTCTTTGAGCGTATTCTGTAATTTTAAGCATCCACTGGCTCTGATTTTTTCTGATAACCTCACTGCCGCAACGCTCGCAAACGCCGTTTACAACTTCTTCATTTGCAAGAACGCACTTACAAGAAGTACACCAGTTTACAGCCATTTCCTTTTTATATGCAAGTCCTTTTTTGAAAAGCTGCAAGAAAATCCATTGCGTCCATTTATAATAACTTGGGTCGGTTGTGTTAATCTCTCTTGTCCAATCAAAAGAGAAGCCGAGCGACTGAAGCTGCTGCTTAAATCTTGCAACATTCTTTTTAGTTACTTCTTCAGGGTGAATATGATTTTTAATTGCAAAGTTTTCAGTCGGGAGACCGAAAGCGTCCCAACCCATAGGATAAAGAACATTGTAGCCCTGAAGCCTTTTTTTACGTGCAACGATATCAAGTGCCGTATAAGACCTCGGATGACCTACATGAAGTCCCTGTCCTGACGGATAAGGAAATTCAACAAGGCAGTAATACTTAGGAAGTGAAAAATCCTGTTTTGCCGCAAATGTGTTTTGAGTGTACCAAACGTTTTGCCATTTGGATTCAATCTCTTTAAAATTGTACTCCATATTTTAATCCTCCAATAATTTTGCTGTATCTAAAATTTCGCCGTCTTCCCACAAGCGCTCAAGCGAATAAAAATCACGCTGTTGCTTATGAAAAATGTGTATAACGACTGAATTATAATCAAGGCAAACCCAAGAAGTGTTTCTGCCTTCAATATGATGAGGCTCTACTCCGAGCAAATCAAGCTTATATTCAACCTCGTCGGAAATAGCTTTAACCTGAGTTGAGCTTGTTGCCGTGGCGATTACGAAATAATCGGTAAGAACTGTTAAATCGGTAATACCGATAACCTCAATATTTTCGCCTTTTTTACTGTCAATCGCCTTTACGGCTGTTTTTACTATATCAAGTGCTTGCATAAATTCACCCTTTCTAATTAAAGTATTCATCAATAATCCAATTGTACGCCTCAACCGTCATGGGATGAAGCAATATCTGCCTTGACGCAACCGATTTGATTGTGTAGGCTGTGCCGTAAAGAAGACCGTATTCGATACCCCTTTGCGTTTCTTTTCTTATTATATCTATATCCTTATAATCTCTGTCGGCAGAAATGAAGTCAGCAAGATATATGATTTGCTCAAGCATAGTCATATTTGCTTTTCCTGTTGTATGATATCTTATAGCGTCTAAAATTTCCTCATCTTCTATCCCAAGAATTTTAGCCATTGCCGAGCCGGACGCTTGGTGCAAAAACTTATCGCCCCTTTTATCAAACGGATGAAGTTCAACACCTGCATATTTAATAATTTCAAGTTGAGCGGCTTTGCCCGTTTCCTTAGTTATATCATGCAAAAGTCCTGCAATCTCTGCCTTTTCTACATCCTGATTATACCTTTCGGCAAGCTTTTTTGCACTTTGGGAAACGCAAAGAGAATGATAAAATCTTCTGCTTGAAAGCGTATTTTTTAAAATTTTCATATAAGCTTCGGTATCATACATTATAAATTCTCCTCTTAATTATATAATCATAAACCTTTTGGGGAACAAGAGAGGAAAAATCCTCGCCGTCTTTTATTTTTTGCCTTATTTCGCTTGAACTGACCTTTAAAACGGGAGAGGTCAAAAGCTTAAATTTATTCATATCAAGACCGTCAAGCCTTGAGGCAAAGCTTAAAATCTCCGCTTTTTCCTTTTCGTTTTCTCTTGCCGAGGTGCAAAGAGTGACAAGAGATAATATTTCTTTATACTTATACCACTTATCAAAATGAAGCATTTGGTCAGCGCCGATTATAAGGTAAAATTCTGCGTTTTTATATATTTTTTTAAGTTTCGAAAGAGTCAAATAAGTATAACTTTTGCCTGTCAGTTTAAATTCTATATCGCTTATTTCAAATTTATCAAACGACGATATTGCAAGAGAAAGCATATTAATTCTGTCCTCTTTAGGTGCAAAATCATCATCAGATTTATGCGGCGGTGAAGCGGTCGGGATAAAGAGTATCTTATCAAGCTCCAATTCATTAAGATAATGAAGCGCTAAGTTAATATGCCCATTATGAACGGGATTGAACGCTCCGCCGAAAACTCCTATTTTTTGCTTATCTGCCATAATATTTAGGTCTGTCGTATTTGGCGTAAGGGTTTTTAGCTTCTTTTTCTCTTTGGCGCTGTCTTTTGCCCTTAATTTTTACCTTCTTTTTAGCTGTTGCCTTAGAATTACCGGAACCTCTTTTTTTCTTTTTCTCTGCGATACGCTCCTCGTCTGCTTCACGGTAAAGAACTATAATTCCGCCGATTACCTGAATAACCTCAGCGCCAAGAGGCTCAGAAAGCTTTTGCGCAAGTTCCTTAGGGGATTCGGGTGCAGATTCAAGGTGAACTCTTATTTTAATAAGTTCTCTGTTATCAAGCGTATCATCAATTTGAGTAAGTAAATTTTCGCTTATACCCTCCTTGCCAATTTGAATAATAGGTTCAAGAGGGTTAGCCTTTGCTCTTAAAGCCGCTCTTTCCTTAGATGTCATATAATTTTCTCCAATTCTTTAGTTAATAAACGAAGTGCGTTACCTCTGTGGCTGATTTTATCCTTTTCCTCGGCTGTATATCTGCCGAAAGCCTTGCCGTCAACAAGGAAAAGCGGGTCATATCCAAATCCCTCGTGACCGTCACGCTCAAAGCCGATAACGCCATTACATTCGCCCCTTACGACGATTTCACGTCCGTCGGGGAAAGTACAGCAAATAGCACATACATAATGAGCCGTTCTTTTTTCAAGCGGTACACCATCAAGTTTTTCAAGAAGAAGGTCATTATTTTTTTCGTCATTACCGTGCTCACCTGCAAAACGTGCCGAAAAGATACCCGGTGCACCGTCAAGATAATCAACGCACAAGCCTGAATCGTCAGCAATCGCCGGCATATTCATTTCCTTACAAGCCGCTCTTGCCTTAAGCTTTGCGTTATCCTCAAAGGTTTTTCCGTCTTCTTCAACGTCCTCAAGCTGTTTGCCAAGCATTTTTGCAGTAACAACATTAATGCCGAGAGGAGATAAAATGCGCTGCATTTCCGCAAGCTTTTTCATATTATTTGTTGCTAAAATAAAATCCATGATTTCCTCCTACTCCCTACTCCGACTTTTTATTATCAGCCTCATCTTCGTGCTGAATAAAATCCGTTATTTCCTTATCGTCATCGGGAATTTTGGCATCAAACAGTCCTGCTGCAAATGCGTCTGCGTCAAACGGCTGCAAATCCTCAATTTTTTCACCGACGCCGACAAATTTAACGGGAACGTCAAGTTCATTATTAATTGCAAGAACAACACCGCCCTTAGCAGTTCCGTCAAGCTTAGTGAGCACTATGCCCGTAATTCCTGCCGCTTCCTTAAAGTCCTTAGCCTGATTAACGGCATTTTGACCTGTTGTAGCATCAAGTACCAAAAGAATTTCCTTAGAAGCATCGGGAAGTTCTCTTTCTATAACACGGCTGATTTTGTTAAGCTCATCCATAAGATTTTTCTTATTATGAAGCCTGCCGGCAGTATCAATAATGATTACATCACTGCCCCTTGCCTTACCGGCGGCAATGGTATCATAAACAACGGAAGCAGGGTCTGAGCCTTCGCCGTGCTTAATCAAATCAACGTCTGCCCTGTCAGCCCATACCTGAAGTTGCTCAATAGCAGCGGCACGGAAAGTATCGGCAGCGCCCAAAATAACGCTTCTGCCCTGTTCCTTTAACCTCATAGCAAGCTTGCCGATAGTAGTCGTTTTGCCTACACCGTTTACACCGATAACAAGAATTACGGACGGCTTGGTGCGAAGTCTTAAATAGCTGCCGCCCCAAACAATACCCGAAACAATATCCTTCATCATTTCACGTACTTGCTTTACATCATCAACCTTATCGTTTTCTATTTTGCTTTTCAAATCACGGATAATTCTTTCGGCAGTCGGCATTCCGACATCACCCATTATAAGAATTTCCTCAAGGTCATCAAAAAATTCAGGAGTTATTTTCTCATAAGAATCCACTACCTCGTCAAGTTGAGCGGTAATGCCCTCGTCTCTTGTCTTTTTAAGACCTCTTTTAAATACAGAAAAAATACCCATATCAATTCTTCCTTTATATTATTGGATTATATATTATTTATCGGCAGAAGTGAATTACCGCCCTATAATTGAACATTACAAATTATTCAAGTCCCATTTTTGCCGCAAGCTCAGCTGTTTGCAATTCAATAAGTTTTGAAACACCCTTTTCCTGCATTGTGACACCGTAGAGAACGTCTGCCTCCTCCATAGTACCACGCCTGTGAGTGATTGAAATAAACTGAGTTTTATCTGTCATCTTGCGCATATATTTTGCGAAACGCTCAACATTGACATCATCAAGTGCCGCCTCAACCTCGTCATAAATACAAAACGGAGCAGGTTGCACTTTAAGCACGCTGAACAAAAGCGCCATTGCCGCAAGCGACTTCTCACCGCCTGAGAAAAGGTTGATATTTTGAACTGACTTTCCCGGTGGTTGAATACGAATTTCAATAGGTGATTCAAGGCAATTGTCAGGCTCTTCCAAAACAAGCTCGCCCTTACCGCCGCCGAAGAAATCAGCAAAGCAAACCTTAAATTCCTCATTAATCTTATTAAACTGAGTAAGGAATTTCTCGCTCATTGAAGCGGTCAAATCCTCAATTATCTTCATAAGCTCGCTCTTCGATTTTTCGACGTCGCCTATTTGCTCCTTAAGGAAGGTGTAGCGCTCGCTGACCTCTTTATATTCCTCAATAGCACCGACGTTGATTGAGCCGAGACTCTTAATTGCAACCTTAATCTCGTGGAGTCTGCGCTTAGCCGCCGTCATATCATCAATTTGAATATCAAGCGCCTCTGCCTCGTGCTTTGTAAGCTCATATTGCTCAAAGAGCATATCGTTAAGCTCATCATACTCTTTTTTCATTGCAATTTTTCTTTCATCAAGACGAACAATAGAACCCGAAAGCTTTTCTCTGTCCTGATTTTTAATCTTTTCCTCGCCTCTAAGCTCTGTTGTGCGCTTTTCAAGTTCATTTCTTTGATTAATCTGCTCGCTTACATCCTTATCGGACTGCTCCGCCTTAACCCTGAGGTCATTAGCAGACGCTTTAATTTCATTGATTGAGATAAGAAGCGTTTGATTTTTCTCTTCAATTGACTTAATCTCGTCCTCAATCGTTTTAACCCTGTCAGACTGAGAATTTTTTCTGAAATTAAGTTCTTCAACAGAAAGCTTAGCTGCCTCGTTATCCTTGGCAAGGGTTACAAGTTCAAGATTGATTTTCTCGCTCTTTTTCCTATACTCATCACGTTTTGCATTAAGTTCGCTTGCATTGCCTGAGGTCTTTTCAAGTTCACTTTCGGTCTTTGAAATTTCATCTTCAATCGATTTGATTTCAACCTCGCAGGATTTTGCCTCATTTTCAAACTCTGCAATTCTCTGCTTAGCGCTGTCCTTTTCGTTAACAAGAACAGAAAGTTGAGAGGATAAAAGGTCATACTTTTCAGCAACAAGCTTATGCTCGCCCTGCGCCCTGATAAGTTCTTCTTTAGCCTGCTGCAAATCAGCTTGCGCACCCTGCAAAGCGGCAAGTGCAAAATTAGCCTCCTCAAGTGCTGTTTTATACTCAGCCTTGATTTCCTCAGCTTGCTTTTCAAGCTTTTTGGCTTCATTATTAAGTTCGTCAATCATATTACCACGAGAGAGGATACCTGCGCCCTTTGACTGCGAACCGCCTGTCATTGAACCGCCGGGGTTAATAACCTGACCGTCAACGGTAACAATCTTAAATCTGTTTGAATATCTTTTTGAAATACCTATAGCCGAGTCCATATCCTCAACTATAACAACTCTGCCCAAAAGGTTAGAGATAATATTTTTATACTCGTTCTTACAATCAACAAGGTCGCTTGCAATTGCAACAAAACCCAAGTTATCGTCAAGATCTCTTTCATCAAGGCTTCTCGGCTTGATTGCCGAAATGGGAAGAAACGTTGCCCTGCCGACACGGTTATTTTTAAGATAATAAATTGCACGCTTTGCATCTGCTTCGTTGCCGACAACTATATTTTGCATTGCCGCACCGAGTGCAACCTCAACTGCCACGCTGTATTCATTATCAACGGTTATGAGTTGAGAAAGCGGACCGTGAATACCTGAAAGTGCCTTATTCTGCGCCTGACGCATAACCGCCTTAACAGCACCCGAAAAACCTTCCATATTCTTTTCAAGGTCTAAAAGCATTTTAGCTCTTTGAGCCTTTTGGTTATATTCGTTAGTTACTTTTTCAAGTTCTGCTTTAATCTTATCTGCATTGGCATTTTTATTTTCAAGCTTGATTTTATAGCCCTGCATTGAATTGTTATTTTCATCAATACGTGATTGCAAACTTTCTAAATTTTCATCACTTTTTGCTTTAAGCTCTTTAAACTTTTCAAGCTCCTCACGGCTTTTTCCAATTGATGAATCAACAACGCTCTGCCTTGACTTGATTTCCTGAGAAGAAGTGAGCGCCTGAGAACATTTAACACGGCAGTCGGAAAGTTTCAAAGTAAGAGAAGTGATTTTTTGATTAAGTTCAACAGTAAGTTTTGAAAATTCTTCATTAGATGAAAGAAGATTATTCATCTCATCTGTAACACTTTTAAGCTCAGCCTTCTTTTCCTCAATTTCCTTAACGCTTTTTGAGATAAACTGCTCTTTTTCCTCTATCTGAGCATCAATAGAAAGATTGGTGTTATCAACATCGCCGATATCGTTTTTAAGTCTTTCAATAGTTTCGTTATTATGATTTAAAGTAGTTTCTAAAACGGAAGCCTCGCCGTCTTTGCGAAGCGCCTGCTCCTCATAAGCCTTTGAGCCTGCTCTGATTTGCTCGATTTGGGTATTGATTGAAACAGTCTTTTGCGCTATTTCTTCAATCTCCTGTTCAATCTCTTTAAGTTCCTTTTCGCAAACGTCATAGGATGCGTTGGCAGCGTCAATTTTATGTTCCTGCTCTCTTAAATCATTGGTAAAGCGGTTAATCTTATTTACCCATACACCTATTTCAAGCGTTTTTTTCTCATCGGAAAGAGTGATAAACTTCTGCGCCTTTTCGCTCTGCTTTCTGAGCGGCTCAACTCTGCTTTCAAGTTCGCCCAAAATATCAAGAAGCCTGACTAAATTTTCCTGCGCTTGGTCAAGCCTGCGGGTAGCATCTTTTCTTTTATGACGAAAAAGGGAAATACCTGCGGCTTCTTCAAAAAGTTCACGCCTGTCCTCATTTTTTTGCGAAATGATTGAGTCAATCTTACCTTGACCTACCATTGAATAGCCGTCTGAACCGAGACCGGTATCCATAAACAGTTCTCTTATATCCCTTGCTCTTACTATTTCACCGTCAATTTTATATTCACTTTCGCCCGAACGATAATATCTTCTTGAAACGGTTACAACCTCGCCCTTATCTTTAAGCGTTTGGTCGGTATTGTCAAGAGTAAGCTGGACCTGAGCAAAACCCAAAGCCTTACGTGCAGAAGTACCGCTGAAGATAACATCCTCCATTTTTGAGCCACGAAGAGATTTAGAACTTGTCTCGCCCAAAACCCAACGAACTGCGTCGGAAATATTACTTTTGCCCGAACCGTTAGGGCCGACAACTGCGGTAATACCCTTGCCGAAATTAAGCGTTGTCCTGTCCGGAAAAGACTTAAAACCTTGTATTTCAAGTGATTTTAATACCATTATTTTATCTCCAATTCATCAACATCAAGACTGTTGTCGATAACAATTTTTATATTATATCCTCTCTCGATAAGAAGATAGATATTTGATTTTTTATTTCCTTTCAGCTTTGAAAGCGACTTTGAATTAACTGCCACCTCATAATCAGCCGGAGGAAGCGCAAGAATTTTATCAACCATAATTCTTGACTTTACAAGCTCGCCAAAGCTGTCGTGAAAACCGCCTGCAAGCATATTTTTCTTAATATCCTCGCTTGAATGAAGCCCCAAACGAATGATTTTTATATTATTCTTTTCAAAAAGCAAAACAAGTTTTGCGCAAAGCTGCGCCGATTCGTCAGCGTTGAGCGGCTTATATTCACCGCTTAAATAAAGGTCTGCAAGATATGTACCTTTTAATACAACAGTAGGATAAATCCTTACGGTTTGGGGCGATAGCGCAATTATTTTTTCAGCCGTTTTAATAGCTTTTTCTTCGCTGTCCTTATAAAGGCCCGTCATCATTTGAAGCCCAAGCTCAAAACCGTATGACTTAATAAGCTCTGATGCATTTTCAACGTCTTTTGCCGTATGACCTCGCCTGTTAGCCAAAAGCACCTCATCGTCCATACTCTGCGCACCAAGTTCAATACTTGTAACTCCGTACTCTTTGAGCAAATCCAAAATTTCTTCGTCAATGCAGTCGGGACGGGTAGAAATTCTTATACCCTTTACCTCATTTGATTTTATATATTTATTTGCCGCTTTCAAGAGAGAAATCATATACTCTCTGTCAATCGCAGTAAATGAGCCGCCGAAAAAGGCGATTTCATAATCAAAGCCTTTTGACTTAAGCGCCGTTTTAACTGCCTTGTCAACGTCCTGCGGTGTGGGCTGATTTGCCTGCCCCGTTATTGTTTTTTGATTGCAAAACGAACACTGACACGGGCAGCCTAAATGAGGAACAAAAATGCTTATATTACCTTTTTTCATATTACACCCATTAATTTAAGTGCCTCTCTTGCCGCAGCCTGTTCTGCACTTTTTTTACTTCCACCCTTGCCCTTGCCGATAACGTTTGAATTAAGGTGAACTTCAACCTCAAATGTTTTGTTATGGTCAGGTCCGCTCTCGCCGACGAGAACGTAATTTACATTTTCATCGGGGTTTTGCTGAACTATTTCCTGCAAAGTTGTTTTATAATCCTTAAAATTGATATGATGGGTTTCAACAGCAGGAGCAAGAAAATGAAGTACAAATTTTTCCGCATTTTCCATTCCGCCGTCAAGATATATAGCGGCAATAAGCGCTTCAAATGCATTTTCTAAAATCGACGGTCTGTCAGCACCGCCCGTGTTTGACTCTCCCTTGCCTAAAAACAGGAAGTTACCGAGTGATATCTGCCTTGCAAAATCCGAAAGTGACTGAGTGCAGACAAGAGAAGAACGAAGTTTTGACAAATCGCCCTCAGGCATATCGGGAAAGCGATGGAAAAGATAGTTAGCCGAAATGATAGAAAGCACGGCATCACCTAAAAATTCCATTCTCTCGTTACACTTAATTTTATTATGCCTTTCGTTTGCAAAGGAAGAATGTGTAAGTGCCTCCATAAGATAAGCCTTATTTTTGAAATTATATCCTATTTTATCTTCGATAGTTGCCATTTTTATTCCTCTTGCGTATTTATTGAAAATTCATTTTCAATTGAACTAATCAAATTGTTATCCAAAAACCAAATTGCCTGCTTGATTGCGTTTTTAAATGTACGTGCATCTGCCGAGCCGTGAGACTTAATTACAGGCTTTTTAACACCAAGCATAACGGCGCCGCCGTATTCCTTATAATCAAACTGCTTTTTCATATCGTCGATACCCGATTTAACGCCGAGATATGAGATTTTAGAAAGCGTATTTTTCATAAAAGCGTTCTTAATACCATTCATCAAAACTTTTGCAACGCCCTCATAAGTTTTAAGAATAAGATTACCTGTAAACCCGTCGGCAACAACAACGTCTGCGTCACCGAACGGAATTTGCCTACCCTCAATATTGCCTACAAAATTGTAAGGTGCATTTTGCATAAGTTTATAAGCTTCTTTAACGGTCGAAGTACCCTTTGTGCTTTCCTCGCCGTTATTTGCAAGCGCAACCCTTGGGTTTTCGACTTTCATAATTTTTTGCATATAAAGGCTTCCCATTTTGCCAAACTGATATAAAAATTCAGCTCTGCACTCGGCATTTGCACCACAGTCCATAAGAAGAAACGGCTTTTTTGCACTTGGCATAACAGAGGCGATTGCAGGTCTTTTAACACCTTTAATTCTTTTAGTAATAAGTGTTGAGCCTACCGTTACGCAACCTGTATTTCCCGCACTCACGAAAGCGTCGCCTTCACCTTCATTCAAAAGTTTAAAGCCGATACCCATTGATGAGTCTGCCTTTTCTTTAAGTACTACCTTTGCATCGTCATGCATTGTGATAACTGAATTTGAATTAACAATTTTCACATTTTCAAGTGCAATATTATTATCCTTAATGCATTTTTGTATTTCTTTATCATTTCCTACAAGTACGGGAGCAATTCCGTATTCTTTTTGAGCAAGATAGGTACCCTTAAGTATCTCAAGCGGAGCATTATCCCCACCCATAGCATCAATAATTATTCTTTTTTGCACAGCAAATATTGCACCCTTTCCCAACTTAATTTTAACTATAAGGTTTTCATACTTTCTTCAAGGCTTGCAAGCGCTCTTTGCGCCATAGCGGCATAGCGCTCTTTTTTATCCTTAATTTTCGGCTCTATTGCAGGCAACACACCGAAGTTAGCACCCATAGGCTGAAAATTCTTAACGCTTTCGTCACTGATATAATCGCTCAAAGCACCTATCATAGTAACATCAGAGAGAGTGAACGGCTCTTTACCCTGCGCTCTTCTTACGGCATTGATACCTGCCATAATTCCGCTTGCCGCACTTTCCATATATCCCTCAACTCCCGTGATTTGACCTGCAAAGAAAAGGTTATTTTTATTTCTAAATGAAAAATCGTTATTAAGAAGCTTTGGTGAATTCAAAAACGAATTTCTATGCATAACGCCGTAGCGCACAAACTGAGCATTTTCAAGCCCCGGAATCATAGAGAAAACACGTTTTTGCTCGCCGAACTTCAAATTGGTTTGAAAACCCACAAGATTAAACATTGTACCCTTTGAATTTTCACGTCTTAACTGAACACAAGCCCAAGGTCTGTGCCCTGTGTTCGGGTCGACCAAACCGACAGGTTTCATAGGGCCGAAACGAGGAGCGTCAAGCCCTCTTTTAGCAAGTTTTTCAATCGGCATACAGCCCTCATAGACGTCAAAATCGTGAACAATTGCGCCCTCGGCATTAACAAGTTCATTAATAAAAGCCTCATACTCTGCCTTATTGAACGGGCAATTGATATAATCATCGTCACCGCCACGCTCATAACGTGAAGCACCGAATGCCTTAGACATATCAACACTCTCTGCAGTAACAATTGGAGCGGCGGCATCATAAAACGAGAGATACTCACCTGTAATATTGCTGATACTTTTTGCAAGAGCGCCGTCTGTCAACGGACCCGTTGCAACAATTGTTATTGTATCGTCGTCAAGTTCTAAATCCTCAACTATTTCATTAATCACCTCAATATTGGGGTGAGATTTAATTTTTTCAGTCACGCTTTTTGAGAAAATATCCCTGTCAACTGCCAAAGCGCCGCCTGCCGGAACACTCGACTGCCTTGCAATCGGGACCGTAAGCGAGCCTAAACGAGCCATTTCCTCTTTCAAAAGACCTGCTGCACTTTCAATACGTGAGGCCTTAAGTGAATTTGAACACACAAGTTCACAAAACAAGTCCGACTTATGTGCCTCACTCTTTTTAATCGGCTTCATTTCATAAAGCGAAACATTATATCCGTTATTTGCAATCTGCCACGCAGCCTCAACACCCGCAAGACCTGCGCCGATAACCTTAAATTTCATATAAATTACCGTTTATTCTTCTGTTTTCTTTTTTCTCGGAGCCGGCTTTGTAAAACCGCAGCCCTCTGTATCAGGGCAATAAAGCACATTGCCCTTGCGTTTAAAGAGCGACTTGCCGCAACGAGGGCAAACCTCGTCGCTCGGTGCGTCCCAAGTCATAAAATTACACTTAGGATAATTTGAACAACCGTAGAATGACGAGCCTCTCTTGGTTTTTTTCTCAATTACGTCGCCGCCGCATTCAGGGCACTTAGCCTTGGTCCTGAAAATAAGCGGCTTTGTATTTTTACATTCCGGATAGCCGGGGCAAGCAAGAAATTTACCGAATCTGCCAACTTTGACAACCATATTTCTGCCGCACTTTTCGCAAATTTCGTCTGTTTCTTCTTCCTTAAGCTTAATTTTAACGCCCTGCATTTCCTCTTTAGCTTTTTCAAGAGGCTTTTCAAAATCATCATAATAAAGGCGAATCATATCCTTATAATTTTTTTCGCCGGAGTCGATTTTATCAAGGTCAGCCTCCATTTTGGAAGTGTATTTAACATTAACAATATTAGGCATTTTATCTTTAAGAAGATTTGTTACAGCCTCGCCGAGTTCAGTCGGCACAAACTGCTTGCCCTCACGCTTAACATATTCACGGTTGAGAATAGTTGAGGTGATGGTAACATAAGTTGACGGTCTGCCGACACCGTTTTCCTCAAGTGCTTTAGTAAGGGAAGCTTCGGTATATCTTGCAGGCGGCTGAGTAAAGTGCTGATTGCCCAAAATACTCTTAAGCTTAAGTTCGTCGCCTTCCTTAAGAGCCGGGAGAGGAGATGCGCTGTCGTTCTTTTCATCGTCAACCTTTTCCTCGTAAAGCTTTGTAAAGCCGTCAAACTTAACTGTATAACCTGTGGCGGTGAAGATATATTCTCCTGCCTCAATTTCGATTTTCATAGTTTCCTGCATACAGGATTCCATAAGAGATGCAATAAATCTTTCCCAAACAAGTTTATAAATTTTATATTGGTCGCTTGTAAGATATGGCTTAACCTGCTCAGGTGTAACCTTTGGCATTGACGGTCTGATAGCCTCGTGACCGTCTTGAATATTACTCTTTGATTTAAAATATCTCGGCTTTTTAGGGAGATACTTTTCACCATATGTCTCTGTAATAAATTCATTACCGGCTGCTCTTGCTTCTTCAGATATACGAAGCGAGTCTGTTCTCATATAAGTGATAAGACCGACTGTGCCGAGTTCTCCTGCCTCAACGCCTTCGTAAAGTTCCTGCGCCGCCTTCATAGTTCTCCTTGCTTGGAATGAAAGACGTCTTGAAGCCTCCTGCTGAAGAGTTGACGTGATAAAAGGAGGAGTAGGGTTTTTCTTTCTGCTGCCCTTTTTAACTCCCTTTACAACATAACTTTCGCCGTCAAGGTCAGAAAGAACGCTGTCACTTTGCTCTTTATTTTCAATCTTGATTTTTTCGCCGTTTTTAGTTGAAAGAGAAGCTGAAAACACCTTTCTTTCCGGCGGATTTGTAAACTTAGCATCAATCGACCAATATTCCTCAGCCTTAAATGCACGAATTTCATTTTCTCTGTCAACAATCAATCTGAGAGCGACCGACTGAACACGGCCTGCCGAAAGACCTCTTCTGATTTTTTGAGAAATAAACGGCGAAAGCTTATAGCCGATAAGTCGGTCAAGAATACGCCTTGCCTGCTGAGCGTCAACCAAATCAATATCAATTTGACGTGGCGCATCCATTCCGTTTTTTACTCCGTTTTTTGTAATCTCATTAAACGTAACTCTGTTTTTATCCTTAAGGTCAAGACCCAAAAGAGTGGCAAGATGCCAAGAAATAGCTTCTCCCTCACGATCGGGGTCGGTTGCGAGATAAACATAGTCCGCATTGTCAGCCTTTTTCTTAAGGTCTTTAACGAAGTTTTCCTTTCCTTTTATTACCGCATATTTCGGTTCAAAGTCATTTGCAATATCAACACTGAGCCTTGCTGCCGGCAAATCCCTGACGTGACCCATTGAGGCAATAACGTCATAACCTCTTCCGAGATAGCCTTTAATATTTTTTGCCTTTGCAGGTGACTCCACAATTACTAATTTAGACATATTCTGTTTCCTTTCAGGATTTTTTAAACCTCTTACCTGAGGCACTTATTATCACTTTTTTAAGTTCGAGAAATGTTAAAGCTACAAGAACCTGCGAAGCAGTTAAACCCGATTTCTCGATTATATCATCAACCTGAGTGAACTCATCGCCTATGCAGTCATAAACGATTTTGTTGTTTCCTTCAAGCGACCATACATTTTCGTCAATTTTTCTTCTGTTTTCTCTTCCTTTTTCAAGATTTTCAAAGGAGTATTTTTTATCAATCAAATTATTTTCAGGCGTCGGCTTAACATTAAGCTCCTTAGCCGATTTTTTCTTAACAATAGAGGTATCAAGCGTTTTTTCAGAGTTATCAAGGACTATTTCATTAGCAGTCCTTATTTTAGATAAATCAAGAGTCGGATAATCATTTTCATAAGCCTCAACAACGTTAACAGGATTGATTGCAAGCCTTGCGCCGTCGCTTATAAGTTTATTTGTACCTGAAAAATCGCTTGAAAATATAGAAGCGGGAACGGCATAAACATCACGGTTTTGCTCAATCGCAAGATTTGCGGTAATAAGGCTGCCGCTTTTAACACCTGCCTCAACTACCAAAATTCCTAAGCTCAAACCGCTTATAATTCGGTTGCGCATAGGAAAAGAAGTTCTGTTAGCCGGAACATTGGGCTGATACTCAGTAACAAGTGCACCGTTTTGCTTTATCATATTTCTTAAGCCTTCGTTAGCCTTTAAATAATTATTACCAAGCCCGTTTCCCAAAACGGCAACTGTTTTTCCGCCGCAGGCAAGAGCGCCTAAATGAGAATATGTATCAATTCCCAAGGCTCCGCCGCTTACAACGAGAGCACCTGCCTCGGTAATACCCTTAGCCATAATGTGTGCCGCTTTGATTGCATATTCACTTGCTTTTCTTGTGCCTACCATACCAATGCAAACAAGATTATCAATATCGGGTAGCTTTCCGTCAACATACAAAACGGCAGGCGGATTAATTATCTCCTTAAGCCTTTTTGGATAAGCTTTATCGTCAAAATCAATTATTTTATAACCGTTTTTTGAGCAGCAATCAATTATTTCATCTGACTTTCCAACATCCGTCATCATCAACTTTTCAACCTGACGTTTAGATAAAACCGTGCTCATTTTCCATTCGCTTTCACCAAGCTCATAAAGAAGTTTTGCACTTTTATATTCATCAATTATGCTTTTTATTTTAGCGCCGTATCCAAGAGCGTTTTGAAGCCAAATCCAATACCTTGCATTTTCACTCATCTTTGCATCTCCCACATAGTTATGGCTGCCGCCACATGCGCATTAAGGCTTTCTGCACGGCCGGGCATAGGAATTGTTATTTTTTCATCACACATTGCCATAACCTCATCGCTTACCCCGTTAGCCTCATTACCGATAACGCAAAGGCAGGAATCTGAAAAATCAATTTCGTTTATTTTTTTTGCGCAAGCTTCAGGCGAAGTGGCATACGTTTTAATGCCGAGAGATTTTGCCTGATTTAATATTGGAACAAGGCTTAAACATTCAATAACCTCAATCCTGAGCGCCGAACCCATTGATGCACGCAAAACCTTTGGGTTATATACATCGCACCCTCCACCGACAATTACGCCGTCAATGCCAAGCGCTTCCGCCGTCCTTATAACTGTGCCGAGATTACCCGGGTCTTGAAGATTATCTGTAGCAATATACTTTTTGCCGTTTTGAAGAGTGTTATTATCATTTTTCATTTTGCAAACTGCAAAAATACCTTGCGAATTTTTCGTTTCGCTTAATTTTTGCGAAAGAGTATCGCTTATGAAATAAGAGGCTTTGCTTTTTCTTTGCATTAAAACGGACTTTTCAAAATACCTTTCATTTGCGCTTTCCGTTATCAAGAATATTTCGACCTCATAAAAAGAGTTAAGGACGTCAAAAACAAGCCTTGCCCCCTCAAGAACAAACAAGCCCTGTGCCCTGCGCTCCTTGGAAGAGGTAAAGAGTTTTTTAACGCCCTTTATTATTTCGTTATTTTTACCTGTGATTTTTTCCATACACAACTCCAAGAAAGTGTGCCAATAATTTACATTCGTTTAAAGAAATCACTGACTGCATTATTATATATT
>ERZ779894.1204-NODE-1204-length-27436-cov-4.005150_pt1 | contig 27436 bp, 25 predicted proteins | sample MGYA00511587_ERZ779894 | MGnify/ENA primary metagenome ERZ779894 (study PRJEB29588, sample SAMEA2160490) | human gut metagenome | biome: human gut; feature: human-associated habitat; material: faeces | place: Denmark | collected 2008/2010 ... | reverse complement strand
TGCCAGTGCTGTCACAGGTGCTGCTGTCATAGCCATAGCAACTGCCAGAGACAGGGAAATCATTTTTCCTGTGTGTTTTTTCATATTTATCCTCCTTCAAAACGTAAATTTTTTTCCTTATCATACATTTTTATATCAAATTGTATGGTAGAAAAAATACATAATCTTACGCCTGCATTATACATTAACTGTGAAGTAATTACAAGCGTATACCAGTTAATTTTACATTAATTATAAAAATAATTATGAATTGTGATATAAAGCAGAAAACATTTTAAATTATAAGAAAATTTTTAACAAATATATAGAAACTTTTTATAATTCAGTCATATGAAAATACATTCGCCTTTGTGTTTTATCTCAGAACATGGTACACTGTCTTTGACGGATAATTTAATTTTTTTGTAAGGAAGTCACCGTTTTTTTGTAAAACTTACTTGTTATGATAACGTTGAGAAAAAATGCAATACAGGGGGAAATATTATGGAAAACAAATTTAATATTCTAGTTTGTGACGACGATAAGAGCATCGTAGATGCTATCGAAATTTATCTGAAACAGGAGAACTATAACGTCATCAAAGCCTATAACGGTCTGGAAGCGCTGCAGGCATTGGAAGAAAATGAGATTCACCTGATTTTGCTGGATGTGATGATGCCCAAAATGGACGGCCTCAATACAACAGTGAAAATCCGTGAAACACTGAATATTCCCATTATCATTCTGTCTGCCAAATCAGAAGATACAGACAAGATTCTGGGTCTGAACTTCGGCGCGGATGACTATATCACAAAACCTTTTAACCCGCTGGAACTTCTGGCAAGAGTAAAAAGCCAGATGCGCCGGTACACCTCTTTGGGCAGTATTGCAGAAAAAAGCAATGTGATTAAAATTGGCGGTCTGGAACTGGATAAAGATGCCAAGGAAGTACGTGTAGAAGGGGAACCTGTAAAACTGACTGCAACAGAATATGGTATTTTGCAGCTTTTGATGGAAAATGCCGGAAAAGTATTCTCCATTGATCAGATTTATGAAAAAGTATGGAATGAATTATCTTTTGCACCGGAAAATACGGTTTCTGTACATATTCGTCGTATTCGTGAAAAAATCGAGATCAATCCGAAAGAGCCAAAGTATTTGAAGGTGGTGTGGGGTATTGGCTACAAAATTGAAAAAATCTAAGCTATACCAGACGGGCTGGAAGGTATGCGCGTCCTGTATGCTTTTTGTGATGGCACTGGTGATCTTTTTCTGCGGGGTTGTCTTTTCCAGTGTAACGAAAGACTGGGGCAGGAGCATCCTGACGGAAGAAAATTTCTATGATACCGTGGAACTGCGAAATCTGTTTTTTTCTACATTAGATAAAGCAGTTCTGGCAGATGTTTATTATGAAAGTGAAGCCAAGATACAGTCAGGAGAAAAAGTAGACAGAGAAGCACTGCTGGCTGGCTTCAAACGGTATTACAACATCATTGACGGGGTCATAACCGGTAATACGGAAATCAATGATACTTATGATGGGCTTATTGTATATGGCGTGATTCCTGAAAGGCTAGAGGATAAGTTCATAGAATATCAGGAACTGGTGGAAACCCGTTTGCCCCAGTACCGCCAGATGTACATTCAGGATCAGCTGGACGAATACCGGGAAGCTGTGCGGTATCTGGAAAGCCTGACAAACTTCTATTACTTTGTAGAAGATGAACAGGGGCGTGTTATTGCCGGGAACGCAACCCGGGCAGAGGTCAGCAGCAAAAGTCATACCATTATGCTTTCTGCGGAATTTTCCAGCGATAACCTAAGTGATAAGTCTTATTACGCCTACAGCAATGCTTATGTGGAAAACAGTAATTACCGTGTGTATGCCGCAGTGGACGAGCCTCTTAGAGAAGGCGATGATTTCTACGACTTATATCAGGAATTCATACTGGCAAAGACCAGCATGCCTTACCTGTTTGTGGTATCCACCGTTGCATTTTTGCTGTTTATGATTTGTCTGGTGTATCTGATTCGTGTGGCAGGACAGAAAACAAAAGGCGGTCAGGTGAAATACCTCCTTGTGGACAGAATCTATAATGAAATACATTTCCTGTTGGTAGCACTGTTCGGAATCTTCTCTTTCTTTATGGCGCTGACGCTGCTGGAGTTTATTCTTTACCGCGGTATGCCATTCTGGTCGTATGTATTCCTGACACTGCTGGGCATTTTGTATATTGCCGATGTTGCTGTGGGACTTAGCTATGTTTTGTCTTTGAGCAGGCAGATAAAAGGGAAGATTTTGGCAAGAAATACACTGGTTTCTGTATTTTTGCGCAAGATTGCCTCTCTTTTTACCGGAGCAACGTTCCGGGGTTGGATGCTGTTGGTAATGCTGGCATACGGTGTTTGCAACTGCTTCCTGGTGTTTATGATTTGCATGTATTTCAACAGCAGTCTGGTACTTTTGTTCTTTGGATTGTTGGTTGCGTTTAACATATTCTGTCTGTATCTGTTTTTGCGTGCCCTGCGTTCTTTGAAGCGCATTATGATTTCCGCAAGAGAAACATCAAAAGGCAATCTGACTTACCAGTTAGATTTGGCGGAGATTTCACCTTCTTTCCTGAATTTTGCGGAAGATATTGCCAATATTCAGGACGGTCTGAAAAACGCTGTAGAAGAAGCGGTAAAAGGGGAACGTATGAAAACAGAACTGATTACCAATGTTTCACATGACCTGAAAACACCGCTGACATCCATCGTTACTTATGTAGATTTGCTGAAACAGCAGAAACTGGACAATCCTGTTGCCAGAGAATATGTGGATGTACTGCAAGTGAAGTCCTATCGCCTGAAACAATTGATTGAAGACCTGATTGAAGCCAGCAAAGTTTCCAGCGGCAATGTGGCAGTAGAAAAAATGCGCATTGATTACCGTCAGCTGACCATGCAGGCAATTGGTGAAATGGAAGAAAAGATTGAGGAAGCAAAACTGGAATTCAGACTCAGTTGTCCAGAACCAGTCTTTATCGAAGCTGACGGCAGACATATGTGGCGAATTCTGGAAAATATGCTCTCCAATGTCATCAAGTATTCTATGGAAGGTTCTCGGGTATATATTGATATTTTCCAGACGGAGGAACATGGTATTCTGGTAATGAAAAACATTTCCGCAGCGCCCATTGACTTTGATGCTACCCGACTGACGGAACGTTTTGTCCGTGGGGACAGTTCCCGCACCACAGAAGGCAGTGGTCTGGGGCTTTCCATTGCTCAAAGTCTGGCAGAAGTACAGGGCGGTACTTTTGGTATCCAAGTAGACGGCGATTTGTTCAAAGCCATTGTCAGTATGCAGCTTTGGAAAAATGACCCAAGTGATGCTGAGGATGAAGACGAGGAAATGGAAAATGAAGAAATGGAAGAAGAATCTGTGGAAGAAACCAAAGACGAAACAGAGATGACGGAAGAGGGTTCTTCGGAAGAAGAGGAAGAAACAAAAACTGACGAAGAAGAACAAAAGTCATGAACCAAACGAATAGATTGGATAAGTCATATCAGAATATTTAATAGGTAGAAATTTTTTGGAAAAGCAATTTTTTCAGAAGGGGTCTTTTGAGGAAATTGCTTTTTCTTTGCAAAAATTTGTGGTTTTATTTTGCAGGAAAGATGGGCTATGGTATAATGACTGCAAACTGTTTTGATAGGAAGAACAAATCTTCTAAGGATGGATTCTGCAGGAAGAAATTAGAATAAAAGGAGAGATTCGGTTTGCTGGAAAGACTTAACCGTTATTTAGAGGGCAGTGAAAAGGGCGTTTACGTTTTTTTGATATGGTCTTTCATCGGTGCTGTCATTGGTGCAGTTGTTGGTGTGGTAGGGATTGCATTTCATATATTGCTGGAGGAAGTGACTGCATTTCGTATGTCCCATCCATGGATACTGTTTCTGCTGCCTTTGGGCGGTCTTGTCATTGCAGGGTTGTACCACTTGCTGCGGATGCAGAATGACCGCGGCACCAATTTGATTTTGATTGCTGTTCGCGTCAATGAAAAAGTAAGTCTGCGACTGACGCCGCTGATTTTTATCAGTACCATCATTACTCATCTGCTGGGCGGTTCTGCTGGCAGAGAAGGGGCAGCGCTCCAGATTGGGGGCAGTATCGGTTCTTTTGTAGGCAGAAAAATTAAACTGGATGAAAAGGATGAAAGAATCATTACCATGTGCGGTATGAGCGCAGGTTTTGCGGCGTTGTTTGGCACACCTGTAGCGGCGGTGGTGTTTTCCATGGAAGTCATTACCGTTGGTATCATGCATTACTCAGCCATTGTGCCGAGCATCATTGCGGCTATTACAGCAACGGGCCTATCCATGGCCTGCGGGGTGACACCAACATCGTTTACATTGGAGTCTGTACCAGCATTGAGCCCATCTGGTGTTGGGTCTGTCATATTGTTAGGAATGTTTTGTGCCGGTGTCAGTGTGCTGTTTTGTCTGGCGATGGAAACGGCTGGAAAATACTATAAACAGATTTTCAAAAACGGTTACATCCGAATTTTTGTCGGGGGATGTATTGTGGTGGCGATCACATTGCTGCTGGGTACCCGTGATTATAACGGGGCTGGGATGGATGTCATTGCCCGTGCCATTGCAGGGGAAGCGGAATATCCGGCGTTTTTGTGGAAAATTCTGCTGACAGCATTGACGCTTGGGGCAGGATATAAAGGCGGCGAAATCGTACCATCCTTTTTTGTGGGAGCAACATTTGGATGTGTCATTGGCCCTTGGATTGGACTGCCGGCATCTTTTGCGGCAGGAACCGGCATGGCGGCGCTGTTTTGCGGTGTTACCAACTGTCCCATTGCTTCTGTGATTCTTTGTGTGGAACTCTTTGGCGCAGAAGGAATTGCATATTACACACTGGCTTGCGCTGTCAGCTATATGCTGTCTGGATATTATGGCTTGTATTCAGAGCAGAAGATCATGTATTCCAAGATGCAGCCAGAATTTATTAATAAAAGCGTTCATTGATGTCTGCGCAGCGAAGGGGATTTTTGCAAAAAAAGAGCGAATAGAATTTTTGAATAAATGGATTTTATGCATTATTTTATACATAAAAACTTATTGTCGAAATTACAAAAGTAGTTTGGAAAAATGAAAAAACGGCTCAAAAAACTTGAAAAATGGGAAAAACTGTGCAATGTGAATAAAAAAATATGAAAAACAAAGAATTTCTGGTGAAACATTCTGATTGCATTTTATGCATGAGTCTAGTATAATCCTATTTGTAAGACAGCAATGACTGTAAAGCAAGTTCAAAAAAGAGAAAAGAAATTTTAGGGAGGTAAATTACAATGAAAAAATATTTAAAAGGCATTCTTGCAACAACAATGGTACTGTCCATGACAGCAGCTCTGGCTGGCTGCGGCGGCAGTGGTGAAACAGCTACAACAGATGATGCAGCAGCAGGCGAAGCAAAAGATACTCTGATTCTGGCAACCAGCGCAGACTTCCCTCCTTACGAATACTACGAAGGTCAGGAAATCGTTGGTATCGACGCTGAAATCGCAAAAGCACTGGGCGAAAAACTGGGTTGTGAAGTACAGATCGAAGACATGAACTTCGACTCCATCATCCCTTCCATCGTTTCCGGCAAAGCTGACATCGCTATGGCAGGTCTGACAGTAACAGAAGATCGTCTGCAGAGCGTTGACTTCACAGACAGCTATGCAACAGGCGTACAGGTAGTAATCGTGAAAGAAGATTCCGACATCACAAGCGTTGATGATCTGTTCGCAGAAGGCGCAAACCACACTGTAGGTGTTCAGACAGCAACAACTGGTGACCTGTACACAACAACTGATATCGAAGAAGCTGGTCTGGGTACAGTAGAACGTTACACAAAAGGCGCTGACGCAATCGCAGCTCTGACATCCGGCAAAATTGACTGTGTTGTAATCGACAACGAACCTGCAAAAGCATTCGTTGAAGCAAACGAAGGTCTGAAAATTCTGGATACAGAATATATCACAGAAGACTATGCAATCGCTCTGGCAAAAGACAGCGAACTGACAGAATCCATCAACACAGCTCTGCAGGAACTGAAAGACGACGGTACAGTACAGTCCATCATCGACAAATACATCACAGCAGAATAATTTTTGAAAATCAATAAAGAACCATAAACCGGGGACGGGAAACCGTCCCTGTTTTGGCATTACAGGAAAAAAGGAGGACTTTTTTTGGAAGGAATACAGACCTGGTGGGAAGGAATCCAGCAGCAGTTTTATATGAACTTCATTGAGGATGATCGGTGGAAATATCTTTGGAACGGTCTGGGCGTTACATTGCAGTTGACATTCTGCGCTGTACTGATCGGTATTGTTCTGGGTGTCATTCTGGCAATGATCCGTTCTACATATGACAAAAACTATCAGGAAATGCGTCCCGGTTTCGGACGTTTTATGCTGAAGATTTTAAATGTTATTGCAAAAATCTATCTGACAGTGATCCGTGGTACACCTGTTGTTGTACAGCTGATGATCATGTACTATATCATTCTGGCATCCTCTAATAATAAATTGCTGGTTGGTATGATCGCTTTCGGTGTCAACTCCGGTGCTTATGTAGCGGAAATTGTACGAAGCGGCATCATGTCCATCGATCCAGGTCAGTTTGAAGCAGGACGCAGTTTGGGCTTTAACTATGTACAGACCATGCGTTACATCATCATTCCGCAGGCACTGAAAAACGTATTGCCTGCACTGGCAAACGAATTCATTGTATTGCTGAAAGAAACCTCTGTTGCAGGTTACATCGCAATGCAGGACCTGACAAAAGGCGGCGACATTATCCGCGGCGTTACATACAGCCCCTTTATGCCTTTGATCGGCGTCGCGTTGATTTACCTGGTTATGGTTATGTTCTTTACCTTCCTGGTAAATAAACTGGAAAGGAGATTGAGAAACAGTGAGCGGTAATGAATCCTTGATCCGTGTAGAAAATTTACAGAAACATTATAATAAAGGTGCTATTAAGGCACTGGACGGCATCAATACAGAAATCAAGAAAGGCGAAGTTGTGGTTGTTATCGGCCCTTCCGGTTCCGGTAAATCCACATTCCTGCGCTGTCTGAACCTGTTGGAAGTGCCTACTGGCGGACATATTTATTTTGATGGCGTAGATATTACAGATATCAAAACAGACATCAATATCCATCGTCAGAGAATGGGTATGGTGTTCCAGCATTTCAATCTCTTTCCCCATATGACCATTTTGAAAAATATGATCATTGCGCCCATGAAGCTGCAGGGAAAAAGCGAAGCAGAAGCAACTGAAATGGCAATGAGTCTGCTGCGCCGTGTTGGTCTGGAAGATAGAGCAAACGCATATCCTTCTCAGCTTTCCGGTGGTCAGAAACAGCGTATTGCCATTGTGCGTGCCCTGTGCATGCAGCCGGAAGTAATGCTCTTTGACGAACCGACTTCCGCTCTTGACCCCGAAATGGTTGGCGAAGTTCTGGAAGTTATGAAACAGCTGGCAGAAGAAAACATGACCATGGTAGTGGTTACCCATGAAATGGGCTTTGCCCGTGAAGTGGCAACCCGTGTTATGTTCATGGCAGATGGCCGTCAGGTGGAAGAAGGCACACCAGAAGAAATCTTTACAAATCCCAAAAGCGAACGTTTGCAGACATTCCTTGCGAAAGTTCTGTAATGAAAAACCCCTTTTGTTGTATAAACAAAAGGGGTTTTTTGATGTGGAGAGTTAAGGCTGTAAACTGAAAGAACCACCGGAAAGCCAGGTGCTGCCGCCAGCTTTTTCTTTTTTGTAAGAAGTACTGCTCTCACCGCCGGAAAGAACGGTTCCGTCAGTTGTTGTCACAGAGAAGGTGATGAGGTAATCTGTACCTTCCTCAAATTTGTTTGTAAAGTCCGTAGAAAATCCCAATCTCTGCAAGTTTTCTACATCTGGTGTGGGTGCCTTAGGTTCATCGGTATGAACATCTTCCAAAGCATCATCCGGGTTTTCCATAAGAGACATGGGAACCGTAAAACATTCACCTGTATTTGCGTTTTCCACATTAGCTTCTGCTTTTACAATGTCCTTTGCTTCATAGAAAGAATCGGAGGGATATACCAGCAGATATAAAGTGGAATTATTTTGTCCCCATTGGCTTTGAGCGTCTATACTGCTGTATTGGGCTGTGGAAACGCTGCCCAGTTCTTCCTGTTTGGTGACACCATTGGAAGAAATGGCAATGGAAAGGGTTCCGCTATCAAAAAGCCCTGTTTCCATATTGGCTTTCCATACGCCGTTTTCCAATGTGGCTTTTTGGGACTGTACAGAACCATCCGCTTTTTTCACACGAAACTCAGCGGTTTCTCCGTCTGTAATGGTTTTTGGTGTAGCTTCCGCCAGAAGAACAATGGTTCCATCTTGTTTTTGAACAGAAAAATTGGAGCTGGAAAGGAGACTGGACTGTTTATCTAAAATGTTTTCCATTCGCTGGGTGATGCTGGAGGTGTTGATAGAAATGCTGTCCATGACTTGATTCTGCATATTTTCCATTTGTTGCTCAAGCGCTTTTTGCCTGTTGGAAATCTGAAACAGGAATCCGGTGTTAACCACAAGCAGACCAGCGCAAATACCTAAGGCAATATGGGTTTTGTTCATCATATGCTTCCTCCTTTCTATTTTTCGTTTTGGAAAAAGAAACTGCGAAAAAGTTTGGCGTTGGGACAGTCAGGCTGGATGCCGTCGGTTTTGTTTGGCAGAAAGGGAGCCATTTGTGTATCCTCTGTTCCGCAGAGCCCCACTGCCGCATATCGCTCCAGAAAATCCCCGAAGGAATGTCCCAATACACAGAGGTGATATTCTGCGGCATAGGAATCTAAATAAAGAACGGGCGGATCGAAAGGATCCTGACTGTAATCAAATACCAGAAGATCTCCGCAGGGTACCCAGGTCAGAGGGAGTACATTTTGCAGCAGTGCAGCGGAAGGGTGCTCTGATTCTATGAAGGCAAGCTGGATACATTCCTGACAGGATTGATTCAGCAAGGGCAGGTTATCCAGAGAAAGTTCCAGAAAAGCGGAAAATAAACTATGGATGGAAGGCGGTAATTTTTTCAAGAAATCATCAGAAAAATACGCGGTCAATTTCAGATAGCGTGAATGATGGAGAAAAAATGTCCGCAGGCTGTCTGGAAGTCTCCGATGGATTTGCTTTTCCACAGCGGAGATTTCTTCCTCTGTGGCAGGTGGTTCCAATTGAAATAAAGGGGAATCATCTTTATCACAGATTGGCTTATATGCCTCCATCCAGCGGGACATGGTTTTCAAAATTTCTTCATAGTCCATATATATCCCTCCATTCTTTCGAAAAAAGCTCTTTTTTTCATCATAAAGAAAAAGGGGGATTTTGTCCAGAAAAAACAGCTTTGATGATTTCATCAAAGCTGTTTTAGCAGTATTTTCATCAGAAAACAAAGAAAGCTGAAATCCTAATCTATTGTAGAGGATTTCAGCTTTCTGATTTTTATAAGATTTTATTTGTTTCTGAAGGGTAAGTTGCTTTTTATGTATCTCTTATTTTTGTTCTGCTTTTTCACTCTGTAATGTGGTGATAATGTGGTCGATGATTTGGGCAGTCAGTCCCCAAATGGTTTTCCCTTCATAATTATAGAACAGTTCGGGAACCTTGTAATCCCGGAAGCCATATTCCTTGCCGTTTTCAATGCGTTCATAAGGAAAAGGCACAGTCATATCTGCCCGCCAGTACATATAATGGACTTCTGGTTTTTGTTCCATGAAAAAGGAAATGGGAACTGTAAAGACTTCGGCCACTTCTTCTTTCTGGCAAGTGAGATTCTTGTAATGGTCATAGGAAACAAATCCGATGTATGGCTGAATCAATGCACCATAAACGGTGAGCATGAAGTTGCTTTTGCCTAAAATCTGAATTTGTTCCGCAGGAATGCCGATTTCTTCCTCTGTTTCCCGCAGAGCAGTCTGTTTCAGATTTTCGCCTTTTTCCTGATGACCGCCGGGAAAGCAGATGTCACCGGGCTGGCGTACATGAGCCGCGCGTTTTGTCAGAACAAAATGGAGTTCATTATTTTTCTCTGTCAGCAGAGCCATGATGCCGAATTTTTTCAGTTGCAGTATGGGCTGCGGTTCCTTTGCGCCAAAAGTCTGGCGAAAGTCCGCGGTAGTAGGTTTTTCTGCCAAAACAATCAGTCCTTTCTCAGTTTGATATAGGAAGCGGCGCGTTTCCGCCGGTTTTCTTCGATTTCCGCATAGTGTTTTCGGGTGGTGTTAACGTCTGCATGCCCTAATGTATCGGCTACCAGATAAATATCACCGGTTTCCTGATACAGGTTGGTGCCGTAGGTGCTCCGCAGTTTATGGGGCGTGATGTTTTTTGCTGTAACGCCATGGGCATATTTTTTTACCAGATTCTGCACAGCGCGGACAGAGATGCGTTTTCCCTGAGAAGAAAGGAAAAGGGCATCATCGTTTTCATCTTTGGTGACTACTTGATTCCTCTCTTCCAGATAATCGGAAAGGGCTTCTGCCACTTCTTCTCCGAAATACAGCATCACTTCATTACCGCCTTTGCGCAGGACTTTTACAGCATAATTCTGAAAATCAAGATCTTTCCGGTTGATACCAACACATTCTGATACACGCATACCGGTGCCCAGCAGCAATGTGATGAGTGCCAAATCTCTTTTTTTGGTTTTTTCATGGCGGGCTTTCTGCCGGTCTGTCAGGTTGTTGCCGCTTTCCACCGCATCCAGCAGGTTTGCCATTTCGTTGACATCCAGACGGGTGATTTTCTTTTCATGGATTTTTGGGGTATCCACGATGGTGGCAGGATTGGCTTTGATCTTTCCTTTTTTATAGAAATATTTATACATGGAACGAACAGAAGCCAGTTTTCTTGCTTTGCCTTTTTCATCGTTATGGTGGGCTGTCTGCTGCTGGGGCTGGTTCTGGTCAGGGGCGATATAATAGGAAAGATATTCCAGATAACATTCAATATCCTCTGACGTAATCTGATCCAGTGCATCCACTTCCAGATGGCGGGTTTCCATACCACCCAGTTTATCGTGTTCTTCATAAAGGTAGCGGAAGAATACACGCAGGTCATAGGCATAAGCCAGTCTGGTTTTTGTGGAAGTGGTCTGAGCGATACCACGGAAAAACTCCCGCAAAAATGGCGGCAGGTCTGCCTGTACTTCTCGCAGCAGTTCCGTTTCTTTGATCTTCAGTTCTTCATGGTAAACAGACATCTTAGATCTCTCCGTTCCAACCCTTGATTTGTGAGCGCTTGATGGCGCCGAATACTTTTTCCTGTAAATTATCGTAATTTTTGGACAGTTCCGCCAGCAGTTCTTTTGTTTCCTGACGTTTGGTGTTGCCGTCTGCCAGACAGGGGTTTTTTACAATATCAATGCCGCTTTTTGTCACAAAAGAACGACATTCCCATTCAGGTACATACATGAGCGGACGGATGGAATAGAGTTTGCTTCGATCCAGATAGCTAACAGGTGCAAAGCAGTTGATGCGTCCTTCGTAAAACAGGGACATAAAGAATGTTTCCACTACGTCGTCTTTGTTGTGACCCAATGCTACTTTATTACAGCCCAGTTCCTCCGCTTTGGTGTTCAAAGCGCCTTTACGCATTTTTGCGCAGAGGGAACAGGGATTTTTTTCTTTTCTTTCTTCAAAAATAATCTGTCCGATGTCGGTATTGACAACGGTATAAGGTACACCAATGCTGTCACAGAGTGCTTGAATATCATCATAAACAGCCCCGGGCAGTCCCAGAGAAACGGTGATGGCTTCCAGTTCGAAGTGCTTGGGATAAAAACGCTGCAAATGTTTCAGCGCAATGAGCAGACAGATGCTGTCTTTCCCCCCGGAAACGCCCACAGCGATTTTGTCGCCTTCCTCGATCATGTGGTAATCGTCCACGGCACGGCGGACATAACTCAGTAATTTCTGTAATTTCATAAATGCTTGTTCCTCCTCATTTCATGGTTTCCATTATAGCGAATTTTTGTGAAAAATCAAAGGAATACTGTTCATTTTTTTGGAAAAGGGATATAATGAAAGCAATATAGATTTTGAAACGTATCATGGGAGGAACCATATGAAAAAGTCAATGACCTTTCTGCTGGCAGCAGCGGTAGCAATGTTCGCAGGATGTGGACAGGAAGAAACAGCAGAGAAACATCCGGAAGTGACTGTGGAAAAAACGGCCGAAGAACTGAAAGAAGATGCTGTGGCAGAAAAAATGGAGCACATGACTGTAGAGGAAAAAGTAGGGCAGATGCTCATGATGGATTTTCGGAAAAATCCTGATGACAGCGGCATGACTGTTCTTTCGGAAGATGTGGCGCAAAAGATTGCAGACTACCATTTGGGCGGTGTCATTTTGTTTGCAGAAAATCTGGATACGGCAGAGCAGACCAAAGAACTTGTGGCAGATATGCAGAAGGCGGCGGACATGCCTTTGCTCATTGGCATTGACGAGGAAGGCGGTATGGTTTCCAGATTGGATAAAAGTCAGATTCCTCATACTTCCATTCCCAATGCCAAGGATATGAATGGAGATACTGCACAGGCAGAAGAGGCCGGCAAAGAAATCGGCAGTGTTCTGTCAGAACTGGGAATCAATGTGGATTTTGCTCCCATTGCAGATATTCATACAAATCCTGAAAATACAGTCATTGGTGATCGCGCTTATGGCACCGATGCGCAAACAGTGGCGGATATGGCGTCTGCTTTTGCAAAAGGGCTGGAAAGCGAAGGTGTCAGCGCAACGGCAAAACATTTCCCGGGACATGGTGATACGGGAACAGACTCCCATGACGGTATGGCTGTTTCAGAACATGATTTGAAGCGTTTGCAGGAAGTAGAATTTGTGCCTTTTCATCGTTTGGCAGATGAAGGTATTGACCTGATGATGGTGGGACACATCACCATGCCCAATGTGACAGATGATGGTCTGCCGGCAAGCCTTTCCAAAGAAGCCATTGATTTACTGCGAGAAGAATTGGACTATGACGGCATTGTCATCACTGATGCCATGAATATGGGTGCCATTGTGGATTATTACCCTGATGGAGAAGCGGCAGTGAAAGCAGTGGAAGCCGGCGTGGATATTGTACTGATGCCAGCGGATTTGGATGATGCTTACAACAGCCTGTGTGAAGCGGTACAGACAGGGGAAATTTCAGAAAACCGGTTGGATGAAAGTGTAGAAAGAATCCTGTCACTGAAGTATGATAAGGGAATGTTGGTTCCCTAAATGCAAAGTATTGAAAAAACAACAAAAAATTGGTATAATATTTTTTAATCTTTTTTAAAAATCCGAAGAAAAACGGGGAGTTAAAACATATGAATGAGGAAGAAAGAGGGGTGACAGGTATGGCTATTGAAGATCAACTGTATCAGGAATTGGTGGAAAAAATCAAAACGTACCATCCTGCAAAAGACTTTGATATGCTGGAAAAAGCATACAATCTGGCAAGAGAAGCCCATAAGGATCAAAAGCGTAAGTCCGGCGAGCCATATATCATTCATCCTTTGAAAGTTGCGTATATTCTGGCTGAACTGGAATTGGACATGGAATCCATCGTTGCGGGGATTCTCCATGACACCATTGAGGATACGCCTTATACCTATGAAGATATTTCACGTATTTTCAGTGAGGAAATCGCCGTTCTGGTTGACGGTGTTACAAAATTGGGTAAGTTGTCTTACTCCACAAAAGAAGAAATTCAGGCAGAAAACTATCGTAAGATGTTTTTGGCAATGGCAAAGGATATCCGTGTTATTTTGATCAAGCTGGCTGACCGTCTGCATAACATGCGGACACTGAACTACATGACGCCGGAAAAACAGCGTGAAAAAGCCCAGGAAACCATGGATATCTATGCACCTCTGGCACATCGTCTGGGTATTTCCAAGATCAAATCGGAAATGGAAGATCTGTGCTTTAAGTATCTGAATCCAGAAGCCTATTTTGATCTGGCTGCAAAGATAGAAAAGAAACGTATCGAACGTGAAACATTCGTTGCGGATATCGTCAAAGAAGTCCGTGAAAAAATGGAAGAAGCGGGCATCAAAGGCAAGATCGAAGGACGCAGCAAACACTTTTTCAGTATTTATAAAAAAATGGTCAACCAGAATAAAACACTGGACCAGATTTATGACCTGTTTGCCGTTCGTGCCATTGTGGATTCCGTTCGTGACTGTTACGCAGTGCTGGGTATCGTTCATACCATGTATAAACCCATGCCGGGACGATTCAAGGACTATATCGCTATGCCCAAGCCCAACATGTATCAGTCCCTCCATAATACACTGATTGGCCCTTCCGGGGAACCTTTCGAAATCCAGATTCGTACATGGGAAATGCATCGTACCAGTGAATATGGTATCGCAGCCCATTGGAAATACAAAGAGGGCAAATCCGGTGAAAAAGGCACCAAAAAAGAAGAAGCAAAACTGGCATGGCTTAGACAGATTCTGGAATGGCAGAAAGATATGTCTGATAATAAAGAATATCTGGATACCATTAAGCTGGATTTGAATATCTTTACTGACCAGGTATATGCCTTTACACCACAGGGGGAAGTTATTCAGCTGCCGAAAGGATCTACACCCATTGACTTTGCTTATATGATTCACTCCGCTGTCGGCAATAAAATGGTAGGTGCAAGAGTCAATAACCGTATGGTGACCATTGACTATAAGATTCAGAACGGGGATATCGTAGAAATCATGACATCCCAGAACTCCAAAGGCCCTAGCCGTGACTGGCTGACATTGGTCAAGAGTTCACAGGCACGTACCAAGATTAAGCAGTGGTTTAAAAAGGAAGAAAAAGAAGAAAATATCATCCGCGGTCGTGAATTGATTCTGGCGGATATGAAGAAAAAAGGTTTGCAGCCTTCCGATTTGCTTCGTCCCGAATGGCAGGAACTTGTCATCAATAAATATGACTTTAAGGATTGGAATGCAGTCCTTGCAGCCATCGGATACGGCGGCCTGAAAGAAGGTCAGGTTGTTAACCGACTGAAAGAAGAATATCTGAAAGAAAAACGGAAACAGCAGACAGCAGAAGATATTCTCAATGACTTTGAGAAAACTGTCAGCCAGAAACCGTTGAAACATAAGAGCAAGAGCGGTATTGTGGTAGAAGGCGTCGGCGACGTTGCCGTGCGTTTCTCCAAATGCTGCAGTCCCGTTCCCGGCGACGAAATCGTTGGTTTTGTCACTCGTGGACGTGGGGTTACCATCCACCGTACTGACTGTATCAATATTCTGAACCTGAGCAATGAAGAACGGGGCAGACTCATTGATGCGGAATGGGATACCCAGTATACCCATGGGGAAGTGGATGCGTCCTATCTGGCAGAAATTCGCGTCATTGCCAACGACCGTACCGGTCTGCTGCTGGAAATCAGCCGCCATCTGGCAGACGAGGACATTTCTGTCAAAGGTTTCAATATCCGTACCACAAAGGATATGACAGCTATTTTCAACATTACTATGGAAATCAGAACAAAAGATCAGCTGGAACGTGTCAATAAACGACTGAAAGGCATCAAAGGCATCATTGCCATTGAACGTGTCACTGGTTAATTAATAGGAGGATAAATATGCGCGCAGTATTGCAGAGAGTTTCACAGGCAAGCGTAACCGTTGACGGTCAGGTCATCGGTGAAATCGGAAAAGGTGTTATGGTATTGTTCGGTATGCTGGGAACAGACGACGACAAAACCATTGAATATATGCTGGATAAGGTTGTAAACCTGCGTATTTTTGAAGACGAAAACGGCAAAATGAACCTGTCTTTGCTGGATATTGACGGGGAACTGCTTATCGTGCCTAACTTCACACTTTACGGTGATGCAAGAAAAGGCAGACGTCCCGGTTACTCCGGCGGTGCGGCTCCCGATGTGGCATCCGTGCTGTTTGACAAACTTTGTGCAAAAGCAAAGTCTATGTCCATTAAGAAAGTGGCAACCGGTCAGTTCCAGGCAGACATGAAAGTGGCACTCATCAACGATGGCCCTGTAACACTGCTGCTGGATAGTGAAAAATTGTTCTAAAAAAGGATTTTGGATATGATATATTATCGTTTGCGGGGACATGAGCTGCAAAATGACGTGCAGACCATGGTACAGGTGTTTTACCCCAATTTGCATTATTATCGGACAGAGGAAATCTCTGCCGAAGAAACAACAGTAGAAAGTTCCGTGGAAAAAGGCATTGCTTCGGCAATGCTTTATCGGCGTGGAGAGCAGGTTTCTGCTTGGTCTATGCCTTACGCGGAACCTTTGACAGAAAAAGAGAAAAAACGTCTGGTGAAGCTGACCATTTTCGCCCTTTTGAGCAGAGAAACAGGCATGTATCCCAGATGGGGGCTTTTGACAGGGGTTCGTCCCGCGAAAATCGTCAATACCCTTCTTTCTGAAGGCAAAAGTGATGAAGAATGTCTGCGGTATCTCACAGAAAAGTATCTGGTGGCGCAGCATAAAGCGGAATTGACTTTGAAGGTGGCAAAAGCGGAGCGCAGACTTTTGGCAGGTAATGAGAAGACAGACATCAGTTTGTATATTGGCATTCCATTCTGTCCTACCCGCTGTCTGTACTGTTCCTTTACGGCTTATCCCTTGAAGCAGTATGAAAAAAGAGTGGACGAGTATCTGGACGCCATGTTCAAAGAAATGGAGTATCTGGCAGAATACGCACAGAACTTCCATTTGAAAAATATCTACATCGGCGGCGGCACACCCACCTCTTTGACAGAGGAACAGCTGGAACGTTTGCTGCAAAAGGTACAGGAATTGTTTGCGCCTACAGAAGATATGGAATACACTGTGGAAGCAGGTCGTCCTGATACCATCACAAAGGAAAAATTGCGTTTGATGAAGGTTTACGGTGTCAACCGTATTTCCATCAATCCCCAGACCATGAACGAGGAAACCCTCAAGCGTATCGGCAGACGCCATACAGTAGAAGACATCCGTCGGGTATTCTGGGAAGCCAGAGAAGTGGGACATGACAACATCAACATGGACTTGATTCTGGGGTTGCCAGAGGAAACACCGGAAGATGTACGGCAGACCATGGAAGAAATCATGGCACTGGAACCTGATAACGTAACCATTCACACACTGGCGGTAAAACGTGCATCCCGTTTGAAAGAGCAGTTTGACCTGTATACTATGACCACAGCGGAAGTGCTGGAGGAAATGCTGGAAATCGCAGCGGATTATGCGGAAAGAATGGGACTGGAACCTTATTATATGTACCGCCAGAAAAATATGGTAGGGAACTTTGAAAACGTTGGATACTGCAAACCAGGCAAAGAAGGGGTTTATAACATCCAGATTATGGAAGAAAAACAGACCATTCTGGCGGCAGGCGCAGGGGCAAGCACAAAGACCGTTGACCCAGCTACAGACCGCATTGAGCGTGTGTTCAACGTAAAGAGCATTGAAGATTATATCGGCAGAATTGACGAAATGATAGAAAGAAAGCGGCAGGGATTGCCGCAGGGAGGTAAATTATGATTCAGTTGGTAAAAGGTACAAAGGATATTTACGGCGCAGAGGTAAAAGCATGGCAGCGCATCGAAGGCAAAATGCGTAATCTTTGCGAAACATTCGGCATTGGGGAAATCAGAACACCCGCCTTTGAATTTACAGAACTTTTTGTCAGAGGTGTAGGGGAAACAACCGACATCGTACAGAAAGAAATGTATACTTTCACAGACGACGGCGACAGAAGCCTGACACTGCGTCCCGAAGGTACAGCAGGTGCCGTTCGTGCGTACATCGAACATGGTATGCACAACAACGCACAGCCCACAAAGCTGTATTACATTTCTCCCACATTCCGTTGTGAAAACACACAGGCAGGCAGACAGCGTCAGTTCCACCAGTTTGGTGTGGAAATGCTGGGTTCCTACAGCGCAGCACAGGATGCAGAAGCCATTTCCGTTGCAGCAGCATTGCTGGAAGAAATGGGTATCCATGGCGTACAGCTGCGTATGAACAGCTTGGGCTGCCCTGAATGCCGCAGCAGATACAACAAACAGCTGCGCGAATTCATCGGCAACAATCTGGACAAACTGTGCCCTACATGCAAAGAACGTTTTGAAAAGAACCCTCTGCGTGTTCTGGACTGTAAGGAAGAAAGCTGTCAGGCTGTTATCGCAAACGCACCTTCCGTACTGGATTGTCTGGATGAAGAATGTACTGCGCACTTCCAGAAAGTACAGGATATCCTGACAGAAATGGGTATTGATTTTGTTATTGATCCTAAGATTGTTCGTGGTCTGGACTACTATACAAGAACTGTATTTGAATTTGTATCCGATGGTCTGACTGTCTGCGGCGGCGGTCGTTATGACAATCTGGTGGAAGAATGCGGCGGCAAACCCACAGGTGCTGTTGGTTTCGGTCTGGGTATTGAAAGATTGATGATGATTCTGGAAAAACAGAATGGCCCTATCGAAGAAGTACCCGAACGTGACGTTTACATCGGTTCCATGGGTGAAAAAGGCCTGATCAAAGCACAGGGCATTACACTGGCTCTGCGGAAAGCAGGCGTGCGTGCAGAATGCGATACTGTAGAACGCAGCGTAAAAGCACAGATGAAATACGCTAACAAAATTGGTGCGAAATACTCCGTTATCATCGGGGATTCCGAACTGGAAAACAACAGCGTAGAACTGAAGGAAATGGAAACAGGTGAAAAAGAAACCGTTGTTCTTTCCGAACTGGCAGAAGTGCTGAAAGCAAAATTGAAATAAGAAGCAAAAAGGATAGAAAAAATAACTTCCTTTTAAGAAAACATATCTCAGTAAAAATCAGAAAGCTGAAATTCTCTGCATAACGAGGATTTCAGCTTTTTTTGTTTTCTTATGGAGATGTTCCTAATTCTGTCCTTTTTTATCTGAGAAAAGAAATGACGATTCTAATCTCTTGTGGTATGATGTAAGAAAGACAAGTGTACATGAAGAAAGGAGGGTTTCATGCTTGACAGTATCCCTGATGGGGATGAAATGAAAAGCTTGTTGGGAGAATCCCTGTACGATGTTTGGACGCAGTTAACCGCTTGCATTGATGAAACATATGACATGGAACGGACATGGAACAAAGGCGGCAAGGCATGGAAATATGAGTACAAATATCGTCGGGCGGCAAGACACCGTGCGCTTTGTATGCACGGGAAAACTGTGTGGGATTTATGGTCATCCTTGGAAAAGCGGAACGAGCAAAATTTGAAGCGGACAAAGATTTCTATGCCAAAGAGATCCAGCAGGTTTATGAAGAATCCAAGACCTATCATGATGGGAAGTGGCTGATGTTTGAGCCAAAGGATCAGGCATTGTTTGATGATTTCATGAAATTGCTGCTGCTCAAAAGAAAACCCAACAGAACGTAATTTGTTTCTGCACATGAGGAAAATGGATGCGGAAAAGAGCAGAAATACAATCTTTTCCCTCAGAAAAACAGTATTTTGACAAAAGAATGTCAGTATTGTGGCAAAAGTCCTTGCCACAATGCCCATTCTGGTATTATAATTTTAATGTAGGATATTTTATTCCTAAAAAAGAGAAAGAGGTGTTTTAAAAATGGCATTGGTAACAACAAAGGAAATGTTTGAAAAGGCATTCCAGGGCGGTTACGCGATTGGTGCGTTCAACATCAACAATATGGAAATCGTACAGGGCGTTGTGGCTGCCGCAAAAGAACAGAACTCCGCAGTTATCCTGCAGGTATCTAAAAGTGCGCTGAAATATGCTCACCCTAAATATCTGAAAGCTATGGTTGACGCGGCTGTAGAAGAAACAGGTCTGGACATTGCGTTGCATCTGGATCATGGTCCCGATTTGGAAACATGTAAAGAATGCATCGAATGTGGTTTCACATCCGTTATGTTCGACGGTTCTCATTATGACTACGAAGAAAACGTAGCAAAAACAAAAGAAGTAGTAGAATATGCGCATGCAAGGGGCGTAGTGGTTGAAGCGGAATTGGGCAAACTTGCAGGCGTAGAAGACGATGTAAAAGTAGACGCTGCCAACGCTACTTACACAGACCCTGACCAGGCTGTAGACTTCGTAAAACGCACAGGCGTTGACTCTCTGGCAATTGCCATTGGTACAAGCCATGGTGCATACAAATTCAAAGGTGAAGCAAAACTGGACTTCGACCGTCTGGAAACCATCACAAAGAAATTGGAAGATGCCGGCTTCCATAATTTCCCCATTGTACTGCATGGTGCTTCCTCTGTAGACCAGAGATGCGTTGCAATGTGCAATGAATACGGTGGTAAAATCGACGGTGCAAAAGGTATCCCTGCGGAAATGCTGCGTAAAGCATCTTCCATGGCTGTTTGCAAAATCAACATGGACACAGACCTGCGTCTGGCTATGACAGCTGCAATCCGTAAATCCTTTGGCGAAAATCCCGCTGCTTTCGACCCTCGTGGTTACCTGGGTGACGCAAGAAACCTGATTCAGGAACTGGTAGAAGACAAAATCAAAAACGTTATCGGTTCTGTAGATTCCATGAAATAAGAAATATCAGAATGATATTTAACTAAAAATAGAAAGAGCAATATCTGTTTGAATATGCAGATGTTGCTCTTTTTTTTGTACGGGAAAAGATACATGTTCTTGCAATGCCCTTATGGATGGGATAAAATAGAAACAGAGTAATTTGTTATCCAAGGAGGGATTCTTATGTATGAACTGGTTCAGGTGGCAGCAAACACCTATTATATCAATAGCCCGTCTAAAATGGGGGTATACCATGTCAGCGACGACGATGTGTGGCTCATTGACAGCGGCAATGACAAAGATGCAGGCAGAAAAGTGCAGAAAATTCTGGAAGCACAGGGCTGGAAGTTGACAGCCATCATCAATACCCATTCCAATGCAGACCATATCGGCGGCAATACACTGCTGCAGAATCGTCTGAATTGTGCTGTTTACAGCACACCTATGGAAAACGCTGTTATTGAAGCACCTATTCTGGAACCATCTTTCCTCTATGGGGGCTATCCTTTCAAAAAACTGCGGAATAAATTCTTAATGGCAACACCTTCCAAAGCCCAGGATATTGCGGAAGCGAAACTGCCGGAAGGCATGGAAATCATTCCGTTGGGCGGTCATTTCTGGCAGATGATTGGTGTGAAAACACCAGATGATGTATATTTCCTGGCAGACTGTCTGTTCGGCGAAAATATCGTGGCAAAATACCACGTGAACTTTGTTTATGACTTACAGGCATTTTTGGATACACTGGACTTTGTGGAACAATTCCAGGGAAAACTTTGTATTCCTGCCCATGCGGAACCTACAGAAGATATTGTATCACTGGTGAAAGTCAACCGTGATAAGTCTTTGGAAATTCTGGATAAGCTGCTGGAAATCTGCAAAACACCAAAGAACTTTGAATTGGTATTGAAAGAAATCTTTGAAGCCTTTGATTTGACCATGGATTATGGACAGTATGTGCTTGTAGGCAGCACCATCCGTTCCTATTTGTCCTACCTGCTGGATAAAGGACAAATGGAGGCTTATGTGGAAAATAATCTGCTTCTTTGGAAGACCGCAGAAACTGTATAATTTGCTGAAAAAGTTTGTGACATTTTTTGTTATATTCTGTATACAGATTTCCTGTTTTTTGTTGACAGTCTAACCAATTCCCTTTATTATATTGCATAGACCATTGAAACGGCACTGCTTCGGCAGTGCTTTGGTTTTCTATTAGGAGAAAAAATGAAAATGTCACAAAGGAGGAAAAACGAAAATGAGCACCACTGCGGTTCAGCCCAAAGAGAACAAAATGGGAACCATGCCTATCAACAAGCTGCTTTTGAACATGTCTTTGCCTATGATGATTGCCATGCTGATTCAGGCGCTGTATAACATCATTGACAGTATGTTCGTAGCACAGATCAGTGAAAATGCCCTTTCTGCAGTTTCACTGGCATTCCCCATGCAGAACTTTATGATTGCTGTAGGTACAGGGACGGGTGTTGGTGTCAATGCGCTGCTTTCCAAGAGCCTGGGCGCAAAGCGTATCAAGATTGCAAACAAAACGGCAAATGTCAGCATGTTTCTGGTATTCATGAACTGGATTCTGTTTATCCTGATTGGTCTGTTTGTAGCAAAACCCTTTTTGATGGGGCAGACCAAAGTGGCAGAAATCGTTGATTACGGCAATACATACCTGCGGATTTGCTGTGTGGCATCTCTGGGGATCTATGCGGAAATTGCACTGGAAAGATTGCTGCAGGCAACAGGACGCACCTTCTATACCATGATTACTCAGGCCACAGGTGCGGTTGTGAATATCATTTTGGACCCCATTCTGATTTTTGGTATGTTTGGCATGCCGAAAATGGGTGTTGCAGGTGCGGCATTGGCTACCGTTATCGGTCAGTTTATTGCGGCAGGGTTGGCACTGTTTTTCAACTTAAAGGTAAACCATGATATTAAATTTGACTGGAAAAACATGCTGCCTACAAAATTTGTGCTTTTCCATATTTATAAAGTTGCGGTACCTTCCATTCTGATGGTTTCCATCGGTTCCGTTATGATGTTCTGCATGAACCGTATTTTGGAAGTATTCACCACAACAGCCATTGCTGTATTTGGCGTATATTTCAAATTACAGAGTTTTATCTTTATGCCGATTTTCGGTATGAATAATGGTATGGTACCCATCATTGCCTATAACTATGGCGCAAGACATCGCGATCGTATCATTGGTACCATCAAACTGGCAGTTATGTATGCAGTTGCTATGATGCTCATTGGTTTTGCAGTATTCCAGATCATTCCTGATAAACTGCTGCTGATGTTCAACGCATCTGAAAACATGCTTGCCATTGGTGTTCCTGCACTGCGTCTGATTTCCATCAGCTTCCTGCTGGCAGGTTTCAACATTATTTGTTCCTCTGTATTCCAGGCAATGGGCAATGGCGTTTTCAGTCTGATTGTTTCTGTTGTTCGTCAGCTGGTGGTATTGGTACCTGTAGCGTTCCTGATTTCCAAGATGGGCGTTCTGGATCGCATCTGGTGGTCTTTCCCTATTGCGGAAGTTGTGGCAGCAGCAATTTGTATTTTCTTCCTGCGGAAGATTTTGAAGATGCTTGATTTTTAAGGGAAAATAGAAAGATGGTTTGTCCTTTTGGGACAGCCATCTTTTTTTGTTTGGTTGCGAAAAATGCCTCTTGTGTGGTACACTGAATTTATCAAAAAAGCAGGAGGTTACCAATGATTATTTACATCTGTCTTATGGCAGTGATGGCATATCTGGCGTTTCGATGGGGGAAGGAAACAAAGACAGGCACCTGTCATATGATGAAAGAGTATACAGAGAAAAAAGAGATGGCGGAGCAAGTTGGAAATTTACTGCAATTTGTGGGAAAATGCGCTTGTGCCAGCGGCGGGCTCATGGCAGTCTGCTTTTTCTGGAGAATGTTGGCAGGAGATTTCCCAAGAGTGTTGGCAGCGGTTTCTATTTTGTTTTACAGTGTTGGTTTTATCCGCGCCATGCTAATCCTGCAAAAAATACAGAAAGAAGAGAGGGAAGGAAATTGAAGTATTTTGGTATCATGCTGTCCGTATTTGGTCTGGATACAGTCACAAAAATCTGGGCAAGAAAAAAACTGCCTCTGGGTGGAAAAACAGAAATCATCAAAGATAAATTTTATTTTCGGCGCATAAAAAACGATGGGATGGCATATAATACCCTTGAGCGAAATCCCAAAGCGGTGTTATATCTCACGGGCGGACTCATCGGCTGGTGCTTCGCTGCTTTCTGTATGATGCTGACAAAACAGGAGGAAAAAAAGCATTTGCTTCTGCCTCTTTCTCTTATGATCGGCGGCGCTTTGGGGAACTTTTGGGATCGTATTCGCCGTGGCGGTGTGACAGATTTTCTCTATATCAAGTGGAAAAAAGCCCCTATTTTCAACCTGGCTGACATTGCCATCGTAAGCGGCGGAATCTGGGGATTCCTTGCCTCTTTATGGAAAAGATAACAAGGAAATGGTTTTATTTTTAAAAAAACTATGGTATTTGTATAGATTAGGGGTTGAAGAATGTCGATAAACGTAGTATAATACACTCAGGAAACATCCTGAGATGCTCGATAGCCCATCGTTATTGAACCTACATGACTGAAAAGGGATTCCTATAAGCTAAAGTGATGTCAGGCCTCAAGATAATTCCCTTTGGGCGGAGGAAGGCTGAGACTTTGGCTGCGGTTGCCCACCTGGCTTAGGCTAGGTGTCAAGAGATGGGAACGGCATTTCGGGATCTCCGTGCGTATGAGAACAGGTATATGGATATTGCATAATATTCATATACCTGTTTTTTCGTGCATAAAAAAAGAGGTTCTATTTTCCGGTGCATGTCCGTATACTGTTATAAAGTTTGACAGGGAGTGTGAGGACGTACATGAAACGGATTTGTTTTTTCCTTTTGATACTGACAAGCCTGTTTTGGACGGGCTGTGGAAATGCAGTAACGGGAGAAATGGCAGAAATAGGACGGATTGGCGATGATTTATCCATCAGCCGTGCCATGGCAGCCAAAACCATGGCATTGACTTTTTATACCAAAGCGGAATTGGAAGGGCTGGAGCAGGTGGCGAATTTTCCAGATGTGCTCCAGACAGACCCTTTTTACCCTTACATCAATGGAGCAGTGAAACTGGGGCTGTTATCCGGTGATGAGGACGGTAATTTTTATCCGGAAAAAGATTTGACGCTGATACAGGCACAGGCGTTATTAGACCGGTTGGCACCGGATTATGACAGCCGAATGGTGCTGGATGAAAGCAACCAGAATATGCCTGTGGCTTACAGCTTGTGGATACAATTATTGCAGACAGCTTTGGAAGCAAGGGAAGAAGAACTTTCCGCCTATGGCATCACGGAAGAAACCCGTGTGCTTTTGACAGCGGAAGATGGCGGTGGCATGTTTGATAATGGCTATTATGGCGGAGCTGGATTGGATTTGAAGCCCTATGAAAATACGGCTTTGCGGTATTGGGCAAAAGATGGGGAAATTCTGGCGTTGCTGGAAGTTACCGATACCACCCCGACCATTGAGAATATTTACTGTACGGCTTCCGGCGGAACCATCCGCATGGAAACAGGTGCAGGCAGTGTGACAAGACCTTATACAGGACAGGCAGTGGAGGGCATTTGCGATGTAACTCTTTCGGAAGGAAAAGCGACAGAAGCGGTGCAGGCGGCAGAATTAGGCCTTTGTACTGTAAAACGAGTCAATGGACAGGAGATTTATCTAGCAGAGCAGGGACTTCTCTCTTGGGCAGATGATTTTCGTATTTATGATGCGACGGGAACAGAATGGACGAGCCAAAAAGTATCAAAGTTGATTTGCGGTACAAAGGGAGCAAATTACTATCTCAAAGATGGAAAAGTGGCAGGGGCAATCATTACCCAGACAGTACAGCCGGAGAATATCCGGGTGCTTATTGGCGGAGCAGGGCAAACAAAAGTGACCTTATCCTCAGAAGGGGGATTTACCCTGAAAAGCAGTGAAGCAGAAAAAGCATTTTCCAATGAAGAGCAGGCTGTGATGACTGCAGATTTGCCATGGTTTGACAGTGGTATTGTGGCGGTGGTTCCAACAGGAGATAGTCCTTTGTCTGTAACTTTTTCTGATGGCACAAAACGTCAGTATTTTGGCACAGTAGAGTTAGAACGGCGGCAAGACGGCATTTCTGTTATCAATGAATTGCCCTTGGAAACCTATCTGCGGGGGGTGGTTCCTCATGAAATGCCTGTGGATTTTGGGGAAACAGCCCTTGAGGCTCAGGCAATCACTGCCCGTAGTTATGCCTATAATCAGTTTTATGCCAACAGCTATTGCGGATATGGCGCCCATTTGGCAGATACCGTGGCCAGTCAGGTGTATCTGGGAGCGGATACGGCGGAACTGTCAGATGCGGCAATTAAGGCAACAGAGGGAAAATGCCTGACGGCAGGCAATGAAGTGGTGACCACGTATTTTTACTCTACTTCCTGTGGCTATGGCGCATATGCAAAAGAAGTATGGTCGGCAGACGGCACTTTTACAGAAGAAAGCAAACCCTATTTGACGGGCGGAACCCACGGCATTTCTGTGGAAAAACCAGCTACGGAAGAAGAATGGCTGGCATTCTGGCAGGATTGGGAGATTGAGGGGTATGATGATGCATCCCCTTGGTATCGTTGGAAAACATACTTTGGTGCAGGACAGTTAACAGAAATCGCCAGTGCCAAACTGAAAGAAGCCGCAAAATCTCATCCAGCCCATGTGGAGGTTTTGCAGGAGGATGGCAGTTGGAAGGCACAGACACCACCAGAAGATTTGGGACGGCTTACAGGAATTTCTGTGGCAAAGCGGGGAGAAAGCGGTGTAATAGAAGTATTGCGGCTGGACTACGAAAAGGGTTCTGTGCAGGTGAAAACAGAATATACCATCCGGCAGGTACTTTCTCCTACCAAAATGACCATAGGTGACCCTATTTATTTGCAGAGGAAAGACGGAGAATCTTTGACAGGAAACAGCATACTTCCCAGTGGATTTTTTGCCGTAAAAGAAATGAAAAATGCAGAAGGAAAACTGACAGGCATTGCTCTTTATGGCGGCGGAAACGGTCATGGCGTGGGTATGAGCCAGTATGGTGCCAAAGGCATGGCAGAAGAAGGCAAAACAGCAGAAGAAATTCTGGAACATTACTATACAGGAACAACGGTACAGCAAGTCATTGCATAAAAAAACAACACGCAGGAATTTTTCCTGCGTGTTGTTTTTTTAGATTTCAATGTGATTTTTTTCTTTGTATTCTTCCGCCATATCAGCCAAAGAAATGTTGTCCACGACATCATCCAGCGCTTCTTTCATCTTTTTCCAGATGGAAAGAGAAACGCAGGTGTCAGAATTGGGGCACATGGGGTTGTCCACACAATCTACAGGAGAAAGGGAACCTTCCAGAATTCTCAGGACTTCTCCGATGGTGATATCTTTTGGTTCTCGTGTGAGAATGTAACCTCCCTGCGCACCGCGGTAGCTTTTTACCAGACCGGATTTTGTCAGTGGATTGATGATCTGTTCCAGATATTTTTCGGAAATATCCTGCTCTCTGGCGATAGATTTCAAAGCCAGTGTGCCTTTGTCGTAATGGAGAGCCAGACTTAACATCAGGCGTATGCCATAGCGGCCTTTTGTAGATATTTTCATAAAAATACTCCTTACTAAAAAAACGGGTGTTTATTCTTCTTCCCAGCCTTTGCAGATGTCAACCCAGGCTTCGCATTTGCCGTAATGGAAAAGTTCGTCGCAAGTCAGTTCAACTGCGGAGTTGCTGCTGCCGGCAGCCGGGAATACAGTG
>ERZ779894.1141-NODE-1141-length-28346-cov-11.260578_pt1 | contig 28346 bp, 27 predicted proteins | sample MGYA00511587_ERZ779894 | MGnify/ENA primary metagenome ERZ779894 (study PRJEB29588, sample SAMEA2160490) | human gut metagenome | biome: human gut; feature: human-associated habitat; material: faeces | place: Denmark | collected 2008/2010 ... | reverse complement strand
TGTATTCATGCCATTTTTGTGCCCACCATTAACATAATGGCTTTGTCCCAATAAATCGAATTGCCGAGCGCCCGATAACGGTGCATCGACGGGATCGGCTCGCCGTTTTCACCGTACTTTGTCCAGTTGTCCGGCAGGCCCATGAGCCGTTCGCTCTCAATTTCTGTTGGAAAACGGATGCAGCCGCCCGCTGGATCATCCGCGTACCAGAAGGCAAAAGGCGTGACGCCACTGGCTAATAGAGTGGGAAAAGGGTCTGCTGCCCGTCCAAAGCTGCCACGGAACTGCGCGTGCTGCCCGTACTTAGCTGCTCCCCGCATCCGGTAGAGCTGAAAGGGGTGGAGGAGGGGTACACGCCCCCCTGTTTCAATAACAGGACCTCGATCTCTTTCGGCGGCGGGCAGCCCGCCCGCTGTGCAAGGGCGAGGAAGTGCGAGCATTGCGCGGGGCTTAAACAGTATTTGGTGAGCGCGCCGCCCTCCAAAATCGGCCACGAGGAAAATTCGCTGCCGCCGCGCCAATCGTCCGGGGCCTGCCCAATAGCGGGCATCCATAAGCCGCCAGGCGAGGTCAGGACATCGCCCTCGCACCATTCCGGCGCCTGCCCAGCTTCCAGAAGCAGGCATTGAAATCTCGGCGCTCTCGAACGCTCCGAGCACGGCTCTAAAATCCATCCCGTCATTTGATGAAAACGCTCCCATGACGTTTTCCCAAAGACAGATAACTGGAAACTTACCTCCACTTGCATCCCTCATTTCCTGTATGATCCGAATTGCCTGAAAAAACAGGCTTGACTTCTCTCCGGCAAGCCCTGTGCGTGTGCCGCAGAGTGAAAGGTTTTGGCATGGGGAGCCAAAGGTCAGTACATGGACGGCGGGTATCTTCCCACCGTTCAGCTTCGTAATATCGCCTAAATGCAGCATATTGGGGAAATGCCGTCTGGTGATGGAGATAGGATATTTCTCGATCTCGCTCGCCCAAGCCGGCAAAATGCCGTTGCGCTCGGCGGCATAGGGGAATACTCCGATCCCGTCAAAAAGGCTTCCTAACGTAAGCAAAAATCAGCCTCCTCTCGTCGAAAAAATGTGTCCCACCGTGGGACACATTTCGTCATATTTCTATTCATCATTCAAAACTTTTCATTAGGCGTCGTTGTCATCAGGCGGTACAGCTCCGTGTCCTTGGGGATCGTGTTGACAAACGGGACAAGCGCACCGCCCATCCGCAAAAGGCCGTGACCGGCTTCCACGTTAGTCATATAGCCCATCTGCGTATCCGACAGGCGCAGCAGCTTTCCAAGCTCCGCGCGGTCTGTCGCCGCCTGATTGAAAAGCAGCAGAAATTCGCTGTTTGCCAGCATGAGCCGCGCCGTCTCCGATTTCAGGCACTCCTCCACATTCTGCGTCGCGGCGGTCAGGGGCGCGCCGTATTTGCGCCAGCGCTTCCACGCGCGGTACAGCACGTCGGCAGAGTATTTGTACTTGAAATAGAGATAGCACTCGTCAATGAATACCCATGTGAATTTGCCGCGCTTGCGGTTGGCGGCGACACGGTTCTGAATCGCCTCCAGCGTCACGACAAGCGCCGTAGGGCGCAGCTGCTCGCCCATCTCATAGAGGTCGAGAGCAATGATGCGGCTGTCCATGTTGACGTTGCCGGCGTGCGCAAATACATTCAGGCTGCCCTCTGTAATCAGCTCGGCCGCCAGCGCGATCTCCCGTGCTTCGGGATCGACCTGCCGCATGACCTCATTGCGCCAGTCCGTCAGGAGCGGCGCGGGCAGCCTGCCGCGACTTTTGAGATAGGGGCGGTAAATGTTGGCCGTGCAGCGGTCAATGATGGACTTATGCGAGCCGGTGAGCGTTCCCGCACCCATCTGCTGTTCCAAAATGCTGGTGATGACTTCCGCCTTGACTGCGATGGGATTCTCGTCGGTGTCGTAGCCCTCGCCCAGCTCCAGCGGATTGATGTGATGCGGACTGCGCGGGGAGATTTCGATGATCTCGCCGCCCAGCGCACGGACAAGATCGCCGTACTCCCGCTCGGCGTCGATGATGATAATATCGTCGTTGGTCGAGAGCGCGATGCTGGCAACGGTATTCTTCATGCCGACCGATTTGCCGCTGCCCGATACACCGAGATAAAAGGCGTGGGGCGAGATCAACCGCTTGCGGTTGCAAATGAGGAGATTTTTGCTGACAGCGTTGACGCCATAACAGATACCGCCTGCGTCCTGTATCTCCTGCGCGCGGAACGGCATAAGGACCGCCGTGCTCTCCGTCGTCAGCGTCCGCAGCGCCTTGATCCGGCGCAGGCCGTAAGGCAGGACGGTATTCAGGCCGTCCTCCTGCTGGTAGTAAAGCGTGGCAAAATGGCAGGAGTGCTCCCGCCCAATCGTTCGCAGCGTCTCCGTGTCGGCGTTGAGCTGTTCGAGCGTATCGGCAATATGAACGAGCGTCACGACGGCGAACATCATGCGCTGGTCGCGCACGGTGAGATCGTCCAGATATTCCTTGACCTCTGCACGCAGCTGCTCCAGCTCATAGGGGACGGACGCGGAAAAGTTGTTTTTATCGTTCTGCCGCTGCTGCCAGCGCGTAATGTCCGTCTCAATGCCGAGGATGCGGCTCTGCACCTCGCGCACCGCCTCGTCTGTGGGGATCGGCAGAATGTCGATGGAGAGGACAAGGCTGCGCGAAATGGCGGAGAGGTCCGCGATCATATCGTCGCGGAGATAGCTGCCGAAATCCTTGAGGAACAGGACGCGGCCGAACTTGTCCCCCATCTCAAAATAGCTGTCGTGAAAACGCAGCCCGTCCGGACAGATCAAGTCGCGGAAATCCATGCCGCGCCGCAGGACGGTCGCCTGTTCATACGAAAACATCTCTTCTTCGCCGGGGCAAAAAAAGTCATGCAGCAGCCGCAGACGCTCCTGCGTGGAGATCTCCCACGCGCCCGAGTCCAGCCGTCCAAAGCTCTGCGTGAGGTTTGCATCCACACGCCGGAAGTAGGCGCGGCTCTCCTCGATCTTGCGCTGCGGAATGGAGATGGTAACGTACTTTTCCTGCACAAGATTATTCCCTGCGCCCACTTGATCCGTAAGTATCCTGTTATACTCTGCGCGGTAACGGTCCAGCGCGTCGCCGTGCGGCTTCATCAGCACCGTGCGCTCAAAATCCGCGTGGTTCATGCGGCGGTTGAAAATGGTGATCTTCGCCGCGGCGTCGGTCGGCAGGGCGTTCAATACGCTCTGATAGGAGCGAAAGATGCTCTCCCGATCCTCGTCCGACGCGGCAGCATAGTTGACATCGGCAAAGCGCCACGACTTGCTGTGCCGTGTGCCGACCTGCCACACACCGCCCTCGTAGATGTGGTGAATAGGGATAGACTGCTGCACGCTGCGCGGAATGGAAAACTTGACTTTTTCGCTGCGCTCGGCAGCGGCAAGCGTTTTAATCAAAATCGTCACGCTCCTTTCGACCCAATGCGGTATAGTAGAAATTCTCTGAGACAAAACCGCGCCCGCGCGCACAGAGAATTTGTGACTTGACAAAGGCGCACACAAATTCTCCAAAGGTCATGCCGTTGTAGCGAAAAAAGCCTGCAACGGCAATAGGGGCTGCCGCAAGGATACATACCCAGCCGGCCATCTCCTTGCCGACAACAGGCGTCAGGGCAAGGTAGACGATGACGGCGACCGTGACCGCGCCGAGTGAACAGATAAATTGACGCAGCGACAGGCCAAAGAAAATGCTTTCCCTGTGGCTGCGTATCTCTTTTGGTATCTTGACTTCCATGGTGATAATCCTCCGATTTTTTGACAGGTTTTTGCAGGCATGAGATAATAATGGTAGAAAAAATTGCAAGGAGGCTTGACAGCTATGACGATCCCACAGCAGCTTTTGACTGCGTTCCTGATCCTTGTTTCTCTTCCGCTCGTGCTGAAGCTCTTATGGAAAGTACGGCTTCTGCCATTTGTGCTTGGCCTTTCGCTCCCCTATCTCATGGGGCAGCAATGGGCCGCAGAGCACAAAGCGGTGTACCTCGTGCTTTTGATCGGCGGCGCGTTGTTCACGCTGGCGGTCTGGACGTATCGCATCGTGGATGCGGTACGCACGGAACGGTGGTACCGGAAGCGCCTTTTGGAACGGGCAACGCCGCTATATCGTGAAGAAGAGAGGGACGGTTGACCGCCCCTCTCTTCTTTGTCGTCATAGCCCCAGCATCTCCTTCACGATCCGGTCCGCGCCCTTGACAAGCCCCGTAAGGATCAGCATATTGAATACGAGCTGTCCGACATACTGCCACACCATTGTGACGGCCGGAAGCGTCGCATCTGCCGCCGGCGTGCTGCTGGAGAGAAAGGCGGAGTAGATCAGGCAGGAGAGCACGATCACCGCGCCCTCCATGCACACGCCGGTATAGGACTTCAAAAAAGCCTTGCCTGCGGCGCTCGTTCCCTCACCGGCAAAGGCAGCCAATGGGATCGGCGCAAGGGCCGTATAAAGGTAGAGCCGGAAAAAGCGCCCGTAGACAGTCAGGATCAAAATAAAGGACAAAACGGTAATAATCAGACTTCCCAATACGGAAACGAGCCATAGGGGGATAGATTGCAGAATCGTCACATCCTCTATCGCCGTTACGATCTCGCCCGGCAGCGTGGATACCTCCGATACCGTGCCGCCCATACCGCCCATGACCGTACCAATGATGCCGCCGCAGATGTTGAATACGGCCTGCATCAGCTCCATGCCATGCCCCACGGCGACCTTTGCGCACAGGAAGCGCACAAAATGCCGTAGGGCAAATTCGGGCCGCTGCATCTCACGGAACGATGCGGCAGATTGAAAGACGCCCATCGCAAAGAACAGCACGAGCAGCCCGTACCCGACACCTTGCAGCGCGGTGTGGATCTGGACGATCAGCGCCCAGATGTCGCCGCCTTTGAATCTCTCCGGCGAGGTCGTCAGCAGCGTCCAAATCTCGGCGAGTCTGCCGTTCCAGCCGTCCAGTGCATTTTCCAGTGTTCGTATGATCCAGTTATCGCTGATAGAAAATCACCTCCATGCTTCGACAGGGAATGTGTCCCACGGTGGGACGCATTTCCTGCCGCTTTTCATACCACACCGATCGCCGACAGAATTTCCTTGGCAAAGGCGATCAGCAGCCCGCCGAGCAGACAGAGAAAGCCCTGCGAGCGCTGGCTGGCATCGTGGCTCTGCACGCTCATGCCGACCTGCACGATGCCCCAGCCAAGGATGATGACGCCGACGGCCTTAATGCAGGAAAAGATAAAATCGGACAGATTATTGACAATGGTGAGGGGATCGTCTGCGGCCAGCGCGGGAATGGTGCAAAGGGTAAGGCAAAGGAGCAGCGCCGCGAAAAAGCGCCGCGTCCTTTTGGGATTCATTTCCTTTTTCATAGGGATTCCTCCAATTCTAAAACTTCAATTTCATTCAGGGTCTCAAAGGCAAAGGGCAGATCGTCCACGGCGTAGATGCAGGCTGTATGATGAACGTATGGTGCGGCACCGCCATATTTCGTCTCGTGGATGTTCGGGTGGCGCATCAGCTCGTACTTTTCGTCAATGACCGGCTTTTCGCCGCGCACAAGGAGAATGGATAGCCGATTATCCAGCATCCGCACCTCGTCCGGAGTCATCAGCTCGCGGCCTATGAGCTGCGTACTCTTGCTGTATGAGCCACTGCGTCCCTTGCTCTGGCTGACGCTCTGTGTCTGGATCGTCTCTTTCCCCAGCAGCTCCGATACATACTTGTGCGTGCTCTGTTCGTTCCCGCCCAAATAGAGAAAGGCATCCGCGTTGCCGATGATGCCCTCCCAGCTATCCTTGAATAAGGCTTTGAGCTGCGATATATTTTGCAGAATAATGGTTGCCATGAGGTTGCGGCTGCGCATGGTCGCCTGCAAGCGTTCATAGCCGTCCGGCAGCGCAACATTGGCAAACTCATCGAACAGCAAGCGGACGGGGACTGGCAATCGCCCGCCATGCACCTTGTCCGCGCGGTAATAAAGCTCCTGAAACGCCTGTGTGTAGAGCATACCGACGAGAAAGTTGAGCGAGGTATCGTTGCTGTCGGGAATGACGCAGAAGATCGCCTGTTTACGCTCTCCGAGCTGTCCCAGCTCCAATGTGTCGTGGCTGGTGATGCGCTGGACCTCCGGCAAGGTAAAGGCGGAGAGGCGAACGGCGGCGCTCACGAGGATGCTCATAGCCGTCTTGCCGGGGGCTTCCTTAAAAATGGAATACTGCCGCACGGCAATATGATTCGGTTCTTCCTCCCGCAGTGCCTCAAAGAGAAGGTCGAGCGGCGACTGGTACTCCTCATCGTCGTCGCGCACGTCGGCGTAGTCGAGCATGGTGAGCACCATATCCATCGTCTGCTCCTCGACGGGCGCTTCGTGCAGAAGATAGAGCATGAGCGCGCAGTCCAGCGCTGTCTCGCTTTTCTCCCAAAACGGATCGGATTGCGCAGCGTTCTTCGGCGTGGTGTTCTTGATGAAGTTATCTACCAGCCGGAACACGTCTGCGTCCTTTCGGATGTAGTGGAACGGATTGTAGGCGTCGGAGTGTGCGGGGTCAATAAGGTCAAAAACGCGGACAATGTAGCCGTGCTTCAGGAGCAGCGGCGCGGTGGCGCGCAAAATTTCCCCCTTGGGATCTGTGGCTATGTAGGACGTATTGGCAAGCATAATGTTCGGCGCAATAACGCCGCGGCTCTTGCCCGCGCCGCTGCCGCCGACCACGATCTGCAAAAGATTTCGTTGATGCACGCGCCCGTCCAGCCCCATTTGGACGTGCTTGGTGAGGATCACATTGTTATCGGGATGCTTGCGGTCGCGGTATTTGCGGTCGAGGACGCCTGCACTGCCCCATTTCGCGCCGCCGTGCTCCTCGCCAGGGCGCTTATGTTCCCGCTCCCCATAATAGAGTGTGATAGCAGCGGCATAGAGCAGCAGCGCACAGGCGATGAATTTCGGCGTGTGGGGTGTCCAGCCAATGGGAAAGGGGCGTTCCAGCACTTGACTGAAACGCCCCATCCATTGAAAGAGGTCCATACCGTCCTCATAGGCATAAGCAGCTATCGCCGCCAGCCACACCACCGCAGCGGACAGCGCTGCCCACATCGGGGCAGCGCTGCGAAAGTCAGTCTGTTTCGGTTTGATGATGGTCGCCTCCTCTGAAAATGTCGAAATGTGTCCCACGGTGGGACACATTTCGATGCTTGGGATATTAGTATCCGGTTTTCGGCAGCGTCATTGTCGTCTTGGCGTATACCGTGGTGAGCCAGCGGGACACCGCCTGAATCCATTGCCCGTTGTAAAGACCGCCGACATCCGCGCTGTTCACAAGGCTCGTGCCATTGGACAGGCCGCCACAGACCGTTCCATAGAGCGCGGGCGTTTCCACCTGTGCAAACCCTGCCGGAACGGTGCCGAATACAAACATGATCTCGGTCACACGCTCATTGGCGGCAAGACCAATCACAGCAGGGCGCATATCCAACACATAGTTTTTCGCGGTGGAAAGGTTATCTGCCAATGTGCGATACGTTCCGGCACCGTTGACCTTGTAGACGATCTTATAACTCTGCGCCTGATTGTAGGTGCCGGTGACGAGCCTGTTCACCGTGACCTGCGCAGGCAGCGTGTCGCGCCAGTAGAACGAATCGAGCGCCACGTTGGATGTATTGTCGATCTGCGAGAATGTGTAACGGATCGGCTGATTCGGCATGACCTCGGACGGGCCGGTTTTCTTGATGGCAACGCCGGTATTCACGCTGGCGTTCGTCACCTCAAACGTAATGATCTGCCCCTCGTGCTCAAGATAGGCAGTCATTGCGGTCGGGTTGGCAGAGTAGAACGCCGGAGCACGCACCTCGCGGATGGTATAGCGCGAGAGCGGGAGCAGCTTGGAGGTGGCTCTGCCGTTGCGGTCTGTCCGAATAGTGTCTACCACATTACCGGCTTTGTCGTAAATCTCGAATACCGCGCCCTCCAGCAGCGAACCAGCGGGCAGGCCGTTGGTGGGATTGTAGTCGGCGGACTTTTTGACGATTTGGATTTGACCGCGTATCGGCGTGTTGGTCCATTCAATTTCTGTCGTGGAACCGTAGCGGAGGTAGATCGTTTTCAGCTCAGGGTCGAGCACATAACCGTCCGCCGCTTTGATCTCTCGGAGATAGTAGCGGCCATCAGCCAGTCCGTCGTCAGCATAAATGTAGCCGTCCTGATCGGTCACATATTCTCCGATGGGATTATGATTACTGTCATACAGCAGAAACACAGCGCCATAAATGCCCTTGCCGGTATCCTTATCCACCTTGTGCAGTAATATCCTCGATGATTTATGGTTGGTAATTTCCAGCGTGGCGGTCTGACCATCCTTGACCTCGATGCGGTGCGATGCGGTATCGAGCAGATAGCCAGGCGCAGCCTTCAGCTCTGTCACGGTGTACCAGCCGCTTTCAGCTTCGGAGAGATAGATAACGCCATCGCTGTCCGTCGTATAGGTGCCGACAATTTCGCCGTTTACCTTACGAACTTCAAATCTGACGCCAGAGATACGCTTGCCGCTGCTCTCATCACTCTTGATGATCTGCAAGCCGCCTGCGGGAGTGTTGTAAAAATAAAGTGTCTGCGTGTCATTGGGATTGACCACAACAGTCTGCGTGCGGCTGTTCTCGTCGATGGTGTAGCCAGGGATCGTCTCGACCTCTGTGACTACCACCGTGCCGGAAATACCGGAGATGGTGATTTTTCCGTCCTTGTCCGTCCAGTACAGGCCGGCAGAGGAAAGCGTGCCGCCCGCAGCATCCACATAGGAGCCGTCGGCATAGACGATCTTGAACTGAACGCCCTCCAGCGGTTTCTTTGTCACAGAATCCTGCTTGACTACAATGAGGTTGCCCTTGGGCTGATTGCGAAATCCCACTGTCACGACCTCGCCGGACTTGACCTTGACCGTCTGCGGGGTATCATCGAGAATGTACCCCGCCTTCGCGCGGATTTCCTTGATGACAAGTGTGGTACCGGGGGCGATGTCGGTAATGGTGAACGTGCCTGCGCTGTCCGTCACGAACTTGCCATTGGCGTTGCCGATGAAATTGCCGTCCGAATCCGTAACAAGGAACTCAACGTCGGAGATGGGAGCACTCGTCACAGCATCCACCTTTCTGACGAGCACGCCGCCCTTGGGCTGATTGCGGAACTCCAGCGTCATCACAGAGTTGCGCTTGATCCTGATGCTCTGCGGGGTATCGTCGAGGATATAGCCGTCCTTAGCGCGTACTTCTTTTGCGATAACCGTCATGCCAGGGGTCAGGCCATCAATGCGGATGGTGCCGGCGCTGTCAGTCACATATTTGCCGTTGGCGTTGCCGATCACTCTGCCATCCGAATCCGTGATAAGAAACTCAACATCGGAGATGGGAGCGCCGGTCACAGCATCCTTTTTGACGATAAGCAGCGAGCCCATCTTATCATTTCCGAAAGTAACGGTGATGACATCCTGATCCTTACCGGAGAGATAAACGGTTTCCGCGGCGTCGGTGATGACATACCCGTCCGGCGCTGAGATCTCCTCACAAATGTAGGTTCCCGCCTTGAGGCCAGTCACAACGATGGTACCGTTGCTCGATGTGCAGTATTCACCAACCACTGTGCCGCCCGTACCGGAGGTGCCACCAAGGTAGCGAATGCGGAACCACGCGCCCTCCAACGGCTGACCGCTCTCGCTGTCCACCTTGCGGATGATGATGGCCGAGAGCGGCGTATTTTCAAAGGTCAGGACCTTACTCTCGCCGCCGGCGATAAAGCATTCCTGCGTAGCAGGCTCCTTGATGGAGTACCCCTGCGGTGCCTCCAGTTCCGTCACCTTGTACCAGCCATCCTTAACTTCGGGAAGAATGATCTTGCCGCTCTCATCGGTGTAATAAGTGCCGAGGTCATTCAGCTCTCCAGTATCGGTGTGGTTGCTGGCATACCAGATCTGGAACTTCGCGCCCTTGACGGGATCGCCAGTCACACTGTCCACCTTGCGGATCTCCAGCGTCGGCTTGAGTGCGTTGAAGAACGTAACGGTGGAGGTTTCACCGGCCTTGAGCGCTACTTCCTGCGGGATGGGGCAGAGAATGACATAGCTGGGAACATTGATCTCCGTCACCTGATAGGTGCCAACGGGAATAGAATCGAGGAAGATGCGTCCGTGGCTGTCAGTGGTGGCCGTGGTGGAGTAGCTGCCGTCGATCTGCTCGATGCGGTAGGTCACACCCTCGATGGGTTCCCCATTGGCGATGTTCTTCTTGATGATCTCAAGTCCGGGCTTTTCATAGTCAACGAAGGTGACTTCGCTCGTCTGACCGGGGCGGAGCGCCACGGTCTGCTCCGTATTGCTCACGATGTACGGCTCCGGTACGGATTCTTCACGCACGACATAGACACCGGCGGGAATGGCTGAGAGCGTCGCGGAACCATCCGTACCGGTCGTAACGGACGTGGAGAAGCTGCCCGTGACTGACTTTACCGAGAACACCGTACCGGCAATCGGCTTGCCGCTCATGGCATCGCGCTTGATGATCTTCATATCAGGCAGCGCATAGTTCTCAGCAGTAACGGTATACTGCTTGTCTCCATCGGTCGTGTCCACATAGACGCTGATAGGCGTGGAGTCCGCACAGTACCCAGCGGGCGCTTCGGTTTCCACGAAAGACCACAACCCCTTGGTGACGTCCTTTACCTCGATGATGCCGCCGTTTTTAGTCACATCGCTGCCGACGATCTGACCGTCGCGGTAAATCAGGAAGCGGGCACCATCCAGCCCGCGGGTCGTTCCGGCAGCCACCTTTCGCAAGGTAATGTCCGCATCTCCCGCAGGGGGAGTAGGTTCATCACCGCCTTGCGGCTTATCCTTTACCACCAGCTCACGCGGGCCATAGTAGTTGAAAAATGACTGATTTTTGCGGTTGCTCGAAAGGGCAAATACCGCCCATTTTGCACTGTCGTTCTCTACGATGGATGCGACCATGCCCTGCGCGGCATATTCCTCGATCTGGCGCTGAAATGCCGCGTCCTCCTGTGCCTTCTGCGCGAGCATCCAGTCGATGAGGCCCAAGTACATCTCGTAGGTATCGGCATTGGCGTAGCCGCCTGCATCACCATCCCCGCCAGGTTCTCCCTTATAGCTCTGATGGTCCCACACATAGGTTTGGACCGCCATAAAGAGCTGGCCTACATTGGATGCCTTGCTGTCGTTGATATAGGTCATGAGCCACTTGACATTGGCAAGCGTCGCGGCATCCATCTCACCAAGGCCGCTATTGGCAATAGCGGTCTTGAGCACGGTGTCGGCATCCGCATTGGTAGCCGAAGTGTAGGTATAAGAATCAAAGAATGATTGTGTGGCGTTGTGGTAGCCGAGGCCGCTGTCAAGGCAGTAGAGCAATCGTCCTGCTGCCATGGGCGGGCGATAGCTGTACGGCGTGCCGTTTGCCAGTAAGCGGGTAGACCAATAGGCTTGATTCTTTGTGATCGTGATGCCTTTGCCTGTGCCGGATGCAGCAAAGGCAGAGGTCGGCAGCAGGCTCAAAACCGTTACCAATGTCAGAAGCAATGACAACAGGCGCTTTTTGATAGATTTCATAGAGTTCTCCTTTCCGAAGAAGCGTAGTAAAAAAGAGCAGACCTTGCCGATCTGCTCTTTCCTGATAGTAGTTGATGATTTACTTGTTTGTGGGGGTATCTACCCGTGAGATGGAATATCCGTCATAGAGGAAAAGCTGCACACAGTACCAGCAGGGGTTGCCGTTATCATTGACGCCCCTCGCCAATCCGATGCCAATATCGGACAGCTTCGGATTGAGCATGTTTTTGTTATGCACCGCCGAGGTGTTCCAGTCTGCTACCGCTTGCTCAGCAAGCGTCTGTTCGGATAACGTCCAATCCGCAATACGATGGATATTTTCGGCCATGTAGGGGCAATTCGTAACGGTATTGAACTTTTGACCGTCTGGCCTTGTGTGCGAATAGACCGTATGAGCGGCCATTTCATCGGCGCGGACCTGCGCCGCCTGCATGAGCTTGTCGTTGACACGCAGCGCGGCAATGCCGTTTTCTTTGCGTAGGGCATTGGTCCGATCCACGATGTCCTGCTTCATGGCGTCTGCATCGTCGGCAGCTTCGTCTTTTGCCGGGGCTTCGCCGGTGTAGGGCTTGTCTGTCTCGATTTGGACGCTCCCATCCTCGGCATTCCAATAGACGTTGAAGCCGACGGCCTTTCCGATGTCGCGCAGCTGCATGAAGTTGTTGTCATGGATGGCATAGGCTTCGATCCGGACTTCCTGCCCATCCACGAAAATGCGGTTGGTGCTGCGCTCTGCCAAGATGCCCGCGGCATAGGCGCTGGTGCCACCAAAGAAGAGGGTGCCAATGACAAGGCCAGTGAGGAAATTTGCATGTTTCATGGTATCTGCCTCCTTTGATTTTGTTATGCTTTCAGTCTAAAGGAGGCGGAAACATTCGTCAAATTTTCGCGCGGGCCTGCACGCACCAGCGGTAATCCGGCTGATTCATCACACAAGTGACAAGGGTGATGATGTTCTCGCTGCTGTCATTCAGCACGCTCATATCGTCCACGCTCACCTTATAGACGGCATAGACCTCATAAGTCCTCGTGCCGAGCTTGGTCGTCAGCTTGATGGTATCGCCAATATCGAGCGTATGTATCTTGCCAAAATGGTTATTCACGCCGCGATTGTGGCCTGCAATCGCCACATTGCCGTCCCAAATAGACGTGCTGGCAAAATGCCCCGCGCCCTTGCGGAGTGCGTCGCTGTCTGTCCCCTGATACACCTTGACGGACAAACCGAGCGTGGGGATTTTCAGCGTCGCAAGATAGCCACCGCTATAGTAGAGGTCACTTGTCACGGCGGTATAGCCGATAGGCTGATAGCTCCAACTCCCACCTTCCGCTCCATTCGAGGGCAGCTCCGTCACGCCGCCTGTGCCGCTGACCGTTCCCGTGGTCGAACCGCCCACAAGGTTCGGCGTCAGGCGCTCCCCAGCGTTCAGCGCGTAAGAAGTGGGAGAGCCAAAGACCGGCGGGATATACGCCGCGTCCTTGCCGCGGTTCGTGTTGGCAGGCTCGTCCGTGGTGACATAGGTGGTATCGTCCGAGGTGGGCTGTCCAAACAGTCCTGCGTCCGGCCCATCGAAGCTATACTCCAACGCAGACGCAGACATGGAAAAAGCCGCCAGCATACAGCAGGCGGCGGCAAGAGATAGAATGTATTTTTTCATGCGGCATAACCTCTTTTCTTGTTAATATAGCGCTGATAGCCTTTGTATCCGGCATAGCCCGCGCCAGAGAGCACCAATATGCCGAGCGCGGCGAGCAGCGGCGTTTTGTTCTCAAAATGCGTCTCACCGTGGGACGTAAAAATAGCGGTGTAGAGCACGGTGTCGCAGCTCGTCTTGGTAACATCGCCTTTGTATTCCACCGTTACGGCGTAGCCGGTAGCGGTCTTATAGCTCGCCGTTCCGGTGTAGCTTGCAACCGCCGTATAGCGCAAAGGCACTTCATATCCGTCCATCGGATCGGTCGCAGCCTCCTGCCAGTTCACATCGGCAAGTGTCAGGGTGCGGCCATTTTCCTCCACCGTTTTCGGAATTAACGACACATCGGCGTCGGAGAGATTGGGATAGGTGCGCTCTGCCGTCACCGTGCGGCTTCTGTTCTTGTAGCCGCTGGCTTCGACCTGAATGGTAGTGTAGTCCGCGGTCAGTGTGCCGGCATATCCATCCTCCGTAGTGACCTCTATGACCGGCTCAATCTCCTTGATGATCTCGCTCATGTCTTTGGTGCTGCTCTCCAGCGTAATGATCTCGATGTGCTCCTGCGTGTCCGTCTCCGTCTGGTCCGCTTTGAGCAGGTCAAGGAGCTCATAGTACCGCCCCTCGCGTTCAAAGTCAGCGGTGGGAATAGCGGCGGGATCGTCCTTTGTGCCAAGACAATAGACCTTTTCCAGCCGGTATACACCGCCGCTTTCGCTGCTGTGTACCTCAATGGGATAGACGGTCGGGACAGTGGGCGGCACGGTATCCTCTGCCGCCATAACGGGGACCGCTCCAAACGCCAGCACAAGCGCGAGCGCAAGAAGTGTGACTGTACTTTTTTGCTTTCTCATGTAGGAAAATCCTCCTTCAAAATTTGTCCCATCGTGGGACGCGAATGGTAGAAATACTCATAAAATCAAAAAGCCGTCGCAAGACGGCTTTTGTGGTGTGTTCCCCTTGCTCACCGTATACGGCGGCGAAACATGGGCGTCAAGGTCCGACCAGTCCGCAGACTGGTCGGCTCGCGGAAAATGCGTGAGCATTTTCCGGCCTTGACGCATACGGGGCGACGGCGTACTCTCCGGCAAGGGAAACACACCGTCTTATCTCGTGTAAGCCGGACGGCCGCGGCGCTGCTCCTGCTGCTTGGGGTTGATGGCGCGGTCAATACTGTCCCCGATGCTCTTTGCGGTCTGCCGCTGCTCCTCCAGATAGGTACCGCGCATTGCGGGGTCGCATCCATCAAAGGACGCTGCCAGTTCGTTTGCATCGGGCAGCTTGCACGGCACGCCAAAGCGTCGGCAGACCATGTAGCCGATGCTCTCGGCGTCGATCTGGTAGGCTTCTCGGTTATACTGCGTGTTGCGCCCCTGATTGTGCATCCGCGCATGGACACTCTCCACGGCGAGGGCCGCGAACACATCATGCGCGGGATGTTCGGTGTTGACGCGGATCGTCAGGGCGTTAGGATCGTAATAGGCGCTTTGCTCCAGCGTGTTATCTTCTTTGAGCGCAGCCCGCGCGCCCTGCATCAACGGTTCCAGTGCGGCAATGAGCTTCGGGCTTCCCTCGGGAATGACCGCCTGCCCCTCCAACGGCCTGCCTGTGGTTTGGCTGATGTCGTAATAAACGCCCATAAAATAGCCGCGGGCATTTTTGTTGCGCGGCGGCACGAACACCTTTGCACCGTTCTGCATCGCCTCGTCCTGCACATAGCGTCCGACACTGTGCCAATAGTCGATCGAGCCGATCCTGCTGGCATCGGGAAGCTGGATCAGGGTCAGCGCGACGTTACCGGCACTGCACCGGATGTTGTCTGCCTGCAAAGTCAGATACTTCTGGTACAGCTCCGGCTCTGTAGTGACGACCTCAAATGCGGCATCGCGCATCTGTGAGAGGTTTGTCCGTTCAGCCTGCCGGACTTCCCGCTGCTGCTCGCTCTGTGAGGTCGTTTTTTCAATGAGATCACGAATACTTATCATGGTGTACTTCTCCTTTGTTGCTTCATCGAATGTGTTCTTTGACCTTTATGCGGTCCGTGTTCCTTTCGGCGGAGAGCTGCCGCATGGCCTCCAGCTTCTCCAGCACGGAGGACCTGGCATCATCCGTAGTCCTCTCCTGCGATGCTGTCGAGATACTCCCTCGCTCGTTCGAGGCTTTCTCGGACGGAGCGAGGGGGACTGCTTTTTTTGACTCGTCCGCCTCCTTGACTGGCACGGGGTAGCCCAGCTCTTCCATGATGCAGTTGAGATTTGCGGCATAGGTCTGTGTCGAAACAATGGTGATAAGGCCACTGTCGTCTCCGCGCTTGCGGACCGGCAGATACAACACACCGTACTGCTTTGCCGCCATCTTTCGGAAACGCGAAAGATCCTCCGCGCGGATCTGAACGACCGCGGGCGGATTGGGGTCGCGGGCCAGCCGCGCGGCGCTGGCCTGCCCGATGACCTTATAATCCTGTTTGGACAGGGCAAGTAAAAGAGCGACAACATTTTTGATGCCGCTTCCCGCCAGCTTGACCGCCGTTTCCGTTGCCTGCAAGCCTTCCTTGACCACCAGATCGGCAGCCTCTGCACTAACATCCATAAGAAATGCTCCTTCCAAAATGTGTTATCGTTCCTGCTGCTTGTGTTTTCTTTTTCCTGGTGTCTTTTCCGTCCTTTGTTCCCGATACTGCTGTGCTTGCGCCTGCAATCGCGGAATGTCCGCTTCGATGCTCTGGCAGAGGTTCAGGCTGCGCCGCGTCTGCCGCAGACGCTCATTCACGGCAGATAATTCCTGCGTCACATCCATGCCTCGCCGTTTCCATTCGTACAAGCCCTTGCGCCGCTCAGTCAGCGCGTCGATCTGCGTCTGCAAAGCGTCGTGGAGCATAGAGAGTTCCTGCACCGTCTCGATCCGGTTTTCGCGCAGGAATCGGAATTGCCGCTGGTAGCGGCGCAGCTTTGCCGCCTCCTGCCGGATCGTGAACGGCACGGGGCGGGACCGCTTCGGCGTCTTGCCGCGCAGGAGGTAAACATAGTAAAGGTAGAGCGCGTGAAAGCCCTTGACCCTTTTGAGCGGTGGCATCGGCGCGTGTACGCGATACCGCTTCACCTTGCGCGGCGGCTTGTCCGGCTGTAGGCGCTGCCGCTCGGCACGGGGAACGGCGAGCCGTGCGCGGATGGCGTCCTCGGTATAGTCCTCGCCTAAACTTTTTAGGCGCACATAGCGGCTGCTGCCACTTGGCTTGACAGCAAGGTATTTGCCTTGGGTCCTAACCTCATAGCCTTGTGCGCGGAGACGGGTGAGGAAGTCGGAAAAGCTGCGTGAGCGCAAAAGCGCGGCGTCCACCTCGGCGCGGACCGTACCGCGCACGGTCGGGCGACTGTGCTTCTCTGCGTCCCATTCGGCGTAATGCCTGCCCTCGTGCTCCGACTCGATGACGGATAAGCCGCGCTCGCGGCTGACCGCGTTGGATGTGCCGCGCAGCGTTCCAAAATAACTTTTGAAGTCGCTGCGGTATTTGCTGCCATCCACCAGAGAGACGGAATTGAACACGATATGACAGTGCAGATGCTCGCGGTCAAGATGTGTGGCGACCACGGCCTCGTACCTTTCACCCAGCAGACGGCGGGCAAACTCCACGCCTGCCGCGTGTGCCTCCTGCGGTGTGACCTCGCCGGGGGCGTAGGAATGGATGATGTGGTAGCCGAGAATGCCGCCGCATTTGTTCCACCGGCGCTTGGTCGCCTGCATCTCTGCATAAGCGGTCTCCACCGTGCAGTTGATGCCGGTCCGCAAGCGGTCTGCATGGGGCGGCGCGGTTTTCCGCTCATTGCCGATGTAATGAAGCGCGGCGGCAAGGTCGGTTTTGTGCTCGTTCGCGGCATAGGCAAGGCAATGATCCAGCCGTCGCCGGATGGGGATGATCTTGTCGTAAGCCATTCACAGCGTCTCCTTGACGAGCCGCCACGCCCGACGGACCAGCGCCGCGGCCTCCTGAATATCCGCTTCGCTGGCGCTTTGCTGTGCGTTCGCCCAATATGCGATCTGGTTGACATTGTTGCCGATGGCGGACAGCTCGCGTAGTAGGGCGGTATAGGTGTCGGGCGGGCGTGGGCGGAGTTGGACGCCGGAAACAATGCTGCGGATAAACGGGTCGATCCCCATACCGGCAAGCTCCGCCTGCGCCCTCAAATGCCGGTATTCCTGCTCGTTCATCCACACGCTGATATGACGGTTCCGTGTTCGCATAGCGACTCCTTTCAGTTTGTTCTAAATTGCGTCTCACGGTGGGACGCAATTCCCGCGCTCACCTGACACGGCCTGTCCGCGTAGGCCTCTCCAGCCTCCGCGCCAGCCGTTTCTCACGCGATGCCCAATACTCCGGCTGGCAGGCTTGAAGCACACGGTCAATGGCACGTTCAAATGCAGCGGCGTCTTTGATCCGATCCGCAGGCGGCGTCCACAGCTTCTTGTCCATCAGCTCACGCAGCACCACTTGCTCACAGCAGTCCTCTTCAAACCATAAATAGCCGCCTTCGTGGAACCCGCATTTTCTTGCCTCCGGAGAGAGCAGCATGGCTGCCTCGCGCGTCACTCTCGCTCCGCCATGACTCGGTGTTGAAATAAGGTCTATGCCGGGGAGAATGAATACGACCTCATCTATTTGTCCCCATGGGGAAAATTCATGTTGTATGCTCATCAGTCCTTTCACATCTCATGGTGAGATTTCATTTCGTATCGGGGGTCTGGGGTACGCCCCAGCAAGCGTCATTTGTGCTACCAAATGACATACTTGCTGGGACAGCACCGCCGTAGGCGGTGCTGTCTGCGGTCGCGGGATAAATTATCGAGTTGGGGAGTGACGCTTTTTTACCACTTGTTTCTGTTCTGTCTGGCGCTCTACAGAGAGTGCGGTCTCCAATGCTGTCTCATCCTCCACCTCAAAGCGCACGGCTCGGATGCCTCCGTCTTGCGGCCGAATGGTCGGAAGATTCCGCGGGTAGTCTGCAAAGGGAATCGTGACGGTAAGGCCGCTTTCATAGCGCAGCGTCACCGACGTGGCAGGGATCGTGTGGGCCAGAATGCGCCGCACCTGTTCGCGGTAGTTCAACGGATGCACCGTCCCGACCACGATTCCATTCTTTTCCCCTATAACGTTCATACGGTATGCCATGATCCCCTCCGGCTCGTCCGCATAATACGTCCAGATGCTATGTGCGTTGCTGCCGCGGATAAACACTTCGCGTTCCAAAACGCACCATGTTCCGCTTGGCCTGCTCATCCAGAAAAAGCAGCGTTCCTCCGGCGCAGCAGCATGGGCTGCCTTTTGCAGCATCCTGCTGTCGTAAAGGAAGTCCGAACGGTAGTGCTTGGTATTCTTCTCCGTCACACGAGAGAGAAAGGATAGGAGGTCGATTTCCTTTTGCATCCTATTTCCCGCCATTTTCTCCACTCGGAGACAGGTACTTTTCTTCAAATTCCTGCGGCGTCCAGCTTCCGGCATCCACATCCAGCATCAGGTCGTCCGGTGCAAGCTCACGCTGCCCGTTGTCCATTGGGATAGGAACAGGTGTGAGCACCGTGCCGAGGAAGGTGCCGGATGCCGTGTCGGACACGCGCTTGGGACCGTTGTTTACCGTTTCCAATTCGTAGCGGTACATTCCAGGATACACGGCGTCATGGTCGATCCGCTTCTCTGTAAAAAGTGCAGGGATACCGAAAATCTCAATTTCTTTCATGCGTTCCATTGTCCCTTCTCCTTATCGCTCTTTGTCCTGTGTCCGTCTGTGCTTCGGTTGCATTTTAACTGGATCGCTGCCATCCTTTGGCTGAATGGCAGGGATATGGCGGGCGGAATAGATGGCATTGTCCGTAAGCTGGCGCTGCCATGCGCCCTCGCTCCGCGCCCAGCGGAAGCCGTAGTTCTTCATGGTCTGTCGTGTCTCGGCAGAGGGGATGTCATCAAAAAAGACTTGCAGGCGGTTGATTTCCTGATTGGCTTCCACTCGTCCACCGTCAAATTCCCAGCCGGTGTAGCCGAGCTCGCGCGCAGTGGTCAAGTGCTGAATACGCTCCTTGAGCCTGTGGATCTCCTGATTGTTGTTTGAGAGTAGGTAGGGCGGAAAGGGGGCTCGCTCCCACGAATAGCCGTTTTTCATACGCTCATCCAGTTCGGCGGCCCGCTCGTCGCTGATCCCCTCATAGCCCTGACAGGTGCCGTGCTTACGATAGTAGGCATTGACGCTTTTCATGTGCGTCTGTGCCGTTTGCAGATGTTCGAGCTTAGCGGTCAGCTTGGCGACCGCTTCGGGATCGTCCGAGGAAATGGCACGGTTTTTCTCCGCAGCTTCTGCCTTTTCCTCGTAATACCGTGCCTTTTCATCTGCGGCGAGGGACTTCTCCATCTTCTGCCCGATGCGGTCACGGTATCGGCGGTCTGCTGCGCCGTGGACCGGCTGCCCGAATGGGATAGCAGACGCCATATCGCTTGCCTGTCGGCTCAGTGCGCTGCTCTCGCTGCGTGACCGCGCTGCCCGCTCACGGTAACGGTCGATACGGTCCTGCTTGCGCTTTTCATAATCGTTCATATCGTTCTCCTTGGTAGCTGTAAGATTTTATGTGCTGCTCGGCGGTGGCCTTTGCCGCGCCTCACCGCTCCCATTCCTTTGGCCTTTTGTCTCGGTCAGGCGCCTGCGCCCTTTGCCTCGGCTCGACCTTGAGTGTGATCGGTGTATTTCCCTTTACACCGATCAGCAATTCGGCCATGTGAAATTTTTTCTTGTAGGTCTCCATCTGCTCCGGTGTCAGGCTGCCAAAGTGGTCCTCCTCCAATGCACAGACAAAGAACGGACCGAACACGCCGCCGTAGCCGCCCTCCATGCTGCGGTTAAAGGGCATTCCTAAACTAATGCTGTCATCGTTGCCTACCACAGCGACCGGCTCAGCAAAGGGGTAGATGGCGGTGATCGTGCCGCCTACGACCTCCTGCATCCCATGCAGGCCCGCAATGTCCTTTTCATACGGAGCGTATCCCGGCTCCACAACTAATACCTTCATTTTGCTTTTCTCCTTTGGGCATGAAAAAAGGTCCTATCGCTGCTGCGTAGAGCCTTTCTTGAAAATGGAATCCTTTGCTTTCTGCTTTTCGTCCATCTGACGGCAGCGTTCCAGCTTGCCGTAAATGTCCTCCTCGATCTCGCGCGGTGTCATGCTGACGTCGGGATAATATTTTCGCAGGCGGTCGCCGCTGAGAATGACTTTGGTATTTTCAGCGCGTTCCTGCTTTCCCTTGAACGGATCGTCCTCCTGCTCCGGCACAGTGCCGGACGAGGCATCTCGATTCACAACGGAAACGGGGACCGCCGTGGTCGGCACCACATGAGCAGGCGGGACCGCCACATCAGGAGACGATGGGGTCACGGACGAAGAGGACGGCGCCGTAGCTGCGACCTGCGGGGCGGGATGCACTGCGGCAGGTGAATTTTTCTCCTGCTTGACCGGCAGGGGAACGACTTTGGGCGGATCAAGAATATTTTCCCCTTCAAGAACCTTACGCATGGTGTCCTCTGTCAGCCTGTCCGCTTTCTCCACGCGCTTGAGGTATTCCACACGCTCCGTCGAGAGCCTGTAGCCGAGGTCGGAAAGGCGGACCGCCATATCCTGATTTTTGGGCTTCAGGAATGAGAGAGCGGATGCAATGGACAGTGCGAGGGTGCCATCGTCCACCTTGCTGCACACGTCCTTGGTCGCTTCAGACATACGCAGCATACGGTTGAATTTGCTGACAGTGATACCCATTTCCTTTGCGATAGCTTCATCCGTATTCAGCTTTTCGCCCAGCTCGCCTTTCTTTTTGCGGCCGGCTTTCTGCTTCATGCCCTCCATCTTCATTTTCAGAGCGCGGGAGAGGTCATAAGTGCTGATCTTATCGCGGTGCAGATTGCTGTCCGCGACGAGGATTTTTGCGTCGGCGTCATCAATACGCTGGATGATGGTGGGAATGGGATAGTTCAGCTCTGTGCCGATCAGGTGGCGGCGCTGGCCGGAGAGAATTTCAAGTCCGCCGCCCTCCTTGGGGCGCGCCAGCACGGGGTCCTTGATACCGGTCAATTCCACCGCCTTGTACAACTCTTTGAAGTTGTCGCTGTCCTTATCGACGGAAAAATTGTTGTACTTTGAGCGTTCCAGATAGGCAGGATGCAGCGTGATGAAGTAGCTTTCGCCCTCTTTGGGGATCGGCAGGTCCTTGAGCGCCTTTTCGTCCGGCGGATTCAAGCGTGCTTCAAATACCTGTGTGATGGCCGTTCCAGTCGGACCGACGGCGGCGGGACCGGCAGGCATTGCCGCGGGCTTAGCCGGTGCCGCTTTGGTCGAAGCTGCGGGAGCGGACTTCTCGGCTTCCTTGCCCTTATCCATTGCGGCAGGCGTGGCGGACATTTTTCCTTCCGTCTTGGCTGGTTCACTCTTGGCAGGAGTCGCAGCCGCAGGCTTTTCGGCTTCTTTGCTCTTGTCAGCATTGACAGGAGCGGCAGACGGTTTTTCCTCCATCTTCGTTGCCTCACCCTTGGTAGTGGCCGTAGGCGTAGGCTTCTCGGCCTTTTTGCTCTTGTCAGCTTCGGCAGGAGCGACGGCTGGTTTCTCTTCCACCTTGACCGCCTCGCTCTTGGCAGGAGCCACTGGCGCGGACTTCTCAGCTTCCTTGCCCTTATCCGTTGCGGCAGGTACGGCGGACGGCTTTTCCTCTGCCTTGATCGGTTCAGACTTGGTAGGAGCTATAGACGCGGGTTTCTCGTTCTGCTTGTCCTTATCGACGGCAGGAACAGAGGGGGACGGCTTCTCCTCCGCTTTGCTCGGCTCGCTCGCAGAGAGCGTCACCGGTTTGCCGGGGATGACGGTCTTGGGGTCGAGCGTCTGCGCCTTGTGATAAGTCCGCGCCTCTTCCAGAGTCATTTCGTACACAAGAGCGGGGATCGTTGTTTTCTTGGCAAGCTCGCTCGCCTTGCGGCGGCGCTGACCTGCCAAAAGCTGATACGTTCCGTCCTCGCTGTGGCGGACGATGATCGGCTCACGGACGCCGACGGACTGGATACTGCTGACAAGGCCGCCTAAATCCTTTGGCGTGTAGGTGCGGATGTTCACGATGCCCGGGAGATCGCGTATCTGCGCGAGAGGGATCTGCTGGGGTGTAGGGGGTGCGTTGCCAGGGGATGTGGTTTTGCTGGTTTCAGTTGCCATTTCAATACCTCCATGTTTTTTGATTTATGCTAAAAATGCGTCCCACCGTGGGACACATTTCTAACCGGTGTCATGCCGCACGGCGGCAGAATAATAAGGGCCCATCGTCAGCGGCGCGTTGTAAAGCGTCGTGAGCAGATAAGCCCTTATGTTTCGGATTTGTGTGGTCGTCTGGCGCAGACCGTCGATGACGTACCTGATGTGCTCGGCGTCAAGCTGCCGGTATCGCTCCTTGACGGCGCTCGCCGGAAGAATGTCTCCGCCGATACGCATGGTCGTCGATGTGCTGCAAAGCGTATCAACGATCAGCTCCAACAGGCAGTCCACATCGTCATACGGATAGCTTTTCTGTAGGTCAACGTAGTTGATCTGCTCCATGACTTCTTTTCTGCACTCGTATCGCTCCATCTCCATTTCGCGGGATTGGATAGATGGATCAGGATAACTAAACTCAGGCTTATTTCTATTAGGATAACTTGCATCGGTTTTTCCGAGGTCTGCACATCGGGATTGCCGAGGTCTTGACATCGGCTTTTCCGAGGTCTGGAAGTCGGAAAAATCGAGGTCTGCACCTCTGCTGGTATCGGGGCATGGTGGGGATGGCTCTGCCGCGTCTGCTGGAAGCTCCCGCGTCGTAAAGCGCTTGACATATATTTTTGTCGGCTTACCCTGTCCCTGCTTGATCCGTTCGATCAGACCAACGCCTTTTTTTGTGTCTAACTCGGAGAGCAGCTTGAGCGCCTTATCGTTGCCGCAGCCCATGTCTGTCCTAATCTCATCCGCGGTGTAGTAGATGTAGACGCGGCTTTGCTCGTCGTACCAGCCGTTCTTTGCAGACAGGCTCATACGGTCAAGCAGCATACCATAGAGCAGCTTCGCGTCTGTTGATAGTCCCTTGAAGCGCGGACTTGTGATAAGCAGGCGAGGGATTCGGAAGTAGCTGAATTGTTCGGATTCATCGCCGTAAAAGTAATCGACCAGCAGCATCTCTGTCAATTTTTTCACCTCCTGCGGGCATGAAAAAAGGCACGATTTGAAAATCACATCAAATCGTGCCTTTTTCGCCTATTAAATTGTGTCAGCTCGGGTCGTTTTTCTGGTAACTGCCTCTAAATTTAACGTTTGAAGTCATGGTCTTTATAGGTAGAGACCAAAAGCGGTGCTTTTCTGTTACTCTGCGTCGAAATCGGGATAGCCGTTCTTGAGCTCCTCGTTGTAGATGGCGCGCTCGCCGCCGATGAATTTGGGGCGCACACGCGCCGCCAGCACGATGGCCTGCCCGATATGATCCTGCTTGAGCCGCACGGGAACGGCGACCTTCTTGAGGTGCATCCCGATGAGCGTGCCGCCGATGTCCAGTCCCGCGTCGGCGCGGATCTCCTCGAGCGCGACGGGGTGACGGAAGCTCTCATAGGCAGCGGTCGCAAACGAGCTGCCCGCCTTCGGCTGCGGCAGAACGTTGACGATCTCCGCGTTCGGCACCGCCTCGTGCTCCACGATCAGCGCGCGGTTCAAATGCTCGCAGCACTGCGCCGCGAGATAAACGCCCCTCGGCGCGAATACGCTCTGCAGCCCGCGGAAGATGGCCTGCGCCGCCTCCGGCGTAGACCAGCTGCCGACCTGATGGCCGACGACCTCGCTCGTCGAGCAGCCGATCACCACGATCTGCCCGCGGTGCAGGCGCGCCGCCTCGACCAGCTCCTGCGCGGCATTTGCCGCCTCGCGCTCGACCTCGGCGAGCAGCGCGTGGTTTTCCACTTCATGTACCGTTCCTGCCATATAAAAGCACCTCTTTCATTGTCTGTTGTGTTCTGCCGCCGCGATCTTGTCCCTCGTCTCCCGACGGATCTCCTCGCGCAGCCGCTTGAGATAGTCGGAAAACGCCACGTTTTCGTCGGCGTAGGTCAGATTCAGTTCATACTCGCGCGGCAGCCACGTTGCAATATCGGACTCGTTGTGCTGGATGACCGCCTCGAGCTTGTCGAGCGCCTTGTAGAGCCTGGCCTCGTCCGTCTCCAGCGCGTCCATCTCGGCGTAGAGCGTCTTCAGCTCCACGCTGTACGGCGCGGGAAGCGACGCGACCCAGGTCTCCAGCGCCGAGCGCTCGCGCTCCTCGTCGCCGCCGGACTTGAGAAAGCTCGGGATATCGCCGGTAAAGCACTCGCCGAGGTCGTGGATCAGGCACATCCGGATCACCCTGTCCATGTCCAGCGCAGGAAACTCGTCGCGCAGGAAAAGCGCCGTCAGCGCCAGCCGCCAGCTGTGCTCGGCCACGCTCTCGCGCCGTCCGCCGGAGGTGTAGCAATGCCTTGTCTCGTCCTTCAGGCGCTCCGCCGTGTGCAGCACGCGCAGCAGCTCCTTTGCCTCCATACCGTTCTCCTCCGTTTCGCAGCGTTCCTTACGGGCAGTATAGCACGGCGCGGACGGTTTGAAAAGCCCCCGCGAAAAAAATCGCGCGGCGCATCCCTTGCATTTTTCCCGCCGCTCGGGTACAATAAACGCAGCTGCGGAAAAGGAGGTCACGCCATGTCGCAGGTCACGAAGCGGGCGCTGGAGGCTTCGCTGAAGCATCTGCTGCTGCAAAAGCCGCTCAACAAGATCACCATCAACGACATCGCCGAGGACTGCGGCATCAACCGCATGACCTTTTATTACCACTTCAAGGACATTTACGACCTTGTTGAGTGGTGCTGCGAGGAGGACGCGAGCCGCGCCCTCGCGGGCAAAAAAACCTACGAAACGTGGCAGCAGGGACTGCTGCAGATCTTCGAGGCCGTGCAGGACAACAAGCCCTTCATCCTCAATGTCTACCGCTCCGTCAGCCGCGAGCAGGTGGAAAACTACCTCTACCGCATCACCTACGACCTGCTCGAGGGCGTGGTCGAGGAGCAGGCGCAGGGCATGAGCGTGCGGCAGGAGGACAAGGCCTTTATTGCCACGCTCTACAAATATATGTTCGTCGGTCTCATGCTCGACTGGATCAAAAGCGACATGAAGGGCGACCCCGCGCTCATCGTGGAGCGGCTCGAGCAGGTCATCCACGGCAGCGTTTCCGCCGCGCTCGGGCGGCTGCGGACGGACAAGCCGGTTTTATCAAACCCGGCGGAATGATAAAATTTTATACAGCTTTGCGCCCCGTGATAAGTTTTTTATCACGGGGCGTTTTCTGCCGATTGTTCTTTTTTCAAAAGCGCGGTATGCTTTCCCCATCAAAAGGAAAACCTACCGTCGCCCGGCTCCCAAGGTCGAACGTGTTTCGTGAGCCGGCGGCCAAAGCAGAAAGATCGAAAGGAGAAATGATCCATGTATTATTCCAGCGGCAACTATGAAGCCTTTGCCCGCCCCAAAAAGCCCGAGGGCGTGGACAACAAATCCGCCTACATCGTCGGCAGCGGCCTGGCGGCCCTGACCGCCGCGTGCTATCTCGTCCGCGACGGACAGATGAAGGGCGAGCGCGTGCATATCCTTGAGAAAGGCCCCACCGCAGGCGGCGCCTGCGACGGCTGGAAATTTGAGAACATCGGCTACGTCATGCGCGGCGGCCGCGAGATGGACAACCATTTCGAGGTCATGTGGGACCTGTTCCACTCCATTCCCTCCATCGAGACCGAGGGCGTGAGCGTGCTCGATGAATACTACTGGCTCAACAAGGCCGACCCCAACTACTCCCTCTGCCGCGCGACCGAGAAGCGCGGCCAGGACGCGCACACCGACGGCAAGTTCGACCTCTCCGACAAGGGCGCGATGGAGATCATGAAGCTCTTCTTCACCCCCAACGAGGACCTGCAGGACAAGCGCATCACCGACTTCTTCGACGACGAGGTGTTCAATTCCAACTTCTGGCTCTACTGGCGCACGATGTTCGCCTTTGAGAACTGGCACAGCGCGCTGGAGATGAAGCTCTATATCCAGCGCTATATCCACCACATCGGCGGACTGCCCGACTTCACGGCGCTGCGCTTCACGAAGTACAACCAGTATGAGTCCATGATCCTGCCGATGGTCAAGTACCTCGAGGGCTTCGGCGTGCAGTTCCACTTCGGCGTGCAGGTGACGAACGTGGAGTTCGACTGCAAGAGCGGCCGCAAGGTCGCCAAGCGCATCGACATTCTTGAAAACGGCGCGGCGAGCGGCATTGACCTGACCGAAAATGACCTCGTATTCATCACCAACGGCGGCTGCGTGGAAAATTCCTCGATGGGCAGCCAGAACACCCCCGCGCCCTACAACACCGAGATCAAGGAGGGCGGCGGCTGGGATATGTGGCGCAAGATCGCCGCACAGGACCCCGCCTTCGGCCACCCCGACAAGTTCTGCTACGATCCCGAGCAGACCAACTGGATGAGCGCCACCGTCGAAACGCTCGATCAGCGTATCATCCCCTATATCACCAAGATCTGCAAGCGCGACCCGTTCTCCGGCAAGGTCGTCACCGGCGGCATCGTGACCGTGAAGGATTCCTCCTGGCTCATGAGCTGGACCATCAACCGCCAGCCGCAGTTCCGCTCTCAGCCCAAGGGCCACTGCCTCGTGTGGGTCTACTCCCTCTTCACCGACAAGCCCGGCGACTTCGTCAAGAAGCCCATGCGTGAGTGCACCGGCAAGGAGATCTGCATGGAGTGGCTCTACCACCTCGGCGTGCCCGTGGAGCAGATCGAGGATATGGCGGAGAACAGCGCCAACACCGTGCCGGTCATGATGCCGTATATCGACGCCTTCTTCATGCCGCGCGCCTACGGCGACCGTCCGAAGGTCGTGCCCGACGGGGCCGTGAACTTCGCCTTCCTCGGTCAGTTCGCCGAGACGCCGCGCGACACCATCTTCACCACCGAGTATTCCATGCGCACGGGCATGGAGGCCGTCTACACCCTGCTGAACATTGACCGCGGCGTGCCCGAGGTCTGGGGCAGCGTGTATGACGTGCGCGACCTGCTCGACGCGACCGTGAAGCTGCGCGACGGCAAGAAGCCCATCGACATGGAGCTGAACCTCGTGGAAAAAATGGCGCTCAAGAAGGTGCTCGGCAAGATCGAGGGCACCGACATCGAAAAGCTCCTTAAAGAGTACCACGTCATCTGACATCGTTTCCACGCGAGCTTCTCATAATGAAAGCGAGACGCGGAGCCTCAAGCAGGGCTCCGCGTCTCGCTGTTTTCTTTTGTTATCTCCGTCCCGCAAGGCAGCAGAGCAGGAACACGAGCAGGTTGCAGAGCACCACGCTCGCGCCGACCGGCGTGGAGAGGAGGTACGAGGCGATCAGCCCCGTGCAGAAGCACACCACGCTCAGCGCGCCCGCGCACACGACCACCGCGCGGAAGCTCTTGAAAATGCGCATGGCCGAGAGCGCGGGGAAGATAATGAGGCTGGAGATGAGCATGGCGCCCATCATGCGCATTCCGAGCACGACCGTCAGCGCCGTGAGCAGCGCGAGGAGCGAATGGTAGGCGCCCACCTTCACGCCCGTCGCGCGGGAAAAGCTCTCGTCAAACGTGACGGCAAAGAGCCGATGGTAAAAGAGGATAAAGAGCGCCAGCACGGCGGCCGCCAGCGTCACCGAGAGCGCCACGTCGCCGCGCGACATGGCGAGGATGCTGCCGAACATATAGCTGTCCACATCCGTGGTCATGCCCGTGGTGAGGCTCGTGACCACGATGCCGATGGCGAGCGCCGAGGCCGAGAGCACCGCGATGGCGGCGTCTGCCCCGATGCGGCTGTGCTCCGCGATGCGCAGCAGCAGGAAGGCCGAAGCCACCACGACCGGCACGGAGAAC
>ERZ779894.1130-NODE-1130-length-28480-cov-7.390923_pt1 | contig 28480 bp, 20 predicted proteins | sample MGYA00511587_ERZ779894 | MGnify/ENA primary metagenome ERZ779894 (study PRJEB29588, sample SAMEA2160490) | human gut metagenome | biome: human gut; feature: human-associated habitat; material: faeces | place: Denmark | collected 2008/2010 ... | reverse complement strand
AGCTGGATACGTGGGTTCGATTCCCATCACCCGCTTTTTTTGTACCCGTTTTTAAAAAAGAAGGAGGCCACGAACATGAAAACAGCAATTACAATCGCCGGAAGTGACTCTAGCGGAGGCGCAGGAATCCAGGCTGATATCAAGACAATGATCACCAATGGAGTATATGCAATGAGTGCGATTACTGCATTGACAGCGCAGAATACAACAGGTGTTACTTCTATATTAAATGCAACACCGGAATTTTTAGGACAGGAGCTTGACAGTATCTTTACAGATATCTATCCGGATGCCGTAAAGATCGGGATGGTTTCAGATAAAGAACTGATCAAAGTTATTGCAGCGAAGCTGCGTCAGTATGAAGCAAAGAATATTGTAGTAGATCCTGTTATGGTAGCAACAAGCGGAGCAAAGCTGATCAGTGATGATGCGGCGGATACATTGAAGGAAGAATTATTCCCGCTTGCAAGTGTACTGACTCCGAATATTCCGGAGGCAGAGGAGTTGATCGGAAGAAAGATCACAAGTGCAGAAGAGATGATCGATGCGGCGAAAGAAATTTCAGAAAAATATCACTGTGCAGTACTCTGCAAGGGTGGACATAACTTAAATGATGCGAATGATCTGCTGTATGCAGATGGAGTGTATCGATGGTTTAACGGAAAAAGAATTGATAATCCGAATACTCATGGTACAGGTTGTACATTGTCTTCTGCGATTGCTTCTAATCTTGCAAAAGGATTCTCATTGGAGGAGTCTGTGGAGCGTGCGAAAGAGTATATCTCTGGGGCACTTGCAGCAATGCTTGACCTTGGGAAGGGAAGCGGTCCAATGGATCATGGATTTGCTATCCAGAATGAATATACAAAAGAAGCAGAGGCATAAACTATGGAAAAAAGAACATCATTATTTGAGAACGGATTAATCTGGTTTGGAGCAGGAGTCTCCATTGCTGAGATTCTTACAGGGACATATTTTGCAGCTCTTGGATTTGGCAGAGGGCTGGCAGCCATTCTGGTAGGACATGTGATAGGATGTATCATGTTGTTTCTGGCTGGAGTGATTGGCGGTAAGACAAGAAAAAGTGCCATGGAGACAGTAAAAGACAGCTTTGGAAGTCATGGAGGACAGCTTTTCGCAATCCTGAATGTGCTTCAGCTTGTCGGATGGACTGCAATTATGATCTATGATGGAGCACTGGCAGCAGAAGGCATCTTTACAGTGGGACACTGGGTATGGTGTCTGGTAATAGGTGCATTGATCATTGTATGGATTCTGATCGGAATTACGAATCTTGGAAAGGTAAATACAGTTGCGATGGCAGCACTTTTTATTCTTACATTGATTCTTTTTAAGATTATTTTCTTTGATGGAACTGTAGTTACATCCATTACCGATGAGACATTTTCCTTTGGAGCAGCAGTAGAACTTGCGGTTGCAATGCCATTGTCCTGGCTTCCGTTGATCAGTGATTATACAAGAGAGGCGAAAGAACCTGTGAAGGCAACCGCAGTCAGTACAGTTGTTTATGGAGTTGTAAGCTGTTTTATGTATCTGGTCGGAATGGGTGCTGCATTGTTCACAGGAGAAAGTGATATCGCACAGATCATGGTAAAAGCAGGACTTGGAATCGCAGGTCTTCTGATTATTGTATTTTCAACAGTTACAACCACTTTCCTGGATGCTTATTCAGCAGGAATTTCAAGTGAATCCATCTTTGCAGGACTTAAAGGAAAATACGTTGCTGTAGTTGTAACAGTGATCGGTACCATCGGAGCAATTGTCTATCCGATGGACGATATCACAGATTTCCTGTATCTGATCGGCTCTGTATTTGCGCCAATGATCGCAGTGCAGATTGCAGATTTCTTTATTCTGAAAAAGAAAAAATCGGAAACCGGATTCGATTGGTGTAATCTGTTGATCTGGCTGGCCGGCTTCATTTTATACCGTGTTCTGATGAATATTGATATGCTGCTTGGAAATACACTTCCGGATATGGTTTTGACAATTCTTCTTTGCATGATCGTGGCAGCAGTAAGAGGAAGAAAGAAAGCATAGCCTTTTAAAGGTCAGCGCGAAGCATAACCTTTGCGGTAAAGACTCCATCTTCATAAGTAAAATTACAAGAACCATCGTTCTTTTCTGCCATTCTGCGGACAGACTGGGTACCGATTCCCAGACCTTTTCGCTTGGTGGAATGGAACAGATGGTTCTTTTCTTTGATCGTTCCGTCAAAATTATTTTCTACCCGGATTAAAAGAATAGAAGCAGAATGTTGATAGATTTCCAACGATATCTGCTGCTGCGCAGCGGTAGTTTTGCGACTGGCTTCCAATGCATTTTCTAATAGATTGGAAAGAATAAGACAGAGATCCATTTCATCTACGGAAAGTTCTTTTGGAAGATCAACACGGGCATCAAATGGAATTTCTTCTTTTTGGGCAAGCGCATAATAATATCCGATTACGTTATCGACAGAGTGATTTTCACAGAAGTGATAATCAAGGGTGGGGATTTTATCCATTGCATTTTGCAGGTATTCTTTGATCTTTTCTAAATCACCGTCTTTGGCCATGGCAGAAAGTTGTAAAAAATGATGACGAATATCATGTCGAGCCTGTCTGGCTTCTTCAATCGCACTTCTTAAATTCTCATATCGTTCCTGCTGTACAGAAAGAAAAAGATTTTCCTGCTGAAGTTTTTTGTTTTTATTCAGGATATTAGCCATCATTAAAAACATCGAGTAAAATAATGCAAGGATGAGTAGAAGAGCATAAACAATCACAATGTATCCATGCAGAAAACGCTGCGTGTGCAGGATGGTATTATATTTTGGAATCAAAGCAAGGTTCAATCCGATGACCAGAACCGGGAGAATCCAGAAAACATACCAGGTCTGAGCAAGATTTTCATCTTCTACCATTTCTTTGACTGAATGGGAGGCTGGATACCATATGAGAAGGACGAAAAGAATGCAGAAAAGATTATACAGGATTCCAAAAGTAGAAGAACCGGAAAATGCAAGGTGTTCAGAACCAAAATTCAACATTGCAGAAACAGCTCTGGAAAGGCTGTTAAAGCAGGAAAAAACTGCACAGACGGCAAGATAGATGCTGACAGATTTCCAAAGTGAAATTAATAAAGCGCTATGATATAGAACAAGTAGAACAAACAAAAGAGGAAGAAGAACAGATCTTGTTGACAAATGGAATCTATAGCATGCAAAACCACAAAAACAAGAGCATATAATAAGAAGCGGAAGCATCCAGACAGCCAGCTTCTTAGGTGTTTGCTTCAGAGATGATTTTACCGGCAGATAGGCAAGCAGCATACCAGGAATCAAAACTGTAAATTCCAAAGTCTGGAAAATTAAAGTCCGCATCAAAATCCCCCCTTTTGAAATAGATAATCCATAAAGTGTTGTCGTGCAGGTTTGCACAGTTCTCTACTGACAACGATCTTGCTTCCATCATCTAAAAGAAACATTGTTCCGTCAAAATCAACAGCATGTTCCATGTTGATGATCGTCCCTCTGTTGCAGATAAAAAAGCGGGAATCTTCTTTTAGTGGAGCAGTAAAAGTCCCAAAAGACTGTCGGATGACAAGTTCTTTTTCTTTTGTTGTATGAATATGGATCATATGAGAAAAATGATCTGCGTGAACGATCGTTTTAAATGGTATCTGAAGATCACTTCCATTTACTTTTACTGTCAGTTTTTTCTCCGAAGCCGGAATCCGGGACAGGATTTCATCGATTAAAGAAGACAGTTCTTCTTCTGTATAAGGTTTTACCAGATAATGCATGGCACGTACTTTAAAACCCTCCAGTGCATGATCCAGGGATGTTGTAGTAAAAATCAACAGACAGTCTTTGTTGGTATTTCTAAATTCACGGGCGATTTCGATTCCATTTGCCCCGTTCATATAAATGTCCAGAAATAAAACTGTGAAGTCATGTTCTTTTGAAGCCTTGAGAAATGCTTCTCCGTTCTCATATTCATAGCAATGAAACTCTACATTTTTCTGATCTAATATATTTTCTAATCGTGTTCGAAGCAGAATACGCTCTTCTGCAATATCATCAACAATAGCGATTAACATACGAATATCCTCCCTGATTTGTATTTATTCAAAATAAATACAAACGTTTTGACATAGGATTAGTATACCACAGAATGACGATTCGTGCCATTTTCAGACAGTTCATGTCAAAAATATTGAACAATCTGGTATCAAAAATATAATAATAAGAAATATGATTGCCGATAATATAGCAAAATACAAATGAGGAGGAAAAACGGATATGAAAACAATAAAAAGGATAATGGCAGCGCTCATATGTATGACGATAGCACTTACGGGGATTCCAATCAGTGTAAAAGCGGCAGATTCCAGTGGAACGCTGGACACAAATATGGAGACGAACAGTGAATTATTTATTACATTGGAAGAAAATACAGATTATCGTTGGAATGTAAATGACAGTGGCGGGAAAGGAAGCGATGTACATTTGGATACCGGAGAAGGCGGTAATTGCCGTTTTCGTCTGGATAAAATAGAAAACGGATGGTATGGAATTAAACACATTAAGGTGAATGGAACAGATCGTTTCGCAGATGTAGAAGATGAAAGTAAAGATAGCGGTGCAAAGATACATGTATGGGAAAGTAATGATGAGAAAGTCAAAGGAAAAGAGCATCGTCAATTTGCATTTTATTATCTTGGAAATGATGCAAACGGAAATAAAAGATATTATATAAAGAATAGAAAAAGTGGAAGATGGCTTGGATACTCAGGAAATTTGAATAATAATAATCCCAATATTATTCAGACAGAAGAAAAAGATAGAAAAGTCTGGCTGGTTACAAAATCGGTGGTTCCGCTCACAGGAAAAGAAAGTCAGGTTTTAAAAGAAGAAGATAAAAGTGTTATCTGTGAAATTCATGAAGCAGGAAAACTTGATGCTTTAAATAGAGCAAGTAATATAGCGGTTCCAGGATCTTGTCCAACGTTTCAGGTAATGGGAATAACCAGTAAATGGAAATTGAAATGGATACCAGAGTATCATGCTTATCAAATAGATGCAGTCTCTGATGGTGAAAGCACAACTAATCTATCTTTAGATGTAGAAGGAGAATCAGGAAAACTTAGTGCAAGTGTGAATATCTGGACAACTGAAAAATTTGACAGGAATCAGAATACAAGTCAATTGTGGCGATTTTTTAAGCAGAAAGATGGTACATATAAAATTCAGAATGCTAGAACTGGATGGTATATCGAAAAAAGAGTCCCAAGTTTAGTGTTTGGGAAAGAGGGAATGAATGTAGAGTTATCTATTTTAGCAGGAAATACAGCTGAAACAGCTTACAGTTATGCGGATGAATGGATGGCAGGCATTCCAGACGATGCACTATTGTCTTCCGTTAATATTCCAGCGACACATGATACTGGGACAGCCGGGGTTGTGGAAGATGCTATTCCAGGTGTATCTATTACATCCTGTCAGAATCTTTATTATGATGAACAGTTAAATATGGGAGCACGTAGCTTTGATATTCGAGGAAATGCAACAAAAGACGATGCTTCTGCGGCAGATGTGAAAATCGTACATGGTGGCGAATTATGGCAGTGTCAGGAAAAAGACGGAAGCGATCTTACATTACAGTCAATCCTTAATACTTCTCTTGGATTCTTAGAGAAGCACAAGTCAGAAACTGTCATTCTTACAGTAAAACCAGATGCCGGTTCTACTGTCGGATTAGAGCATGCGGTAGCTGAATTTATAAAAAGTAATGAGGAAAAGGTTTACTGCGGAGGAGACATTCCATCAATGAAGGAGGCACGCGGTAAAATTGTATTTCTTAGAAGATTTAATCTGACCCAGAACTACGAAGGATGGGTTGAACGTGCAATGGGATTTAATCTTACAAATTGGGACGATATAAGCTATAAAAATTATGAATATGCGTACAAGTTATATGATGATGGAAAAAATCATGTGTATATTCAGGATGCATATAATACATATGGAAGTGAGAAGTGGGCTTACATATTAGGAACGATGAAGCAGACAACTGGACAGGATACAAGTCATCCAATTGAGTATAATTCATGGGTAATTAATTATACTTCTTGCGCACGAGGAACTCCTTTAGGATTGACACGGGAAATTAATCCGAGATTATTTAAAGATGAAGAAAATTGTATCGATAACCGATTCCTTGGAACAGTAATGCTTAACTTTATTGATGAACCAATGTCACGGTTGATCTATGAGACAAACAGCAACATGATATTTGAACCAAAACTTCCTACACCGGAAGTAGAGGTTGAATATGGTCAGACACTGGCAGAAGCTACATTGAAGGGGATTGAAAATGCACCGGCAGGAACATGGAAGTTTGAAGATGCAGCTCATGTTGTGACAGATCAGGAAGTAGCGGATCAGACAAAATTTGAACTGACCTTCCTGCCGGCAGATAATAAAAAATACAAAACTGTTACTATGTGGGTTCCGGTAAAAACAGTGAATAAGTCAGAAGTGATCACAGCGTATCTCGGATATGAAGAAATTTCCTATGGTGAAACTCCGAAGATGTCATACGTTGTTGCACCAACGGAAACACTGAGCGCAGATGAAGTGGAAGAACTTTTTGCAAATGTTACGGATGAAATGAGAATCCAGGAGACAGGACAGTCATTAAATGAGATAATCGATGCAGGAAGCTATAAGATTGATTGTCCAGAAACAGTAGGCGGATTCAAGGTAAACTGGATTCATTTGAAAGAATACGATCTTGATATCAATCCAGTGAATACAATGGAAACAACAGGTTCCAAAAGCAGCACAGCAGAAAACACTACATTCGAAAATGGAGCAGTCAGTAGTGCACAGAGAATCATTGTCCGTGCAGAAAAGAAAACAAAGACATATGGAGATGAGTTGACCAGCGCAGATCTTACATTTACGATCAGTGATTCAGAAAAGGCGAAACTTCTTCCAGGAGATACTGTTGAAAGTCTCGGACTGACATTGAAAGCAACAACCATCGAACCGGAAGATATTCTGACAGGAAGCATAACAGATGCAGATGGAGATGACATTCTTGGCGCATATGGAAATGCAGGAAGATATGTCATCCTGAAAGACAATGCGACAAATACGAATTATGATGTTGTAGTTCTTCCGGCATTCCTTAATGTATCACCAAAGGAAGCAGAGATAGAATGGAATGCGGCAGCACAGTATACATATACAGGAAATGCATGTGGAATAGAGGCAAACGTGAAAGCAGACAGCCTTTTAGAAAAGGATAGTTGTGCGATTAAAAAACTGCTCAATGCAGATCATACAGAAGTTGGAAATTACAAGGCGCTTGCAATAGGTCTGACCAATGAAAACTATATCTTTTCCGGCACAAACCGCGTGCATGTATGGGAATATGAGATTTTGCAGGCAGATCCGGAAGTGACTTTCCCGGCAGCAGAAGTGATTTATGGAGACAGCTTAAAGAAAGCAACACTTTCCGGTCAGTCGGGAGAAAGTGTATTCCGTTTTGCAGACGATACGACAATGCTTACAGTAGCAGAGGATCAAAGTGAACAAGAGATGATCTTCACACCGGCTAATCCGAACTACAAGACAGTTACATCAAATATTCCTGTAACAGTAAAGCCAAGAAGCATTACGATCAGACCGGACCGTACGGAGAAAGAATATGGACAGACAATCACAGAGTATACCTGGTCAATCAGTGAGGGAAGTCTGGCAGGAGATGATCAGATAGAGGATCTGAAAATAAATGTCACATTGACCGCAGGAGATGCAGAAAAAGAAAACTGTAAGGTCGGTCTTTATGATATTACAGAAAAAACTCCGCTGACAGCAGATAATGCGAATTACACAGTATTGTTTAAACCAGGAACACTGCAGGTACAGCCAAAACCTCTGGGCGTTGTATGGAATACGGACGGAACTGTGATTTATACGGGAAAAGAAGCAAATGTGTCTGCAGAATTTACAGGGGTATTGTTCGAAGATGACTGCAAGGCGGTTGTAGAAGGTGGAAATGAAATCAAGACCGGAACATATACAGCCACAATTGTCGGAATGATCGGCGAACAGAGTGATAATTATGTGCTTCACGGAGAGGATACAGACTATCAGATAGATTACCAGATTGTGAAGAAAGAAGAAACAAAGAATCCAACCGATTCAAAGGAAACATCGACAGGTACTGCAGGAAAGAAACCAACAGGAACTTCAGTGTCAGGAAAACAGGTGAAAACAGCAAAGACAGGAGACAGCATCAGTTACCTCTGGATTCTGATGATTGCAGGATCAATTGCAGTGATCGGTGGAATGATTTATGTTATTAGAAGAAGAAAACAGAAGTAAAATTAAAGTGAATCTATAAACGATAGATAGAAAGGTGTCAGGCCTATGGGGAAGCTGTTATTTTAAACTTCGGCCTGACACCTTTTGTTGAAAAAAAGATGAAATTAGTATATTATGAAAACAGATGCAGTATATCCTAAATATGCAATAAAAAGTGTTTTTGACTGCATGTGTTGAGAGAAAAAGGAGGGTGAAAATGAGTGAATTAAGTAAAAAAGCAAGAAATAGAACAAGAGTCCAGATGGTACTGACAATGTTGGTTATTGTCTCCATTATCAGACAATTCTTTCTTGGAAACTATCACAATATGTTTCTTGGCATTCTAACATTGATTTTGTTTATGGTGCCACAGTTTATCGACAAGAAACTTGGAGTGACAATTCCGGTTGGTTTGGAAACGGTTATTCTGATCTTTATCTTTTCGGCAGAGATACTTGGAGAGATCAATGCATTTTATGTAAAGATTCCGGTATGGGATACTATTTTGCATACAACGAATGGATTCCTGATGGCGGCAATCGGGTTTGCGCTGATTGATTTATTCAACAGAAGTGATCGATTTTCAATTAAGATGTCCCCGTACTTTGTGGCATTTTTTGCATTTTGTTTTTCAATGACAGTTGGTGTTTTGTGGGAGTTCTTTGAATTCAGTATGGATTGGTTCTTCGGAATGGATATGCAGAAAGACTGGATCGTTCCGGCAATCAATTCAGTGAAACTGAATCCGACAGGAGCAAATATCCCAATCCATGTAGATGTCCAGTCCGTTGTGATCAACGGTGAGACTTGGAATCTGGGCGGATATCTTGACATTGGAATCGTAGATACAATGAAAGATCTTATGGTGAATTTTGTCGGAGCTGTTGTATTTTCTGTGATTGGAATTTTATATTTGAAACATCGTGGAAAAGGAAAACTGGCAGCTTCCTTAATTCCACAGGTGAGAGATACGGATGCAGAAACATCTGAAAAATAGAAAACGTAAAGGACAGATCGATGAACAGTCAAAAAGAAATTAGAAATATAAAGATAAAAAATCAGTTGGAGCTCTGGCTGTTCTGTGCAATTATCGGTGCAGTTGCCGGCGGATTGGTCTGGGCACTTTTGAAGATCATGGCAGTCGGGATGAATCTTATCTGGGAATGGATTCCAGAACATTTTTTGTTACCATACTATACGATAGTGGTCTGTGTGATCGGTGCATTTCTTATCGGTATCTTCCGGAAGGTGTACGGAGATTATCCGGAAGAAATGGAAACTGTTATGGCAAAAGTGAAAACGGAGAAGCATTATGATTATAAAAATATGCTTGTCATGATGATTGCAGCAGTGCTGCCGCTTTTGATCGGAAGCAGTGTAGGTCCGGAAGCAGGACTTACCGGAATTATCGTCGGAATGTGTTACTGGGCAGGAGATAATCTGAAGTTTGCCAGACAGCATGCGAAGGAATACTCCCAGATCGGGGTAGCAGCATCCTTAAGTGTTTTATTCCATGCTCCGCTATTTGGATTGTTTGAAGTGGAAGAGAACACTTTAGAAGAGAATAATTCAGAACAAACTGTTGTTCCGGCAGGAATTTCATCAAAGATATTTATTTATGGAATCGCAATTGCTGCTGCAACAGGTATTTATGCAGGACTTTCCGCAGTATTCGGTTCAGGACTTTCTGGATTTCCAAGCTTTGCGGCAGTTGAGATCGGAAAGATGGACTATGCATTAATACTTCTCTATATTATTGCAGGATGCGTGTTAGCTGTTTTTTATGAAAAGACACATCAGATAACGAAGAAAACTGCGAAAAAGGTACCGGCAGTTCTTCGAGAAGTTCTCGCAGGAATTTGTCTTGGAATCTGTGGAATGTTAATCCCGGCAGTTATGTTTTCGGGAGAAGAACAGATGGGAGTGTTGATGAAAGAGTATAGTCAATACCTTCCGTTAGCACTGATCGGAGTTGCATTTTTGAAAGTGCTTCTCACAAATATTTGTATACAATTCGGTTTGAAGGGAGGACATTTCTTCCCGGTTATCTTCGCAGGTGTATGCATGGGATATGGCGTGGGAATGCTGATCTGCGGAAATGCAGAGAGTCATCTTGTTTTCGCATCTGCAATTGTTACAGCGGCGCTTCTAGGTGGAACGATGAAAAAGCCGTTAGCCGTTACAATGCTTCTGTTCCTATGCTATCCGGTGAAATTGTTCGTATGGATTTTTGTGGCTGCGACAGCAGGCAGCAAATGCCTATCCTTATTTGATAAGAGAAAAGTGGAAAACAAAAATTCCGTTGAGTGAAAACTCAGCGGAATTTTTTTACCCTTTTTGAGATGTCTTCCAGTTCTTCTTTGGAAAGTTCCGGGAGACGTTCTAATTTATCCAGAAACATCATTGCCGTTTCACGACGCTGCATCTCTACAATCTGTCCGTAATAATTGACAACAACACCGGTAACGATTGCAACAACGAAGATCGTGTAGATTGTGAGAAGTACCGAAACCAGTTTGCCAATGAAAGTTATGGCAACAATATCGCCGAACCCGGCGGTAGAAAGTACCGCATAGCAATACCAGAGGGCATCTCCATAGTGGTTGATGTCAGGCTCTACCAGTTGAATGATGGCTGCGGATACAAAGAGAAATACGATATAACCGGAAAGAATCTGGGTTGCTTTCGTGCGTTTTAGGATCATCCATAAAAGTTTTAGTTTTTTCATATATTAACGGCTCCGTTTCACAAATTTCAGATAAATTAATTATATCATGAAATGGAGTCAAAAGAATAGTCATATAAAATTTATTCTGCGGTTTTCATTTTACTGCCTTTATTCAGAATTCCATTAAAGCGGCTCATGAATGTGATTGTTGTGATTGTGGCTGCAACAATATCACTGATCGGTTCTGCAAGAAAGACTGCAAAAACCTTATCCTGAATAAAGAGTGGCAGGATAAAGATCAGCGGAATCAGCAAGATCAGTTTTCTTAAGCAGGCGAGCAGCAGACTGACCTTTGCCTGTCCCAATGCCATGAAACTTTGCTGACATGAAACCTGGAATCCGAGGGAGAAAATACCTGCCATATAGATTCTCAGCGCCCATGCGGTATAAGTGATCAGATCCGTATTGTTGGAAAAGATTCCTGCAAATAGCTTAGGAAACAGCAGCATGATCAGACAGAAACAGCTGGTGAAAATCGTACAAACCTTAAATTGTGTAAAGAAGGCTTTTTTTACTCGCTCTTTATTGCCGGCACCGAAGTTATAACTCATGATCGGCTGACCGCCCTGGCAGATTCCCTGCAGTGGCAGCGTGGCAAGCTGGCTGACACTTGTAATGATCGTCATGGCTCCGACAGCAAGGTCTCCACCATATCTTGACAGACTGGAAGTAAAGCTGATGGAGAGAATACTTTCTGTAGAAAGCATGACAAAAGTGGAAATACCAAGTGCAAGGCATGGTAAGATAACATCCTTTTGTAATCTGAAATTTTCTTTTCTAAGATGAAGGATCGTCTTCTTCCCGGATAAGAAACGAAGAATCCAAATTGCACCGACAGCCTGACTTAAAACAGTGGCAAGTGCGGCACCTCTTACACCAAGATTGAATACGAAGATAAAAATCGGATCAAGAATGATATTGATCACCGCTCCGATCACAGTAGTCATCATACTGATCTTGGCAAATCCCTGTGTTGTAATAAATGGATTCATTCCCATCACGATTAAGACAAAGATACTTCCAAGGATATAGATTCGTGCGTATGCTACTCCGTACGGCAGTGTCTTCTCGCTGGCTCCAAAAAGTGTCAACAGCTGTGGTGCAAATGTAAAGAAGACTACAGTAAGTATGACAGCCATAAGGATGAGAAGCGCAAAACAGTTTCCAAGGATTTTTTCAGCTGTTTTATTATCTTTCTTTCCCATAGATATCGCAGCACGCGGAGCACCACCGGAACCTGCAAGCATAGCAAAAGCGTTGATCAGCATAAGGATCGGTGTAAATAATCCAACGCCGGTTAATGCCGCAGCTCCAACACCGGAAATGTGTCCAATATAGATTCGGTCTACAATGTTATATAGAAGATTGATGATCTGGGCGACAACCGCAGGAATTGCAAGCTGTGCCAGAAGGCGCGGAATCTTTTCAGTCTCCATCGCCTGAGAAGTTGATTTCATGTCCATAACGATTTTCTCCTAAATAGTTTTAAAGTCAAAGAAGATTATACATCTCGTGTAAAGAAAAAGCAATAAGAAATCCAAAGTCACTATTGTATCAGGAATAGAAACTTTGGATTTCGATATTGTCAATATTTTACCATATATGCATTACATGCTGCATTGCAAGGCTGACTACTGTAATACCAACCCAACAAGAAGCACCGAGAAGGATTGGCTTTCCACCAGATTTGACCAGCTTCACAACATTGCTGTTCAGACCGATTGCAGCCATAGCCATGATAATGAAGAACTTAGACAGTTCTTTCAGCGGAGCAAATACATCTGCGCTTACACCAAGGCTCATGCATACAGTTGTAATGACAGCCGCAATGATAAAGTACAGGATGAACATCGGAAATGCTCTTTTTAAGCTGAACTTACCAGATGTTTTTCCGTCTTTTGCGGCTGATTTCGCACGGACCAGTGAGAGTACAAGTGTAATCGGAATGATTGCAAGCGTACGTGTCAGTTTAACTGTGACAGCAGTATTGAGTGTCTCACTTCCAAGATTCCACATGCTGTCCCAGGTAGAGGCGGCAGCAGTTACGGATGAAGTATCATTGATCGCAGTTCCGGCAAAGACACCGAAAGCATTTCCGCTTGTTGTGTCGAAGCCGAGTGCATTTCCAAGCACCGGGAAAAGTACAGCAGCGATAACATTGAAGAAAAAGATAACAGAAATCGCCTGTGCGACTTCTGTGTCATCGGCATCAATGACAGGCGCTGTAGCAGCTATAGCAGATCCTCCGCAGATAGATGAACCGACACCAACAAGGATAGATGTGTTGGAAGGAACATTCAGTACCTTGCGGAGCAGCCATGCAATGATCAAAGAGGTAGAAATTGTACTGATGATAATAGGAAGAGACTGCTTTCCTGTCTGTAAGATAACTCCGAGATTCATGCCGAATCCAAGCAGAACAACAGCAGTCTGTAAAATAATTTTAGATGTCCATTTAATTCCTGATTCGGCTGTTCCTTTTTCAGTCCAAAAGCAGGTGATCACCATTCCGGCGAGAATCGCAATGACAGGTCCGCCGATTACCGGGAATGCTTTTCCAATCAGCCAGGATGGAATCGCAATCAGAAAGCAGACCAGAATTCCTTTGAAATTTTTCTGAATAAAATTCATGATAGTTTCCTCTCTTAAGTCTTTTGTTACTGTCGGCACTATGGGCGTCAGCAACTGTATTTTTATGAAACAATTATAGATTATAACACTGGTAAACAGAAAAAATAAAGACTTTACAAAATTTTTAGAAAAGAATTAGCACTCGACTCTTTACAGTGCTAACAATACGTGCTATATTCCTAATAGAACACAGGAAAAGCAAATTTGTGGTTCAAAGGAGGGAAAGACCATGAATATCAATAAATTTACACAGAATTCATTACAGGCAGTTCAGAACTGTGAGAAGATTGCTGCGGATAACGGGAATCAGGAACTGGCGCAGGAGCATTTGCTGTATGCGCTGCTGACACAGGATGACAGTCTGATTTTAAAATTATTTGAGAAGATGAACATTCAGGGCCAGCTCTTTATTAACAGTATCGAGCAGGCAATCGGCAAGAGACCGAAGGTACAGGGAGGTCAGGCTTATGTCGGTCAGGACTTGAATAATGTGCTGATCCATGCAGAAGATGAAGCAAAGCAGATGGGAGATGAGTATGTCTCTGTTGAGCATCTGTTTCTTGCAATGCTGAAGTATGCAAGCCGTGAGTTGAAGCAGATTTTCCGTGAATATGGCATCAGCAGAGAGGGTTTCCTCCATGCGCTGTCAACAGTAAGGGGAAATCAGAGAGTAACTTCTGACAATCCGGAAGCAACTTATGATACATTGAATAAATACGGTCAGGATCTTGTTGAAAAAGCAAGAGACCAGAAACTGGATCCGGTCATCGGACGTGATGAAGAGATCCGTAATGTGATCCGTATCCTGTCCCGTAAGACAAAGAATAACCCGGTGCTGATCGGTGAACCTGGTGTAGGTAAAACTGCGGTTGTAGAAGGACTTGCACAGCGAATCGTCAGCGGAGATGTACCGGAAGGTCTGAAAGATAAGACAATCTTTTCGCTGGATATGGGAGCACTGGTAGCAGGAGCGAAGTATCGTGGTGAATTCGAGGAACGTCTGAAAGCCGTTCTGGAAGAAGTGAAGAACAGTGACGGAAAGATCATTCTTTTTATCGATGAACTTCATACGATCGTCGGAGCCGGTAAGACAGACGGTGCGATGGATGCAGGAAATATGCTTAAGCCTATGCTTGCCAGAGGTGAACTGCATTGTATCGGTGCAACAACACTGGATGAGTATCGTCAGTATATTGAGAAGGATGCTGCATTGGAGCGTCGTTTCCAGCCGGTTCTGGTAGATGAGCCAACCGTTGAGGATGCAATCTCTATCCTGAGAGGACTGAAAGAGAGATACGAAGTCTTCCATGGAGTTAAGATCACAGATAGTGCGCTTGTTGCGGCAGTTACACTTTCGAACAGATATATTTCTGATCGTTTCCTGCCGGATAAAGCAATCGACCTTGTTGACGAGGCGTGTGCATTGATCAAGACAGAACTTGATTCTATGCCGACAGAGCTTGATGAGCTTCGCCGTCGTGTGATGCAGATGGAGATTGAAGAGTCTGCACTTAAGAAAGAGGAAGATCGCTTAAGTAAAGAGCGTCTGGAACATTTACAGGAAGAACTGGCAGAACTGAAAGCGCAGTATGCAAGTAAGAAAGTACAGTGGGAGAATGAGAAGAATTCTGTAGAGCATGTGCAGAAGATCCGTGAGCAGATCGAGCAGGTGAACAAGGAGATTCAGAAAGCTCAGAGAGAGTACGATCTGAATAAGGCAGCAGAGCTCCAGTATGGACGTCTTCCACAGTTGCAGAAACAACTGGAAGAGGAAGAAGCGAAGGTAAAAGCAAAAGATCTTTCACTTGTGCATGAATCTGTTACAGACGATGAGATCGCAAAGATCGTTTCCAGATGGACAGGTATTCCGGTTGCAAAACTGAACGAGAGTGAGAGAAATAAGACACTTCACCTTGCAGATGAATTGCATAAACGTGTCATTGGACAGGATGAAGGAGTAGAACTTGTGACAGAGGCAATCATCCGTTCCAAAGCAGGTATCAAAGATCCGACAAAACCGATCGGTTCCTTCCTGTTCCTTGGACCTACAGGTGTAGGTAAGACAGAACTTGCAAAGGCACTTGCCCAGAGCCTGTTTGATGATGAGAACAACATGGTTCGTATCGATATGAGTGAGTACATGGAGAAATATTCCGTGTCTAGACTGATCGGAGCTCCTCCGGGATATGTCGGATATGATGAAGGCGGACAGCTGACAGAAGCTGTCAGAAGAAAACCTTATTCTGTTGTACTTTTCGATGAGATCGAGAAAGCACATCCGGATGTCTTCAACGTATTGCTGCAGGTACTGGATGATGGACGAATCACAGATTCCCAAGGACGTACAGTTGACTTCAAGAATACAATCTTGATCATGACTTCCAACATTGGTGCAAACTATCTGCTGGAAGGAATTAAGGACGATGGTTCGATCGATGAACAGAGTCAGGAGATGGTAATGGGTGATCTGAAAGCACATTTCAGACCGGAATTCTTGAACCGTCTGGATGAGATTATCATGTTCAAACCATTGACAAAGACAAATGTACGTTCCATCATTGACCTTCTGGTTGCTGATGTGAACCGCCGTCTGGAAGAACGTGAACTGAGTGTTGAGCTGACAGATGCAGCGAAAGACTTTGTTGTGGAAGGTGGATATGAGCCGATGTACGGTGCAAGACCACTGAAACGTTACTTGCAGAAGAATGTAGAGACATTAGCTGCAAAACTGATCCTTGCAGGAGATGTGGGACGTGGAGACACGATCTTGATTGATGTGAAGGATGGTAAACTGACAGCAGGTGTGAAGAAATAAAATATTAGTATAGTTACGATATAATATGTAGGGCTGTGAAAAATGAAAATTTTCTGGAAATTTTTAGAAAATTGGATTTTTCACAGCCTTTTTTTCGTTCACCGAAGTAATTGATACAAGAGCAGACTCTATGTTAAAATAAGAAACTGACAGAATGTATATGCATACAACAAGAATTAATACTAAGAAAGAACTCAGGCAGAATCCAGAAAGGAGGCTCCCATGACACGCATTATTTTCCACATCGACGTCAATTCAGCATTTTTAAGCTGGACGGCGGTTGAACAATTGAAAAATGGATCAAAAGTGGATCTGCGGGAGATTCCGGCGATTATTGGCGGAGATCAGAGCTCGCGTCATGGGATCGTCCTTGCAAAATCATCACTTGCCAAATCCTATGGGATTCAGACGGGTGAACCTGTAGTAAATGCATTTCGAAAATGTCCGAATCTTGTGACAGCACCGCCGAATCATAAGATGTATCGAGAAAAGAGCCGGATGCTGATGGATTTCCTGCGGACATATACAAAGAAGATCGAGCAGGTCAGTGTCGATGAATGTTATATGGATTTTACAGAGCTTGTCGGGCGATATCCAACACCGGTGGACGGGGCGATGGAGATTAAGGAAGAGGTAAAGAGACGTTTTGGATTCACGGTGAATATTGGAATCTCCAGTAATAAGTTACTAGCGAAGATGGCTTCGGATTTTCAAAAACCGGATCAGATCCATACATTATTTCCGGAAGAGGTTCCGCAGAAAATGTGGCCGCTTCCGATTGGAGAACTCTTTATGGCAGGGCGTTCAAGTGTGGAGGTTTTCAAGAAACTTGAAATCAATACAATTGGAGATCTTGCTCATGCGGATGTAAATGTAATTACGCTGCATTTAAAAAGTCATGGACGGATGCTCTGGAATTTTGCAAATGGAATTGGAGACGATAAGGTACAGTATGAACCGGAAGAGGCAAAGGGAGTAGGAAATTCAACGACTCTGTCAGAGGATGCAACGACTTATGAAGAAGCGAGAGATGTATTTCGTGAGCTTGCACAGAGCGTGGGAAGCAGGCTGAAGAAGGCAGGCAAGAAAGCCGGGATGGTGAGCATGGAGGTACGCTACTATGATTTCAGAAATATGTCGCATCAGGTGCAGCTTCAAAAGCCAACGAATGATCCGGTTATCTTATGTGAGACAGCATGTAATTTGTTCCGTGAAAGCTGGAGTGGAGAACCTGTCCGTCTGCTCGGAATCCGAACGTCAAAGTTAGTAGAAGAGAGTGCACCGGAGCAGCTGACAATTTTTGATATTGAATTTCCAAAAGAACCGGATGAGAAACATAAGAAATTAAATGCCGCATTGGAACAGCTGAACAATCGTTATGGAAAGGGTGCGGTTGTGAAAGGTACATTTTATAAACCGGACGGAAAGAAGAAAAAAGATGGAATTTAGAAGAGATAGAAAGAGGAACGTGCATTGAAAGAAAAAAATTATAATCTGGAATTAATTCGAATGATTTCCTTTATATTTGTTATTGTGATTCATGTATCGAATTATTATTGCAGAGCCTATGGCGATATTACGATTGGGGAGTACAGTTTTTCACTGCTATTAAATCTGCTGGCAAGGATAAGTGTACCATGTTTTTTCATGATTACAGGAGCACTTCTGCTTGGAAGACAGGAATCACTTCATAAACATGCAAAAAGAATCTTTCGTTTTCTAATTGTTCTGCTTGTGTGGAGCGTAATATATATGATCTGGAATGCAGTTTATATGAAGGATTCTTATCAAATCAAAGATTTATTATATAAGCCGGTAGAACAGCATCTGTGGTATTTGTATGCAATGATTCCGATCTATCTGGTACTTCCTTTTTTCCAGGTTATGTGTAAAGGGATGAACCTTCGGATGGAACGCGCATTTCTTGTGGTGATTACGGCGGCTGTTTTGTTCAATTATATTTCCACATTTTTTGATGAAAAGATGTATTATTCCGTCCCAATGGTGGGGGACAGAATCTATTCTTATTATGTATTTATTGGATATTATATATATAAATATCGTAAGCATGTGATGAAGGGGAAAATGATTCCGGCAGGTATTTTTGTAGTATGCATGGCATTAAATTATGGGCTGACTTATGCGGTAACCTTGCAGGATGGAGAACATTATGAACGTCTGCTGGAATATGGTAATCCACTGCTTGCACTGGCAGCAGCGATGGCATTTCTTATGTTAGTACGATTGAAAAAGAGCGAATTCAATCCGTCCGAACAGGCAAAGAAATGGATTGACAGATTTTGTGGATGTTCCTTTGGGATTTATTTGATCCATATCATGTTTCTTGATGTTTATAAGAGAAATATTAAGCCAGAGACATTTTCAGCCTGGATCATGATTCCGGTAGTGAGTGTGGGACTTGTGTTATTGTCATTTGGATGTGTCTGGCTGATTCGAAAGACGAAAACAGGACGAAAGATTATGTAGGTTTTTTTGCATATGTGGTGAGATTATGTTATTCTATAAAGGTTAAGACAATCGTTATTTGCCTGAAAGTCAATGATGCAATACACCAGTTCAGAACAGGAGGGTTAGATCATGAAATTAGATAAATTATTAGAACGCCTGGACTACACAGTAGTACAGGGAAGTGATTCTACGGAAGTAACAACACTGATCAATGATTCAAGAAAAGTGGAAGAAGGATCTGTTTTCGTGTGTATCAGCGGAGCAGTATCTGATGGACATAAATATGCAGCGGATGTTGCGGCGAAAGGTGCGGCAGCTGTTGTTGTAGAGAAAGATGTCGAAGTGCCGGAAAATGTAACTGTAATTAAGGTAGAGGATACTCGTTATGCACTGGCTCTGATGTCAGCGGCTTACTTTGGATATCCGGCAGATAAGATGAAAGTCATCGGTATTACAGGAACAAAAGGAAAGACAACAACAACTTACATGATCAAGTCTATTCTTGAAGAGACAGGACACAAAGTTGGATTGATCGGTACAATCGAGGCAATTATCGGAGACAAGAAGATCCCGGCATGTAATACAACACCGGAGTCTTATACAATCCATAAATATTTTGCAGAGATGGTAGAAGCTGGCTGTGACTGTGTTGTTATGGAAGTTTCATCACAGGGACTGATGCTTCACAGAACAGCGGGAATTCCATTTGAGATCGGTATTTTCACAAATCTTGGAAGAGATCATATCGGTCCGAATGAGCATAAGGATTTTGATGATTACAAGAGATGCAAAGGGCTTTTGTTCAAACAGTGTAAGCTCGGAATCGCCAATGTGGATGACAAGTATTTCAAAGATGTATTTAAAGGGTCTACATGTAAGATTGAGACATTTGGATTTTCACCAGAGGCAGATCTTCGCGCAGAGAATGTAGAACTTGTATCTAGACCAGGATATCTTGGTGTTGCATACCATGTTGCAGGCGTGATGGACTTTGATGTGGAAATCGATGTTCCAGGCAAGTTCAGTGTTTACAATTCACTGACTGCAATCTCAGTCTGCCGCCATTTCCAGGTGCCGGTTGAGATGATCAAGGATGCACTCAAGAAGGCCAAGGTAAAAGGACGTATTGAGATGATCAAAGTATCTGATGAATTCACATTGATGATCGATTATGCACATAATGCGATGAGCCTTGAGAGTCTTCTGACTACATTAAAGGAATATAACCCAAAACGTCTTGTATGTCTGTTCGGATGTGGCGGAAACCGTTCTAAAGACAGAAGATTCGAGATGGGTGAGGTATCTGGAAGACTGGCAGACCTGACAATCATTACATCAGATAATCCGAGATTTGAAGAACCACAGGATATTATTAACGATATCAAAACCGGAATCGCAAAGACAGATGGAAAATATGTGGAAATCTGTGATCGTAAAGAGGCAATCAAATATGCGATCGAACACGGCGAACCGGGTGATGTTATTGTGCTGGCAGGAAAAGGACATGAGGACTATCAGGAGATCTGCGGCGTGAAGCATCCGATGGATGAGCGCGTGCTGATCAAAGAAGTTCTGGAAGAATTAAAAGAGAAATAAGATTGTGTTTGCAGATGTTATTGTAGATATACAACATGAAAAACTGGATAAGATCTTTCAGTACCGAATACCGGAACGACTGAAAGACGAGCTGCATCCGGGGATGGAAGTAATTATCCCTTTTGGAAAAGGAAACCGGCAGATCAAAGGTTATGTGACTTCATTATCAGAGACTTGCAATTATGATCTGTCAAAGGTGAAGGAGATCACAGACATTTCCAGAAACAGTGTGGCAATCGAAGCGAGACTGATCGCGCTGGCGGCGTGGATGAAAGAGCAGTATGGCGGAACGATGATCCAGGCGCTTAAGACAGTACTGCCAATCAAGCAGAAGGAGAATGCGAAGGTAAAGAAACATCTCCGTTTGCTGCTTACTGAGGAAGAGAGTCAGGAGAAGCTGGCTTTTTATCAGAAGAAGAATCAGAAAGCAAGAGCAAGGCTTTTGGAAGCTTTGAAGGAAGCCCCAATTCTGGATTATGAGCTGGTGACGAAAAAATTAAATGTGACACTGCCTGTGATCCGGGCATTGGAAGAGCAGGGCGTGTTGAAGATAGAGTCAGAGCAGGTATACCGTAATCCGGTGAAACAGGCAAAGAAATCACAACAGGAGATCATCTATACGGAAGAACAGCAGCATGTGATCCAGGGGTTCCGGCAAGACTATCTGTGTGGAGCAAGGAGAACTTATCTGCTTCACGGAGTGACCGGAAGTGGAAAGACAGAAGTCTATATGGAGATGATCCGCACGGTTGTTGACCAGGGAAAACAGGCAATTGTTCTGATTCCGGAGATCGCACTGACCTATCAGACAGTGATGCGGTTTTACCGCTGTTTCGGCGACAGAGTTTCTATCATGAATTCAAGACTGTCTGCCGGAGAACGTTACGATCAGATGATGCGTGCAAAGAGGGGCGAGGTCGATGTGATGATCGGACCACGCTCTGCACTTTTTACTCCATTTCCGGATTTGGGGTTGATCGTTATTGACGAAGAGCATGAACCAACCTACAAGAGTGAGCAGGTGCCACGTTATCATGCAAGAGAAGTAGCAGTCCACAGGGCAGAAGTAGAAGATGCAAGCGTTGTGCTCGGAAGTGCAACTCCGTCAATGGAGGCAATGTATCGGGCAAGGCTTGGTGAGTATCAGCTTTACGAGATGAAGAATCGTTCTCATATGCAACAGATGGCGACTGTGCATACAGTTGATATGCGAAAGGAACTGAAGAATGGAAACCGTTCCATCTTGAGTGAGAAGCTGCAGGAACTGATTGAAGACAGACTGAATGCAAAAGAGCAGATCATGCTGTTTTTGAATCGCAGAGGATATTCTGGTTTTATTTCCTGCAGAGAATGTGGCCATGTAGTGAAATGCCCGCACTGTAATGTATCCTTGTCGGTACATAAAGGCGGGAAAATGGTCTGTCACTACTGTGGTTATGAACAGCCGAAGGTGACGGAGTGTCCGGAATGCGGTTCCCGTTATATCGGAGAATTCCGCGCAGGAACCCAGCAGATCGAGGACATGGTGAAGGCAAGATTCCCACAGGCAAGAGTACTCCGCATGGATATGGATACGACGAAGAAAAAGGATTCCCATGAGCAGATTTTATCTGCCTTTGCGAATGAAGAAGCGGATATTCTTGTGGGAACACAGATGATCGTAAAGGGACATGATTTTCCAAAGGTCACATTAGTCGGTGCATTGGCAGCAGATATGTCACTTTATACAGATGATTATCGTTCCGGTGAGCGAACATTTCAGCTTTTGACACAGGCAGCAGGCCGTGCCGGAAGAGGTGACAGACCGGGTGAGGTCGTGATTCAGACTTACGATCCGGAGCATTATGCAATCGAGGCTTCAGCAGCGCAGGATTATGAAGCATTCTATGAGAAAGAAATCCGTTACCGCAGTCTGATGGGATATCCACCGGTGGAGAACCTGATGGCAGTACTTGCAGCATGTGAAGATGAGGTACTTTTAGAGAAAGCGTGCAAGTATCTGAAGGAATACATTTTGCGGATCAAAGGTCAGGCACAGCTCGACGTGATCGGCCCGGCAAGTCCGGGAGTGGATAAGATCAAAGATATTTACCGGAGAGTGATTTACGTAAAAGCGCCGGAATACCGAACCTTAGTTGTATTAAAAGACAGGATGGAACAATATATAGAAATTAACTCAGGGTTTCAGAAAATGAGAATCCAATTCGATTTTAACCCGATGAATTTATAGAAAAGAGAGGAAAGAATAATGGCAATCAGAGAAGTAAGAGAGATGGGCGATGATGTTCTTGAAAAACAGTGTAAACCAGTGACGAAGATGACACTTCGTACAAAGATTTTAATTGAAGATATGCTTGATACGATGTATGAGAAGATGGGGGTGGGTCTTGCAGCACCGCAGGTTGGTATTCTCAAACAGATTGTAGTGATTGATGTCGGAGAGGGTCCGATCGTTTTGATCAATCCTGAGATTGTTGAGACATCCGGTGAGCAGACAGGCGAAGAAGGTTGCTTAAGTGTGCCGGGAAAATGGGGAATCGTAACTCGTCCGAATTATGTAAAAGTACGTGCACTTAATGAAAATATGGAGGAGTTTGAGATAGAAGGAGAAGAACTTCTTGCAAGAGCATTCTGTCATGAGATCGATCACCTGGGAGGACACCTCTATGTAGAGAAAGTAGAAGGAGAACTGCATGATTCACCGGCCTACAACGAGGAAGATATGGAATACGAAGTGGAGGAATAATTGATGAGAATAATTTTCATGGGAACACCGGACTTCTCCGTGGGAACACTGGAGGCACTGGTGGAAGCAGGACATGAGGTATGTCTCGTAGTGAGCCAGCCAGATAAACCAAAGGGACGCGGTAAAGAGATGCAGCCAACTCCGGTGAAAGAAGCTGCGATGAAACATGGAATTCCGGTTTACCAGCCGAAGAAGATCCGTGATCCGGAATGTGTAGAAGAACTGAGAAAATACAATGCAGATGTGATGGTTGTCATTGCATTTGGTCAGATCATTCCGAAAGAAATTCTGGAGATGACACCATACGGATGTATTAATGTACACGCATCTCTACTTCCGAAATACCGTGGTGCCGCGCCAATCCAGTGGTCTATCATTAATGGCGAGGAAGTGACAGGTGTTACAACAATGCAGATGAACGAAGGACTGGATACAGGCGACATGATCCAGAAAGTCGAAGTGCCGATCACAGAAGATGAGACAGGAGAAAGCCTTCATGATAAGCTTGCAGAGGCAGGAGCAAAGCTTTGTGTAGAGACTCTGAAAGCTATTGAAGATCATACGGCAACTTTCGAGAAGCAGGGAGAAAGCCCGACAGAATATGCCAGAATGCTCGATAAGAAGCTTGGAAATATTGACTGGAATACATCCGCAGTACAGATCGAACGTCTGGTGCGTGGCCTGAATTCCTGGCCAAGTGCTTACACACATTGGGACAAAAAGGTAGTGAAGATCTGGAGAGCAAAAGCAGAGGCTGATGGCACGGTAAAAGCAGAGCCTGGAACAGTGTTGAGTGTAGAGAAAGATTCCTTTACTGTTCAGACAGGGGATGGCGTCTTACGAGTTCTGGAACTTCAGATTCCGGGGAAAAAGAGAATGGATACAGGAGCTTTCTTAAGGGGATACACAATTGAAAGCGGAGTTAAATTCACACAGGAATAAGAGGACTTCTGGAGGGGGACTGTAGATAGATAACAGGAGGTAGTTTTGGTATGTATTATGGATTTTATTATGACTGGACTTATATACTGGTACTGATCGGTGTGGTTCTCAGCCTGCTCGCATCATCCCAGGTGAAAGGAACATTTGCAAAATATTCGAAGATCCGCAGTTATTCAGGGATGACAGGACGAGAAGCGGCAGAACAGATTCTCAGAAGAAATGGAATCTATGATGTGCAGGTGACTCATATCGCGGGAAATCTGACCGATCATTATGATCCGAGAAACAAGACACTGGCACTTTCTGATCCGGTTTATAATTCAACTTCTGTAGCAGCAATCGGAGTTGCGGCACATGAGTGTGGTCATGCAGTACAGCATTTTGAAGGGTATGCACCTTTATCAATCCGTGGGGCACTTGTGCCGGTCGTAAATTTCGGTTCCATGATTTCCTGGCCGTTGATCATTATCGGCCTGTTTATGAATGGCCAGATGTCCAGCTTCCTTATTGATATCGGAATTCTGCTCTTTATGGTAGCTGTGGCATTTCATCTTATAACACTTCCGGTGGAAATCAATGCTTCCAGAAGAGCGGTGAAGGTACTTGGAAATTCAGGAATGCTCCGTGAAGATGAAGTTGGTGGAGTGAAGAAGGTACTTCGGGCAGCAGCAATGACATATGTGGCAAGTGCGGCCGCAATGATTTTACAGCTTTTACGTTTGTTGATCCTGACAAATGGACGAAGAAGGAATGACTGATAAAAAGAAAAAATGCTGTAACTGTTCAGAGCCAACCTCCAAAATGCAGAGAATAGGAGATTATTTATGGGAAAGCAGATCAATGAACGCGAGGTCGTTCTTGAGATTTTGATGGAAATAACAGAGAATGGAGCATATAGTCATAAGATTCTTGGCGATGTTCTGTCAAAATATCAATATCTTGAGAAACGTGAGCGTGCATTTATCACCAGAGTTGTGGAAGGTACTCTGGAACATATGATAGAAATTGATTATATTTTGAATCAGATTTCTAAGACAAAGGTTAAGAAGATGAAACCGGTCATCCGTAATCTTCTTCGTAGCAGTGTCTATCAGCTGAAATATATGGATAGCGTACCGGATCATGCGGTGTGCAGTGAGGCAGTAAAGCTTGCAGTTCGAAAAGGATTTTCAGGTCTGCGGGGATATGTGAATGGAGTTCTGAGAAATGTTGTCCGCAAGATGGACGAGATCGAGTATCCAAAAGAAGATGTACAAAGATTGTCTGTGAAATATTCTGTCCCGGAATGGATTCTTTCTTTATGGAAGAAAGAATATGGGGAAGAGATCACAGAGAAGATGGCAGCAGATTTTCAGAAAGAGAAGCCGATTACGATCCGATGTTGTATGAACCGGGTTACACCGGAAGTATTGAAAGAAAAACTGGAAGCAGAAGGAGCGAAAGTAGAAGCACATCCGTATCTTCCTTGTGCGTTTTATCTTTCAGATTATGATTATCTGGAAGGTCTGGAAAGTTTTCAGGAAGGACTCTTTGCAGTACAGGATATCAGTTCTATGTTTGTCGGAGAACTAGCAGATCCAAAAGCCGGCGATCATGTGATTGATGTCTGTGCAGCACCGGGAGGAAAATCACTTCATGTGGCAGAGAAGCTTCAGCTGGCAGATGAAGTGGCGGCGAGAGAGAACAGAACAGAAGAAAAGACAGGACGGGTTGAAGCGAGAGATCTGACCGAATATAAGACAGATCTGATCTGGCAGAATATCGACCGTTCCGGACTTGGAAATATTTGTGCTGTATGCAAGGACGCCTCTGTATTTGATGAGTATGATAAGAAAACAGCGGATCTTGTGATCGCAGACCTTCCATGTTCAGGTCTTGGCGTTCTTGGCAAAAAACCAGATCTGAAATATCGCGTACAACCGGAAGATCTTGAAGAACTTGCAGATTTGCAGAGAAAGATTCTGACTTGCGCACAGGCAATCGTCAAGGATGGCGGCACATTGATGTACAGCACATGTACCGTAAATCCGGGAGAAAACATGGACAATGTACACTGGTTCTTGAAAGAATACCCACAATTTGAACTGGACGATATCACAGAAAATCTTTGCAAGGAGTTACGAAGTGATGTGATCGAGAAGGGATGTATCCAATTCTTCCCGGGAGTTCACGATTGTGACGGATTCTTTATTGCAAGATTAAAGAAAAAAGCATGATTTTCAGGAAATGTGAAAAAATAGAAAAATCAGACAAATAATGTGAATAACTCACAGAAAAAACGAAATACAGGAGGAAAACTTTAAGATGAAGAAGGATATCCGTGCTTATGGATATGAAGAATTACAGAAAGAGATGGCGACGATCGGAGAAAAAGCATTTCGTGCAAAACAGATTTATGAATGGCTGCATGTGAAGCTGGTAGATCATTTTGATGAGATGACAAATCTTTCAAAGGCTTTGAGAGAAAAACTGGAAGAGAATTATGAGATTCTCCCGGTTGTTATGCTGGAGAGACAGATTTCCCAGATTGATGGTACGAACAAGTTCCTGTTCCGTCTCTATGATGGAAATGTAGTCGAAAGTGTTCTTATGAAATATAAGCATGGAAATTCTGTCTGTATTTCCTCCCAGGTCGGTTGCAGGATGGGATGTGCATTCTGTGCATCAACGATCGGAGGTCTGGTGAGAAATCTTTCTCCGTCTGAGATGCTTGGACAGATCTATCAGATTCAGAAGATAAGTGGTGAGAGGGTTTCGAATGTGGTGATCATGGGAACCGGAGAACCGATGGATAATTACGATAATTTCCTGAAGTTTATTCATTTACTTACAGATGAGCATGGACTGAATATCAGTCAGAGAAATGTCACCGTATCAACCTGTGGAATAGTTCCAAAGATGAAAGAACTGGCGAAAGAGCATTTACAGATTACACTTGCACTTTCACTTCACGGTTCCAATCAGGAAAAACGAAGAAAATTGATGCCGGTTGCAAATAAATATGATATCAAAGAAGTACTCGCAGCATGTGACGAATATTTCAAAGAAACCGGCCGGAGAGTGAGCTTTGAGTACAGTCTTGTACATGGTGTGAATGATACGGATGAAGATGCACAGGAACTGATTCATTTATTAAAGCATAAGAACTGTCATATCAATCTGATACCGGTCAACCCGGTAAAAGAGCGTGATTTTGTTCGTCCAAGCCGGAAAAGTGCTTTGAATTTCAAAAATAAACTTGAAAAAAGCGGAATTAATGTTACTATAAGAAGAGAAATGGGCTCGGATATCGACGGGGCGTGCGGTCAGCTTAGACGGCGCTACGAGGAAGAGACAATGAATGAGAATTAAGGAGAAGCATATGAGAACATTTTCGATAACAGATGTAGGAATGGTAAGACAAGTAAATCAGGATTATGTTTATGTGACTGACAGACCTCTCGGAATTCTTCAGAACCTCTTTGTGGTGGCAGACGGTATGGGAGGTCACCAGGCGGGAGATTATGCTTCCAAGTATACGGTTGAAGTGCTCAACAGGGAATTGGCGCTAAGCGAAGGCGAAGATATTGAAAGATGTCTTGTAGGCGCTATAAAAACGGCAAACAGGGAGATCATAAAAGAAGCTTCAAGAGACGAACATCTCAAAGGAATGGGAACGACGGTTGTTGCGGCGACGATCTCAAATCAGATGATGTATTTCGCGAATGTAGGAGACAGCCGTTTGTATTTGATCAATCAGGGCATTCAGCAGCTTACGAAAGATCATTCCCTGGTAGAAGAGATGGTAAGGCTTGGCGGGATAAAACCGGAAGAAGCAAAACATCATCCGGATAAAAATATTATTACGAGAGCGATCGGCGCGAAAGCGGATGTAGAGGTAGACTTTTACGAGCACCGTCTGAAAAGGGGAGACATCATATTGATGTGTACGGACGGTTTGAGCAATATGGTAGAAGATGAGGAACTTTTTCATATTGTTCAGGGAGGAAGAGATATCGTAGAGTCCGGTCAGGCTCTTATAGAAGCGGCAAAAGAAAACGGCGGTACAGATAATATAGGGGTTGTCCTTATAGAACCGTTTGCAGATGAGGTGAGTGTATTATGATTAAAGAGGGAGTTTGCTTAGGAAAAAGATATGAGATACTCGGACGGATCGGATCGGGGGGTATGGCG